>Ga0335069_10003035_pt1 | contig 25581 bp, 22 predicted proteins | sample Lox_Sample_11_FD_206714 | JGI IMG/M metagenome (GOLD analysis project Ga0335069, IMG submission 206714) | Soil microbial communities from Loxahatchee National Wildlife Refuge, Florida, United States - Lox_Sample_1.1 | ecosystem: Environmental > Terrestrial > Soil > Wetlands | place: USA... | reverse complement strand
TGCCTAGACCGGGATGTACGACCGCGACTTTGCTTCGCCCTGGCATTCCTGTTCCTTACCTTTTCACACCGAACGGTGAAAGCGCTCCGCCCAAGTCCGCACGTAGTTCTTCACGCTCTGGGGCACATAGCGGCGCCACTGCTGGACGGGCAGATCGGGCGTCTGGATTGCGGTTACCGGGATCGGGTTATAGCGACGAGGTTCCTGCGCCAGTACCGCCCGCAAGAGTTCATCATGATCCTTTACCACCCGATCCAAGGTGAAACGCTGGTGGATGGTTCGAACCGCCGCCGCGGACATGGACTCGAGGCGTGCACGGTCAGCCGCCAGGTCCATGATAGCTTGGGCGAATTCGGAAGATTTGCCTACCGTACAAAGAATCCCGTTAGTACCGTGCTCTACAATGTAATCCGTGGTTCCGGCGATCCGTGATGCGACGGGAACGCATCCGCAGGCCATGGTTTCCAGCAGCGCCCACGGAACGCCCTCGTAACGCGACGGCAACACGAAGATGTGGGCGCGCTGGAGAAAGGGTAACATATCTTCCCGACGCATGGTCCCGTGGATGGTCACCTGCGTGTCGAGTCCCGCCCGGGCAAAGGCTTGCACCATGCGCTCCCGGTCAGGACCATCCCCGATGATATCCAAGTGAAAGCTGACGCCGGCGGCAGCCAGCCGCGACACGGTTTTCGGCAAGCACATTACAGCTTTCTGGTTCTCGTCCAACCTTCCCAGGAAGACCAATCGGAGATTCTCCTGAAAGGCGCGAATATTCCCCAGGTAAAAGGACTGAACATCGATTCCGCCCGGAATGATTGCACACTTCTCCTCTGCCGCTCCCCAATCGCGTATCAAATCCTGGTACTCCCGAGGCGTCTCGACGACAATTCTATCGATTCTTTCTAAGTTTGCGGTGGCCAACTGATAACCCCAGCGGGTCATTACCCCGCACCGTGTGATCAGTCTTACCGTGGGGGGCAGGGCGGGGGCGGCCGCCAGGGTGAACATCTGGCCGGTGCAGAAAACTACGTCTATTCTCTGCTCCCCCGCCCGACGGATGAATTCGCGGGCGTTTTGGACTACGCTGGAGGTGCCGGTGGACAGGATCTCGCAATACTTGTCGGCAAACCTCACGTCGATTTCACGGCTTCCTTCCACACCTGAGACGTATGCCCTGACATCCCAACCCGAATGACGAAGGCCTTCCCCCACGACCTTGTATACGGTCGTAACGCCGCTCAATAAGGGCGAAAGGCACCATGCGATCCTCCCTTTTGGATCCTTATTCACAAGCATTCCAATTCTGTAATGGGGTCCGGGCCCATCTCGCCACGGAATATGATTTCCACCCGAAGATTGTCATGGTCACGCGTCGCAACATGAAAAGCGGGCCGTACGCCGTAGAGCTGGGGCTGGTAGAGTCCCCCGGGTTTTGTCGCCAACTTATAATGGAGACTGCGTAGTGGATCCGTAAGCTTTCCGTAAGCTTCAGAGCCCTGAGGACGCGCAAGACCCCGGGCTGGTAGACAAACTGCTTGAGCGTGCTCATCGCGCTTCTCCGTACTTGAACTCGGGCTTTGTCTTATTCGCTCTCTATCACACCGACCGGTGAAAACGCTCCGCCCAGGTCCGGACGTAGTTCTTCACACCCTGGGGTACCAGGCCGCGCCACCTCTGTCCCGGTAGAAGGGGGACTTGGATCGCCGTTACCGGGATCGGGTTATAGGGACGAGGTTCCTGCGCCAGTACCGCCCGCAAGAGTTCATCATGATCCTTTACCACCCGCTCCAAGGTGAAACGCTGCTGGATGGTTCGAACCGCCGCTGCGGACATGGACGCCAGCCGCGAGCGGTCCGCCGCCAGGGCCGCGATGGCCTGGGCGAATTCAGAAGCCTTGCCCACTGTACAGAGGAGGCCGTTGGTCCCATGATCCACGATGTAGTCGGTGGTTCCGGCGATCCGGGACGCGACCGGAACGCATCCGCAAGCCATGGTCTCGAGCAGCGCCCACGGCACTCCCTCGTAGCGGGAGGGCAGCAGGAAGATGTGCGCCCGCTGGAGGAAAGGAAGTGCCTCCTCCCGGCGCATGGTCCCGTGGAAGGTCACCTGCGTGCTGAGATGCGCCTGGGCAAAGGCCTTCTCCATGCGCCCCCGGTCGGGCCCGTCCCCAATGATATCGAGATGAAAGTTGATACCGGCTGTGGAAAGCTGACGGGCAATCCGGGGAAGCATCATGACCGCCTTGGAGACGTCGTCCAGCCGGCCAAGATAGATGAGTCGCAGCGTTTCGCCATTGTCCCGGATTGCTCCGGGAGCAAAGCTCTCAGCTTCTACGCCTCCGGGGATGACCGCACATTTCTCCTCAGGCACTCCCCAATTTCGAACCAGGTCGTTCTGCTCCCGTGGCGTTTCCGCAATGATCCTGTCCACCCGGGGCAGATTTGCGGTGGCCAATCTGTATGTGTGGCGGGTCATGCTTCCGCAACGGTTGATCAATCGCACACGCGAGGGAAGGGCAGGGGCGGCAGCGATCGTAAATGCCTGCCCGGTGCAGAAAACCACGTCGATCTTCCGCTCTTCCACCCAGCGAACAAATTCCGCGGCATTCCGGCGCACATCGCGGGACTCGGGTAACAGAATCTCGAAAAACTCATCCCGGAATCGCGCATCAACCTCAACTGAGCCTTCGCCGCCGGCGGAAACCGCCGCCACTTCCCACCCGGCCCGGCGCAAGCCCGAGCCCACGACTTTGTAGACGGTGGTGACTCCGCTCAGGATGGAGGACACGCACCAGGCGATTCTGCCTTTTGGACCTTTATTCACAGGCACCCGAAATTTGCAATGGGTTCCAGGCCCCCACCACGAGACACAATTCCTACCCGAGGATTGTCATGGTCGCACACCTTGCCGGCACCGCAGAGCGAGGACGGTCCGAAACCAGTCTTTTCCCGGAGGCCGTCGATAAGGCACGATACCGGTCCAATTGAAATCGAAGAGGTCATATTGGAGCTCGCGCAAGGTTCCCTCCAACTCCTCTTCCGTTGATTCGAACCGCGACAGGGCGCCGGGATTTATCTCGATCAGCATCGCGGGGCGGAATTCGCGCAGGGTCGCGGCCGCGCCTCGCAGAAAGCGTGTTTCGCTGCCCTCAATATCGACCTTGATGAAATCAACGCGGGGTACGGAATTCTCTTTCAACCAAGAATCGAGCGTGGTCACGGGGATGGAAGACCCGGAGCCGATCCGATCCATCCCGATGTTACCTGCCTCTGTCTCTTCCATGTCACAGAAACCTGCCCGGTCGCCGAGGGCCGCTTGGCAGACTTGAACCTTTGCGCCATGATTCAAGTCCAGGTTGCGACGAAGAGCCGGCAAATTGCGCGGCGAGGGCTCAAAAGCGTACACCCGGCCCCGCTCCCCGACCCACTTCGCCATCAAGACGGAGTAATACCCGCAATTCGCCCCGACGTCCAATACGGTCCATCCGGGGTTAACGAACTTCCTGAGATATTTGACCTGATGAGGTTCGAGCCCCAGGTAATAGATCTCTCTTTGCACGTAGTCATGGAGGTCGCAGTCAAACCGGCAGCCATCTACTTTGCCCATGCGGCGCGAGATCCAACTCGGCTGGGCCAGAGGATACAGCCTCTCAAAGAGGCGCCACTTTCCCGGGTGGTAACCGGTATAGTGGCCATAAGCCCTCAAGAACAGGTCTGTAACCGTGGCGATGACTATCCCCACTTCGTAACTATCCTCCGCGGTGCTTTCCACCTATGAAAAGTCGAGGTACCTTTCGTATGCAAGGTAGAGGCGCTTCTGCTCTCGTAAAGCCGGACTCCAAATCGTCCGGAGTTTCCGACGGCCGGCGAGCGCTGACGCGATGAGCCTTCCAAAAGGGCTGAACCGGCGCTGGATCCGGACCAGCCAACGGAGGGTGCGGGCCTTTCGCGGTTCCTGAAGCTCCTGTAAGAGGATTTCCGCCGACTTTTGGGCCTGCGCACACTTCCCGTTCATGATGGATAGCCAACCGCAATTGACATAGAGGATATCCTGAAGTCTCCTGGTAAGGACGCGTTCGGCGAGCTCGCTGATATCGGGTGGTATCCGCGGATTTTCGCGAAATTTCCGGACCAGGTTCAACCAACAAGGCCAGATCCCATCCAATACGCCTGCCACAGTCGCTGACCCGGGATGTGCGACCAGCAGGGCGCCGGGATGAAGGGAGATGGCGATGGGGGATTGGGATGCGATCCGGTACTCATAGTCGATATCCATCGCTTGTCCCACCTCGGGATCCAGTGTCCCGATTGGCTCGCCAACATCCCTGCGGAATAGAACCCCCGTCCATACGGGTGGCCAATTCTCCAACATCTTCTTCAGACCTAGCGGTGGCGGGTACAGACCTGGTTGCCAGCCTTGACATCCCAATACCCCGACTTTGTCGCGAGTGTAAACTATAATAGTGGCCAACGAGGAGAAACCCGCTTGCGGGTATTTCTGAAATCCTTCCATGGCCTTCTCATAGAAGTGCGGGAGCAGGACGTCGTCGTCAGCCAAAAATGAAAAATACGGCGTTTCGACTCGTTGCCATCCATAGAAGTGATTTCTTGTCGGTCCAATGTTCTCGGAGTGGCGGTGGTAAACAATACGAGAATCGCCCTTGGCCATCTCCGCCACGACTGCCGCGGTTTCATCGGTGGAAGCATTGTCGTAGATGCACACGCGCAGATGAGGGTATGTCTGGTTAAGAACACTTCTCACCGCGCGCCGGAGCTCCCGCGCCCGGTTGTAGGTAGGAATTATCGTAGTGATCAGAGCCATGTTTCGTTCGTCGTGCAGCGGCAGCCGGGTTCGAGCATACAACAAGATCCGCAGCTCAGCTTTGAGCGTTCATCGCTGTTCCAAACTCCTTGCAGAGATTCTGTTCAACACGCTCCGAATAGTGCGTCGCAAAGACCCGGGTAGGTGTGAGTAAAACCCGATCGACATGGTGGCCATGACGCACCCCATCAGCCCAATCCGCAGCGGCCAAGGTAAGGGAGAGCGTCTTACCGCGTTCAGCCCATCGACTGGGAATAGCGAACGCAACAATCCGACCTTAGGGGCGTTCGGCCCGGGAAACAAGCGTTGGCGGAATGCGGCATTTGATCGCGCGCGTTGGGCGCGGTCCTTGGGTGTTGCATGCTCCCCCCGGTTATCGCGCATAAAGAAAAGAGTCTCAGGGACTAATGCAAACCCACCGAGAAGCGAAAGTTCAAACCCGAGAATAAGGTCGGTGGCACAGGAATCGGGCAACATCAGACGTGTTTGGCGCAGTGCGCTCGACCGCATGACGCAATAGCAGAGAAAGGTCGAGGCCTGCCACAGAACCAAATTGGCGCCCACGAACCTTCCGTATCGGCGCGTGTCGATCTGACGGATGACACCCGGGAACTCCTTTCCGTCCTGGCTCATGTAAAGGGCCCCGGAATTGCAGAGTACAATACTCCTGTCGCCATCAAGCAGACTAACACACCGGGAAAGATAAGTGGGGGCCCAGAGATCGTGCCCTCCTGCCCACATGAAGTATTCCCCGCCGGAGGAAAGCCTGAAAACCTGGTTGAAATTCGCGGAAGCGCCGACATTGGTGGGGTTGCGATGATAGCGAATGCGCGGGTCGCGCCCGGCATATTCCTGGCAGATGTCTTCGGTCCCATCGGTGGATGCGTTGTCAGAAATGATCAGCTCGAAATCGCGAAAATCCTGGGCAAGGAGGGAATTCAGTGCATGCCGCAGGAACTTTTCGTCGTTGTAGACAGGCATGCCTATACTAACCCTGGGTAACTCGGCCTTCATCGATGTATTTGTTCCTTCGAGCACATTAGTTTGGTTCCGTGAGTGGCATTGTGGCGGGGCAATATACCCACTTCCTTTCACTCTGGGACCGTGACTGCTCGGCCTTTTAGCCGTAACGGGCTTAGGAAAGCTTTGATTCTGTCGCGAAGTTCTTTCCCCATCATCTCCAGCGCCACCGTACAATAGAGCACCGTCGCCAATAGATAAGCCACAGAGAAGTACGGAATGGAAGGCCTGCCCAGCGTGCCCACTATGACCCAGGCACTGCCATAAATCAGCAGGGCAAAGGCCAAAATCCGCAAAACATGCCAGTACCAAACTCGGGCCGTCATTCCGAGGCACTCCCGGCAGATTTGTGGAAGTCCATAGCAATAAGCGTAGATGTGATAAAAGACCCAACAAAAGCCGGCGCCATTCAACCCGAAAAAGTAAATGGCGAAGGCACTGGCGGGTACCACAACAAATAGAGCTATCACATTCTGTCGCGCCGTGATGTCGGGCCGGCCCACCGCCAGCGAGACAACAAAGGGTGCCGTCAGCGTTCCATTCATGTAAGTGCCAAGACAAAGAAATGTCGTCGGCAGGAGCAGGAGGTGGGCTGAATGGAGGTCAAACACACGGGAAAAAACCGGGATCGCCGCAAAGGGCACGGCAGCGAACACCGGAATGGTGGCGAAGCAGATGAGGTCTTGGACCTTAATGTATGCGCTCTTCAACTCGTCGGTTTTCCCCGCTCCATGCAGGGCAGAGAAGTACGGAAAGATGGCGCCGTTAATCGCGGTGGTCAATAAGGCGCCTTGGCTTGCAGCCCCGCGGGCAAAACTGTAGATGCCCAACAGAGTCAACGGCAGTAGTCGACTGATGACGACCCGGTCCACCTGCCCCAGCACCCAGGTGGCGAGCGTGATGGTCATGAGGCCGGAGGCGTACCCGATGTTCTCCTTTACTACTTCCCGAGAAAAGCCCGGCACCAGCATCGCATCCACCGAGAAGTAACGCGTACAGATTATCCAATACGCGACGGCCTGAAACGCCGCGGAACCGGCAATCCAGTATGCTACCTGGAACAGGCTGCCGTGCATCAGCAAGATCAAAAAAACCCCGCCTTGCTGAAGGGCCTTGCCGCTGACTTCGAGCACGTTGATGATCCCCATATGTTGGAGGCCCAGTAACAGCGATCGGTAAAGACCCGTGGGCAATGCCACTAGGGCTCCCAGGGTGAGGATGCGCATGATGGCAGTGGCTGTCGGCACCTCCAGCGTGCCGAGTTTCACCCAATGACGGATGAAATAGGGGGATGCGGCATATGCAATGAGAGAGAGAAACAGAAAGGCGGTCCAGTAGAGCAGGGAACTTGTACGAATGAGGTTCTTGATGTATTCCGGGCGGTTGGCATGATGTGAGGCCACTTCGCGCACGGCACTCTCGCAGACTCCCAACTGGACGGCCACGGTCAAGGCGGCGCAGAAAGTAAGGGAAAAGTAGATCAATCCCAGGGCATCGCCACCCAGGCGGCGGAACACTAGGCGCACGGCTACAAAGCTCAGGAGTAAGCTGAGCCCTTGGCCAATGCCGTTGTAAACAATGTTCCTAGACAACTTCGACATGGTTTGCGATATGGTTGCGCCTTAATGACGTGGCGGCGTTGTAATTTCCCCCAACCTCCCTGTTTGTCACCCCAGTGGCCGGCAGAATGATACCTCCCAGGATCATTACGGTGTTGGCGAGTGATCCGACTCAGTCTTTCTGCTCTGAGCCGGGAGACGGGGGCAAGACCTCGGCGACGGGTCTGCCAAAACGGGTAATTCGCAACGACGTTCTGGTCACGCGAACCTGCTTGAGACGGGCCAAATGACTCGCCTTAAACTCTGAGCTGGCCATCTCTTGCAGGAAGCCTCCTATCCGATCAACCCTCCAAATATACGGAAAAATGGCCAGCCTATGCTCGCACCCTTCTTAAGTACGCTTCGGGCCAGTAAGTGACGCGACTACTCAGCATTGATTCGTTGAACAGCAAAGGAGGCTCTTCTATGATGAACTCTGGGTGGCCGGCGGCGTACTCCACGGCTGCTTGGCGTGGGTTGTTCCATGCCCAATCAGGGTGGGAGCGGGGCGCACCTACCAGTTGCTCCATGATACCGTCAGTTGCGACCACGTATGACCCCGGCGTCACCATCGGTGCGTAGGCATTGAGCTCTGCCAAGACATGTTCTTTTGTGTGGCTGGAATCGAGGGCGACCAGCACCGTTTCATTTGGGTTTACGAGAGCTTTGACCCGGGATACAACACCCGCGTCCACAGAGCTGCCTTCAATCAAGGTGATATAAGATGCAAGGAAGTGGGACTCGATTGCCGTTCGATTGTGCGGCCGGATTTCAATGTCGACTCCAATGACTCGTCCCTTGCCAAGCGTCTTGCAAAGGCTTGAATAAAAGATCAGAGACCCGCCATGGGCGACTCCGGTTTCAATAATCACATCTGGTTGAACGCGGTATATAACCTCTTGAATACGCAGAACATCCTCGGGCAGTTGCAATATAGGACGGCCCAGCCAGGTGAAATTGTACGAGTACTTTAGTCCCCACCCGATTTTTACCCAGAGCTTGGAAATCTCCCGAAAGGTATCCTCACTATAGAACGGATGCACGTGTGACACGCCGCTTTCGTCTGTGAACTCCACTCTTTCACCTTGATAGTCCAGTTTGATTCCCACGATTTTGGTCATACCCTACCTCAGAGCTTCAACAGTGATGGGTAGCGCTAATGCGGAGAGCATAGCGCGCTGCTCCTGAAGATAGTTTGGGTTCATGCTTAACAAACCAGCAACGGAGTAATGTCTTCCCAATGCCTCGAGACTCACGATTGGATGGCCGGTTCCGGGCACAAATCTACCGGCTTTTGCGGGACTGACATCCACAACGCACTTGATTTCGGCCACGTCAGGATCAATTACGTTCGCAAAGGTCACCCCTTTCGCCGCGGCCCCCCACAGGGCACACCCTCCGTTGTGGGCCATATCTCGAACTTGGTTTCGGCACTCATCAATCTTTCTTAGGGTGTTGTGACGAAATGAAGCCACACCTTTCCGAAGTCCGCGCAAATCGCTTGCTGAGGGTAATGGGAGGAACTCCCTGGGAGCAGTTGCCCTAGCTTCAACTGCTAGATACTGGGCGCCGAAGACATGTCTCACGCTTAGCACGGAGAACCCCGCTTTTTCGAAGGCCAGCTTTAGAGTATCGGGGCCAAAATATGAGCAATGCTCATAGAAGAAGTCCCAAAAGGCTACGTTCTCGAGTATCCACTCAACATCCGGCGTTTCAAAGTAAACTATAGCATTTGAACCTTCACCCAGCGCCTTGCGAATTTCGCCCAGCATCTGCAAAGGATTGGGGATATGCTCAATTACGTGCCGACAACAGAGGAGGGCGGGGGCAAGGCCAGCGTGCTGGCCGCCGAAGGGTTCAGAGATGAAGTGTACGATCCCCCCCCCGGTAGTTTCCGGTCCCCCATAGCTCGGATCAAAACCAATCCCGCGGTTCCTCCCTTCCGCGCAGAGCAATTGCAGGAAGTCCCCTTTTCCGCAGCCCACTTCGACGACGGTCTGCCCCACCAATCGATATCGCTCCACAAGATCGTCGGCAATCCCTTTCAAATACTTTCTGAAGAGTGGGGAATGAGCTTGTGCGCTGTCGTAGCCTTGGCAATAGGACATAAAATCCTGGTGAAAAGCCGCATTGAACACGAATCCGCACCGCTGGCATAGGGAGATCGCCAGATCACCGCGCTTGGAATTTCTCGCTTCTGATGGTGAAGATGCGAGGAGGTTTTGATGTACAGGCACTTGTACCCGTTGAAGAAAGACCTCACAGTTCACTGCCTCGCAGAGCGGACAGGCGTCTACTTTCATGAGGATTTCTCCCTCCACCATTGCACCGTATTGATAAGCGCTTCCCGCAACGACAGGGATGGGCACCAACCCACTTCTTTGCGCAGCCGGCGAACATCGGCCAGCAATAAGGGGGGATCATTTGGATCAGGCTGAATTGCACCGTAAGAGATGAGGTCGGACCGGCCCAATGTTCTACCTATCAGATCAACGATGTCTCTGACGCTCACCGGCTCACCGGAACCAACATTCACTGCGCCTTGACGGCCACTTGAAGCAAATGCACAGATTGCCGAGGCGGCATCGTCGACGTGGAGAAAATCTCGCATTTGTTTTCCTTCGGTACAAGCCGCAACTTCGCCCTTTAGAAGCGCTCTTATTACTGAGGGCACAAGGCGACAGGGATCCTCCCAAGGCCCAAAAAGGTAGAAGAGACGGGCCCAAGCAAATTCCATCGGCACCTGGGCACAGAAAGCCTCGATCAGTATTCGGGTTTCATTCTTGCAGATCCCATAAATCGTTCGAGGATTTAGTGGTGTCGCGACCTCCGAAAGGAAACCATAATCCCAATCGTACTCCGCGCACGACCCAATTCCCACAAATCGTCTGCAGCCGTTTTCGGCTGCGGATTGTGCCAAGGCAATCGTCATAGTCACACAGTCAAGGTTTTCGACTGCGGACCAATACTTACCGGGCACAGTGTACCAGGCTAGATGTACCACACACTCAGGCTTTGCCTCTTTCAGAAGTCGGCGAACTGCCTGTGCGTCCCGTAAGTCCACATACAACGGATGGAGTCTCGAGATGCAATCCTCCAATCGCTCGGATGACGACTCCGGTTGGATTATCGCAAATACCGTATGCCCCGTTCGAACAAGCAACCTAGCTACTCGTGAACCGACGAAGCCGGCGGCACCGGTAAGTAGAAATCTCATTAAGTCCAATCCATATTTGCGAAGCCGAGCAAATCTCAAACAATCTTGGGTTCGGGAACTGGGATGATGAAATGCCCACCCATCCGCCTGTATTCCGCCTGCTGCGCCAGGATCTCATCGGCGAAGTTCCACGTCAGCAATAGTGTGAAATCCGGCATAACCTCCAGAAGCTTTTGTGGCGGAAATATGGGCAAATGCACGCCGGGCATATACCGGCCATGCTTGTGTGGGCTTCGATCAACGACAAAATCCAGCGATTCCTTGCCAATATCGCAGAAATTCAGCAACGTGCTGCCTTTTGCCGCTGCTCCGTAAGCCGCCAGGCGCTTGCCGTTTTCCTTCAAGCCTCCCATTAGGTGGCACAAGCCGGCCTTCAAGTTTTGCACGCGGCCGGCGAAACCCTCATAGAAGTTCTGCGAGCCGACTCCCCAGGCTCGTTCTTCCGCCAGCAGGTTCGCAACCTGGACCGTCCGGGTGGGTGAGGAGACAGCCGGAACGGCAACGATACGAATCGAACCGCCGTGGATCGGCAATCGTTCCACATCCTGAATGATCAAGCCATGCCTCTGAAAAAGGTGGTCTAGCGCAGTAAAAGAGAAGTAACAGAGGTGCTCGTGGTAAATGGTGTCAAATTCGCAGTGGTCAATCATGGGCTTGATATAGGGAACCTCAATAACAGCCGCTCCGGATTCTTTCAACATGAGGCATATTCCCATAACCACACCATTCAGGTCGGCCACATGCGCCAGCACGTTGTTGCCATGGATGATATCCGCTCGTTCTCCGCGGTCGCAGAGTCGCTGCGCCAAAGCTTGGCCAAAGAACTCCGGCAAGGTGCGTACGCCGCGCTCTTCCGCGACCCGGGCGATGTTGAGTGCTGGCTCAATTCCGAGCACGGGAATGCCGAGCTGGCAATAGTTTTGGAGGAGGTAACCGTCGTTGCTGGCGATTTCCACCACCAGGGAGTCAGGCCCGAGGTGACGAGAGGAAATGATATGCTCCACATTATCCTTCGCATTCTTGCATACCGTGTCCGACACCGACGAGAAGTAGACATATTCGCGGAAGAGGTCCTCCGGCGGGACAGTCGCGGTGATTTGTACAAGAGTGCAACGGGGGCAGAATGCCACATCCAATGGATAAACCGCCTCCGGGCACATAAGCTGATCTTCCCGTAGCAGGCGGTTCGCTAGCGGCATCTTGCCCAAGGATAGAATCAGGACCAGTCCGTTAGCGCCGCAAGCCCGGCATGATGGGAGTTGGGTCATTGTGGCGGTTCCCCTTCCAACATCGAGTAAACTTCGGGCACGTTCAGGAAACTCCTAACCTTGAATCTTTCGCGTCCCTTTCCCCCGCAAAACAATCGAAAAAGCTGACTGCAACCGCGCCATTGATAGTGGTGGCGCCTTATTCAAACGGGGAAACAAAGTCCCGGAAAGGCGGCCATTGGCTGTCCTTGGGCGAGGTGATGGGATCCTTCACCGGCCAGGCAATCGCGAGGTCAGGGTCGTTCCAGGGCAGGCCCCCCTCTGCTTGCGGCGTATACGGCGAATCCACTTTGTAGACAATCACGGCCTCGGAATCGGGAGTACAGAAGCCATGAGCGAACCCGCGAGGAATGTAGACCGCGGTCTGGTTTTCCGCCGAAAGTTCGATCGAATCCCACTTTCCATAGGTCGGAGAACTCTTTCGCAGATCCACGAAGAAGTCCACGATCTTGCCGGAAACCACGCGCACCAGCTTGGATTCGCTGAAGGGTGGTTTTTGAAAGTGCATGCCGCGTAGCACGTTCGGAATCGAATACGATTGGTTTTCCTGCGCCAGGTCGGTGGACAGTCCGTGGGCAGAGAGCAGGTCCTTGGCCCACGTGCGCACAAAGTAGCCGCGCGAATCGCGGCGAGGATCGAGGACGATTCGGAACGTTCCGGCCAGCTTCAGCGGTTCAATGGTCAAGTTATCCTTTCCTCCTCCAGCGCAGGTTGCCGTCCAGGCGGCCGTCGCCCATCAGAGCTTCGATCTGCTTGAGCCGAACGTATTTCCTTCCCGTCATGGCGTCAGGACCCAGACCTTCGGCGCGATAAGCGTCGTACAGTTCCCGGGCGCCCTCCAGCGCCGTCCACCGTGGCTGGTAGGCAGGAAAGGCGCGCATGAACCGGGCGAAACTCACCTGATAGTTGCGCGGGTCAGGACCGCCTCTGCCGGCGTATTCGACTTCACAGTGCGGGGCCACCTGTTGCGCGATCGCCGCCAGGTCTCGCACCTGGTAATTCTCGCTGTCCGCGCCGATGTTGAACGCCTGATTGTGGACGACGTCGCGAGGAGCCTCCAGCACCAGGGCGAAGGCTTGGGAAATGTCTTCGATGTGGACAATCGGCCGCCACGGCGATCCATCGCTCATGATCACGATCTTCCCCGTCGCCACGGCCCATCCGACGAGATTATTGAGCACGATATCAATGCGCAGGCGGGGGGAGACTCCGTAAGCCGTGGCGTTGCGAAGGTAGGTGGGCGAAAAGTTCGCGTCCGCGAGGGCGGCAAGATCCGTTTCGGTTCGAACCTTCGACACTGCGTAGGGTGTGAGCGGGCAGAGGGGCGCCTCCTCGTCGAGGATGCTGTCACCCGCCGCCCCATACATGCTGCAGGAGGAGGCAAATAGGAACCGGGATACTCCCGCCTCCTTCGCCATTCCGGCTAGCCGCAGGGATGCGCGGTGGTTGATGTCGTAAGTCAATTCCGCCTGGAGGCTCCCCAGCGGGTCGTTTGAAAGCCCCGCTAAGTGGATAACCGCATCGAAGCCTTGCAGATCCTCGACAGAAACATCGCGAAGGTCTCGGTCCAACTTGGGGTAGGAGTCCACCGCAGAGCCAAAATCGCAGTTGAAATAATAGTCGGTATCAAGGCCTGTGACATCGTGCCCACGTCCCCTAAGAAACTTCGACATGACTCGCCCGATGTAGCCCCGATCACCGGTCAAAAGTACTTTCAAACGTTTTACTCCCATGGCTCGTCGCTGATGATCCTGCCTGACAAACGCACATCTGCTCGGCGTTCATTCCCAGACCTTCCACGGCGCGCCCTGCTTCCATAATTCATTAAGGGCGATGAAGTCCCGGTAGGTGTCCATGCAATGCCAGTATCCGGGATGCAGGTAACTCATTAGCTGTCCCTCCTGCGTTAGCTTCTCCAGAGCGCCGACCTCCAGCACACACCCGTCATCGTCAGCGAGATAGTCAAATAATTGGCGCTGGAAGACGAAAAAGCCGCCGCTGATATACCCTTCCTCCGACTGTGGTTTTTCGCTGAAGCGCCGTACGCGTCCGTCCAACACGGAGAGTTCCCCGTAGCGAGAATTCGTGCGCACTCCAGTCACCGTGGCGATCTTGCCGTGTCCGCGGTGAAACTCCAGCAACTTCGTGACGTCGATATCCGCCACGCCGTCGCCATAGGTCAAGAAGAAAGTCTCTTCCGGAATGTACTTCTCCACGCGCTTCACTCGGGCGCCCGTCATGGCATCGGCGCCCGTTTCGGCAAAAGTGATGGACCAGTTTACCGGATCGCTCTCCTCGTGGAAATGGGGATGGTCCGGGGAATCCAGGCGGAGGGTGAAGTCGCTTTGCATCAAGCGGTAGTTCAGAAAATACTCCTTGATCAGGTGGCCCTTGTAGCCGAGGCAAAGCACAAATTCCTTACAGCCGTGGTGGGCATAGATCTTCATGATGTGCCACAGAATGGGCTTGCCGCCGATCTCGACCAGCGGTTTCGGTCGGAACTCGGTTTCCTCCCTAAGCCGGGTTCCCATCCCGCCACACAGGACAACGACCTTCATTTCCCCCACCTCATGACCCGCTCACGCTAACTGGGCAGTCTTGTAAGAAACATACAGCTCTTATAGGTTCGGCAACATGATGCAGTTAAGGATGAAGAGAACCTTATAGCTCGACTTGACGAGTCAATAAGGGGAGAGTATATCTGATTGCGCCAAATCCTCCCACCAGATTTCCTGCCCCACCTGGTTGCACCGCGTCAGGGGTTCTGCATGAAACAAGGGGCGGAACGGGCGCATCGCGGCCTCGAGAAATCGTCTGCCGTGGGCAGCACCCTTTGCGGTAGGCAATGACTAGTCTGGATTGATCGCCCGGATTCCCCCAACAGCGGCGTCATGTTAACATGTGTCAATAAGGGCAAACACCATGTCAAATGATGATGGCAGGCTTCTCCTCGGGGCCGTGGTCGGATTTGGCGCCGGCCTTTACATGTTCTTCAAGGGCTTTCGCGAATTCCGCGAGTTCCGCGTGGTGGCTGACACTCCGGCCATCCCTATCCGCAGTATTCCGATGGGCCTGGTGCATCTGCGCGGCCAGGCGTTCAGTGAAGAAACGCTACACAGTCCCCTGACCCGCACCCCGTGTTACCTCTTCAAAGTAGTCGTCGAAGAATGGCATTCAGGCTCGGAGGGCGGGGGGGAGTGGAAGCACGTAGCCACGGACGTCCAGAGCGTGAAGTTCTACCTCCAGGATGGCTCGGGCAATGTGCTGGTGGATGCTGCGAACGTCGAACTGGACTTGCCCAGCGGAACCACGCGCAAGGTGCACGGTAGCGGACCCGGCCGTTCCACCAACCCTGCTACGGGGACATCGGGTTCGCGCCTGCCCACCGACCCGGAGTTGCTTCAATACGTCGAGCAGGCGCGCCTGCGGGGTTTTGGTCAAATGGTAGGACGGGGAATCAATGCCCTAACGGGCGGTAACGACCACGGGGCTAAACAGCAGAAGCAATCGCTTCTGAGTTTTTTGGCGGATCCTTCCGGGCGCGGGGGCGAGGCCTTTCGCGGCCAAATGATGCGGGCCATGATTGCCAAGCACGATCCCAGCGGGGCGGTGTCCAGGGCGGCTCTCGAGCTCTGGAAACACCCACAAGGGACACCGGAATTTGAAGCCGCCTTCGCGACCCTGGCCCAAACCTATGCTGGCGCCATGAGCACGGACCGGCAAGGATTGAATCCCATGATGGTCATGGCATTCGCGCAGCAAAAGCGGGCCGAGGCGCTGAGCCTGGCCGCGGCAGTGGCGGGTGGCGCCGAACCCCAAACTGATCCCGAGGCGGAAAAGGCCCGGCAAACTGCCCTGGCTTACAGCCGCGAGAACCTGTCCGGCCTGGCCCGGGAGCACACTCCCGCCGCAACAGGCCACTACCGGCTTACGGAGTACTGCCTTTTGCCCAACAGCGACTACGACCTTACCGGCACCTGCGTCGAGAATCCCAGTCCGCGCGACGCGTACGACCGGAATCTCATCCAGAAGGGAACGAACGAGCCCATCTTTCTGATTTCCTCACGTACCGGGAAGCAAGTCGAATCCTGGCTGCGGAAGCGCGCTGCCATGAAGGTCTTCGGCGGTGCGGCACTCGCCATCGTGTGCCTGGCTATCCTGCTTTGGAAAGCGGGCCTCTTCTGATCCATGCCGGTAGGCTTCGCTTGCACATCAGGGGCACGATTGGTACAATTTGTCCCATGGGCGAGTCCCTTGCGGTCCCGGCCCCTGCTTCGGCCGTATCAACCTCAATATCTCCTCCGCGGCACTCGGCGGTGGTCCGAGTTACGCACTGGGTTACAACTCTAGCCTTTCTGGCCCTGCTCGTCACGGGGGCGGAAATCGTCATCTCCCACCCGCGCTTCTACTGGGGTGAGACCGGCAACGTGCGGATGGCGCCCTTGTTCAAGATACCCATTCCATCTTCCCGCGGCACCGTTCCCACCGGTTATGGTTACGTCCTTCCCGATCAGAACGGCTGGAGCCGTTATCTCCATTTCCAATCTGCCTGGGTGGCGGTATTGACCGGTCTGTTCTATGTCGCTTTCGGATTCTCCCAGGGGCATTTCCGGCGGAACCTGCTTCCCGGCCGCTCTGACCTTTCTCGCAGGAGCCTCGCGGCTGTGCTGGCAGGCCACTTGCGTTTGCGCCGGCCGGGTGAGGAAGAGGCCTGGTCATACAACGTGCTGCAGCGCCTGACGTACCTGGCGGTGATCTTCGTTCTCTTTCCCCTGGTCATCTGGACGGGGCTGGCCATGTCGCCGGGCTTCACCTCGGCATTTCCGGCCACAGTCTCGCTTTTGGGAGGCCGGCAATCTGCCCGCACCCTGCACTTCTTTGTCTCGGTGCTCCTGGTGCTCTTTCTATTGGTCCATGTCTTTATGGTTTGTCTTGCCGGATTTCGAAACCGGATGGGGGCCATGATTACCGGCAATCCCGCCCCACGAAGGAAGCGAGTATGAACAGGGTTTCGCGACGAAAACTCATTACCGCGGGCCTGGCCACCACCGCGGGCGCTTCGGGGCTCGCCGTGGCAGCGAAGTTCGCGGCGCGGTTTGGATTGATCCCACCTGACGCGGGCGGCCTTTACGGTTCGGGCGAAACCCTGACCTATGCGGCGCAGCGCTTGCTGACCCGCCACTCCCTGGCGCGCGAGTTTTCCTCTAGCCAAGTTTCCCGAGATCCCTTCGCCAACGCCGTCGATCCCCTGGGCGATGCGTTCCAGCGCCTTCAGCAGGGAGCGTTTGTGGACTGGCGCCTCGCTGTGGGTGGAATGGCGGCCCGCCCCCGATCGTTCTCGCTGGCCGAGCTCAAGAGCTTCCCCTGGCGCACGCAGATTACGGAAATCGCCTGTGAGGAAGGCTGGTCCTACATTGCGGAATGGAAGGGCGTGCCGCTTACCCACGTGTTGGACCTGGTGGAGGTGCTGCCCCAGGTGCGGTACGTGGTCTATCGTTCGTTCCAAACCGACTGGTGGGAGAGCATTGACATGGCCGACGCCTTGCATCCCCAAACCCTGGTCACTTATGGCATGAACGGCGGCGAGCTTCCTGTCGGCTTTGGCGGACCGCTGCGCCTTCGCGTCCCCCGTCAACTCGGCTACAAGAGCGTCAAGTACATTACCAGCCTCACCTTGACCGATAATCTCAAACCGTTCGGCAAGGGCCTGGGGTCCGCGTCCCCCGAGGCCGGGTATGCCTGGTATGGCGGTATCTGAGGACATCCCCTACGTTGCCGGAGGTTGCTAAGGGTGCCGGGAAAACCGGCTGGAATCCTCACCCTTTCGAGCCGCATACTAGGCCACGTTTCTTGTCAACAACAGAATCCGCAAGCATTGACCTTATCCCTTCGGTGACCGCGCGGACACAATAGTGAAAGGCTTCCATTGCAATTCGGGCACGAAGGGATAGCTTGGAATACGATACTTATTCGTGGGCAGATGCACGATGTCCTGGTTCACCGCCCCTTCCGTGAGCGCCATCAGATTAGGATTGGCGATCTTGGCAATCGGGGGGACGAGATAGCCGGCCTTAACCACGACGATTTTGAAGCTCGTTGGTTCCAACCCCAGCGAGGTGAAGTCCTTGATTTCATGGAAGGGGCGGCGCCTGGCGGTCAGGACAAGCCGTATACCCTGAACATCCACCACGGCCTGGCGTTCCGGCAGATCGGGCGTGGACAAGAGGAATACCACTTTTGCCCTGACGTCAACGGGTTTGCTCGCCTGCGGATCGAGCGTGGCGCCGACCTTGAGAGGAAGCGTTGCACCCACTCCGGCGCGATAGCAGGCTTCCGTGGCAGGGCGGTCGGCGATGCCGGCGAAAAGGGCGTCCTGACCTTTGAGTTGCAGTAACCCGGCCAGGGCATCCGCCCGATCGCCGCTTCCCCCCGCCGTGGGATTGTCCCCTGAATCCGATATGACCACCGGCCTGGTACTGAGGCCGAGGGCCTTCTTTACGCATTCCGCGAATGTCCCCGTGGGCACGCCAAATTGAAATTCCTTCCGCGCAACCCAGTATTGCTGGGCGAGTGAAAGCGCATCTTTCTTCAACAGGTCAGGCTGAGTGCCGGTAAGAACGGCGCTGGCGGTGGCGCGCGGCTCATCCGCCCAGACGTACCCCACCAGCAGCGACGCATCCAGGACTCCGGGCGCTGCGTTCATGCCGGGTAGTTGTCCCCACAGGCGTTTGGCGGGTTGGTAAACGGTGCTGCTGCGCTCCCCCGGCATCAACACCGGAATGGGGGACCAGACCATGGTGGGCCGAATCTGCTGGTCGAGGCAATGAACCAGCATCCTGCAGGCGCGCTGCATGGTCTCCTGGTAGTCGATATGCGGCGCGGTCCGGAAGGCGGAGAGCATATCCAGGTTATCGATCATTCGCCGGCTCAGGCTCCCGTGCAAGTCGAAACTTGCGGTGATCAGGCAGTCTTTCCCTACCAGGTTGCGCGCGGCGGCAATCCAGTCGCCGTCCGCATCCTGCATGCCTTCGACGAACATCGCGCCGTGCATGGCCAGGTAGAGGCCGTCGAGCGGAAGAAGGTCGCTTACGCGCTGGAGGAATTCCTTCTTCAGCGCCTCGTAGGTTTTCCTTTCCACCGGGCCTCCCGGGACGGCATCCGCCACCAGCGTCGGCTGGAAGGGATAGGGGTACGATTTCAGGGGGGCAAAGAAATGATCGTCGGCGAGCGCTTGCCCTCGCAGGATGAAGAAGTCCTCCATCCTGGCGCGGATGTTACTGTAGGTGCTGCACTCAATCTGGATGCCGCCGAAAGCGATACGCTTCCCAGCGGCGGCGCGGCCGATGCCCTCGCTGCCGGACCGAACCAACGGCGATGCCAACGCTGCCAAACCCGCATTCTTAAGAAAAGTCCTGCGCCTCATGGTGCTTCTCCTCTACGCGTAATAGCGAGTTAAGATCCTTGCGAGAATCACTTCAGTAAATCAACTTCAGCGAGAACTGAATCTGCCGGGACGTTCCCGCCGTGTGATTAATCAAGCCGAAGCCCGATGCCGGAATGATATTCACGGGCAGGGCGAAGTTCACCAGGTTGAAGGCATTGAAGAACTCGGCGCGAAACTCCAACGTCACCGGTTCAGCCCCCCCCCGGCTGCCCAGGACCGTGTCCTTGATTACGGCGAAATCAAAATCAGTGAGGCCGGGCCCGCGGAAGGTGTTGCGGCCCAAGGTTCCCAAGCGTCCCTGGTTGGGCCCGGTGCCTCCCGGGACGTTGATCGGGATGGAAAAGAAGGAAACGTTGCCTGTGCCAAGCCCGAAGTAGTCTTCCCGCACCTTTCGCGTGGTAGAGAACGTGGGCCGGGCAATCTGGTCGGGTCGATCGCCGCCTCCCGCTCCCACCCCGGTCTGCTGAATCCCCGAATAGACCGTAAAAGGCGGGCCGCTGGTGAGGGTCGTAATATTCAGGATTTGCCAACCCGCGGTGACCTTCTTTCCCAAGGGGCGGAGGGACTCAATGCGGTCGAAGGGGAGCAATTGAATGATGCTGCCCGCGAACACATGCGTGATATCAAAGGTCGACGGACTCCGGTCGAGGCCGGGGTTCCACGGGTCCGCATAATTTGCCTGGACTATCGTTCCGGTGGGCGCGACGAAGCCCAGCGGGATTGAACTGGTATCGTCGAGCGATTTGCTGAGGGTATAGCTGGCTTGAAAACCCAGGCCCAGGCGCGCGGAGTTCTTGGTGGCGGAGGCTTGCAGGGAGTGATAGATGGAGTGGGACCCCGTGGCCACCATCGATTCCGGACCGAAGCCGCCGGTGATCTGCCCCTGGGCATTGAATTGCGTGTAGCGGGCGAATTCGGGCGACGCGCCGCCGTAGCTATTAGGATAGGCAACATTTTCCAGCTTCAATCCCGCCGTGCCGACATAGGCGGCGCTGAGCACGACGTCCTTCCAGCTATGTTCGATTCCCGCCGTAAAGTTCTCGATGTAACCCGTGCGGATGTCGGGGGACATGCCAAACATGGAGAGGGGTTGGGGTTGCCGGCCGGGGGTCAAGGCGGATAGGTCGGCTTGGAAGCGCGGCATGTCGAGCTCGGTATTGGGTGGCACTAATGCCGTATTGCCCCCAGGAACCGCCTCGCGGCCCGAGGTCGTGTAGACCGTGGGTAGTTGGAAGGTCGTGACCGAGTTACTAAAAGGCACGGGCGCCCCCGGCTGTGCGGTGATGAAGGGGTTGACGATATAGGGAAATCCGCCCGTCAGGAAGTTCATCAGGTAGAGATTGGGGAGAATATCCGTGATGGCGGCGCCAGCCCGCATGACCGTGTTTGGGGTGGATTGCCACTCCCATGAAACGCGCGGCCCCCAGCCCAGCAAATCGCGCCCGTAGGGTGGCTGGGGGTTTTGCAATTGAATTTGACTCGCTCCGGACTGCCAGGTTGGGACAGGGTGGCCCTCGGCGTCGATAAAGCGGATCGTCGAGGTGCGCTTAAAGGGCTCCGCAATGCGGCTGTTGGCTTCGTAACGCAGGCCGTAGTTCAGTGTCAACCGCGGCGTGATCTTCCACGCATCCTGAAAATAGAAGTTGTAGGCGTCACGATGAATGCCGACCTCGTCGAAATGATCTCCCGCCGGCGTAAAGGAGGCGGGCACCGTGGTGTTGTAGGAGAAAGGCGTCCCGCTCAGGAACCCTGTGAGCGAGTCGGGAAGGGGGTCCCCCGCCTGGAGGTCGTGCTGCCCGCTGGCCGAAAGAATATTCACCGGAGCATATGCCGTCCCCCCGCCGAATACGTAGCTGCCATTCGGATTCACTCCAAAGGGGGCGGAGTCACGGTTGAAGCGCATCTCCGCCCCGAACTTGAAGGCGTGGGTCCCGTGCTGGTAGGAGAAACTCTGCCGGAATTGGTACAGGTTTCCGCGCGCCCCGGTGATCGTCCCGGCCGCCGAGTTGAAGGGTTCGTAAAGGCTGTCGGCAAAGGTCATGGCCGGTTCGGTGTGGTTTTCAGAATGAAAAATGGGGGTGCTGCGGATGTACCCAAGCATGGTCTCGAGCGTGAAATGGGGCGAGACGGTTCGCGCATAGTGCAGGGCCGCATTGCGTTGGTGGTCGAAAAAGTGGATGGCAAAGCTGGGATCAATGGGCGGCTGGGTAGGGTTGGTGAGTGGCCCATTCACATTGTTGAGGTTGAAACGCGCGAACATCTGGCCGCGATCCGAAATGCGATGGTCGATGCGGATGGAGAATTGATTGGTGTCCGTCGGCACCTTGGTGGATGTGGCGTAGGTGCGCGCTCCGAAGGGCCCCTGGGCATCATTGGGCAGGGGATAACCTGCCAGTACGGGCGCCACCTCCGTGTTCACCGGCACAAAGAGCGTGTCTCCCGGATAAGCCGTGGTGTCGTTGCCCTGGCGCTCCGCTTGGGTGGGAACGGTGATGACGTCCGTCGCCCCCAACACCTGGCGAAACCCCTGATACTGCCCGAAGAAATAGGTCCGGTCGCGGCCCTGGTAGATTCCGGGCAAGATCACCGGCCCTCCCAGAGCGAACCCGAATTCATTACGGCGGAAGGGGGGAATACGGCCGGGGCTGGCTTGGTTCTGCCGGTCGAAGAAATTCCGCGCATCGAAGGCCGAGTTGCGCACGAACTCGAAGACCGAGCCGTGCAGGGAGTTAGTCCCGGCCTTGGTGATGATGCCGGTGAAGCCGGCGGCGCCGTGGCCGATTTCCGCCGGCATCACTCCCGAAAACGACTGGATTTCATCCACCGCGTCGACGTTGAAGTTCGAAAAAGTGGCGCCGCCCAATTCCGGGTCGGTCGTGTCGGCGCCATCCATGGCAAACACTGCGGTCGACCCGCGTTGGCCGTTCACGGCGAATTGCTGCGTGAAGTTCGCCGAACCATTGGTGTCGGTCATGGTGCCGGCCGCCAGCAGGAGAAGCTGGCTGAAGTCACGCTTGTTCAGCGGTAACCCGGAGACCTGCCGGCTGGAGAGCTTTTCGCCGCCGCTCGCCTTGGTGGATTCAGCCGGCGCCGCGGCGGTGGCGATAACCAGCTTTCCCCCAGCCGCAATCCGAAGGGACGAAACCAAGTGGTCCCCTGGGCCCAGCTTGAGCAATTCCTGCGCATTGGCGGTCTTTCCTTGCCGGGCGACTTGGACGTTGTAGTCCCCCGCCGGTAACGCGTCGAAGCGGAATGATCCGATTCCATCCGTTGGAACAGTATGGGTTTGGCCTGTGGTGGCTTCTCTCATTTCCACCTGTGCGCCGGCAACGGGTCTACCGTCAGCGTCGCGCAAGGCGCCTTGCCAGGAGGCGGGTGGCGCCTGGGCGGAAACTCCGGGCGCCAGCGCCCACAGGAGCACCCCCAGGTGCAGCAATCCGGAATGGAGTCTGGGAAGTCTCAATTCAGCTCAGATTAAAGTGCTTCATTTAAACGTACGGGATGGCCAATGTCAACGAAATGTCGGTGCAGTCCCGCGGGGCGCCGTAACGCTGGCTTCCAGCCGGCACACCAGCCGCCAAGATGGCGGCGCTACGATTCGGTTGGAACAGCACCGCCGGGCACAATCTGCGGCGCCGGCGCGGATGTAGTTGCGGAATCCTTAAGAACCTATCCCCACTACCTGCCTCGAAAAGTGAACGTAGGTGAAGGTTTCGGGGATGTGAGAGTCGTAGTGGCCGTGCCGGTTCCATATCCATCCCGCGCTCGGGTCCAGACGCTTGCCGTTCCGGTCAACCTGCTGGAAGCGCGAACAATCGATGCGCCACACGTCTCCGTCCCGGGGCGGGAGAGCGCGGCCGTCGGCGAGTAATTCCAGGCCTTTCCAGGGAAAAGCGAGTTCGGCGCTCCATCCCCGGTCGGTTCCGGCCCGCCGGTTCAGGACGCCGTCAACGTGCACGGCGGTCCGCAGGCCGGGAAAATCCCAGTCAAGGAAACCCCAGCGCTCGCCGCGTGGATGCACGTGCCCACCGATGCCGGAGATCTCCAGGGTGGGGTGGGCGGCGGGATCAAACTCCGGGCGGCCAAAGTAAGGGCTACCGGGCAGGAAGATGTCCTTCCAAATCCAGAAAACCTCATACACGGTGTTCAGGGCATTGACTTCAAACTCGTAGTAGGCGTCCTTGCCGGCGATGAATACCTCCAGGTCGTTATCCTCATAAATCTTCGAGTCGCGCTCGGTCAGAGTAGCCCACACGTTTGGCTCTTCGGCCGTAAATCCGAAATATAGGTAAGTATCGTCCCACAGGATGGCCACACGCGTGTCAAACCAGGCCCGCTCGCCCGTGACAATATCGATGAAACGATTGGAGCGGGGCGCGAGCTTCCAGGAGGGTTCGTCCAGCTTGCCATCGATGGTCATTGGACCTGCGGTGCGGTAGCACGTGTAGTGCGCGAGTTCCTGCGGTGTGGGCCAAGTCATGGCGACATTCTGCCACGGAACCCCGCCGCAAGGAAAGAGCAGAATCGTTGCGTGTCGTTAGCGAAGGCCAGGCAGAATCGCTGTGCCGCTCGTTACCCGGTTCCGGCTCCCGCTGGAGGAGTATAATAGCGGCATCGAGGGCAAGTCCCGGGAGGTGCGCTATGGTTGTATCGCCAACCTTGGTCGCGGCACTCTTGATTGCCATGCTCCAGGTGCCGGGAATTAATCCCCCATGGACGCCAGGACCGCAACAGCAGGCTCCTCCGCCGGTTCAGCAAAACCGTTTCCCCGTCGATGAACCGCCCCGAACCCAGCAGCAATCGAAACCGAAAATCGATGCCGTGCAGGTTAAACGCGATGCCGAAGAGTTGGCGAAGCTGGCGGGGGAGATTCCCACCGGCGTCGAACAGGCCAATAAAGGGATGGTATCAAAGGACTTGAACGATCGATTGAAGCGGATCGAGAAGCTGTCAAAACAACTGCGGCGCGAACTCTTTCCGTAGGAGAATAACCCTCCGAGCCAAAATGAGTACCTTGGAGTGCGGGAGCAGCAGCTCCCGCCTTCCTCCGCCGCAATATACTCATCCGTATGAACTGCCGGAAAAAACGGGAGCAGCAGCTCCCGCCTTCCTCCGCCACAATATACTCATGCGTATGAACTGCCGGGAAAAAGCGGGAGCTGCTGCTCCCGCACTCCAAAGAAAAAACCCTCTCGCCCGGCCGGGTTGCCAGCCGAGCGAGAAGGTAAAGGCAATCATTCAGTCCTAACGATCCATCCAGCTAGAAGTTCATCTTTGCTCCAAACTGGATCTGGCGAGCGGGACCGTTGGTGTTATTGATCACTCCAAAGGCAGACCGATCAATATTGGCGCCGGGATAAGCGTAGTTCGGAGTGTTGAACAGGTTGTAGAATTCGAAGCGGAGTTCGAACTTCAACCGTTCCTTAACACTGAAGCGTTTCATCGTCAGGAAGTCCCAGTCCTGCAAGCCGGGACCACTGAGGATGTTACGCCCGGAGTTTCCATAGAGGTAGATGCCCTGGGCATTGGCTGCTTTCAAATTAGCAGTCGTGAAGCAACTCGTCTCAAACCAGGCACTGATGGTCTTGGAGCCGTTGCCGAAGCAGGTCCGATCCGGCCGCGGCGTGGCGGAGCCGGCGTTAGAGTAATTGCCGGAGGCCAGCACGGTGAAGGGGAAGCCGGATTGGAAGGTGGTAATGCCGGATACTTGCCAACCGCCCAGGATGGCGTTGGCTACCCCGCCGGTGTTCATGTATTTCTTGCCCTTGCCGAAGGGCAGTTCATAAACGTAGCTAAGCACCAGGCGGTTGCGAGCGTCGGTAAACGACCGTCCCCAATCCAGCCAGGGCCGGTTGTCATCCTGCGCGTCCTGGTTGCCGTATCCGCCGCCGAAGCCTTCATCACCTTCGTTGTCATCCTGCGACTTGGCGTAGGTGTAGGCGGCCAGCAGGCTCAGGCCTTGCGCGAAGCGGCGAGTGACCTTGAACTGCAAGGAGTTGTAATTCGACCCTGCGGTCGAACTGGTGTAGAGCATCGTCCCGAAGTCCGGGTAAGGACGACGCGGTTGAATAGCGCCGGGACCCGGCTCCGCCTGATTGCCCGGCAGGTGCAGGTGTCCCAGGTGGGTTCCCTTGGCGCCGATGTAACTCAGGTCGACCGCCCAGTTCGTGGAGAGCTGCGAAGCAATGCCAAAGCTCCACTGCTGCACGTAAG
>Ga0335069_10003034_pt1 | contig 25581 bp, 21 predicted proteins | sample Lox_Sample_11_FD_206714 | JGI IMG/M metagenome (GOLD analysis project Ga0335069, IMG submission 206714) | Soil microbial communities from Loxahatchee National Wildlife Refuge, Florida, United States - Lox_Sample_1.1 | ecosystem: Environmental > Terrestrial > Soil > Wetlands | place: USA... | reverse complement strand
CACGTCGGGTTGCGGCGGCGGCAATTTCTGCCCGGACACCGCCGTCACGCGGCGGCAGATGGCGGTGTTCCTCGCCAAGGCGCTGGGGCTGCAGTGGCCGTGAGCCAGTCTCGGAAGGAGGTCGTCATGAACCGTTTTCTGACTCGGGCGGGGCTCGCTTTCGTGACTCTCGCGATGTCGGCATCACTCTCTTTCGCGGTCACGGTCGTCGTCACCAGCACGGCCGACGTCGTGACGGGCTGTGCGACGACCGGCTCGCCGGCGCCAGGGAGCGGCGGCTGCACGCTGCGGGATGCGATCCTCTACAGCGACGCCAACCCGCCGACGCCGCCGGCCCGGAACCTCATCGCGTTCGACATCCCGGGCAGCGGCGTGCAGCTGATCGCCGCGGCCAGTCCGCTGCCGCCGATCACGGCGGCGGCCGTCGTGGACGGTTACACGCAGCCCGGCGCGAGCCCCAACACTCAGGCGATCGGGAGCGATGCGGTGATCCTGGTCTCCGTGCGCGGCGACCAGACCCTGACCCGGCTTCTGACCGTCTCCGGCGGCGCCGGAAGCGTCATTCGCGGGTTAACGATCGACGTCGTCGACGACGGCAACAACTTCGACACTCCACCGACCGCGGTCACCCTCGCGTCGTGCTGCAACGTGGTGACGGGGAACTTCATCGGGACCGATCCGTCGGCCTTCGACGGCGGCGTCGAAGTGGACGGGTCCGACAATGTCGTCGGTGGGCCCGCGCCCGCCGACCGCAACGTCCTCGGCGCCCGGGGGGATAGCGTCATTGTCCTGCTCGCCGGCGAGCGAAACCTGGTCCAGGGAAACTACATCGGGGTCGACGCCAGCGGAGCCGGCGGAAGCCCCTTCGCCGGGTTGGGCGTGGACATCGAAGCGAATTCCAACCAGGTCATCGGCAACGTGATCTCGGAGATGTTTGGCGGCGGCGTGGCTGTCCTTTCCGACGGAAACACGATCTCGGGCAACCGGATCGGCACGGATGCGACCGGAACCTTCCCGCTCGGAAACAACCTCCTCTTTGGCGTGCATCTCGGAGGATCCGACAACGTCGTCGGCGCCGCCAACAGCACGAATCCGATTCTCGGCGCACTCTTCGACGGCAACGTGATCGCTTACGCCGGCGGAGACGGCATCACCGACTACGGCGTGAGGAACTCCATTCTCTCCAACGCCGTGTTCTCCAACGGTTTCCTCGGCATCGACCTCGGCGTCGACGGGGTCACCCCGAACGACCCCGGCGACGGCGACACGGGCGCCAACGAGTTCCAGAACTTTCCGTTGCTGACGAGCGCCTCGGGCCCGGGTCCGAAGACGAAAATCGCCGGCACTCTGAACAGCGCGGCACACACGACCTATCGTGTTCAGCTCTTCTCGAATTCCTCCTGCGACCCGTCGGGGTACGGAGAAGGCGAGACGCTCGTCGACGAGATCTTCGTGACGACCAACGCCAAAGGGAACGCGGCGATCCACGACCAGGTCTTCCCGAGGATTCCGCCCGGGGAGTTCGTCACGGCGACGGCGACCGACCCCGCCGGCAACACCTCGGAGTTTTCCCCGTGCGTGATCGTCACGTTGGTCGATCCGCCGCCGCCGCCGCCCTTCGTCACCATCACGCGGTTCCTCGAAGAGGGCCCGATTCGCGTCGCGCCCGGCGTGCCGGTCGAGGTTCCCGTCGGGGTCGGCGCTCGGGAGGAGGCCCGCGAGACCCCGTCGGGCGCAGTCGAGATCGCCGACGGCGCCGGCGACGCGTGTCAGGCGACCTTGATCCGTACGGGCGTCGGCGCCTGCGCGCTGACGTTCGCGAGCCCTGGAACCTACCGGATCCGCGCGCATTACCCGGGCGCCGCCGAGTTCCTCGGGAGCGATTCCGAGGCGCTCGTCGTGAAGGTGAAAGAGGGCTCGAGGGACTAGGCCCGCGCGATGAGCGCGATCATCCGGCCCGCCCTTGCGCCGTCGCGGCGCCAGCTCGCGAAGCCCTCGCCGCCGCACTTCGTGCAGGCGGGGTGGACGGCGATCGCGTCGCGGGGGACGCCCGCCGCGACGAGCTGCGCGACGTTGACGGCGCGCAGGTCGAGGCGGAAGCCGCCGCCGCAGCCGGCGCGGACGAAGTCGCCGGCGAATTGCGCGGCGACGTCGCCGCCGACCTCGTAGCAGCAGGGGCCGATGGACGGGCCGAGCCAGGCCGCGAGCGTCCGGGGCTCGGCCCCGAGGTCCTTCAGCGCGGCGACGGCCGCTGCGGCGACGTTCTTCGCCGTGCCGCGCCAGCCCGCGTGCGCGGCGCCGACGGCGGCCGGCGCGGCGAAGAGGATCGGCACGCAGTCGGCGGTCTGCACGACGACCGCCGTGCCGGGCTGGTCGGTCGCGAGCGCGTCGCACTCGCCGGCGCAGGGCGCCGACGCGGCGGGAACCGAGTCGCGCAACGTCGCGGCCGCGGCGCCGTGGACCTGCCGCGCCCAGTGGATCGGAGCGCCGTCGAGCCCGAGAGCGTTCGCGAGGCGGCGGGCGAGCCACGGCGTCGGCTGCGCTTCGCCCTCGGGCGCGTGGCCGCGCCCCGAGAAGCCGACGACGAGACGCTCCGGCGTCTGCGCCGGGCGCATGACGCGGACGCCGCCGCGCGTTTCGTCGAGCCAGCTCACGAGGGCATTGTAGGTGGGGCTTCCCGAGCCCCGCGTGCTAAAATTTCTCGGTGTCGGCCGTCGAATCGCCCCGCAAAATCAGCGTTTTTCCCGTCATCGGGCTCGAGGTCCACGCCCAGCTGAAAACCCGGTCGAAGGCGTTCTGCGGCTGCCCCGTGACGGTCGGCGAAGCCGCGAACTCGGCCACGTGCCCCATCTGCCTCGGCTTCCCGGGGACGCTGCCCGTCCTGAACCGCGAGGCGGTGACGCTCGCGCTGCGCCTGGCCCGGGCGGCCGGCGCGACGCTCCACCCCGAGTCGCAATTTGCGCGCAAGAACTACTTCTATCCGGACCTGCCCAAGGGGTACCAGATCTCCCAGTACGACCGCCCGTTCGCGACGGGCGGCGCGATCCGGATCGACACGCCGCAGGGCGAGAAGGCCGTGCGCCTGGTGCGCGTGCACCTCGAGGAGGACGCGGGCAAGCTCCTCCACGACACGCCCTATGCCGACGTGCCGGCGGACGTGTCCCTCGTGGACTGGAATCGGGCCGGGGTGCCGCTCGTCGAGATCGTCAGCGAGCCGGACATCCGGTCCGCCGAGGAGGCGGCGAGCTACCTGACGGAGCTGCGGCGCCTGCTGCGCTACACCGGGGTCTGCGACGGCGACATGGAGAAGGGGAGCCTTCGGTGCGACGCGAACGTGTCGATCCGCCCCTCCGAGACGGCGCCCTTCGGCACGCGGGTGGAGATCAAGAACCTGAATTCGATCCGGTTCGTCGCGAAGGCGATCGAGCACGAGATCGAACGGCAGGCCGAGGCCGTCGCGCGCGGCGAGAAGGTCGTCCAGGAGACGCGGCTCTGGGACGAGAAGGGCGCCCGGACGGTTGCGATGCGGAGCAAGGAGGAGGCGCACGACTACCGGTACTTCCCCGAGCCGGACCTCGGCCTGCTCGTCCTGGACGAGGCCTGGATCCGCGAGGCCGCCGAGGGGCTTCCGGAGCTGCCGCGGGCACGGCGGGCGCGTTTCGTCGAAGCGCACGGCCTGCCGCTCCAGGATGCCGAGACGCTCGTCGGCGCGCGCGAGCTCGCCGACTACTACGAGCGGACGGTCGCGGCGGGAGTTCCCGCCCGCGCCGCCGCCAACTGGGTCACGGGCGAGGTCCTGCGCTGGATGAAGGAGCGCCGGATCTCGACCGAGGACGCCCTCTCCTTCCACGTCTCGCCGGAGCGCCTGGCCGGCCTCGTGAAGCTCGTCGAGGGCGGCGAGATCTCCGCGGCGTCCGCGAAAGACGTGCTCGTCGCCATGCTCGACTCGCCGGCCGAGGCTTCGGCGATCGTGGCCGAGAAAGGCCTCGGCCGGATCCGCGACACGGGCGCTCTCGAGGCGGCGGTCGAAGAGATCGTCGCCGCCAATCCGTCGCAGGTCGCGCTCTATCGTTCGGGAAAGACGCAGACCTTCGGCTGGTTCGTCGGCCAGGTGATGAAGAAGACCGGCGGGCGCGCCGATCCGGCGGCCGTCCGCGACGCCCTGACGCGGGCGCTCGGGGGCCCGCCCTCGTGATCCAGCTCTTCGGCGTCTCGAAGAAGTACGGCACGTTCCGCGATGCCTTGATCGACGTCTCGTTCCGGATCGAACCGGGCGAGTTCGTATTCCTGACGGGGCCTTCCGGCGCGGGGAAGTCGACGCTGCTGCGGCTGCTCTTTCTCGAGGAGCCGCCGACCGCGGGGCAGATCATCGTCAACGGGCGCAACATCGGGGTGCTCCCGCAGGGCCAGATCCCGTACCTTCGGCGCACGATGGGCGTCGTCTTCCAGGACTTCAAACTCATCGGCCGGAAGACCGTCTTCGAGAACATCGCCTTCGTCCAGAACGTCCTCGGCCTCTCGCGCGTCGAGCAGAAGCGGCGGGCGTACCACGTCCTGAAGCGCGTGGGACTCCACCACCTGATGAACGCGTACCCGAACGAGCTCTCGGGCGGCGAACAGCAGCGCGTGGCGATCGCGCGCGCGATCGTCAACGAGCCGACGGTGCTCCTGGCGGACGAGCCGACCGGGAACCTCGACCCGGTGCTGGCCGAGGAGATCATGAGGCTCTTCGTCGAGATCAACATCCGCGGCACGACCGTCGTCGTCGCGACCCACGACCTCGAGATGATTCGCCGCACGGGGAAGCGGACGCTGACGCTCGAACGCGGACACCTTCACGACCCCGACCGCGTGCGGGAGAGCGCGCCGATCGTGCGCGAGGCGCCCTTCCTCCCGGCCCACTGACGGCGGGCGTCCGCCGAGCCGCATGCCCCGACCCCGTTACGTTTTCGGCGAGGCCTGGTCCGTCGCCCGCTCGAGCCCGCGCCAGACCGCGGCGGCGATCACCCTGATCGCCCTCGCCCTGTACGTGCCGGGCCTGCTCGCGCTCGTGTCACACAACCTCGGCCGGCTCGCCGTCACGGAGGCGGACCCGACGGCGGTCGTCCTGACCCTCGACGCGAAGGCCGACATCCACGCGACGGCGTCGAAGCTGCAGACCGACGCGCGGATCAAGCTCGTCCGCATCGTGGGCAGCGACGCCGCCTTCGAGCGGTTTCGGCGCGCCTATCCCGACCTCGGGGCGGCGCTCGCGGACCTGAAGGAGGCGCCGTTCCCGCCGTCGATCGAGGTGGTGCTCCGGCCGGACGCGCCCGCGAAGACGGGCGCGGAAATCGCGGCGGCCGCCCGGCTCTGGCCCGGGGTGGAGTCCGCCGAGTCGGAGGAGGAGTTCTCGCGGCGCTTCCGCGACGCGCTCGCCCTGGTCCGAAACGCGGGGCTGTTTCTCGGCGCGGTGCTGACGCTGGCCGCGATTCTCTCGGTCGCGTCGGCCGTTCGGCTGGCGCTCGACCTTCACCGCGACGAAGTCGGCATCATGCGACTGATGGGCGCGACCGAGTCGGCCATCCGCGCGCCGTTCTGGCTCTACGCGACGGTCGAGGGGTTCGTCGGGGGCGGCCTCGCCGTCGGGCTGTTGTACGCGACCTATCGCTTCGCCACTCACTGGCTCTCCCGCGATCCGCACCCGGTGCTCGCGGTGCTCTGGGTCGGCTTCCTGACGCTGCCGACCGCGCTGCTCCTGCCGGCGGCCGGCGCCGCCGCCGGGCTCGTCGGGAGCCTGCTCTCGCTCGGCAAGAAGCAGACGCGCCGTGCCACGCGCATCGCGTGAGGGCGGCCGGGCGTCGCGGCGCCGGAGCCCGGGCTACCGGGGCTCTTTCGGGGGCGCGCTGCCGTCGGTGGCGCCGGGCATCGTCGGGACGCCGTTGCTCATCGTGGCGTTGGCGGGCGACCAGGCGTCCGAGACGCCCGGCGTGCCCTGGTAGGTCCAGTTTCCGTTGGACGGAGCGCCGCTGACGGAATTCAGGCCCGTCTTCCCGGCCTGCGCGGTATTCTGACCCGGGGGCGTGCCGATCGCGACGACGCTGCTCGTTCCCTGCATCGCCAGCGTGCCGCCGATCGACTTCTCGCCCTCCGCGCGCTGGATGGCCCAGAACGCGTCGTCACCGGTGAGCTGCCGGACCTGTTTGACGTCGGACTGGCGCAGGCTCATCAGCTCGGCGCCGCGCCAGGCGTGGAAGATGTACGAGCCGCCCTTGAGCGTCGGCACGTCGCGCGCGAGGAGGGTGCCGGACGGGTTCAACTCGAGCTGGTAGACCGTGCCCTGGGCCGGTCCCGTCAGCGGCACGATCCTGGCGACGAGCGCCTGCCGGAGAGCCGTTTGCTCGCCGTTTGGCCAGGCGTGGAAGACGTACTTGCCGTTCATCAGGACGGGCTGGTCGAGCGAGACCATCGTCCCGGAAGGACTGAGGTGGATCTTGTACATCCTGGGGCCGGCCGGCGCCTGATTGGAACCGGCGGGCGCCTGATCGGAAGCGGTCTGCGCCTGGCAGACGCAGGCGAAGGCGACGAGCAGCATGGCGGCGATGCCGGCGCGGAACCTCATGGGGCCTCCTTGGATCCCAAAAGCCTATCACCCACTATGATCGGCGCCGTGCAAGGCCTTCGCAAGTCCCTCCTCTGGCTGGCCGCCGGGCTCCTCGGCGCGGCCCTGGGCTGCCGGGGCGGGGGCGAGCGCGCCACGCCGGCCCCGACCCCCGCTCCGGTTCCGTCGCCCCGGGCGTCGTCCGCGACGTTCGTCGGGCGCCAGGCGTGCGCCGCCTGCCATGCCGAAGAGGAGAGGCGCTGGAAGGGCTCGCACCACGATCTGGCGATGCAGGAGGCGACGCCGGAGACCGTCCTCGGGAACTTCGACGGGGCGACGTTCCGGCACTTCGGCGTCACCTCGACGTTCTTCAAGAAGGACGGCAAGTTCTTCGTCCGGACGGACGGACCCGACGGCCGGCTCCAGGAGTATCCGATCGCGTACACGTTCGGCGTCTATCCGCTCCAGCAGTACCTGATCGCGTTTCCAGGCGGCCGCTATCAGGCGCTCAACGTCTGCTGGGATGCGCGGCCGGCGAAGGACGGCGGCCAGCGGTGGTTTCACCTCTACCCGAAGGAAGCGGTTGCTCACGACGACCCGCTGCACTGGACGGGCCCGTACCAGAACTGGAATTTCATGTGCGCCGAGTGCCACTCGACGAACGTCGCCAAGGGCTTCGCGCCGGCGACGAACTCCTACGCGACGACCTGGTCCGAGCTCGACGTCTCCTGCGAGGCCTGCCACGGGCCCGGCTCGGCGCACGTTGCCTGGGCCGAGGCCGTCAAGGCCGGGCGGGCGAAGGCGGAGGACCCGGACCGCGGCATGGCCGTCGTCCTCCGCGATCCCGGCCCCCGCGCGACCTGGGACGTCGACCCGAAGACGGGCCTCGCCAAACGGAGCGTGCCGCGGACGTCGGCGGCCGAGATCGAGACCTGCGCGCGCTGCCATGCCCGGCGCTCGGTCGTCGCCGCGGCCTACGTCTACGGGCAGCCCCTGCTGCAGACCCACCGCCCCGCGCTGCTCGAGGAGCCGCTGTATGACGCCGACGGCCAGATCCACGACGAGGTCTACGAGTACGGCTCGTTTCTCCAGAGCAAGATGCACGCCGCCGGCGTCGTGTGCTCCGACTGCCACGATCCCCACGACCTGAAGGTCAAGGGCTCGGCCGACCGCGTCTGCATGGCGTGCCATGCGGCCGAGAAGTTCGACACGCCGGCGCACCATCACCATGCCGTCGCCTCGGCCGGCGCGCGCTGCGTGGCGTGCCACATGCCGACGCGCGACTACATGGTCGTCCACGCGCGGCACGACCACAGCCTGCGCGTGCCTCGGCCGGACCTGACGGTCTCGCTCGGCACGCCCAACGCGTGCGCGGCCTGTCACGCCAACAAGCCGGCCGCGTGGGCCGCCGACGCGGCGCTTCGCTGGTGGGGCGACGCGCGCCGCCGCGGGCCGGGGTACGCGGAGGCGATCCACGCCGCGCAGGAAGGGCTCGCGGGCGCCCCGGCCGCGCTGGCCGCCGTCGTGCTCGACCCCGCGGTGCCCGCGATCCGCCGCGCGACCGCGGCCTCGCTGCTCGCCGGGCCCGAGACGCGCGCGGCGCTCGAGCGCGCGCTCGCCGATCCCGATCCGCTCGTGCGCCACGGCGCGGTGCTCGCCCTCGACGGCGTCGAGCCGGCGGAGCGGGCGGCGCTCGCCGGGCCACTCCTGCGCGATCCGGTGCTCACGGTGCGGATCGAGGCCGCGCGTTCGCTCGCCGCCGTCCCGAAAGACACGCTCCATCCGGCCGAGGCCGCGGATCTCGAGAAGGCTCTCGCGGACTACGTCGCGTCCCAGCAAGTCGACGCCGACCGGGCCGAGGCCCACCTGAACCTGGGGGCGCTGCACGCCGAGCGCGGCGAGCTGGCCGAGGCGGAGACGGAGTACCGGCAGGCGCTGGCGATCACGCCCGCGCTCTCGGGCACCTACGCCAACCTGGCGGACCTGTATCGCCAGCAGGGCCGCGATGCGGACGCCGAAGCGATCCTGCGCCAGGGTCTCCGCGCCGCGCCGAAAGACCCCGGGCTCCATCACGCCCTGGGCCTCGCCCTGGTGCGCCGAAAGCGGCTGCCCGAGGCCCTCGAGGAGCTCCGCCAGGCGGCCGAGCTGCCGCCGGAGCGCGCCCGTTATGCGTACGTCTACGCGGTCGCCCTCGAGTCCTCCGGCCAGCTCGATCGCGCGCGGGAGATCCTGAGGGCCGCCCACGAGCGCCATACCGGCGACCGGGAGATCCTCGAGGCGCTGGTCGCGTACTCGGCGAAGGCCGGAGACGCCGCGGCCGTCCGGCGCTACAGCGAGGACCTCCGGGCCGTCGATCCCGGCAATGCCCTGTTCCGTCCGGGGCAGGGCGCCGGCGGTCCCGCGGCGAACTGACTCGACGCGCCGGGACGTCGCGGCCCGGTCCGTCCGGCGCGGCTAGTAACCCGGCCAGTTGAGCCCGAGGGCCTTCGCCAGGAACACGGTCATCTGGCCGCGTGTCACGGGACTGTCCGGGCAGTAGAGGGGAGGATCTGCCTGGCCCGTGATCCCCGAGTAGTACAGCGCCGAGATGGACTGGAAGAACGGGTGGTTCATCGGCACGCCGCCGAAGTACGCGGAGACCGGAGGGTTGCTGACCGAGCGGTGCCGGCCGACTCGCGCATTGCCGAAGAACTGCAGATTCGGGCTGGACGTGATCTCGACGTCGAGGATGAGGGGAGCGGCGAGGTCATAGAGATGATTGAGGGGCGTGGCGCCGAAGTCGGTCTGCCAGCTCCCGTGGCCGGTGTTGCCGATCGTCGCGACCGTTCCCAGGGCGCCGTTCTCGTTGCGCCAGAGCAGCGTCAGGTCCATCACGTTCGGCGTGCCGTCGTTGAAGTTGTTGAGGGCAATGAAGTCGATGACGACGCCGGAGGGAAGGTCCAGCGGCGCGTGGAAGTGCTCGTCCCGATTCGTCTCGCCGAACCGGCCGAGGCTGCCGGACGTGCTGTACGGTTCGGAGCTGAACCCCGGGTAGAAGGCGAGCGCGGAGACGGTCGTCTGGGATTGCCCGGGACCGAACTCCTGCGGCGACTCCGTCGTCGAGGGCACCAGGTTCGGGCGAAGTGGCGGACCGTCCGCCGCCGACGCGGCCGGGCGCGGGGCGAACGCTGCGAGACAAAGCAACAGAGCCCATCTTCCGAGCGCCTGGCGCATGGGGTCCCCTTCGGTTGTCCGAAGCGGCGCCAGCGCCGCTCGTCGAGTCCGGGGCGGGCGTCAGCCGGCTTCGGCCACGTGCTCGGGCTCGTGGCGGCGTTTCTTGTGGAAGTGCGGCAGGTCGGGCTCGCCGAGGAGGCGCGCGAGACCCTCCCACCCCCGGACGTGCTCGCACACGACTTTGATCGCCGATGTCAGCGGCACGGCGAGGACGGCGCCCGGGATCCCCCAGATCGTGCCCCAGAAGATGAAAGCGACCATGACCGTCAGGGGAAACAGGCGCACCTTGCCGCCGACGATGAAGGGCGTCAGCACGTTGCCCTCGAGGAACTGCAGCAGGCTGTAGACGAGGAAAACGAGGAGCGCCTTCTCGCCGTCGTACTGGAAGAAGGCGACGGCGACGGCGGGCAGCGTCGAGAGGATCACGCCGACGTACGGCAGCAGGATCGCGATTCCGGCGATCGGGCCGAGCACGTAGTAGTAGTCGATGCGGAGGACCATGAGGGTCAGCGTGGTGACGCCCGCCATGATCAGCATGACGAACCCGAGGCCGAGCGCGTAGGCCGTCATCGTGCGCGAGATCGCGCCGGTCACGTCGGCCTCGCCGAGGCGCTCGTTGCGGGTGAAGATGCCCGCCAGGACGCGGTTGAACTTCTCGCGATCTTTCAGCATGAAGAACGTCAGGAAGGGGACCGTCGCGGCGTAGAGAAGGGCGCCGAGCGTCTCGCCGAGCTGGATGAAGACGGCCCGCGTCGTGTCGAGCTGCGACCCCGTGACCTTGACCTCGCGCACGCCGCGGGAGTCCTCCGGAAGGATCGAGCCCATGCGCTCGCGCAGCCGGTTGACGAACTCCATCACCTGGCTGACGAACTCGCGGATGCGCGGCTGGTAGCGGGGCAGGGCCGCGAAGAACTGGTTCAGCTGCGCGGTGACGTTGATGACGAGGAGCGCCACGCCGCCCACGATGACGAAGAGGATCAACAGGATCGCGAGCACGCGCGGGACGCCGGCTCGCTCCAGAAGCGAGACGAACGGCCGGAGCGCGAAGGCGAGAAAGAGGGCGAAGGCGATCGGAACGAGAAGCGGGCGGCCGTAATAGAGGAGGCCGACGACGGAAGCCGTGGAGATCGCCGTCAGCCCGACGACCCGGGGGGGCGGGCTGTGAGGAACCTCGATCTCGCTGGCCGCAGTCAAAAAACCCCCTCGCGAGGAGGGGGTTCGGAAAGGCTCTGGAGCGTCGCCCCTCTCACGTTCCCGATACGAGCGTCACCACGATCGTCGCCCGACGGTTCTTGATCTTACCCTGAGCCGTGGCGTTGTCGTACGCCGGCTCGGCCGCGCCCTTGGAGACGGTCGAGATGCGGCCGGGGTCGATGCCGTGCCGCGTCACCAGGTACTCCTTGGCGGCCTGGGCCCGCTTCATCCCGAGCTCCTGGTTGGCCTGGTCCGTGCCGTTGTTGTCGGTAAAGCCGGTGACGACCGCGGTCGCGTTGAGGTCGTTCTTCATGCGCAGCGCGACGCCGTCGAGCACGGCCTTCGCGATGTTGGTCAGGCGCGCGCTCTTGCCGTCGAAGAAGATCTCGTCGGACGTGGTCCGCGGCGCGGGCCGCGGGGGGGGCGGCGGGGCGGCGGTCGTCACGGCCGGGGCCGCCGGAGCGGGAGCCGGCTGCTCGACGACGGGCTCGGCGGCCGCGGGGACGACGACCGGCGGCGGGGGCGGGGGAGGCCACGCGGCGTAAGTGACGCCGAGAACGCCGCCGAACGGGTTCGGGTTGATGCCGTGGTCGAACAGCATGCTCAGGTTCGTGTTGAGGGCCGCCGAAACCGCCCACCCCGTGTGGCCGATCCACACTCGGGCGCCGGCGTTCAAGAGGCCGTAGTCGGGCTCGGGGAAGTCGCCGCCGTCGTACACGTTGTACATGCCTTCGGCGATGACGTGGACCAGGGGAGCCACCGGGATCTCGGCGCCGACGCCGAAGCGCAGGTAGTTCGGGATGCGGACGTCCACGGTCGTCGGCTGGCCGACGAGCGTGTACGACACCATCCCGGTCAGGACGCCCTTGGTCACTGCGCCGCCCCACTCCCAATCGCCGCGGTCCGTGTTGATCCGGTTGAGGGTGACGTCGCCGTTGGAGACCGAGGAGGTCGTCACGGGGATCAGGCCGGCCAGCCAGACGCCGAAGCGCAGGTCGGGGTCGTCTTCAGAATGGAAGCTGACCTTCGTGCCCAGGCGGACCTTGGAGCCTTCGGACAGGCGGAACGGCCCGGCGATGGGATTGCCGTTGATGATCCCGCCCTGCCAGCCGCCGCCAGTCTGGGTCACCATGCCGCCGCCGGAGGCGAACACCGACCACCAGTTGGTCAAGCCGAGGCCGATCGAGCCCGTGCCCCCGTACTGGACGAACCAGCGGGTGTTGTTGGGCTGCCCGTCCACGAGCTCGGCCGCGACCCGGGGGGCGTACCAGCCATAGAGGCCGAACGTGAACTGGCCGGCCTTGGGACTGTCTGCCGTCGTCATCGTGAAAAGTCCGATGTCACCGCCCACGTTCGGGGCGATCACCGCAGGCTGCCCGAATACGGCGGCGGCAGTCAGGCAGATCAGCATCCCGAGGAGCGCGGTCCGCTTCGGCGTCATGCAGTGTCTCCTTTCGAGCCCGGACGGGAAAACGTATCTGCCTAACAGAATAAGCCAAAAGCACCGAATTGCCAAACATATTCTGTTCGGTCAGGTCGGTGTCCTTCCGTACAGTGTCAATTCAGGTGCGTTTTTCGGGGGCCGTCGTCGCCCGCGGACGAAGAGGGCGGAGTCAGACCTTCGGCTGCATCACGAGGGACATTTTTTCCTGGAACGCCCTCATGATCGCGGGCCCTCGAATCGACGCGATGGCCTTTTCGGTGTGCCGGATCAGGTCGCGCACGGCCTCGACGCCCCGGCCGCGGTCGATCTCGGCCAGCGCCTGCTTGTAAGGCCTGTCGATGCCCGGCAGGTTGGCTTCGCCGATCGCGCCCTCGGCTTCCTGTTTGACGCGGGTACACAGGATCATGAGGATCTTCTTCTCGTCGCCGAGCGGCGGCGATCCGCCGCGGCCGAGGTTGGCCGGCGGGGGCGGCGCTGCGGATCGCGCGGGCGTTGCCTCCGGGGCGGCCGCCGGCGCCGGCGCGGGCCCCGCGGGCGTGGACGGGGCGGCTTTCGCGGCGCCGCCGGGCCGCATGTCCACCAGGTCCGACGTGACGAGCCCGTAGAGGACCTTCGCCGTGTCGAACGAGTTCGAGCCGGTGGCGCGGGCGAGCTCCTCGACCGTGCGGCGGCCGTCGATCCGGATGACGAGGTTCCACTCGGGAGGCGACAGCGTCACGGGCTCGCCGAGCTCGCGCGGCTTCAGAACGGGAATGTGGTCGACGCCGGGAATCTTTCGGGCAAGCACCTTCCACTCGTCGAGGCGGCGCGCGGCTTCCATCAGGAGCGACGTGTTGGTCTTGTCGATCGTGGCCGTCTCGGTTTCCTTGCCGGGCGTGAACTGGAAGTCCCCGGTCGACCAGATGGCGAGCGCGTAGACGGCCTCTTCGCCGCTGACGCCGTCGATCTCGGCGTGGACGATCCGGCCGTTGCGCAGGTAGATGGAGCCGCGCTCGGAGCCCCGAATCAGCAGGAACATCCCGGTCTTTCCCGAGACCGAGACGAGCTGAATGATGTCCGGAACCGGGAGCTCCGAAATGGAACCCTGAAAGGACATACGTGTGGCGATGCTAGCACCCGCCGGGTCGTTCTATCTCCCGGAGTGCACGTGGCAGATGGCGACGGCCAGCGCGTCGGCGGCGTCGAGGGGGATGCGGCTGCGCTGGCGCGCGAGCAGCGACAGCACCATCGCCCGGACCTGTTCCTTCTCGGCCTGGCCGTAGCCGACGAGCGCCTTCTTGACCAGGCGGGGCTCGTACTCGAAGACCGGAAGGCTCGCCCGGGCAGCGCCGGCCAGCAGCACGCCGCGGGCATGGGCGAGCTTGAGGGCGGAGGCGACGTTGGCGGCGGCGAACACCGTTTCGACCGAGACGGCGGCCGGGGCGACCTCGACGAGCAGCTCCTGGAGTGCCGCCCCGAGGAAGGCGAGCCGGTCCGGAAGGGGAAGCTTCGCCGGCGGCCGCCAGACGCCGCAGCGCTCGAGGACGAGGCGCCCGGCGTCGAAGACGACGACCCCGAAGCCGGTCGCGGCCGTTCCAGGATCGAGACCGAGGATCTTCATCGAAGGAGGCGGGAGGAAGGATTCGAGGGGCGGGCGGGGTTCGTCTTCTCCTGCCTCCTGTCTCCTGCCTCGAGCGTCCCGACGATCACTTTTCGGCGGGGGCCTCGGCGAAGTCGAAGTTCGCCCAGACGTTCTGGACGTCGTCGTGATCCTCGATCGCCTCCATGAGCTTGACCATCTGATCCGCCTTGCGGGCGTCGAGGACGACCTCGGTCGACGGGATCATGGACACTTCGGCCACCGCGAGCGGCAGCCCTTTGGCCTCGAGCTGCTTCTTGACCTCGTCGAAGCCCTCGGGCGACGTCTGGATCTCGTGGTACTGGTCGCCGGACTGAACGTCGTCGGCGCCGGCCTCGATCGCCGCCTCCATCACCGCGTCTTCGGTCGCCTTGTCCTTCTCGATCGCGATGTAGCCCTTCTTCTGGAACAGAAAGCGCACCGAGCCGGACTCGCCGAGGTTCCCGCCGTGCTTGGAGAAGATCGTGCGGATCTCGGGCAGCGTCCGGTTCTTGTTGTCCGTCAGCGCCTCGATGAGGACCGCCGTTCCGCCGGGGCCGTATCCCTCGAAGGTCACTTCCTCGTACGAGACGCCGGGCAGCTCGCCCGTGCCGCGCTGGACGGCGCGCTTGATGTTGTCGGCCGGCATGTTGACGGCCTTGGCGTCGTCGATCGCCTTGCGCAGCCGGGGATTTGATTCGGGAGCGCCGCCGCCCTGCTTGGCGGCCATGGTGATTTCGCGGATCAGCTTCGTGAAGAGGCGCCCGCGCTTGGCGTCGGCCGCGCCTTTCTTGTGCTTGATCGTGCTCCATTTGCTGTGACCGGACATGTGCGTTCTCCTAAGGGGGCGGATTATATGGGGCCGCGTCGCGGGCCGTGAGCCGTGAGCCGCGAGGCGAACGGATTCGAGAGGAAAGCCGAATGACGGCTGCCGACTTTCGGCTTACGTCCTTGATTTCCCGGCATTTCCAGCGACAATAGCCTCAGTCCATGCCCAAGAAAGTTCTTTTGATCGAGTACGAGCCGCGCTACGTCGAGCGGATTCGAACTCTGCTGACCCCCCTCGGCCACACGATCACCGAAAGCCACGACGGCGAAGCGGGACTTCAGGCTTTCGGAACCTCTCGCTTCGACCTGGTCCTTCTGTCGGGCATGCTGCCGCGCCTGCCGAGCGCGGAAGTCATCCGGGAGATCCGCAAGAAGGGGGGCGCGACGGCGCCGCCGATCATCCTCATGATGACCGGTTACCGGGGCTCGAACCGCAAGGCCGACGCCCAGAAGGTCGGCGCCTTCGACATCCTGCTGCGGCCCTTCTCGGACGAGGACTTCATCGCCTCGGTCCGGGAAGCCGTGGAGTCGACCGACGTGGGCGCCCGGACGATGCGGATCGAGACGGCCCAGGCCGCCGCGCCGGCCAACCCGCTGACGTCCTCGGACATCTTCTCCGACGTCCTCGACGAGTTGACGGCCGACGGCCCGCCGCGCGCGCGTCCCACGCCCGCGGAGGCGCCCGCGCCGGTGGCGCCGCCTCCGCCGCCGCCGCCTCCGGCCGCGCCCGCCGCGACGCCCAGGGCTGCCTCCGTCGAGAGCGACGTGGACAAGCGGCTGCGCGACACGCTCTCCGGTCTCATGGCGGCGACGCGCCCTCCGGCCGCCCGCGCGGAGTCCGCCTCGGAGAAGACGCCCCCTCCCGCCGCCGCGCCTCCGATCCCGCCGCCCGTCGAGCCGCCCCCGGCCGCGCCGGCAAAGCCGAAGCTCTCCTCCGATACCGACGTCGACCGGATGATCTCCGACACGCTCTCGGGGCTGACGAAGCCGAGGCCGAAGACGTCGCCCGGCGTCACGCCGGCCCCGGCCTCCGGAACCGCGGCCCCCGCGCGCAAACGCGAGGAGCCGGCCGCGGCGGTGCCGTCGTCGGGCCCCGACCGGTTCGGCCAGTACGAGATCCTCGAGCGCATCGCCGCCGGCGGCATGGCCGAGCTGTACAAGGCCAAGCGTACGGGGGTCGAGGGCTTCCAGAAGATCGTCGCGATCAAGAAGATCCTGCCGCACCTGGCCGACGACGAAGAATTCGTGACGATGTTCGCCGACGAGGCCAAGCTCGCGGCGCAGCTGAACCACCCGAACATCATCCACATCTACGACCTCGGGAAGATCCAGGCCGGCGGGTACTTCATCGCGATGGAGTACGTGGACGGGCGCGACCTGCGCGCGATTCAGCAGGCCGGGCGTCAGATGGGCATTCCGCTGCCGGTGCCGCTCTCCGTGTACGTCGCCTCGCGCGTGGCGTCGGCCCTCGACTACGCGCACCGCCGCCGCGACGCCGAGGGGCACGAGCTCAACATCGTGCACCGCGACGTCTCGCCGCAGAACATCCTCATCTCGTACGAGGGCGACATCAAGCTCTGCGACTTCGGCATCGCCAAGGCCGCGTCCAAGGCCTCGAAGACGCAGTCGGGGGCCCTGAAGGGAAAAATCCAGTACATGTCGCCCGAGCAGGCGTGGGGGCGGCCGATCGACCGCCGCAGCGACCTCTTCTCGCTCGGCGTCGTGCTCCACGAGCTCCTGACGGGCGAGCGGCTCTTCCGCGGCGACACCGACATCAACATCCTCGAGAAGGTCCGGAGCGCCGAGGTGCCGCCGCCGTCGAACGCGAATCCGGAGGTCCCGCGCAACCTGGATGCGGTCGTGCTCAAGGCGCTCGCCAGGGAGCCGGACGACCGTTACGCGAACGCGTCGGACCTGCTGCGCGATCTCGACTCGGTTCTGTATTCGTACACGCCGGCTCCGGGCAGCGCCGACGTCGCGATCTACCTGCACCGGCTCCAGGCGGAGGAAGCCGCCGTCGAAGAAGCCAGGGAGCGCGAGGCGGCGCAGGCGGTCGAAGAAGCGGAGCCGACCGCCCGCAAGCGAAAGTCCAAGGGCGCTCCGGTCTCGCGCAAGGCCGGGTCGTCGCCGCGGCCGGCCGACGTGCCGCCCCCTCCTGCTGCTCCTCCGCCTCCGGCCGCCCCGCCGGCGCCGGCCGCGGCGCCCGCGCCGCCGCCCCCCGAGCCCGCGCGTCCGTCGCCCGAGGTCTTCGGCTCCCTGCACGCCAGGTCCGCCGACGCGGAGAAGGCGAGCCGCACGCCGCTGTTCCTGGCCGTGGGCGCCGCGGCCGCGGCGCTCATCGGGTTTTTCGTGTGGCGCGCGATCAAGCCCCAGGCGTCGCCGGCGCCCGCTCCCGCGCCGACGGCTGCCGCCGCGGCGCCGCCGACCGCTGCGCCGACGGCCCCGGCGGCCATCGTTCCGACCGCGGCTCCCGCGATGGACGCGAAGGCGGTCGAAGCCGAAGTGCAGCGGCAGCTCGCGGCGCGGCGCAAGGACCTCGAGCGCACGGCCGCGGCGCCGAAGAGCGCGCCCGCCGCGGAGACGCAGGCCGCGGCGCCGACCGCCGTGCCACCGCCGCCCGAGCCCACGCCCGTTCCCACGGTTCCCCCGACGCCCGCCCCGGTGCCGACGGCCGTACCGACCGAGCCGCCGCCCGTCGAGGTGCCGAAGCCCACCGCCGCCCCCGCGCCGGCGCGCGAGCCCGAGACGCAGCGCGGCGACCTCGTCGGTCCCGGACCCGGAGTCGTCGAGCCCGCCCTGATGGCGCCGCCTCGGGTCGTCTACCCGGCGATCGCCCGGCAGCAGCGGATCGAAGGCCGGGTGGTCGTGCTCGTCCTCGTCGACGAGAGCGGCAAGCCCACCGAGGCTCGCCTCCAGCAGGGACTGTCGCAGGCGGCGGTCAACGACGCCGTGGTCTCGGCCGTCAAGAGCGCGCACTTTCGTCCCGCCACGAAGAACGGAATCCCCGTCAAGATGTGGCGGCCGGTCATCGTTGAAGTGAAACCATAAACTCCCCAGAGGACAGGAGGACAGCTCGCATGGCCCTTTCGAACGATCAGAAGAAGTTCTACGAAAACACGCTGACGGTCACCAAGAAGGAGATCACGGAGCTCGAAGGCGAAATCCAGGAGGAGCTCGCCAAAGTCAAGGACCGGCTGGCCGAGCTGCAGAACGCGCAGAAGGCCGCGCGGCAGATGTACGACGCGGCGTGCCAGCGCCTCGGCGTCCGCAACGAGCTCGAAGAGGCCGAATCGCAGGGTTAGGGAAGCTCACGGCGCACCGCGCATCGCTGACAGCTCACAGCTTTTCGCCGAAGCGGTTCGATCCAGGCGCGCCTCGGCCGCCCTTCGAGTTTTGCGCAGAGCCCGTGAAGGGCCCGGGCTGTAAGCGGTGAGCCGTGAGCCGTAAGCTCATCCCCGTTCTCGCGTCCGCGGCGATTCTCGTCGGTTGCCGGGCGCCGGAACGAAGCGCCGCGGCCGCGTCCCCGCGCCGCGTCGTCACGCTCGCTCCGAACCTCACGGAAATCGTCTTTGCGCTCGGCGCCGGCGACCGGCTCGTCGGCGCGTCGGAGTACTCGGACTATCCCGACGCCGCGCGTTCGATTCCGCGCGTCGGGGGCCTCGAGGTGGATCCCGAAAAGGTCGTGGCGCTGCGCCCGGACCTCGTCCTCGCGATCGCGGAAGGCAACGCGCAATCGGCCGTGCGCGCCCTTCAGGCGGCGGGCGTTCCGGTCGCCGTGACGCCCTCGGGCTCGCTCGACGCCGTGCTCGAAAGCGTGCGGCTCGTGGCCGACCGGCTGGGCGTTCCCGACGCGGGGACGCGCCTGATCGCGACGCTGTCGCAGAAGCGCGCCGCGGTGCGCGCCGCGGTGTCCGGCCGGCGGCGCCCGAACGCGGTCCTGCTCGTCTGGCCCGATCCGCCGCAGGCGGCCGGGGGCAGGACGTTCCTCGACGACGTCCTGACGGAGGCGGGCGCGACGAACCTCCTCGCCGACCGTCCCGGCTGGCCGATCGTGTCGCGCGAGTACCTCGCGACGGCGCCGATCGAGCTCCTCGTGACGCCCCAGTCGGTCGAAGCCCGGGCCGCGTGGGACGCGGCCTTCGCGCCCGGCGGGATCCTGTCGACCGGGTCGGTTTCGCGCGCGCGCCGCGTGCGCCTCGACGAGGCGGCGCTGACGCGGCCCGGCCCGCGCGTCTTCGGCGCGCTCGCCGAGCTCGCCGAGGCAACCCGGTGAGGCGCTGGCCCCGCGGCCCCGCGCTCGTGGCGGGCGCGCTGCTGCTCGTCGCGGTGGCGGCGGTCGCCTTCTCGGTCGGCGGCGTGCGTCTCTCCCTCGGCGATCTCCTCGACGGCTCGGGAGAGGCCGGACGGACCGCGCGCACCCTCGCGGCGCTTCGCGTGCCGCGCGTGCTGCTCGCCGCGCTCGTCGGCGCGTGCCTGGCCCTGGCGGGGGCGGCGCTCCAGGCTCTCCTGAAGAACCCGCTCGCGGACCCGTTTCTGCTCGGCACCTCCGGCGGCGCGGCGGCCGGCGCGGCCTGCGCCGCGCTGGCGGGGGCATCGCCGCTGGTGTCTCCGGCGGCGGCCTTCGTCGGCGCGGCGGCCGCCTCGGTCGGCGTGGCGGCGCTCGCGCGCCGGGGCGGCCGTCTGGACCTCGAGCGGCTGCTGCTGGCGGGGTTGATCGCCAACGCCTTCTTTTCGGCGCTGCTGCTCGCGGCCTTCTCGATCGCGTCGGGCGAAGCGTCGCGGACGATGCTCTTCTGGATGATGGGGAGCCTCGCCGACGCCACGCCCGCGAAGGTCGCGGCGCTCGCGCCCTACGTCGCCGCCGGCCTGCTGATCCTCGGCGGCTCGGCGGCGCGTCTGAACCTGTTCGCCGTCGGCGAGGAGAGCGCCGGCGCCCTCGGCGTGGACACGGAGCGCACCAAGCGCGTCGTGTTTCTCGCCGCGTCGCTCCTGACCGGCGCCGCGGTGGCGTTTGCCGGCGTCATCGGCTTCGTCGGGCTGCTCGTGCCCCACGGCGTGCGCGCCGTGGCCGGCAACGACCAGCGCACGCTCCTCCCGCTGTCGGCGCTGGCCGGGGCGGCGCTGCTCGTGACGGCCGACGCGGTTTCGCGCGCCGCTCTCGCGCCGGCCGAGCTGCCGATCGGGGCGATCACGGCGGCGCTCGGCGCGCCGCTCTTCGCGTGGCTCCTCCTGAGGACGCCGTGACCGCGCCGCTGATCGAGGCCCGCGGCCTCTGTGCCCGCTACGGGGCGAGCCGGGCGCTCGACGGGCTCGACGCCGCGATTCCGGCCGGCGACGTCGTCGCGGTGCTCGGCGAGAACGGCTCGGGCAAGTCGACGTTCCTCCGTGTGCTCGCGCGCGTGCTGCCGGCCTCGGGCGGCGAGCTCCGCTTCGACGGCCGGCCGCTCGCGGAGCAGCCGCGCCGAGCGACCGCCCGTCGTATCGCCTACGTGCCGCAGAGCGTCGAGCTCGTCTTTCCGATCCGGAGTCTCGACCTGGTCCTTCAGGGCCGGGCGCCGCACGGCAACGGCTTCGTCGCGGAAACGCCCGAGGACCGGCGGCTCGCCCGGGAGGCGATGCGAGCCTGCGACGTCGCGGACCTCGCCGAACGCGACGCGAAGGCGCTCTCCGGCGGCGAGCGGCGGCGCGTGTTTCTGGCTCGCGCGCTCGCGCAGGAGGCGGAGGTGTGGCTGCTCGACGAGCCGACCGCCGGCCTCGACCCCCGCCACCGCCTCGAGTTCCTCGAGACGCTCTGGCGCGTCCACGGCGAGCGTCGGACGACCGTCCTGATCGTGACGCACGAGATCGGCCTGGCGGCCGACCTGGCGAGCTCCGTGCTCCTGCTCAAAGGCGGCCGGGCGATCGCCCGCGGGCCGCGGCGGGACGTGCTGACGGCGGACAACCTCGCGAGGGCCTTCGGGGCCCCTTTCGAGCGTCGGGGCTCGGGCTTCGGCCTCCGCAGCGCCATCCTGCCGGGGGGCGCCCCCGACCTGTAAGAGTCGGCTTTCCAGAGGGTTACGGCCGGGACGCCCGTTCCTGCTACCATGCCGGTCCCCCATGTGGTTCCGCAAAGACCGCGCGCCCAAAGAGGTGCGCGAAGGCCGCACGAGCAAAGTCCCGGAAGGCCTGTGGGTCAAGTGCGACAACTGCCGCCAGATCCTCTACAACAAGGAGCTCTCGCGGAACTTCAAGATCTGCCCGAAGTGCCATTTCCACTTCCGGCTCTCCGCGCCCGAGAGGCTGCGGATGCTCTTCGACGACGAGGAGTACGTGGAGCTCGACGCGAACCTGCGCTCGGCGGACCCGCTCCGGTTCCGCGACAGCAAGAAGTACCGCGACCGGCTGCGCGAGGCGGAGCAGTCGGTCGGCACGTCGGACGCGCTCGTCCTCGGCTCGGGCACGCTCGAGGGCATGCCGGTCATCATCGGCGCGATGGAGTTCTTCTTCATGGCCGGCTCGATGGGGTCGGTGGTCGGCGAGAAGGTGGCCCGCGGCGCCGAACGCGCGCTCGAGGAGCGGCGGCCGTTCATCCTCGTCTCGACCTCGGGCGGGGCGCGCATGCAGGAAGGCATCCTGTCGCTGATGCAGATGGGCAAGATCTCCGCGGCGCTCGGCCGTCTGGCGGAAGCGCGGATCCCGTACATCTCGGTGATGGCGGATCCGACGACCGGCGGCGTCACCGCTTCGTACGCGATGCTGGGCGACCTGAACATCGCCGAGCCGAACGCCCTGATCGGCTTTGCCGGACCGCGCGTGATCGAGCAGACCATCCGGCAGACGCTGCCGGAGGGCTTTCAGCGCTCCGAGTTCCTGCTCGAGCACGGGATGCTCGACTTCATCGTCGATCGCTCCGAGATGAAGGCGACCCTCGCGCGCTGCCTGCGCCTCCTGTGGGACGGCCGTCCCGCCGCGTAGCCCGGTGACCGCGGCGGCCCTTCCGAACCTCCCGCACCTTTCCCGTCTCGAGTCGCTCGGCCAGCGGGGCATGAAGCTCGGCCTCGCCGCGATCGACGCCGTGTGCGAACGCCTCGGCCGGCCGGAGCGGCGCGTTCCGCCCGTCCTCGTCGCCGGCACCAACGGGAAAGGCTCGACGGCCGCGACCCTCTCGGCGATCGCCGCCGCGGCGGGCCTCCGAGCCGGGCTCTACACCTCGCCGCACCTGCTCGCGGTCACCGAGCGCGTGCGCGTCGGCGACGCGGATATCCCTCCGGAGGAGCTCGACGCGGCGCTCGGCGACGCCTTCGCCGCGGCGGATCGGGCGCCGGCCGTGGCACTGACCTATTTCGAGGCGATGACCGCGGCCGCGTTCACGCTCTTCGCGCGCCGGGCCGTGGACCTGGCGATCCTCGAGGTGGGGATGGGCGGCCGGTTCGACGCCACCAACGTCGCGCCGGCGATCCTGTCGGCGGTGACGTCGATCTCGCTCGACCACGTGGAGGACCTCGGCGGCACGATCGCGGCGATCGCCGGCGAGAAGGCCGGCGTCTTCCGGGCCGGGCGGCCGGCGCTGGTGGCGAGCCGCCTTCCCGACGCGATCGCGGTCTTCGAGGCCGCGGCCGCCCGGACGGGCGCGCGGCTGCACCGGTTGGACGGCGAGACGCGCCGGACGGGCGAGGCCTCGGACCCTTCGGGCACGCGCTTCGAGCTCGAGACGCCGGAAGGACGCTACGCGCTCGCCACACCCCTCTCGGGCTTCCACCAGGCCGAGAACGCCGCGACGGCCGTCCGCGCCGCGGAGCTGCTGGCGCCGGACTTTCGCTTTCCGAGAGCGGCGATCGAGCGCGGGGTCGCGGCCGTGCGCTGGCCGGGGCGTCTCGAGCGGTTCCGCGTCCGCGGCGGCCGCTCGATTCTCCTCGACGGCTGCCACAACGCGGGCGGCGCGGAGGCGCTGGCGCGCTTCCTGCGGGGCGCGCGCCTCTCCGCGGACCTCGTCTTCGGGGCCATGGCCGACAAGGACGTCGAAAGCATGGCCGCGGCGCTCGGTCCGGCGGTTCGGCGCGTCGTCACGGTCGCCGCCGCGTCGTCCCGCTCGGCGAGCGCCGAGGATCTGGCGCGGCGCTTCGCCGCGGCTCGGCCCGACGCACGCGCCGCCGAGAGTCTCCCCGCCGCGATCGAGGGCCTGCTGTCGGACCCGTCGAGCGACCCTATAATCGTGGCCGGGTCGCTTTATCTCGTCGGCGAGGCCCGCGCGTTGCTCCTCTCCGGCGCTTTCGCATAGGGAAACATGACGACGGCCGCCGCCCCGTTCACGCGCGAGCACTTCGAGCGCCTCGAAGAGGAGCGCCTGGCGCCCTACGCCTCGAAGAGCGCCCGTGCCTCCCGGCCGCGCGGCGCCGCTTCGCCGAGCCCCGGCGACGCCCGCACCGACTACGCGCGCGACCGCGACCGCATCATCCACTCGCGGGCGTTCCGCCGCCTGAAGCACAAGACTCAGGTCTTCATCCCGTACGAGGGCGACCACTTTCGGACGCGGCTGACGCACACGATCGAGGTCGCGCAGATCGCGCGCAGCGCGTCGCGGGCGCTGGGGTTGAACGAGGATCTGACCGAGGCGATCGCCCTCGGCCACGACCTCGGCCACACGCCCTTCGGTCACTCGGGCGAGTCGGTGCTCGACCGGCTGCTGCGCGAGAGCCATCCGAAAGCCGGCGGTTTCAAGCACAACTTCCAGTCGGTGCGAGTCCTCGACCGGCTCGAGAAGCGCTACGAGGAGCCGGGCCTGAACCTGACGGACGACGTCCGAGAAGGCGTGCTCAAGCACACGGCCTGGCCGAAGGATTTTCCGTTCCCGCTCGATTTCGTGGAGGGGCTCCGGTTCGAGTCGGGCGGCACGCTCGAGGCGCAGGTCGTCAACTGGTCCGACGAGATCGCCCAGCAGACGCACGACCTCGAGGACGGCCTGCCGCTGACGGAGGAAACCGCGATCGAGGAGCTCTCGATCGCGCGCCTGGTGCGGGCGGCGCGCGGCTTCGGGAGCGACCCGACCTCGCGGCGGGCTTCGCTGATCCGGGGCATGATCGCGACGCTGTCGGCCGACCTCGTCGACGCCTCCCGCACCCGGATCGAACGCTGGCTGTCGACGTCGGGCGTGGCGACGACCGACGACTTCTACGCCCGCCGCGACCGGCTTCCGGGCGACCTCGTCGGGTTCAGCGACGCGGGCCGCCGCCTCTACGCGGAGCTGCGCGAGTTCGTCTACCGCCACATCATTCACTCGTTCCCGGTGTCGCGGCACGATGGCCACGCCCGCCGCGTGCTCGCCGCGCTCTTCACGGCGTATGCCGACAACCCGCGCCTCCTGCCGGACGACGTCCTCCGGGGCCTCGAGCGCGACCTCGGCGTGCGCTTCCTGCGCGAGGTGCCCCTGCCCGGGATCGAGCGCGAGGTGGCGGCGCACTACCGCAGCCGTCCCGAGTTCTACCGCGCCATCGCCGACCACATCGCCGGCATGACCGACAGCTACTGCAACTCCGAATACCGTCAGCTCGTCATCGAGTAGGGCGGGAGGAAGGACGCATGACCCGAGCCGCCCTCGCCCCGGCCGCCCTGATGGACCGCGACCTGGACGTCGTCGACCCCGAGGTGGCCCGCTGGATCGCCGCCGAGGCCAGGCGCCAGAACGAGGGACTCGAGCTGATCGCCTCCGAGAACTGGGTCTCGCGGGCGGTGCGCGAGGCGCAGGGCTCCGTGCTGACCAACAAGTACGCCGAGGGCTATCCCGGCAAGCGGTACTACGGCGGCTGCGAGTTCGTCGACAAGATCGAGCAGCTCGCGATCGATCGCGCGAAGACGCTCTTCGGCGCGGAGCACGCCAACGTGCAGCCGCACTCGGGGTCGCAGGCCAACATGGCCGTCTACCTGACGGCGTTGAAGCCGGGCGACACGATCCTCGGCATGGACCTTTCCCACGGCGGCCACCTGACGCACGGGCACCCGCTCTCGTTTTCCGGGCGCGAATACAAGGTCGTCGCCTACGGCGTGCGCCGCGAGGACGAGCGGATCGACTACGACGCGCTGGCGGGGCTCGCGCGCGAGCACCGGCCCAAGCTGATCATCGCCGGCGCGTCGGCCTACGCCCGCGAGATCGACTTCACGCGCTTCGGCGAGGTGGCCCGGGAGGTCGGCGCGTCCCTGATGTGCGACATCGCCCACATCGCCGGGCTCGTCCTCGCCGGGCTTCACGTCTCGCCGGTGCCCCACGCCCCGTTCGTGACGACGACGACGCACAAGACGCTGCGCGGGCCCCGCGGCGGCCTGGTGCTGTGCCGCGCGGCGCACGCGAAGGACCTCGACCGCAACGTGTTCCCGGGCATTCAGGGCGGGCCGCTCGAGCACGTCATCGCCGCCAAGGCCGTTGCGTTCGCCGAGGCCGCGAGCCCCGACTTCGTCGAGTACCAGAAGCGCGTCGTCCAGAACGCGAAGGCTCTCGCCGCCGCGCTCTCGGGCCGCGGCTTCCGTCTCGTCTCCGGCGGGACCGACAATCACGTCATGATGGTGGACGTCGGCGCGCGCGGGATCTCGGGCAAGGACGCCGAGAAGCTCCTCGAAGGCGTCGGCATCACCGTCAACAAGAACACGATCCCGTTCGACACGCGGCCGCCCATGATTGCGTCGGGGATCCGGATCGGCACGCCGGCCGTGACGACGCGGGGCATGGGAACCGCGGAGATGGACGTGATCGGCGGC
>Ga0335069_10003033_pt1 | contig 25585 bp, 22 predicted proteins | sample Lox_Sample_11_FD_206714 | JGI IMG/M metagenome (GOLD analysis project Ga0335069, IMG submission 206714) | Soil microbial communities from Loxahatchee National Wildlife Refuge, Florida, United States - Lox_Sample_1.1 | ecosystem: Environmental > Terrestrial > Soil > Wetlands | place: USA... | reverse complement strand
CCGTTCGCGGCCTTCGTCGAGGCGCTGGTGCTCGGCGATCAGCACCCGGCGCGCGCCGCCGGGCGCGTCGTGACGCTGCAGACGCCCGGGGGCTGCGGCGCGCTCAAGCTCGCGGCCGACCTCGTCATCAAGACCGGGAAGGGCTCGCGCGCGGTCGTCAGCGACCCGACGTGGCCGAACCACGGGCCGCTGTTCTCGGGCGCGGGCCTCAGCGTCGACACCTACCCCTACTACGACGCGCCGAGCGGCACGATCGACTTCGACGCAATGCTCTCGACGCTCGACCGGCTCGCGAGCGGCAGCGTTGTCGTGCTGCACGGCGCCTGCCACAACCCGACGGGCGCCGACCTCAGCGCCGAGCAGTGGCGCGCGGTCGCCGAGCTCCTCGCGCGGCGCGGGCTCCTGCCGCTCGTCGACCTCGCCTACCAGGGACTCGGCGACGGGCTCGACGCCGATGCCGCGCCGGTGCGGATGCTGGCCGAGCGGCTACCCGAGGTGCTGATCGCCGCCTCGTGCTCGAAGAACTTCGGGCTCTACCGCGAGCGCACCGGCGCCGTGATCACGGTCGCCTCGTCCGCGCGCGACGCCTCGGTGTGCATGGCGCACCTGCAGCTGCTCGCGCGGCGCACCTGGTCGTTCTCGCCGGACCACGGCGCGGCGATCGTCGCGACGATCGCCGCCGACCCCGCGCTGCGGCGCGACTGGGTCGGCGAGCTCGAGTCGATGCGTGCGCGGATCGCGACGACGCGCGGCCGGCTCGCGGGGGCGCTGCGCGAGACCTTTGGCAGCCCGCGCTACGACTTCATCGCCGGCCAGCGCGGCATGTTCTCGCTGCTCGGGCTGGCGCCCGAGGCCGTGCAGCGGCTGCAGAGCGCGGACCACATCTACATCGCGGCCGACAGCCGCATCAACATCGCAGGCCTTCCGGAGCCGCAGATCGCGCGCCTCGCGGCGGCGCTGCGCAAGGTCGCGGCCTGAAGGCGACGGGGCGAGGGGCGCATGCTCGACCGACGTGAGTTTCTGGCGCTCGCCGGGGCGAGCGCCGTCGCGGCACCGTTCGCGGCGCACGCGGCCGCCGGCTACAGCGCCGATGCGTACGCCCGCGCGATCGTCATCGACTCGCTCGGGGGGCCGGGCGACTTCGACGCCGCGGCGAGCCCGGATGCGCCCTTGTCGGCACGCGCGGTCGCCGACGCGCGCGCCTCCGGCCTCACGGCCGTCAACCTCACCGTGAGCGCGGTCGGCAACGGGCCGCGGCGCTTCGAGGAGACGATCGCCAACATCGCGCGCGCCGACCAGGAGCTCGCGCTGCATCCGGACGCGTTCATGCGCGTGCTCGCGGCCCGCGACCTCAGGGCCGCGAAGGACAGCCACCGGCTCGGGTTCATCTACGGCTTTCAGGACACGAGCATGCTCGAGGGCGACCTGACGCGCCTCGAGCTCTTCGCCGGCCTCGGCGTGCGGATCGTGCAGCCGACCTACAACCGCCGCAACCTCATGGGCGATGGTTGCCTGGAACCCGCGGACGGGGGCCTGAGCCTCCTCGGCCGCGAGCTGATCACGGCGCTCGACAAGCAGCGGCTGCTGCTCGACCTGAGCCACGCGGGACCGCGGACCATCGCCGAGGGCATCGTCGCCGCGCGCGGCCCGCTCGCGATCACGCACACCGCCTGCCGCGCGCTCGCCGACCTGCCGCGCAACACCTCGGACGAGTCGCTGCGCGCGCTCGCGGCGAAGGGCGGTGTCGCCGGCATCTACTTCATGTGCTTCCTGCGCAGCAGCGGGCAGCCGCACGCCGGCGATCTGATCCGGCACATCGAGCACGCGGTCGACGTCTGCGGCGAGGACCACGTCGGGCTCGGCACCGACGGCCTGATCTCGGCGATGCCGCTCGACGATGCGTTTCGCAAGGCGCATCGCGAGGAGGTCGCGCGGCGCGTCAAGGCCGGCATCTCGGCACCTGGCGAGTCGCCGGACGTGCTCAACGTCATCCCCGAGTACAACTCGCCGCGGCGCTTCCTGCTGCTCGCCGACGAGCTCGCCGGCCGCGGCTGGCCGGCGAGCCGCATCGAGAAGCTCATCGGCGGCAACTTCGCGCGCCTGTTCGGCGAGGTCTGGGGCGGCTGAGGCGGATCGCGGCGTCCCCGACGCAAACCGGCGGCGCCAGGGCCGCCGGCACGCCGCTTCCATTGACGCCAACCTGACGAAAACCTGACACTTGCGGCGCAGGTCCGGGAGACACCGGGGGAGAGCCCGGTGCGCCCGCCGGGCACCCCGGGTGGCTTCCGGTATCCTTGGCGGCCCTCCGCCCGCCCCGTTGCCCGACGATGCAAGCGCAGTACGACCCCTCGACGATCGAAGCCGCGGCCCAGCGCCACTGGGAGGCCGCCGGCACCTTCCGCGCCACCGAGGACCCGTCCCGGGCGAAGTACTACTGCCTCAGCATGTTCCCGTACCCGTCGGGGCGGCTGCACATGGGGCACGTGCGCAACTACACGATCGGTGACTTGATCTCGCGCTTCATGCGCATGCAGGGACGCAACGTGCTGCAGCCAATGGGCTGGGACGCGTTCGGGCTGCCGGCCGAGAACGCGGCGATGGCCAACCGCGTGCCGCCGGCGCGCTGGACCTACGACAACATCGCGACGATGAAGCGGCAGCTGAAGTCGCTCGGCTTCGGGCTCGACTGGGCACGCGAGGTCACGACCTGCCGGCCCGAGTACTACCGCTGGAACCAGTGGCTGTTCCTCAGGATGCTCGAAAAAGGCATCGCGTACCGCAAGACCGGCACCGTGAACTGGGATCCGGTGGACCAGACCGTGCTCGCCAACGAGCAGGTCATCGACGGACGCGGCTGGCGCACCGGCGCGCTCGTCGAGAAGCGCGAGATCCCGATGTACTACCTCGGCATCACCGCCTACGCCGAGGAACTGCTGGGCGCGCTCGACGGCCTCGGCGGCTGGCCCGAGCGCGTGCGCACGATGCAGGCCAACTGGATCGGCAAGAGCGAGGGCGTGACGATCGGCTTCCCCTACGAGCTCGACGGCGAGCGCCGCCAGCTCAAGGTGTTCACGACGCGCGCCGACACGCTGATGGGCGCGACGTTCATCGCGGTCGCCGCCGAGCATCCGCTCGCGGCCCGCGCCGCCGCAATGCGGCCCGAGCTCGCCGCGTTCGTCGAGGAGTGCAAGCGCGGCAGCATCATGGAGGCCGACCTCGCGACGATGGAGAAGAAGGGGATGGCGACCCACCTCTGCGTCACGCATCCGCTGACGGGCGCCGCGGTGCCGGTGTGGGTCGGCAACTACGTGCTGATGGGCTACGGCGAGGGCGCCGTCATGGGCGTGCCGGGCCATGACGAGCGCGACTTCGCCTTCGCGAAGCAGTACGGGCTCCCGATCCGGCAGGTCATTGACGTCGACGGCCGGCCGTATTCGAGCGATGCGTGGCAGCCCTGGTACGCCGACCACGGCCGCTGCGTCGCCTCGGGCGCCTACGACGGCCTCGACCACGCGCAGGCCGTGCGCGCGATCGCGGCCGACCTCGAGGCCCGCGGGCTCGGCGCCCGCCAGGTGCAGTGGCGGCTGCGCGACTGGGGCATCTCGCGCCAGCGCTACTGGGGTTGCCCGATCCCGCTCGTCCACTGCGACGGCTGCGGTGACGTGCCGGTGCCGGAAAAGGACCTGCCGGTGGTGCTGCCGGAGGACCTCGTGCCCGACGGCAGCGGCAACCCGCTCGCCAAGCTCGCCGCCTGGGTCAACTGCGCGTGCCCGAAGTGCGGCAGGCCCGCCAAGCGCGAAACCGACACGATGGACACGTTCGTCGACTCGTCGTGGTACTTCCTGCGCTATGCCTCGGCGGCCAACGACCAGGCGATGGTCGATGCGCGCGTCGGCTACTGGCTGCCGGTCGACCAGTACATCGGCGGCATCGAGCACGCGATCCTGCACCTGCTGTACTCGCGGTTCTGGACGCGCGTGATGCGCGACCTGGGGCTCGTCAACCTCGCAGAGCCCTTCCAGAACCTGCTGACGCAGGGCATGGTGCGAAACGCGATCTACTTCCGAAAGCCCGCCTCCGGCCGCGTCGTCTACTACAGCCCGGCCGACGTCGAGATCGAGACCGACGTCAGGGGCCAGCTCGTCGGCGCGGTGCTCAAGGCCGACGGCGAGCCGGTCGAGAGCGGCGGCATCGGCACGATGTCGAAGTCGAAGAACAACGGCGTCGACCCGCAGTCGATCATCGACCGCTACGGCGCCGACACCGCGCGGCTCTTCATCATGTTCGCGGCGCCCCCCGAGCTGTCGCTCGACTGGTCGGACGAGGCCGTCGAGGGCGCGTTCCGCTTCCTGAAGCGGCTGTGGAAGGCGGTCGAGGCGCACCTCGAGGCGGGCCCGGCGCCGCCGCTCGAGACCGCCGCGCTCGGCGCCGCCGATCGCGCGCTCCGCAGGCTCGCGCACCAGACGCTCGCCAAGGTCGCCGACGACTACGGCCGGCGGCGCACGTTCAACACCGCGATCGCCGCGGTCATGGAGCTGCTGAACGCGGTGACGCGCCACGAGGCGACGAGCGGCACCGCGCGCGCGGTCGTGCACGAGGCGCTCGAGTTCGCGGTGCTGATGCTCTCGCCGGTCGTGCCGCACATCACGCACGCGCTGTGGCAGGAACTCGGCCATGCGCGTGCCATCGTCGACGAGCCGTGGCCGGCCGCGGACCCGGCCGCGCTCAGGCAGGACGCCGTCGAGCTCGTCGTGCAGGTGAACGGCAAGCTGCGCAGCAAGATCACCGTGGCGGTCGATGCCGACGAGGCGACGGTCCGCAGCGCCGCGCTCGCCGACGCCACCACGCAGCGCTTCGTCGGCGCGCTCAGCGTGCGCAAGGTCATCGTCGTGCCCGGCAAGCTCGTCAACGTGGTCGCGAACTGATGCGACGCGTCGCGGCGCTCCCCGTCCTCGCGCTCCTGGCCGGCTGCGGCTTCCACCTGCAGGGCGTCGCGCACCTGCCGCCCGCGTTCGCCAGCACCGAGGTCGTCGCCGAGGACCGCTACACGGACTTTCACCGCGCGCTCATCGAGGCGCTGCGCGCCTCGGGAAGCCGCCCGGTGGGGCCGAACGGCGGGGCGGGGGCGAGCGTCGAAGTGCTGGCCGACGACAGCGGCCAGCGCGTGCTGTCGGTCTCGGCCAGCAACACGCCGACCGAGTACGAGGTCTACTACACGGTGCGTTATCGCGTGCGCGTCGGCGGCAAGGAGGTGCTGTCGCCGAAGCAGCTGACGCTGACCAAGGACTACAGCTTCAACGAGACCGCGGTCCTCGCCAAGGAGCAGGAGCAGGACCAGATCCGCGGGGCGCTCGCCCGCGAGCTCGCGGCGCTCGTGATGCGGCGGCTGTCGGCGATCGGTCCGTGAGCGCGGCGGCCGCGGACGTCGCGCGCCTCGAGGGGCGGCGCGGCGCACTGGAGGCGCTGCTCGCGCGCCTCGGCCTCGAACTCGCCTGCGTCGCCGACGATGCGCCGATCCCGTTCAGTTACTGGGGCGCGCCCGAGGCGGGCCTCGAGCGCCGGCGCGTGTGGGCGCGGGCCGACACGCCGGTGCACTCGGTGCTGCACGAGGCCTGCCACGTGCTGTGCATGGACGACGCGCGCCGCGCCGCGCTCGAGCGCGACGCCGGCGGCGACTTCGACGAGGAGAACGCGGTCCTGTACCTGCAGATCCTGCTCGCCGACGAGCTCGGCGACGTCGGCCGCGTGCGCCTGATGGCAGACATGGACCGCTGGGGCTACACGTTCAGGCTCGGCTCGGCGCGCCGCTGGTTCGAGGAGGACGCCGACGAGGCGCGCGCATGGCTTGCGCGCCACGGCCTCGTGGCGGATGACGGCCGGCCGACGGGGCGGGCGCGCGCGTGAGGCGTCCGCTCCTCGCGCTCGGCGCGCTGACGCTGCTCGCCGGCTGCGCTGCCCTCGAGCTCGGGACCGCCAACGTGCTCGAGCTCGGCGGCGGCGGCTACCGGCGCGAGCTCGACCTGTCCTACGGCGCGCATGCCGCGCAGCGACTCGACGTCTACGTGCCGCAGGGCGCCGCGCAGGCGCCGCGGCCGCTCGTCGTGTTCGTGCACGGCGGACGCTGGCGCACGGGCACGAAGGCCGACTACCGCTTCGTCGCCGCCGGGCTCGCCGAGCGCGGCATCGTCGTCGTCGTGCCGAACTACCGGCTGTACCCGGAGGTGCGGATGCCGGCCGCGGTCGCCGACGTCGCGGCGGCGGTCGCCTGGGCCGAGCACGAGGCGCCGCGCTATGGCGCCGACCCCGCCGCGCTCGTCGTCATGGGCCACTCGGCGGGCGCGCAGCTGGCCGCGCTCGTGGCGACCGACCGCCACTGGCTCGCGGATGCGGGCGCCGCGCCCGTGCGCGCGCTCGTCGGGCTCGCCGGGCCCTACGACTTCCTGCCGCTTAAGGACGCCGATCTCATCGACTACTTTGCGCCGCCGGCGGCTTACCCCGCCTCCCAGCCCGTGAACTTCGTCGACTCGACGAGCGCCCCCGCGCTCCTCGTGCACGGTCTCGCCGACACGACCGCGAAGCCGCGCAACAGCGAGTCCTTCGCCGCGCACCTGCGCGCGGCCGGGGTCGCGGTCGAGCTCCACCTGATGCCGGGCGAGGATCACGGCGCGGTGCTGAAGCGCTTCGCGCGCCCGTTCCGCGGCAGCGATCCCCTGTACGCGGACGTGGTGCGCTTCCTCACGTCGCCGCCGCACCGGGGCAGCTGATGCGCATCCGCATCCTCGCGCTGATCGGCGCCGTGCTGATCACCCGCAGCGCCGCCGCCGGCGAAGTCGCGCCGCCCGCGCACCGGCCCGAGCGCGTCGTGACGCTCGCGCCGAACATCACCGAGCTACTCTACGCCGCGGGCGCCGGCGCGCGCCTCGTCGGCACGGTCGATACGAGCGACTACCCGCCGGCGGCGCGCGCCGTGCCGCGCATCGGCGACGTGCAGCGCCTCGACGCCGAGCGGCTCGTCGCGCTCAAGCCCGACCTCGTGCTCGTCTGGGGCGACGGCTCGCCGACCACGCAGAAGGCGCTGCTCGCGCGGCTCGGGCTCGCGACGCTGAGCCTCGAGCAGCATTCGCTCGCCGACGTCGCCGCCGCGCTCGAGCAGCTCGGCGCAGTGTTCGGCACCGAGGCGACCGCGCGCGCCGCGGCCGGGGCCCTGCGGGCGCAGATCGCGGCCCTCAGCGCGCGCTACGCGAACGCACGGCGGCTGCGGGTCTTCTACCAGGTGTGGAGCACGCCGCTCTACACGCTCGGCGGCCGCCACGTTGCGACCGAGATGCTGCGCGTCTGCGGTGCCGACAACGTGTTCGCCGACCAGGCGGTCAGCAGCTTCGCGGTCGACGAGGAGGCGGTGTACGCCAAGGACCCCGACGTCATTGCGCTCGCGGGCTCGGCCGAGGAGAACGCCGACTGGCTCGGCCGCTGGCAGCACCGCGCGCCGCTGCGCGCGATCGCCGCCGGCAACGTGATCCGGCTCGACCCCGACCTCGTGAACCGGATGGGACCGCGGATCGGGCTCGGTACCGAGCGGCTGTGCCAGGCGCTCGACGCGCGGCGCACGGCGCTCGCGCGCTGAGCGCTTGCGGGCCCGGCGGACGCGGTGTGAGACTCGTTTACTGATCCGCGAGGACGCGACATGACGAAAGCAGAGGCACTCCTGTCACTCGTGGCGGCGCTCGCGCTCGCGCCGTCCGCCCAGGCGGCGCCGGCGGGCCGCGAGCACGCGCCGGTCGCCGAGCACGGCACCGAGAGCGCCGAGGAGCGCGAGGCGGCGCGGCACCTGAGGGACGAGTCGCAGCGCACCGCGCAGAGCGTCACGGTCGGCGGGCGCACGCTCGCCTACCAGGCCGAGGCGGGAGTGCTGGTCGTGCACGTCAAGGACCCGCTCGACGAGGAGCCGCCGGCCGCCGGCGCCGAGCACAGCGGGACACCGGCACCGCTCCCGCCCGAGGCGAGCATGTCCTACGTCGCCTACTTCCTCGGCAAGGAGCCGGACCCGCACCGGCCGATCACGTTCCTCTTCAACGGCGGCCCCGGATCCTCGACGGTTTGGCTGCACATGGGCGCGTTCGGCCCCAAGCGCGTGCTGACGAACGACAGCAGCCACAGCCCGGCGGCGCCGTACCGGATCGTCGACAACGCCTACACGCTGCTCGGCGACTCCGACCTCGTGTTCGTCGATGCGCCCGGGACCGGCTTCAGCCACCTGCGCGGCACGGACAAGGAGAAGGCGTTCTTCGGCGTCGACCAGGACGCGCACGCGTTCGCGACCTTCATCACCGAGTTCCTGTCGCGGCACGGGCGCTGGAACTCGCCGAAGTACGTGTTCGGCGAGTCCTACGGCACGACGCGCGCCGCGGCGCTCGCCTACGTGCTGCAGGTCGAGAAGGGGCTCGACCTCAACGGCGTGATCCTGCTGTCGCAGATCCTGTGCTTCGACAACAACGGCGACACCCCGCAGTTCAACCCGAGCGTCGATCAGCCCTACGCGCTTGCGCTGCCGACCTACGCGGCGACGGCGTTCTACCACCGGCAGCTGCCGAACATGCCGCCGGCGCTCGAGCCGTTTCTCGCCGACGTCGAGCAGTTCGCGGTCGGCGAGTACTGGGGCGCGCTCGCGGCGGGCGACCGGCTCGCGCCCGCGGCGCGCGCCGCGGTCGTGGAGAAGCTGCACGCCTATACGGGGCTGCCGGTCGCCTACCTCGAGCGCGCGAACCTGAGGATCAACGTCGGCGTGTTCGGCAAGCACGTGCTGGGCGAGGAGACGACGACCGGCCGCCTCGACACGCGCTTCACCGGGCCGACGATCGATCCGCTCAGCAAGGAGGCCGAGTACGACCCGCAGGCGGCGGCGATCTCCTCGGCCTACGTCTCGGCCTTCAACGACTACGTGCGTCGCGAGCTCAGGTTCGGCGACGGCCAGACCTACAAGTTCGAGCAGGACCTCGATCGCATCTGGGACTACATGCACCAGCCGCCCGGCGCGCCGCAGAAGCTGCCGCAGGCCGCGAACGTCATGCCGGACCTCGCCGGCGCGATGAAGCAGAACCCGAACCTGAAGGTGATGATGAACGGCGGCTACTACGATCTCGCGACGCCGTACTTCGCGGCGATCTACGAGCTTCGGCACCTGCCGGTGCCGGCGCCGATCGCCGCCAACATCGAGGTGAAGCTCTACCCGTCCGGCCACATGGTCTACGCCCACGAGCCGGCGCTGGCCGCGCTCGAGTCGAACGTCGCGGCATTCATCCGCCGCACCCAGGGGCGCTGATGCGGCTCGTGCCCGAGACGCTGCCGCGCGCGCTCGAGGCCGGGCTCGCGCCGGCGTACCTGGTGGCGGGGGACGAGCCGCTGCGCGTCGGCGAGAGCGCCGATGCGATCCGCGCCCGCGCGCGCAGCGCGGGCTTCACCGGCCGCGAGGTCCAGTTCGTGGAGCGCGGCTTCGACTGGGATGAGTTCGCCTCCAGCCTGCGCGCGCTGTCCCTGTTCGCCGAGCGGCGCGTCGTGGAGCTCAGGCTCCCGACGCCGAAGCCGGGCGCCGACGGGAGCCGCGCGCTCGTCGCCGCGCTCGAAAGCCCCGCGCCCGACGTGCTGCTGCTCGTGATCACCGACAAGATCGAGTACGCCGACCGCTCGAGCGCGTGGGTCAAGGCCTTCGAGTCGCTGGGCGCGTGCGTCGATGCCGAGCAGCTGATCCCCGAGCAGCTGCCGTCCTGGATCGAGGCCCGGATGCGGCGCGCGGGACTCGAGCCCGAGCCCGATGCGGTGCAGCTGCTCGCCGAGCGCTGCGAGGGCAACCTCGTTGCCGCGCACCAGGAGATTGAGCTGCTGCGGCTGCTCGCGGGCGGCGGCCCCATCAGCGTCGAGGCGGTCGCCGACTCGGTCGCGACGAGCGCGCGCTACCACGTCTTCCAGCTCGGCGAAGCGCTGCTCGGCGGCGATGCGCCGCGGGCGCTCAGGATCCTCGGCGGACTCGCCGCCGAAGGCGAGGAGCCGACGCTGGTGCTGTGGTGCATCGCCGAGGAGCTGCGCTCGATCCTGCAGTCGGGCGGCAACGCGCGCCGGCTGTTTCGCGGCGGGCGGCGGCGCAAGGAGCTGCTGGCCGCGGCCGCGCGCCGCGTGCCGCGGCGCGTCGCGCTCGACCTGCTGGGTGCGGCGGCGCGCGCCGACGCGCTGATCAAGGGGCCGCGCAAGGACGAGGCGTGGGGCGAGCTCGCGCGCATCGCCACCGAACTTTGCATCGCGCCACGAAATCGGGCAGGGTGAGCGTCGATGTCGACGTCGCGACCAAGCGCACCGCCCCGGGCGGGCGCGGCGAGTGGCGGTCCGATGGGTATCTTCGGAGGTACCTTCGACCCGATCCACTACGGCCACCTGCGCACCGCCTTCGAGTTGCAAGAAGCGCTGCGCCTGCCGGAGATGCGCTTCATGCCGGCCGGCAATCCGCCCCACCGCGAGCACACCGTGGCGAGCAACGCGCAGCGTCTCGAGATGGTGCGCGCGGCGACCGCCGGGCAGCCGGGCTTCACGGTCGACGAGCGCGAGATGCACAAGTCCGGTCCCTCGTACTCGGTCGAGACGCTCGCGGAGCTGCGCGCCGAGTACCCGCCGCGACCCCTGTGCCTGATCGTCGGCATGGACGCGTTCCTGGGCCTGCCGAAGTGGCACCAGTGGCGCGAGCTGCTCAGCCTCGCGCACCTCGTCGTCGCGCACCGGCCGGGATGGCGCGCGCCGACGATGGGCCCGCTCGGCGAGATGCTCGTCGACCGTGGCACCGGCACCGTGCAGGACCTTCATCAAGCCGTCGCCGGACGCATTTACATTCACGCCGTGACGCAGCTCGAGATCTCGTCGACGGACGTGCGTGCACTGATTCACGCCGGTCGCGATCCGCGCTACCTGATGCCGGACGGCGTACGTCGTATCATCCAGGAGTCGGGCTGTTACGCCCGGAAGGAAGAAGCAAGGGGATGACCGCCAGAAAGACTGCCCGCAAGACCCCCGCGAAGACCCGTTCCAAAACCGCCGCACGGCCCGCTCGGGCCAAGCCGCCAGCCAGGTCCCGCCTCACCGAGGTGGTGAGGGCGGCCCTCGACGACCTCAAGGCCCAGAACGTCGCCGTGCTCGACGTCAGCGGCCTCACCGACGTCACCGACACGATCGTGATCGCCTCCGGCACCTCGGACCGGCACGTGAAGTCGCTCGCCGGGCGGGTACTCGAGCGCGCCAAGGAGGCGGGCTTCCGCTCGATCGGCGTCGAGGGCGAGCGCGACGGCGAGTGGGTGCTCGTGGACCTTCAGGACGTCATCGTGCACCTGATGCTGCCGCGGGTGCGCGAGTTCTACGCACTCGAGAAGCTCTGGGACGTGCGCAGCGCCGGGCGCGCCGCGACGCCGTAGGCCGGGCGATGCGGGTGCGGCTGATCGCCGCCGGGACGCGGCTGCCGGCGTGGGTCGGCGCGGGCTTCGCCGAGTACCAGCGGCGGCTGCCCCCGGAGTCGCCGCTCGAGCTCATCGAGATCGCGGTGGCGCGCGGCCGGGCGCAGGGCGCCGCGGCGCGCGCGGTCAAGGACGAAGGCGAGCGCATGCTGGCCGCCATTCCCCCGCGCAGCTTCGTCGTCGCGCTCGACGTCGCCGGGCGCACGCTCGACAGCGCCGGCCTCGCGCGCTGGTGGGCGGGACGGCTCAAGGACGGACGCGACGTGGCGCTCTTGATCGGTGGTCCCGATGGCCTAGCAGAGGCCTGCCTCGCGCGCGCCGACGAGCGGCTGTCGCTGTCGGCGCTGACCTTCCCCCACGGCCTCGTGAGGCTGCTGATCGCCGAGCAGCTGTACCGCGCATCGAGCCTTCTGAAGGGCCACCCGTACCACCGCGAATGACGCCGGCGACGGGCGCCGAGGCGCGCGTAAGCCACGGAATCTGCGGTAAATTACCTGCCCGTCCCGCATCGTAAACGCTATGCTCAACGCCTCTGCCGACGCCTGAGCCATCCGCCCCGATGAGCCTTTACGACGCGATCACGCTCGCCTCCGCCTCTGCGCGCCGCAGCCAGCTGCTCGAGCAGATCGGCGTGCGCCACGTCGTCCGCGCGACCGACGTCGACGAGACGCTGCGGCCCGGGGAGTCGCCGGAGGCCTACGTCGTGCGCCTCGCGGCCGGGAAGGCCGAGGCCGCGTGGTTGGTCGATGCGCGCCGCCCGGTGCTCGCGGCCGACACCGCGGTCGTGCTCGGCGCGGAACTCTTCGGCAAGCCGCTCGATCAAACGGACGGCATGCGCATGCTGCAGGCGCTGGCCGGGCGCACGCACCGCGTGCTGACCGCCATCGCCGTGCGCGCGGCCGGCGGTCGCTACGAGGCGCTGTCGGCGAGCACGGTCACGTTTCGCGACCTCACGGCCGAGGAGTGCCGGCGCTACTGGGCGACCGGCGAGCCGCTGGGCAAGGCCGGCGGCTACGCGATCCAGGGGCTGGCGGCGGCGTTCATCACCGACCTGCGGGGCAGCTACTCGGGCGTCATGGGCCTGCCGCTCGCCGAGACGGCGGCACTGCTGGCCCGCGCCGGAGTGCGCCTGTGGAACAGCGAGGAGGCGGCGTGACGGCGGAGATTCTCGTGAACGTGACACCGCGGGAGAGCCGCGCGGCGTTCCTCGAGAACGGGGTGCTGCAAGAGGTGCACATCGAGCGCGCCAACCGCCGCGGCATCACCAGCAACATCTACAAAGGCCGCGTGTCGCGCGTGCTGCCCGGCATGCAGGCGGCGTTCATCGACGTCGGGCTCGACCGCACCGCGTTCCTGCACGTCTCCGACATCGCGCGCCGCGAGGACGTCGGCGTCGAGTTCGAGGCGCCGCGCACCGACGACATCCGCGCCGCGGTCAACGAGGGCGACGAGCTCCTCGTGCAGGTGCTCAAGGACCCGCTCGGCACCAAGGGCGCGCGCCTGACGACGTTCATCACGCTGCCGTCGCGTTTCCTCGTCTACATGCCGCAGGGTCGCGGCGTCGGCGTCTCGGCCCGCATCGAGGACGAGGCCGAGCGCGCGCGGCTGCGCACGCTCGTCGAGGCCTTCATGCCGGCCGAGCGGCCGGGCGGCTACATCATCCGCACCGTCGCCGAGGGCGTCGCCCCGGAGGCACTGCGCGCCGACATGCTGTTCCTGCAGAAGCTGTGGGAGCTCGTCGGCGAGGCCGGGCGCAGCGCGCCCGCCGGGCAGCTGGTGCACGAGGACCTGCCGCTGCACGTGCGCATGCTGCGCGACCTCCTCGGCCAGGACGTCGAGCGCGTGCAGGTCGATGCGCTCGCGGCCCACGGGCGCATGGTCGAGTTCGCGCGCACCTTCATGCCGGAGTCCGAGCCCAAGATCGAGCTGTACCGCGGCAACCGGCCGATCCTCGACCTCTACGGCGTCGAGGACGAGATCCAGAAGGCGCTCGATCGCAAGGTGCCGCTGAAGTCGGGCGGCTACCTGATCATCGACCAGACCGAGGCCATGACGACGATCGACGTCAACACCGGCGCCTTCGTCGGCCACCGCAACCTCGAGGACACGATCTTCCGCACCAACCTCGAGGCCGCGGTCGCGATCGCGCGCCAGCTGCGGCTCCGCAACCTCGGCGGCATCATCATCATCGACTTCATCGACATGCAGGACGAGGACCACCGCCGCCAGGTGCTGCAGGCGCTCGAGAAGAGCCTCGTGACCGACCACGCGCGCACGCACATCTCCTCGGTCTCGCCGCTCGGCCTCGTCGAGATGACGAGGAAGCGCACGCGCGAGAGCCTGGAGCACCTCCTGTGCCAGCCGTGCCCGACCTGCGAGGGCCGCCGCTACGTCAAGACCCCGGAGACGGTCGCCTACGAGATCTTCCGCGAGATCGTCCGCCAGGCGCGGCAGTTCGAGGTGCAGGGGCTGATGGTGCTCGCCCATCAGGACGTCATCGAGCTGCTGCTCGACGAGGAATCGGCGGCGCTCGCCGAGCTCGAGGTGCTGGTCGGAAAGCCCATCCGGCTGCAGACCGAGGCCCTGTACGCGCAGGACCAGTACGACGTGGTGCTCGTGTAGGTGCCTTGATGAGCCGGGCCCGCAGGATCTGGAAATGGAGCGCCGCCACCTTCGGGGTGCTCGTGGTGCTGCTCGCGGTGGGCGTCGGGGCGCTTCGCCTCTGGCTCGAGCACACGCCCGGGATCGGTCCCGAGATCGTCGCGCGCGTCCAGAAACTGACGGGTCTGGAGTTCTCGTTCGTCCACCTCGACGCGCGGCTCGGCCTCTACGGACCCGAGCTGGTGTTCGGCGCGGCGCGCGTCACGGTCCCGGGGCAGCACGATGCGCTCGTCACCGCGCGTGCCGGGCGCGTGGGCTTTGACCTGTGGCGCTCGCTGCGCACCGGGCGGCTCGCCTCGGCCCGCGTCGTGCTCGAAGGCGCGCACGTGTTCCTGTACCTGACCGACACCGGCGTCGAGCTGCGCGGGCAGGGCGCGCCGTCGGCAGCGGAGGGCGGCGCTCACCTGGCGCTCGGAGAGCTGCCGGTCGGGCGCGTGCGCATCGAGGATGCGACCGTGCTGGTGCAGGACCTGCGGCACGGCGCGCGACCCTTCCGCTTCGACCGCGTCGCGCTCGACCTCGAGCGCAACCCCGACTCGCTGCAGCTGAGCGGCCGCGTGCAGCTGCCGCCCGCGCTCGGCACCCGCCTCGATCTCGATGCGCGGCTCAAGGGCGACCTCGCGGCGCTCGAGGCGCTCGACTGGCAGGCCGACGTCGCGCTGCGGGGCGCGCTGATCGGCGGCTGGAGCGCGCTCGCGCCAGAGTGGTCGTGGCTGCCGGTCGGCGGTCACGGGGACGTCAAGGTCAGCGCGACCGGCCACGGCGCCGACCTCGCTGCGCTCGAGGCGCACCTCGCGCTCCACGAGATCGTGACGCCGGCCGACGGCGCGACGCCCGCATCGCACCTCGCGACGCTCGGCGCGCAGATCAGCGTGCAGCACAGCGGAGGCCGCTGGCTGGTCGCGGGCCGCGAGCTCAACATCGACCCCGGCCACGACGCCTGGCAAGGCGGCGAATTCGACGTCACGGCCGAGGTTTCGGACGGGGCGCTCCGCGCGCTCGAGCTGCGCTCACCGGCGATCCGCCTCGACGCGCTCGCGGCGCTCGCGCCGCTGGTCCCCCCGGGCGGTGCGCGCGAGGCGGGCCTCGCGCTCGCGCCGCGCGGCGCGCTGACCGTCGTCGACCTGCGCGCCCGCCACGGCGAGGCGGCGGGCGAGTGGCACGTCGACGGCGGCCTGCGCTTCACCGGGCTCGGGTTCGGCGCCTGGCACACCATTCCGGGCCTCACCGGCCTCGACGGCAACCTGAGCGCCGAGGGCGACTCGGGCAAGGTGCGGCTGCACTCCGATCGCTTCACGCTGAACCTCGCGACGGCGCTTCGCGAGACGGTGGGCGCCGACAGCGTCGGCGCGACGCTCAGCTGGTGGTGGCGCCCGGATGGCTGGCGCTTCGCCGCCGACGAGGTGCGCACCCGCTCGCCCGATGCGACCACGAGCGGCAGCGCGCGGCTGTGGCTGCCGAGCGATCCGGAGGAGTCGCCGCGCCTCGTGCTCGACTTCGCGGCCGAGAACGTCGATGCGCGCGTCGCCTCGAAGTACCTGCCGGGCCGCGCGATCCCGCCCAAGACCATGGAATGGCTCGACCACGCCTTCGTCGGCGGCCACGTGCCTAAGGCGCGCATCGAGTTCGCCGGCGAGACGCGCCGCTTTCCGTTCCGCGACGGCGGCGGGCTGTTTCGCGTGAGCCTGCACTTCGACAACATCCGGCTCCACTATCAGGACCGGTTCGCCGACATCGAGAACGCGACCGGCGATGCGGAGTTCAAGAACCAGGGCTTCAGCGTGCACGGCAGCTCGGCGCGGATTGCCGGGCTCACGGTCAGCGAGCCGTACGTCGAGATGAAGGACTACCGCGACGCCGAGCTCCTCGCGCGCGCGCGCGGCGAGGGCGACGTCGCCGATGCGCTGCACTACCTGCAGTCCTCGCCGGTCGGCCCCAAGCTCGGCGAGTTCTTCATGAAACTGAGCGGCCACGGGCCGTTCGACGCGCACGTCGATCTCGACTTCCCGTTCCGCCAGTTCGCGCAGCGCCGGATCAACATCGACGGCCACGTCGACAACGCGACCGTGAAGCTGCCGGGCTTCGATGAACTCGTGACGGACCTCAGCGGCGCGTTCGCGCTGCACGACCGCGAGCTCAATGTGCCGCAGCTCACCGGCAGCGTGCTCGACGGGCCCCTGAAACTGCGCGCCCGCACGATCACCGGACCCACCGGCCTCGCCGGCGACCGCGTGCTCGTCGTCGAGGGCAGCGGACGGGCGAGCGGCGCGCGGGTGCAGCCGGCGCTCGGCATCACGCGCGGGCGCTGGCTCACCGGCGCGACCGACTGGAAGGTGCAGGCGCGCCTGCCGCGCCTCGAATGGCGCGCACCGGCCGAGCCACCGCCCGCCGATGCGCCCGCGGACGCGCCGCCACTGATCCACGAGGTGGAAATCCGCTCGCTGCCGGTCGCCGTGCACCTCGAGTCGGGGCTCGAGGGCCTCGAGGTCAACCTGCCGGAGCCGCTCGCCAAGGACGCCGACGAGGCCCGCGCGCTCAAGGTCGACCTCACGGTCGATCCCGGGCTCGCGGCCGATGCGCCGCGTCCACCGCCGGCGTTCAAGCGCCGCGACCTCGCGCGTCCGCCGAGCATCGTCGCGCGCCTCGCGCTCGGCGCCGACAGCGGCGCGCTCGAATGGCGCCACGAGGAGGACTGGCGGCTCGCCCGCGGCACGCTGCACCTGGGCGCGGGCAACGCGCAGCTGCGCGACACGCCGGGCGTGTGGATCGAGGGCCGGACCGACGAGTACGACCTGTCGGCGTGGCTGCGCGTCAAGCTCTCGGAAGGCTCGGGTCACGGGCTCTCGGAGGTGCTGAAGGGCGGCACCGTCGCCGTCAATCGCTTCGGCATCTTTGGCTTTGAGTTCCCGGACGTGACGCTGACGCTCGAGAGCCGCGGCGCAGCCTGGCACGCGGCGGTGGACGGGCCATCGGCGCGCGGGCAGATCGTCGTGCCGTGGGAGCTGCCGGGCGGCGATCCGCTGACGCTCGACATGGAGCGACTGGTGCTCGGCGAGCGCACGCCGGCGGGCGATGGGTCGGCGGAGGAGAGCGACCCGACGCAGCTGCCGGCGATGTCGATCCGCGTCAAGAGCCTCGAGATACAGAAGCGGCGCTTCGGCTCGCTCGAAGCCCACATCTCGCGCACCGCGGAAGGGCTGCAGCTCGACAACGCCACGCTGAAGGGCAACTCCTTCGAGGCCTCGGCACGCGGCAGCTGGTCGCTGGCCGGGACCGGGCAGGCGACCACGGTCTCGCTGACGCTCGACAGCACCGACCTGCTCGACACGCTGAACGCCTGGGGTTTTGCGCCGACGCTGACCGGCAAGGCCGGGCATGCGACTGCCGATCTGCACTGGCGCGGCGGCATCGACGACGACGTGTTCTCGCGCCTCGCCGGCAAGGCGCAGATCTCCGTCGAGCACGGGCAGGTGATGTCGGTCGACCCGGGGGCAGGCCGCGTGCTGGGGCTCTTGTCGGTCGCGGCGTTGCCGCGGCGCCTGACGCTCGACTTCAGGGACCTCACCGACAAGGGCTTCTCCTTCGACTCGATCCACGGCGACTTCGAGTTCAAGGACGGCAGCGCCTACACGAACGACCTCGTCCTGAAGGGTCCGGCGGCCGAGATCGGCATCGTGGGCCGGACCGGGCTCAAGGCCCGGGACTACGACCAGACGGCCAAGGTGACCGGCCATTTCGGTGGCCCGGTGGCGGCGGTCGGGGCGCTGGCGGCGGGGCCCGCGGTCGGAGCGGCGCTGCTTTTGTTCTCGACGGTGTTCAAAGAGCCGCTATCGGGCCTCACGCGCGGCTACTATCGCATCACCGGCAGCTGGGACCAGCCGAAGGTGGAGCGCATCGGCGCCAGCCAGGCCAAGGAAGCGGCCGAGAGCGCGACCGCCGAGGGCGGGGCGCGCTGAGGGAGCACTCGTGACGAGCTTGGCGGTACTGCAGATGACTTCCGGCCCCGACGTCGCGGCGAACCTCGCTGCGGCCGGGGCGCTGATCGACTCGGCGGTCGCGGCCGGCGCCTCGGTCGTGCTGCTGCCCGAGAACTTCAACTTCATTGGCCGGCGCGACATCGACAAGCGCAGCGTCGCCGAGACCTTTGGCGACGGGCCGACGCAGAGCTTCCTCGCCGCCGCCGCGCGCCGTCACCGCGTGTGGATCATCGGCGGCACGCAGCCGCTCGCGAGCGCGGCCGCCGACGGGCGCGTCACGAACACGCTGCTCGTCTACGACGACGGCGGCAAGGTCGTCGCGCGCTACGACAAGATCCACCTGTTCGACGTCGACGTCCCCGGGAAGCCCGGCGAGACGTATCGCGAGAGCGCCCACGTCGCGGCCGGCCGCGACGTCGTCGTCGTCGACACCCCGGCCGGGCGCGTGGGGCTCTCGGTGTGCTACGACGTGCGCTTCCCCGAGCTTTACCGCCGCCTGTCGGCCGCCGGCGCCGAGATCCTGGTGGTGCCGGCGGCGTTCACGGTGCCGACCGGGCGTGCGCACTGGGAGATGCTCTTGCGCGCGCGCGCCGTCGAGAACCTGTGCTACGTCGCGGCCGCCGCCCAGTCGGGCGTGCATCCGAACGGGCGCGAGACCTACGGCGACAGCCTGGTCGTCGATTACTGGGGACGGGTGCTCGCGCGCCTGCCCCGCGGCACGGGGTTCGTGAGCGCCGCGATCGACCGCGAGGCGCTCAGGCGCGTGCGCGGCGAGTTCCCGGCGCTGCAGAACCGCGTGCTCAGTTGCTGACAGGAGTTCCATGGCTGCCGTACTCAAAATCGACGATCCGCTCGCCATCGCCAGGCACAGCATCCTCGAGCCCGCGGGACTCGACCTCGCGGCGCTAGAGCGCGTGCTCGCCGCGATGCACGGCCATGCGCTGGACGAGGCCGAGCTCTACTTCCAGCTCGCGCGCGACGAGTCGTGGGCGCTCGAGGACGGCATCGTCAAGGAGGGCAGCCACAGCATCGATGCGGGCGTCGGCGTGCGCGCGCTCGCCGGCGAGCGCACGGGCTTTGCGTACTCCGACGAGGTCTCGGCGCCGGCGCTCGACGAGGCGGCGCGCGCGGCGCGCGCCATCGCCCGCGCCGGCGGCCAGGCGCCCGGCGCTCCGGGGGTGCGGGCGGCGCGCGTGATCACCGGCCAGCGCCTGTATGCGCCGGACGATCCGATCCTCACGGTCGCCGACGCCGACAAGGTCGCGTACCTCGGCGAGCTCGACCGCGAGACGCGCCGGCTCGACCCGCGAGTGCGCCAGGTCATGGCCAGCCTCGCCGCCATCCACGAGGTGATCCTGGTCATCAACTCGAACGGCACGCTCGCGGCCGACGTGCGCCCGCTGGTACGCGTCAACGTCAGCGTCATCATGGAGGACGGCGGACGGCGCGAGCAGGGCTACGTCGGCATGGGCGGGCGCTACACGCTCGCCGAGCTGCTCGCCAATCCCGAGGTCCGCGACCTGCCGCGCCAGGCGGTGCACGCGGCGAGCGTCAACCTCGAGGCCGTGCCGACACCGGCGGGAACGATGACGGTCGTGCTCGCGGGTGGCTGGCCCGGCGTCATGCTCCACGAGGCGGTCGGGCATCCGCTCGAGGGCGACTTCAACCGCAAGGGCACCTCGGCGTTCTCCGGCCGCCTCGGCGAGACCGTCGCGAATCCGCTGTGCACGGTCGTCGATGACGGCACGCTCGCGCGGCGCCGCGGCTCGCTGTCGATCGACGACGAGGGCACGCCCACGCGCTGCACGACGCTGATCGAGAACGGCGTCCTCAAGGGCTACATGCAGGACCGGCTCAATGCGCGCCTGATGGGCATGGCGCCGACCGGCAATGGACGGCGCGAGTCGTTCGCGCACGCGACGCTGCCGCGGATGACGAACACCTACATGCTGGCGGGGCCGCACGACCCGGCGGAGATCATCCGCTCGGTCAAGAAGGGCCTGTACGCGGTCAACTTCGGCGGCGGCCAGGTCGACACGACGAGCGGCAAGTTCGTGTTCTCGACGAGCGAGGCGTACCTGATCGAGGACGGCAAGGTCACGCGGCCGGTCAAGGGCGCCTCGCTGATCGGCTCGGGCCCCGAGGTCCTGCAGCGCGTCTCGATGCTCGGCAACGACCTCAAGCTCGACGCCGGCGTCGGAAACTGCGGAAAGGAAGGCCAGACGATCCCGGTCGGCGTCGGCCAGCCGACGATGAAGGTTGAAGGGTTGACAGTCGGCGGCACCGGCTGACACCGTGTCGGGAACGGCGCGCCCGGGATGGCGTGCCCAGGGGTTGAGCGATGTATCTGCCGCGGGGCATCTACGAACTCTTGCCGTACGCCTACGTGACCGCCGGGCTCGTCGCGAGCGCGGCCTCCTACGCGTGGCGCGAGGCGCCGTGGAGCAACGCGGTGTTCGTCGTCGGGGTCGTCGGCATCGTCGGCGGCTGCGTGCTGATCCTGAGGCGGCGCTCGTACCGCGACGATCAGGCGCGCTACGACCACCGTCCGCTCGACGAATAGCCCTTCAGTGCGGTCCTGAGCCCGCCTCCGGCGGCGCGGCGCCCGCCAGCGACTCGTTGGTGCCGGTGGCGTTCGGGTCCGCGCTCGCATCCGCCGCCCCGCGCGGCGTGCTCGGCCGCTCGTCGATGTAAGTCAGCGTGTGCTGGCCGATCACGACCACGTCGCCGTCCTTCAGCAGGTGCCGGCGCACGCGCTTGCCGCGGCACACGAGCCCGTTCGTGCTGTTGAGGTCCTCGACGACGGTGCCCTCGAGCGCGACGGTGATCTGGCAGTGGTGGCGGCTGACGTACTTCGAGTCGATCTGCACGTCGTTCTCGGGCGTGCGCCCGATGAGCAGGCGGCCGAGCCGGAGCTCCTTCTCGCCGACGGTCTGGCCGTCGGTCGCGATGTAGATGCGCCCGAGCACGGTGTCGGGCGAGACGTGGCGCAGCACCGGCACGACCATCTCGGCGCGCTGCATCCGGTTGGTGCGCGCGGCGTACTCGGGCCACTGCAGCTCGTCGATCGCCGCCCGGACCTCGGCCTCGTCGACGGTGTCCTTGTCGATCGCGAACGCGCTCATCATCGCCGTGTCGCACAGCGTATTGATCAGGCGCGGCACGCCGCCGGTGTAGCGATGCACGAGCGCGAGCGCCGCCTCGCTGAAGATCGTGCGGCCCTCGGCGCCGGCGACCGCGAGGCGGTGCAGCACGTAGGCGTTGCAGTCGTCGCGCGACAGCGGCGTCAGGTGAAAACGCAGCCGGATGCGCTGCTTGAGCTGGACCATCTCCGGGGAGTCGAGCTTGTCGCTGAGCTCGGGCTGCCCGGCGAGGATGATCCGGAGCGTCTTGTCCTTGGTCGTCTCGACGCCGGACAGGAGCCGTACCTCCTCGAGCACGCGGTTCGAGAGGTTCTGCGCCTCGTCGATCACCAGCACGACCTTGCGTCCGGCCGCGTACTGCTCGATCAGGAAGTTGTTGATCGTCGCGAGCAGCTCCGCCTTGTTCATCTTGAACGGCGAGAAGCCGAACTGGACCAGCAGCCCCTGCAGGAAGCCGAGCGGGCTGATCTGGGTCTGGTTGATCTGCGCGATGACGACGTCCTTGTCGAGCTCGCGCAGGAAGCTCTCGATCAGCGTGGTCTTGCCGGAGCCGATCTCGCCGGTGATGACGACGAAGCCGTCCGTGAACCAGATCGTCGACTCCATGTACGCCTTGGCGCGCGCATGGTGCTTCGACAGGTACAGAAACTGCGGGTCCGGGCTCAACCGGAACGGCAGCTCCTTCAGCCGGAACAGGTCGAGGTACATCGCCAAAGCGCCTGAGCCACCGCCCAAAGGGTCCCAACTGGGCACTATACGGTACCGCCTAGGTACCGCCAAAGGCACCGGCCGGGGTCAGCGCAGGCGCAGGACCCTGGCGAGCAGCCGCTCGCGCGCCCGCGGGCTCGCGGCGACCAGCGTCGCGTGGCCGAGCTTGCGGCCCGGGCGCGCCTCGCGCTTGCCGTAGTCGTGCAGGTGCAGCCCCGGCACCGCGAGCGCGCGCCGCCGCTCGGGCAGCCGGCCGATGAAGTTGACCATCGCCGCGTGGCCGCGGGCTGCGGTGGGGCCGAGCGGCAGGCCGAGGACCGCGCGCAGGTGGTTCTCGAACTGGCTGGTGACGGCGCCCTCGATCGTCCAGTGGCCGGAGTTGTGGACCCGCGGCGCCATCTCGTTGGCCACGAGTCGCCCACGAGCGACGAAGAACTCCACGGCGAGCACCCCGACGTAGGCGAAGCGCTCGAGGATCGCGCGCACGTGGCGCTCGGCGGCGCGCTGCAGCGCGGGTGCGGCGAACGGCGCGCGCGTGATGCTCAGGATGCCGTGCGCGTGCTCGTTGTGGGCGAGCGGATAGAACGCGACCTCGCCCCGGGTGCTGCGTGCCGCGACCAGCGACACCTCGCGACTGAAGCGCACGAAGCCCTCGTAGATCAGCGGCTCGCCGCCGAGCGCGTTCCAGGCGCGCGCGAGGTCGTGGCGTCCGAGGATCCGCGCCTGGCCCTTGCCGTCGTAGCCGAAGCGGCGCGTCTTCAGGATGCCGGGCAATCCGATGCGCGCCACCGCCGCCTCGAGGTCGCTCCTGAGGTCCACCGGCGCGAACGGCGGCGTTGGAATGCCGAGGTCCCGGAACAGCGTCTTCTCGAGCAGCCGGTCCTGCGCGACCGCGAGCGCCGCCGGCTGCGGATAGACGGGGGCCAGTTTCGTCAGTGGCTCGAGCGATCCGACCGGGACGTTCTCCCAGTCGAAGGTCACGACGTCGGCGCGGCGCGCGAGGGCCGCCAGCCGCGCGACGTCGTCGAACTCGCCCGTGACGATCGGCCCGACCTGGCCGCCCGGCGTGTCGGCGCTGCGGTCGTAGAACTCGGTGCGGATGCCGAGCGGATAGCCCGCGAGGGCCAGCATCCGACCGAGCTGGCCCGCGCCGATGACCGCAACCTTCACGCCGGGTTTCCGTCCCGCGGGTCGGGCCGCGCCAGCACGCGCTCGGTCTGCTCGGTGCGCAGCCGCTCGAGCGCCGCGCCGATCGCGGCGTGCTTGTTGGCGAGGATCGCGGCGGCGAGCAACGCCGCGTTGGTCGCGCCGGCGGCGCCGATCGCGAGCGTGCCGACCGGGACGCCGGCCGGCATCTGCGCGATCGACAGCAGCGAATCGAGGCCGGACAGCGACTTCGACTGCACCGGTACGCCGAGCACGGGCAGGATGGTCTTGGCCGCGGTCATGCCCGGCAAGTGCGCCGCGCCCCCGGCGCCGGCGATGATGACCTCGAGCCCGCGGGCCCTGGCGTTGGCCGCGTACTCGAACAGCAGGTCCGGCGTGCGATGCGCCGAGACCACGCGCACCTCGTGCGGCACGCCGAGGCGGGTCAGCGTCTCGGCCGCGCACTGCATCGTCTCCCAGTCGGAAGACGAGCCCATGATGATCCCGACCAGCGGCTTCATAGCGGGATTTTACGCGCTGGGTGCGGCGGGGGCGAGCGCTGCGCGCAGGCGCCGGAAGAGCTCGCGCGCGGCCGCGGGCGGCCGCCCGGCCGCGGCCTCGCGCTGCGCCTCGAGTACCAGCGTGCGCAGCGGCGCGAGGTCGAGCCCCGGGGACGCGGCGCCGAGCGCTTCGAGCGCGGTCTCGCCCTCGTTGAGCAGCCGGTCGCGCCACGTCTCGATGCGGTGGAACTCGCGGGCCGCGAGGCGCTTCGCGAGCGCACGCGCCTCGAGCGCGGCCTCGATCTCGCTGACGTCGACCTGGCGCAGGATCTTGCCGATCAGCTGGCGCTGGCGCGCGGCGGCGCCGTGCGCGGTGATGCGACGCGCGAGCGCGATCGCGTCGTTGAGCTTCTCGGGTAGCCCGAGTGCGTCGCACTCGGCCGGCGGCAGGGCGACGAGCGCATCGCCCAGGTCCTTGAGCGCCTCAGCCGCCCGTTTGCGTCGGCTGCGACCCCGGCCCTCGGTGGGTTCGTCTTCGTCGTCGCGCGCCTTCATGGCCCATCCTAGCCTAGAATGACGGGAGGATTCCCGCCGCCGGACCCCGATGCAGACACCTGCGCTCGCGCACGCCGATCTCGCCGCCCTCGTCGAGCAGTCGCTCGCCGAAGCACGCGCCGCCGGCGCGACCGAGGCCGACGTCGGCGTCAGCGTCGACACCGGGCTCTCGATCAGCGTGCGCCTGGGCGAGGTCGAGACGCTCGAGTACCAGCGCGACCGCGGCTTGGGCATCACCGCCTACGTCGGCAAGCGCAAGGGGACGGCGACGACCGGCGACCTGTCGGCCGCCGCGATCGCCGACACCGTGCGCAAGGCGGTCTCGATCGCGCGCTTCACGGCGGAGGATGACTGCGCCGGGCTCCCGGACCCCGACACGCTGGCGCGCGAGGTGCCGGACCTCGACCTGTCGCACCCCTGGGACCTCGAGGCCGAGGCCGGCATCGCGCTCGCCAAGGAGTGCGAGGCCGCGGCGCTCGCATCCGATCCGCGCGTCACGAACTCCGAGGGCGCGAGCGTCGGCGCGCACCGCTCGCTCAGGGTCTACGGCAACTCGCTGGGATTCCTCGGCGGCTACCCGTCGACCTACTACAGCGTCAGCTGCGTCGTCATGGGGCAGCAGGGCGAGCAGCAGGAGCGCGACTACTGGTATACCGCGGCGCGCGACTGGCGCGCGCTCGAGGACGCCGAGACGGTCGGGCGCCAGGCCGCCGAGCGCACCGTGCGCCGCCTGGGTGCGCGGCGCATCGCGACGACGCGCGCCCCGGTACTGTTCGTCCCGGAACTCGCGCGCGGCCTGATCGGCCACTTCATCGCGGCGGTGCGCGGCGGCGCGCAGTACCGCAAGAGCACCTTCCTGCTCGGCGCGGCCGGCACGCAGGTGTTCCCGCGATTCTTCGCGATCGCCGAGCGCCCGCACGTGCGCCGCGGGCTCGGCAGCGCGCCATTCGACGGCGAGGGCTGCGCGACCCACGACCGCGAGCTGGTCTCCGGGGGCGTGCTCGAAGGCTACGTGCTCAACACCTACGCGGCGCGCAAGCTCGGGCTCAAGACCACCGGCAACGCGGGCGGCGTGCACAACCTGCTCGTGCACTCGGGCGAGGAGGGCTACGAGCGGCTCCTCGCGCGCATGGGCCGCGGGCTCGTGGTCACCGAGCTGATGGGCCAGGGCGTCAACGGCGTCACCGGCGACTACTCGCGCGGCGCCGCCGGGTTCTGGGTCGAGGGCGGCGCCGTGCAGTACCCGGTCAGCGAGATCACGATCGCCGGCAACCTCAAGGACCTGTTCCGCAACCTGGTCGCGGTCGGCAGCGATATCGACGAGCGCGGCGCGATCCGCACCGGCTCGATACTGGTCGAGGAAATGACGATCGCCGGCGAGTAACGGCGCGCCGCTCGCGAGGAGCCCG
>Ga0335069_10003032_pt1 | contig 25586 bp, 19 predicted proteins | sample Lox_Sample_11_FD_206714 | JGI IMG/M metagenome (GOLD analysis project Ga0335069, IMG submission 206714) | Soil microbial communities from Loxahatchee National Wildlife Refuge, Florida, United States - Lox_Sample_1.1 | ecosystem: Environmental > Terrestrial > Soil > Wetlands | place: USA... | reverse complement strand
CAAAAGGCCAAACAATCCCACCGCCGCAGAACCCTCCATCGCCTGGCCACACTCGGGATACGCCTCGAAGATTGCCGCTGGTGCATCTCGACATGATGAAACATGACAAGCCGCGTTGTAGTGCTAGCTTCGTGCTCCGCTTGAGGCAGAATTCGTGACCCTTGAGACGAACGCCGCGTCCGAATAGCTGGATGATTTGCGAGCCTTCGCTCTTGCCGATGTTCATCAAGCCCATCGTGCTGACTCGCCAACTGCTCCACCCCTCGGTGAATTTCCGCGAGCCAATCAAAAGGTTGACCTGGCTGTCCTGGCTGTTGAGTTCCTGGAAGAGGGAAACGGCAAAGTCCTTGTCGTGCGTAGGAAGTCCCTGCTCCTCGCACAATTTCAGGAGCTTGGTTTCATCACCCACATTGATGACGCCGAAATACTCGTTCTCTCCAACGCGAATCCCAAGCTCGCCCCCGACTCCCTTGAGGTTGTCAACGTGCAAGGCTCCCGGCGTCTCGGCATTAAAGAGCGTGCGAAGAATGGCGTCGAAATGTGATTCCGCGGTCGCGTGAAGTTTTCCCAGATAGGCGAAGGCATTGACGAAAATCGGTCTGCCTTTTTCGTCGTTGAGTCCGGGGTCACCCGTCAGAAGCCGTTCGATAAAGTCGATGCTTTGCGTTCGTTCGCGGATGAAGGTGTCGAGGAAAAGCAGAACCTCAAGCACGTCTGACACCTGCCGCTTGTTCTCGGTGCGAACTGCGTTCACGCTTCCGCCCACAAAAATCCAAAGGGGTTTCTCGATGAGGAACTGAGCGAAGCTCGTCTTGCGGTCGGCAAAGAGCCGCTGCTGCTGGTAAAACGCCAGCAAGCAAGCGGTCAGATAGATTTGACGCTGCTCGTCACTTTGTTCCTCCGACAGATTGAGAATGGAATAGTCCTTCCCGTACCCATCCGCGTAAAAATACTTGTACGAGTAATCGAAGAGGATGCACTTGGCGTATTCCTGGGTCAGTGCGGGCTTGTTGGCTGCCTTCATGGCCTGGCCGAACGTGGCCGAATACTCAAACGAAAACCCCTGTTCGCTTAATCGGCCACGGGCGTCCATCCATTCCTCGCCACCGGCGCCACGGTGGCCTTCATCCACCAGAACCAAGTTGTTCCCCTCAAAGGCGTCGATGGCAACGGTTTTGTCGCCCATCTGCTCTTTGAGCTTCGTCACTTCGATGATTTCGATGCTTCTGCCCGCAAACAGGCCGCGTCCTTCCTTGCTGAAAATCTCGGCCTGCATTCCCGACGCCGCGAACTCTTCAAGATGCTGGTTGCTCAATCCCTCGTTGGGCGTGAGAAGAATCGTCCGATTCAGTTCGTTTCCTCTTCCGTGCTGCTCAAGGTAGTGCCGGTACTGCAAGATGTTCACGTGCATCAAGAGCGTCTTGCCGCTGCCCGTCGCATTCCAGAACGCCAGCTTCTTTAAGTCGTCGGCGGTAAACGCGTCCACCTGGTCCGCGTTCGGCTTGTCGGCGTTGAATGCCTCCACATGGGCGTTCAAATCCTTGAGCAACTGGTCCGCGTCGCGGAAGTAGCGGTCAAGGTAAATCTCCGCGAACAGGAGCGTGAGGTACTGGAAGTATTTGGGCCAAAGCGTCCGCTTCTCCGTGGCGTTGCGGCGGTCGGTTATCCGTTTCCAGTGCCGGACGATGTTCTGGTCGTAAGCCAGCAGCAAATCGTGCGGTAACTCCTTGCTCTCGAACAGCCGCAGCTTCAAGGCATGATGGAACTTGCTGACGTTGTTCTCGTCCAAACCCTCAAGGTGCGGACCTTTCAAGTCTTCGGCCAATTCTTGGAATCGGTTGACGCCGAAGAGCGTCAACATCCATTGGTTGAGGACGAGCCGCTGATAGAACTTGAGTGGTTTGACCGCCGGAACCGAAGCACGGCGGCGACTTGTCGCTTTTGCCATGTTCGCTCCTTATACGTCCTGCACATCAAACATCAGCCGCTTGAAATCTTCCTCAATCAGCCGCACCTTCCATGTGTCTTCGTCCTTCTTCAGGTTCTCCAAGTTGTTGTCGCCGTTGACGTAAATGACATCGAATTCCATGTCCTTGGTGTTGTAGCCCTGCTTCTGAAAAAACTCGTCCAACTTCTGGCTTGGTATCTCCTTCACGTTTCGCCAGAGAACGAGCACCTTCTCGCCCTGGGGACTTGTGCCGGTGACGACGCGAATGCCTTTGATGGTGTCGATAGTCTTTACGCGAAGGCCAAGCAGCCAGTTGAACGTCTCAACAAGGTCAACATTCGTTCGCTTCCTCTCGCCAACGGTGGCAGTTGCAATTTCCAGCGTGTACCGAAATGGGTTCGACAATGACTCCACGTTCAAAAGGCTCAGACTTTGCCGAGTTTCCATCGGCAAGGAATAGTTCAGCGTGTAGTCTTCTCGAACTTTTGCGTTGGATTCCAGGAGTGATTCCTGGCCTTGGTCATGGCGAACGTGCAAATTGTTCAGGGCATCCTCGTAGCTTTCCAACCGCAGTACCTTCACCAAGCCGCTTAGCGGCTTGTCGTGAATTGCCGCTTTGCCATCCTTCCATTCCGGTGAGTACATGACCTTACTTACTCGCGGCTTAATGATGGAATTGAAATGCAAACCCATTTCGACAATGACAAATTTGCGTTTCCGTCCGTCTTCACGGTTCAATCGCAATACACCGTGGGCGGTACTGCCTGAACCGCCAAAGCAATCCAGCACTACATCGTCGCCCCAGCTAACTTGTTTGATAAATCGAGTGACGAATTTGGAACTCTTCGGCGAGAGAAACATTCCCGACTTCCCGAAGAGTCGCGACACTTCCGCTTCGCCATCGTTGTATTCGTAGAAGACGCTGGTCGCGATGTTTGTTTCTACCTCGTGCAAATACCCCTTGGTTTGTGGAATCTTCGTTTCGTCTTCACCCCATGCTATCCGGGAGTCAGCATCGAGTTCGACAAAAGTACGCCTGTCTGGATGAAGTGGGTTCGGCTTGTACGGAAATTTCCAGCCACCTTGCGGATGTGGGCAGGGTTTCCCAGTGACGGGATGCGGAGGTGTGTAGTAGCGATAGTTAAAATGGCTCGGGTCACGGGTGCTATCGGCCTGCTTGGAGGCAGGTGCCGAAGGACTGATTTCCCTCCAAATCCATATTTTTGCAGCACGGCTCTTCGCCTCGTTCTCAGGCACGAGCTTTCCAAGTTCGTCGCGATACTCAGCTTTACAATAGTTAAACAGACCCTTCCATGGGTCTCGCTTCTTTGCGTCATCATCCCATTCGTCACCAGCTCCAACTACTTCATCGTGATATTCGGCAACATGGTCGTTATAGAGTTTGCGAATGGCCCTCTCAATTTCTTCAATCGGTGGATACTGCGGATTGAGGTTCTTCACCACCGCCATAACGTCAGAAAATCCTGGCTTCGGTTCTCGAAACATCAGTGGGTCTGCCTCGACTGCTGCTCGACTCTTCGAATAAACCTCAACGTATTCGTGGTTCGTGGAATAGGTCGGCAACTGACTGTTGGCAGTGTTTTGAGTCCAAATCAATTCTTCGATGTGATTGTCGGCACCAAATGCAACGTCAAGAACGCCCTCAAACCCAAGCCGCTCAATTTTGTCGATGCTTCCAAAAAAGGCACTCGTGTTCGGCATTAGTTCACGAATGAGAGTTACTCGGTCCGCCATCATCGTCCACCAACTGGAGTGCCGATAATGGTTCTTGTACAGAATCGCACTGCTGCCCGTATTGTATGGGGGGTCAATGTATACGCACTTGATTTGCTCGCGATACCTTTCCTGCATGAAGGATAGGGCTTGGAAATTATCCGAATGGAAAAGTGTACCGGTGGTGGCGTCGTCAAGCGAAGCGGCGCCAGCGAAGACCGCGGGCGATGCGAGCAACCGATGGGTAAACTCTTCAGGAAATAATGAAGTGTCAACAACAAGACCAGGATGTGCGTCGAGATATTCTCGTGTACCCCATTTCGGGCCTGGAATTAGCAGCGAATCGTCGGTTGCATACTTGACTCCAAGAGATTCCCACTGAGCCCACTGGTCGGCATTGTCAACAATCATCTGACGCAGGGGCGGAGCAACGCGGCTCACACTCACTAGCCAATGAGTGTCTACTACGAACTTCTTCTTGAGCCAGAGTGTCTTCTGAAAATCCTCAAGTTGGGCAAGGAACGCGATAATCTTATGGGCGATTTGCCGAAACACGCGGACGCGTGAGAATACCTGGTCCACTTTGGGAAAATTCGCCGCGTCAATATCGTCGAGGTGTACGATTTCGTTCTTGATGTAGAAGTCAAGTTCACGAATTAGAAAGCTGCGGAGATGCTTGTGAATGAAATAGTCGAATGAGTTCCGTGATGTGTAGTCGGTTAAGTGGCGTTCCAAGAGCGTTCGATTGGGGTCGGAATCAACGGGCGACAGGGCTGACAACGCAGGCAGCCAGGGTGTGATTGCGGGCGAGGAAAGAATTACCTTCACCGCGATGTCGTTGAGTTCCTTCTGTTTGCGTTTGTCAGGGTCGGAACGGTATGTGAAGCTGATGACAAGTTCCCCTCGTTCGTCTACCACTGGCCCATCAGGAGCAATGACGAACCGTCGGTCAGTGCCATTGGCGGCCCTGGAATTGTCCTTCTCAGTGTCGGCGGCAGATAACTTGAAATGCACTCGCTTGCCGCTAGCAATACTGAAAGTATAATCTCGAAGGTATTCGCTGCTCTTGATGTAATATTGGTCGTGATTCGCCCAATAGAGCTTGACCTCTTCGCCTTCGTAAGGGATAGCGTAGACGCCTTCCTTGTAACGGCGGAGAGAAAGGAAATCCCCGTCGCTGTAATAGCGACGGAAAAAGGTGTACAGGTCTGAAAAGACCTGGCTCTCAAGGGCGGAAACATCCACCGCACCGGCAAGCTTGGCCCTTAGTTCCTTGACCTTTGGGGCGGATTCCGGGTCCACTCCGGCGTCCTTGAGTTGCTGAATGAGCTTGTCGAGTCCCGCCTTCATGCCCACAGAATCACTGGTCTGGTACTGCTCGAACGCCTTCTTCACCTGCGGGAGCAAATCGTTGTCGAGGAACCGTTCAACCTCCACCCGCTTTGCGTTCATGATGCGGTATATGCCGAAGTCCAAGTCGGCATTGTCGAGTTGAAACAACTCGCGGAGAAGGGATTTGAGCTTAGCTTGGCTATCAGTCATACGGTCGTTTCCAAATCGTTATTTGACGTTCCAGCGAATCGTGAAAAGGGTCTCTCGGGACGTTTTCTGCGTCATGCGTTGCTCCAGCACGGTAATCAGCCGGTCGCGTTTCTCCTTGGCCTGGTCCTCAAGGTCAAAAATCTGCTGCCGCTGCTTTCGTTGCTCCTGCTCGGCGGCTTTTATCTCGTTTTGTACTGACAACTGTTCGTCAGTGGTGGTCGCCAGCCGTGCCTGGCGATTGAGTCCTTTGATGCGGGCCTTGGTGTCGGCGAGTTCTCGCTCTGCACCAATCACCTGGTCCTCGGCCCACTTTTCGAGCCGTTCCCGCTCCTCTCCGAAGTGCTTGTTGTTCGTCTCAAGCGAACGGCTGACGGTTGCCTTCGCGTGCCGTTCGGTTTCCTTTTCCAGTTGGGCAAGCTGCTCTGGCGTCAGTTCGGCGGGAGAGGTGCTGGCTTCGCAATGGAAGAGCTTCTCGCAAGTCTCCTGGTCGAGCGACTTGCCATCATCGGTGACGGCGTTGAACAATAGATGTTCCTCGCGGTCGAATGAATCGATGGTGAGCCGGGAGAGAATGAGCGTCCCGGATTTGCCCTTGAGTTCTTCCACGAGGCGGATGCGAACCGGGTGGCCGGTGATGTTGAATGTGACGAGACCGGACGGCGTGTGGCACGTCTTGGCCGAATCCATTGCGTGTTCGCCAAGTGGATGGGATATTCGATAGAGGAATTCACCTTCCACGTTTTGCTGCGTCTTGGAAATCAGGTGATAACGACCGGGCCGAGCATCCGGTCGCGGTGAATGCTTCAAGTCAAACGTGAGCGACGGGTCATCGAACGTCGCCAGGTCGGCAAGGATAAACTTGGTCAGCCGCCAGAACATGCGGCCCACGATGTCGAGCCTCTGGCGTGTCTCATCAAGCTGGGTCTTGAACCGTTCGTGAACGTCTTCGTCGAAATGTTCAAGGAGCTTCCGCCGCGTGTCCGTCATGCGGCTGCGAATTGACTCCTCCATCTCGTTTTGAAGGGCTGCGAACGCGGTCTGAATCTGCTCGTGCGTGCGGCAAGTCTGGTAGATGGCAAAGACACGCTTTTCAAAATCAACCCCGGATTCGATGGTGCCAAGCACGTCATCGGAGGCGCCGAAGACGCCGGAGAAGAGATTAAATTTCTCGGTGAGAAGCTGAAACACCCGTTTGTCGGCTTCGTTCCGTTCGTTGAGGAAGTTGATGACCACAACGTCATGCTTTTGCCCGTAGCGGTGGCAGCGTCCGATTCGCTGCTCGATGCGTTGGGGATTCCACGGCAAATCGTAGTTGATGACGAGCGAACAAAACTGAAGGTTGACACCTTCGGCGGCGGATTCCGTGGCAATGAGAATCTCCGCCGTGTCACGGAAGTATTCGATGAGTGCGTTTCGCTTGTCCGCAGTCTTGGAACTGCTGGTGCGGCCTAGCGGGGCGTTGACCCGTTCCCACTCCTGGTAGATGCGGTCAACATCCGGGCCGGAATTGGTGCCGCTGAACAGCACGATTTTCCCGGCGTACCCGTTTGCATCGAGGAAGTTGCGAAGGTACTCCTGCGTGCGACGGGACTCGGTGAAGATAACCGCCTTTCGCTTCGCTCCGACTTTCTGCATCTCATCAAAGCCGATTTGGATGGCGGTGAGTAGCGAGCGGGTCTTGGCATCAACGCCGATGGAGCGTGCCCATTGGCCGAAGCGTTCAAGGTCTGCAATTTCGGTGTCGAGTTTCTTGAGGTCCACCTTTGTCGGGCCGTTTAGCGGCAACGACTCCTGGGGCGTCTCCTCGGTTTCGTCCTGGGCATCGAGTAGGTCTTCATCGAGGTCGTCTTCAAGAATGAGTTGCTCGGCAATTGATTCGGGCTGTTCGGCGGCTTTTCCTGCAATGATATTGGCTTTGAGGTCGAAGAGTCGCTGGCGGATGGTGTCGAGGGTACCCGCCACGGCTTGGGAACTGGACGCCAACAACTTGCGGAGAATCATCGTCGTGAGTTCACGCTGACGGTGCGGAATTGCGTAGGTGTCGTCCCGTCGCAAGAACGCGGAGATTGCGTCGTAAAGCTGCTGTTCGGAATCGGCGGGAGCGAACGGGCGTGTGATGGGCCGACGCTGCGTGTACTTGACGTATTCGAGCACCTGACCGCGAAGCGTGCGATGACAGAAGGAGTGAAGCCGGTTTTTTAACCCGTCGATGTCCCCGTCTTGCGAGCAATATTGAGTGCGGAAGGCGGCAAGGTCGCCAAAGATATTGTCGTCGATGATGGTCGAGAGGCCGTAAAGTTCGAGTAGCGAGTTTTGCAGCGGTGTGGCAGTGAGCAAGACCTTCTTACGGTCGGCGATTGCCACGCGAATCGCCTGACCCATTTTGTTGCTGGTGCGGTAGGCATTGCGGAGCTTGTGGGCTTCGTCGATGACGACCAAATCCCACGGCACAAGCTGCACGCTGGCTGCCATGCGGCTGGCAAAATTCATGGACGTGATAATGACTGCGGAAGTGTTGTTGAATGGCGACAGGCTGCCGTCGTCAACGGCGACGCGATACGAGCGGGCATCAAGGATGACTGATGGAAGGTTGAATTTATCCTGGAGTTCCAAGCTCCACTGTTTGCGGAGCGACGCGGGAACAATAACGAGCAATTTGCGGCGGCGTTCCGCCCAATACTGGCAGAGAATCAGCCCTGCCTCGATGGTCTTTCCCAAGCCGACTTCATCGGCCAGCAATACGCCCTTGGAAAGCGGAGAGCGAAACGCGAAAAGAGCGGCTTCAATTTGGTGGGGGTTGAGGTCAACGGCAGCGTCGAACAGGGAAACGGAGAGCTTTGCCACGCCATCCGCTGCGGAGCGGCGAGTCAGTTCATTGGCGAAATACTTGGCATGATAAACGCTCGACACGGCTGTTTACCCCCAAGAATGGCAGCCGTGCGAACTGTAAGTGCGGCTTTTCCTGCGTCTTGGGGTTACCTCCTAACGCTCGGAATGATAATGGCTGGCCGGGGTTCAAGCCAGCGGACGGCGGCGATTCCTGGCTGGGTTCGGGCCTTGGTTTTCCAACCAAGCGACACGGGCCAAGCCGTTTCGGATTTGGTTGTACTTGAGTGCGACGGCGGACGCCCACGCGAGTTCGATGTTGCCACCGTGAGCGATGTTGCGGTCATATTCGCTGAGAGCGTCCGCTCCACGGTCGATAAGGTCCTGGTAGCGAGCCTTGTCCTCGTCAAGCTGGCGGCGTTGGTCGACCAGCATCGTGCGAAGCTTCACGGCTCGCTTGGCGACGTTCCTGGGCAGGGCGCCGGTGAAGGATGTCTCAACATCCGTCGCCGGCTCGATGTCCTGCACGGGAACAGGTCGGGCCGCGTCGCCCTGGCGAAGGTAATGCCACGGATGGCCGGGGTCATAGTGCTGCGAGCGTTCCGGCTCGCGTGGGTCGTCCTCTGAGCCGTAACGGTGCTGATACCTTGCCCACGTGTCGAGTTGTCGAGCGGCATCTTCGCCGAAATCCTCGGCGTACAGGGCAAGGGCTCCGAGATAGCCGGAATGGGCGTGGTCCCGCTGCCGATGGAGCGTGTCGCGGTCCTGGCCGGTCGCTCGTGCAAGTCGCCCATCGATGTCTTGGATTTCATCAAGCAACTTGACGAGCCGTTCCGTGTGGTACTCGGTGATGGCTGCGACTTCCTCGGGGCCTGGGTTGACGTTTCCATCCTCGTCAACACCAAAGACGGCTCGGCCAACGGCCTCCAATAGAGGCTTGGGGTTGGGCATCATGCAATGTTCCCATGTCTCGGAATCGTCCACTTCTGTCACGGCGGAATCGTTGTGCTGCACGGCTTGTGAGTCGGTTGAATTGGGAAGGTCGTGCTGCTCAAGACTCGAGTCGTACGCCGTTGCGACGTTCTGCGATGCTGCCCAGTCAATTTCGTATTGGATGTGCTTTGCCACAATGCACCAAACAACGCACGGCCATACTCGGCTTGCGTGCTGTAAGGGGTTATGGCGGATTCATGGCCTGGTGTTGCATCAAGGGTGAGAGAACCGGTGGTGCTGGTTGTCTCGTCACCAAAATACAAAACCTCACGCCGAAACACTTCGTCGTGAAGCATTACGATGCTGCGGCCAGTGCCAAGAGGCGGCTGGCCTTTTCATCAACTTCCGTGCGTTCACCCGCGTATTCGTACTTGCCCGTGATGCGAGTCAGTGCGTCAACGAGCGAAAACACCGTGAAACGTCCTTGCTGCTCGGCAATCTTCAACGCCTGATTGGACAGGTCGCGGGGAATGCCGTGCTTGCTCAACACCTTCGCCACGTCCTCGGCCTTGTCTCCGAGTTTGGTCTTGAAGGCGTTGGCCATCACGCGGGCGAAGCCGTCACGCCGTTGGTCACGTTTTGCGACCAACGCTTCAATCATCCTGCGAACGCCGCTGATGCAGTCATGCACTCCGGCGGTGTGTTTGCGGCTGAAGTCTTCGACTTCCACCGCGTCCCAAACGATGTGGTTCGCACACACGGCCTGAAACCAGAATGTCTGGATTCCGACCGACCTGCGTCCCACTTCGCTGTTCCAAAGAAAGAAGCCGGGAGCGAACGCTTCGCCCTCAATCTCACACCAGCCGGTCGGGTCGATGAGGAACGTGAACATGTCCTGCTCTCCGCAGTACAGTCCCGTTCCGCCGCCCATCGCCTTTTGCGGCGGCTGAAAGTCGGTGGCGAATTCTCGCACGACCGTCAGCAAGTCCAGATTGTGGAGCCGGGTGTAACTGGCTCCGTGAATCGAGCGAATGACCGAATCACGGGTCAACGCCTGGAGGGGCTTGGTTCCCGTGGGAAGCGTCTCGGTTAACGCCCGGCAAGCCGTGTCGGGTGATAGCTTGTTGAGCGTCTCCTTGCTGACGCCCGCCAGTTTGCAGACCTGGCCGAAGCTCCAGTCGTTCATCCTGAACACGCCTTCACCGCCCAAATCCAAGTCGAGCCGGTCAACCCGTGGCATGGGTCGGATTCCGACCGGTGGAGTCCAGCACTCGACGGACTGTTGCCGGTCTTGTGCACAGTGGTCCCACAGCGATTGAAGCGTGGGAAAGCATTCATCGGGACCGCGACGAAATAATTCGCGGTTAGCCTGGGTCAAATTTGTCGTCATCATGGGAAGCTCCTTTCAGAGCAAAAAGAGAAATGAAAACCTTAACGGACCGCACCACCGGTCTCTCGACTGACGCGAAACCGCGAAGTCATGCGTCCGTCGAAAGCCAGTGCGTCGAATGCTTCTACCCCAACTTGAGATTTGAACGAGCAGTTCCGTTATGCGACGCGTGTTCCGCGATGTGTCACGACATTGGGTAGGAGGGGCATTTACCCGAAGGAGCCGGGCGAAGGTTCTCTCGGCCAATGCCTTCGCTGCTGCAAGTTGCTGAACTTGCTGGCCGGATTTGGAAGGGACGAAAAGGTTGAAGCTTTTTCCAATTCTGCCGACTCCAATGCGTAAGAAGGTTTCGAGGGGTTTTATGATGAAGAAGAGCGGTCCTGGCCGCGTTGTCGTGATGACAGAATGGGTTTCGAGGAAACGGGCGGAGGAAGGCGAACCTGCAAACCCTTTTACCGACGAGATAAAGGTGTCACGCGAATTGCCCGCCGATGAAAGCTGGCTTTATGGGGCAGGCGACGGATTGGCGATGGTGGCTCGCGGGCTGCGGCAAGCGAGCCTCGGCGTCTTTGCCGACTATCCCCCCGACTTGGAGGGCGACGTGGCACTCGTCGCTCAATTCGACCAGTGAGCGGAAGCTTCGCCCTGCGTTGGACGCCTGAAGCTGCGGGACAATATGCTCAGATTCGAGCCGTGGCGGATTCCCCACGGCTGCGATTTGATGCACGGGATGTCAGTCGGGAACGCGGACTCTTCAAACAGATTCACAAATGCCTCTCGCTCCTCGCGGACAATCCGCGTCATCCTGGGCTTCGGACGCACATTTTCACGTCCTGCACGCACCCGTATGACGCAAGACAAAAAGTTTTCGTGGCGTACGTCCAGAATCGCACACCTGCGGCATACCGCGTCTTCTGGTGTTACGGTCCTCGCGTGAAAGAAATGACCGTCATTGCGATTACACCTCACCATTGAGCCCTTCACTCGGAGGTCACGCGTCATATTCTCTGCCGGGAGCTGGCACGCGTCGGCTCCACTCCTTGTGAACGGAAGGCCAAGTGGATTGGGGGGTGCCTTCTCGGTTAAACCGTAGTTGCAGGCTGTCGGGCGGCATTCCGCTCCGTCCTGCGGGAATTGTTACGGGCTGGCTCAGGCGTGCTTTCGCCTTTGCTTTCTGCCTCGTTGGCCTTGGCACTTGAGATCCACGTGTGGGCATCGAAAAGTGCCTTGGCCACTGTCATCAAGTCATCGAACCCAAACGAATTGGTATCTCGCCACTCTTCCCCGTCGCGATAGCTACGGGTCACTGTGACGTTGTACATCGGGCCGCGTTCGGTTTGGTTCTTCCAAACGGTGGCCTTGATATTCCGGTGCCGGACCGTGTGAGCGGGCCGGTTCGGTTCCTGGGACTTGTTGTTGGTCATATAAACCTCCAAACCTTTCGTCTGCGAAGGTTCCCATCCACTTGGCTTGAAATGGTTATGGAGGTCAAGTGAGGTCGCGTTGCGTATGAACTGGTCCTCTCAGGGCTTCAAATACGTTTGAATTCTCCGCCATTCCTGGGCGAAATCGGTCGAGTTTATCATCATCATCGACCCCCTGGCACGGACGAATTCTGTTTCAAACGGACCAACTGCCGTGGCGATATATTTCCGTGATTCCTTCTCCGCTGGATGGGCGAATCCAGTGCCAACCTCGAGCATGTCATTGACGTACTTCTCAATGTCATCGGCCTGTTTGTCGAGTTTATCAGCCTCGGATGTCCGCCCCTGAGCTCTCATTGCAGCGGCGTTCTTTTGGGCTTCCGCCAGCAATGGCATTTGAGAATAAAACTCGCGAAGAATGGCAAAGCACAGTTGCCGGTACTCGGGCACAAGATTGTCCTCGGGCGAAATGTTGAGGAACTTATATGACCGGACCAGAGTAGTGATGTCCCGCCAGCAAAGGGGATGTTTGCTGAAATCATCTTTCAACTGAGGAATCATTTCTGTGGCTGTAACAGCCAAACTAGGACGTTCCTTTTCCTGTTCCGGCCCGGTAAGTTTTTCAAACGCCATCATGCGTTCAACGTATGGGTCGAATTTCGGGTCGAATCGGTTGTATTCTGCGGCGGCAGCCAATGAAGGTGACGTGTACTTTGGTGGCAGTGAGTTCACGACCGTTACGGTTTGAGCGGCGGGCAATGTTGCTGGTTTTACCTCCAAAGGGGACGCTTGCTTGGATGCGTTCCCATCTACATGCACGTCAAGGTTCTTGGGCACGACGCCATCTGATGCAGTAGGGTTTACTGCCGCTGTTGTTTCAGATTGGGCGTGAGTTTGAAGGAGGGCCAAAGTCGAAGCCCCCGCCATGAAGAGTACCGCGAGTACGAAGTAGAACAGCCAGCCCAAAAGAAAACCCTTGTGGTACACGAGGAATTTCATGTGCGGCCTTCCTCTCTGGCCCGGTCGGCCTCCATCTGGCGGGCAAGTTCGGGGTTATTAGCTTTGAGGCGTTTGAAAGGGTCGTCTGTGTCGGCTGCTTCAGTGTTCTGTGGAACAGGTGTGGTACGAGCACTTTGCGTAATTCTTGCAGCAGGCTGCACGTTTTCAAATCGGGGTAAATTGGAGGCTTCGGTTCGGGTGTCGAGCGTATCGAGTTCAAGGTCTCGGCGGGTTCGGTATTTGCTTCTCGCAACGAGAAATGCACTTGCTCCGGCGAGGACGAGGTAAACACCAAACCAGTTCTTCCAAAACAAGAGTGCTACACCTGCCGCAATGATGATGGCCGGTTCGTAAAATCGCTCAAAATCCCACTCATCAGCAACAAGTGGCAGTTTCATCCAAAATGGCCACAGTCTGCCGCCCGAGTAGGAATATTCGTCACGAAACATCACGCGACGACGAACAGCGGCAAACATATGGACACTGGCAAAGAAGAGAAACGCCGTTGCGAACCCAAACCACGCGAGCCAACTAGCGACGGGAACCGAGGCATCGGGATTGCCCGAACTTCCGGCGGCATACATCCGCATCCCGATAAGGTAGAGGGCGAGGCACGCCATGCCTTTCGCAAGCGTTGACGGTTTCAGATACCGTTCACCGAAGTGATGGCGGAACAGGACGGTGACGGTTTGAGCGATGAGAGCGAGAAGGCCCGTAGGCGGCCTGACAAGCCACGGCTTGCTGGATGCACCGGCGAACGGCGTGCCGATGGATTTTGAGTTGGAGGCATCGGACATTTCATCACCGCAGGCATCTTACCGCCCTTCCTCCGGTTGCTCAAAGACATGGACGATGTTGTTGTCCCCGGTCGCCTCCCACGTTCGGCCCATTTGAACAATCACCGCATCCACCTGGCGATTGTTTACCTTTGACCCTTTGCGAAGAGTCGTGAAACGCTTGGCTGGAATGGTCGGCTCGGTCGCTTCGCTCCAACCCATAGTCGGCCTGCCCTCTGTGATGCTTCCACTTTGCTTTTGGGTCGGGCCATAGCCAATCACGCTCTCCGCCCACTTATTGGTAGTCGGTTCGCCGTTGGCATGGAAAATCTTCGTGCCTAGATTCCCGAGTAAACTGTCGGTTTCCGCCTCTGCCTTCGCACCCCCGCCAAGACGGGCGTGGTAGTTGCGAAGGTTCTGCGTCAGATAGACCGTCGCAACGGCGGACGAGCGGGCGGTTGCCTGGAATGCGGCGTCATGGCCGGTGATGAGTTCTTGGCTTTCATCGCACCAAAGGAACATGGGTCGCATCTGGCGGCTGCGGTCCCGCCGCTCGGCGGCCCGCTGCCAGACGTATTTGAAAATCATCTGAGCGAAACGCCCCACCTCGCCGTATTCCTTCACCGGCAGGTCGATGAGAATCAACCCGCCTTCGTGCGAGAGTTCTGGAGCGATATTGAATTTTCCACAAGCGAAGATGTCGCCGATGGTTCCACGAAGCAGGACATTGGCCATCGAAGTGAATATGGAGACAATTGAGCTTCGTGTGCGGTCGCTGAGGCGAGGAAACTCACCGTTGAAATAATCCAAAGTGATGTTCAAGTCACGCTGTTCGTCAGCAGACCTGATACTCGCTTGTGCGGTTCGGACGGTTTTCTGCCAACCTTCACTATTGACCTCCTCCATGTTCCGGGGTGCGTCATTCACAATGGCCGTCAAAACGCTGAGCGATACCTTGTCGGCGGCGAAGCGGGCCAGGTCGATGGTGTTGGTAAGAAGCTGGTGAAGTGCCCGGGACCAGTAAGGGTCGGATGAGCCGCCGCCTTGTCCACCAGCCTCCAATACGGTGCTAAACAATCGTGCCAGTTCGAGCGTTTCACCGGCCCCCGGCCCGGTCCGCCTGAACTCGTATTCCAGAAAATCAAACTGGTACCGCCCGTCGTTCGACAGGATGAAGATTTCCTTTTCCTTTCTACCCGCCCGAGCGAAGTACCCCGTCACCGGATGAGCCCACAAGTCTCGCTCGTCTTTCTTCACCGTGAGAATGAGTCCGCCAAATCCCAGGCGGAGCATCTGCATCGCCAGTGCGGCACCGCTCCCGCTGGTCTTTCCCGAGCCGGTTGCACCAAAAATCTGCACGCCTTCAAAGGCGTCGCTGATGGTCCACCGGTCCTTCTCGTGACCGGAAAGATTAAGAACGGAAGCACCGTAGTCGTACAGGTCTGGCATAGCGACTCATAGGATAAATCAGAACCGTGCAGACGGCGAGCATTTGGGTGCGGAGCCTCCAAAGGGGAGACGTCTGCACTGAATCCACGAATTGGCACGGACCACCGGATAGTTGCCGAAATGACGAACCTGTACACGAGCGAAACGCGGGGCCGCAATCGTCCAGTCAGCCGACTGGCCGAGTGCGTCCCGGCGTGCGAGCGAGACCACCGGAGAACCCCGGATGGGGTTCGATGGCTTTCGCCATCACGCGAGCCGGATGCGGGCAGCCGTCGGGCTGCCCGCATCCGGCTCGCGTGGGTGCTTCCGATATGCGAAAGCGTTTGGAGGCACCCATGATTCGGTGTGTTGTCAGCACGAATGCTCAAGGTGCCATCAAGTATTACACCGAAGCCCTCGCACGGGGGGACTACTACTCCCAAGGGCAGGAGATTGAAGGAACTTGGCATGGCAAGGGGGCGTGGATGCTGGGTCTGGCCGGGAGCGATTCGCCGGGGCTGGTGACCTCCGAACAGTTCGCGGCTATGGCCATGAACAGGCACCCTTGCAAGGGTGGTCCTGTCACGCAGCGAACCATCAGCGAGCGGCGTGTCGGGTACGACATTAACTTCCATGCTCCCAAGTCGATTTCCGTCCTTTATGAATTCACACAGGACCCGGCCATCCTCCAGGCATTTCTTTCCAGCGTCCGCGAAACGATGAAGCAAATGGAAGCGGAAGCCAAGTGCCGGGTCCGCGTCGGTGGGGCCTCGCATGACCGCACCGTGAGTAATCTTTGTTACGCCGAATTTCTCCATCACACGGCCCGACCGGTGGGCAATTTTCCCGACCCACATCTGCACGCCCACTGCTTCACATTCAACGCGGTGTGGGATGCGGCAGAGCAAAAATGGAAGGCCGGACAGTTCGGGGATTTGAAACGAGATATGCCCTACTTCGAGTCCTGCTTTCATGCCCGGCTTGCGTCCAAGCTCGTTGAATTGGGATACGCCATCGAACGCCGCGGTAAGGGGTGGGAAATCGCGGCGGTCCCGGAATCGGTGGTTCGGTTTTTCTCCCGCCGCACGGCGGAGATTGAAGCCAAGGCCGCCGAATTGGGCATTGAAGATGCGGAGCGAAAAAGCCAGTTGGGTGCGACGACCCGCAACGACAAGGATGATTCCTACCCGCTGAATGTTCTTCGGAAGGTCTGGCCGCAAATTTCCCCCGTGAATGTCAAAGAGTTCATTGGGAAGGGGACGCCGGGCAACGGCTCGTTCGGCAAGGGCATCGACCAATCGGCGACGCAAGCCATCGACTACGCCATCGGTATGTGCTTCGAGCGGGAATCGGTGGTGACCGAACGAGAGTTATTGGCTGCGGCAATCCGGCGGTCCCTGGGGGCGGTGCCTGAATCAAAATTCCATGAAGCTTTACAGAACGACCCCCGCTTCATTCGCCGGGAACTCGACGGCGTGATGATGGTGACAACCAAAGAAGTCATGGCTGAGGAAGAATGGATGATTGCGTTCGCCAAAAATGGACGCGGCACGCGAGCACCCATTGCTCTGAACCACGTCATCAAGGATGAACGACTCAATGACCGACAACGGGCAGCCGTGTTGCAGGCGATGACTTCGACCAACCGTGTTATCAGCATTTGGGGTGGAGCGGGCACGGGGAAAACCACGCTCCTCAACGAATTTGTAAACGGCGTCTATGACGCACGCGGGATTTTGCGAACGGCTGAGAGTCCGCAACTGGTGACCGTGCTGGCGCCAACCGCCGATGCCGGTCGCGGCGTGCTGCGAAGCGAAGGGCATTCAAACGCGAATACCATCGCAAAATTCCTTCAGTCTGCAAGTATGCAGCAGTCGGCACGTGACGGAATTCTGTGGGTCGATGAAGCGGGATTGCTTGGCTCAAAGACGATGGCCGCGTTGTTCCGCGTGGCCGAACGCATCAATGCACGGGTCATCCTTTCCGGCGACCCTGGCCAACACCGAGCGGTTGAACGCGGTGACCCGCTGCGAATTTTGGAGAAGTTCGCCGGGGTCGTATCAGTGGTTGTCGAAAAAATCATCCGGCAAAGGGGTCTGTACAAATCCGCCGTGGAACATCTGAGTCGAGGAGACACCGACAAGGGATTCGACGCATTGCAAAAACTCGGAAGCATCCGCGAGATGGATGAAGCCGAAGCTCATCGCCATATCGCCAGCGACTACGCAACGAGCGTGGAGAAGGGTCGTTCGGCCCTGGTCGTGTCGCCAACGCACGCCGAAGGCGGTCGCGTTACGGAGGCAATCCGTGATGAACTCAAACGGCGACAAATGCTCAAGGGCAAGGGGTTGCTATTTGACCGTTTGGAAGATTTGCGTCTAACCGAAGAACAACGGCGGCGGGCCGACCATTACGAAAAGGGCTTGGTGGTTCAATTCCACCAGAACCTCGCGGGGTCTAAGGCGGGGAAAAAATATACCGTCGTCGGCATCACGCCGATGGGTGTCATGCTCGACAACATGCGTGTGCTGCCTTTCGATGAAGCGGCAAAATTCAACGTCTTTCGACGGCATGAGAACGCGACGGAGATTTGTCGGGGCGACAGCATCCGCATCACCGCCAACGGAAAATCGCTGGGCAACCCTAAGAGTCAAGTTCCTGGAGCCAAACCTCACGCCCTGAATAACGGGGCAGTGCACAAGGTCAAAGGCTTCACGAAGAACGGGGACATCGTTCTTGAAAATGGATGGGTTGTGAGCCGCGAGTACGGGCACTTCACGCACGGCTACTGCACGACGAGCCACGCGAGTCAGGGGAAAACCGTCGATGTCGTGTTCATCGCACAGTCCGCCAACTCCTTCGGTGCTACGTCCGCTGAACAATTCTACGTGTCGGTGAGCCGTGGTCGTCGTGAGTGCGTGGTCTACACCGACGACGCCGACGGCCTGCGACAGCGAATCAAGCAAACCTCAGTTCGGCGGGCGGCGGTGGAATTATCCGAGTCACAGCATGAAGCCGAGCGTCGGGAACGTCGGGCGGTCGAAATCGCCCGGCAAGTGGAAGAGCACAGGGCCAGCCAATGGCGAAAGCTCAGTGGCCCCGAAAAATCTTTATACAAGGAAGCGAGAGGTATCGAACATGAGTGACCGCAATCGTACGCACAATTTCTTGCGAGCAATACCAGCCGCTCAACCCTCCGAGCCTGCTGTTCCGGCGGAATTCTCCGAACCGGCAATTGAAAACGGTTCTCTAACAGTAACCAGAGAAGCGTTCACGCTCGAATTTGTGTTTCTCAAGGGTGAGAGATTGGCCCTGCCTTATACGTCGTTGTTGTCATCAGAGTTAGACCCGTCGCGGGTCCTCACCGTCGAATTCCACACGCACACAATAACCATGACCGGTTGGAACCTTGTGCCCATACATGAAGCGATAGCGAGCCGCTCGGCGGCCTCGATACATGCTCTTACCGAACGTCACCGGCCAAAGGACCAGGGCATCCCTGTGGTCACACAAATCAAGATGACTAAGCGGGACAGAGAATCCTAATCGTCCCATGCCCGAAGGTGTGGTTTCACCCACTCATACGCACCGAAATCCTCGTTGGGCTGCATGGGGCAAACCGGGACTGAGTGAAGCGTTGCGTAAAGCAATCGGGCGGGTGAACGCCACTTCATTTGATGGAAGTTGCAATAGCCGATGATTCTTCGACGGCGTTGGAAGAAGCCGTCAATCGTGCGGCACTTGGGGCACACACCGATTGACAACGCCAACACTTCCGGGTCGTGCCCGAGAATCTTCAAGGCATGAGCAAGACGTATGGAAATGATGTATTTTGAATCGTCTGTCATGGCATGGGGTAGGATGACCGGAAATCAAAAAGGGTTCGGACTCTGCGAAGGTGATACCCACCGGCTCGCGTGCCGGTGGGTAGTTGATGTCTAGATGCACGAATCAAAAACGTGAATCTTTCTGTCCACGTCAATCGTGAATACGTCGCCGCTGAGTTCCATGTCATCTCCAATGCCCTCAAAGTCGATGTGACCACGGATGAAATTTGGTAGAGCCTTAAGCACATCCGAGTAACACTCTTCAACAAGAGACTCCACATAGTGTGCGAGAGAATCCCATTCCCCGCGATAGCCGTCATTCATGTATCGCTTGGCATCTTCTAGGTCACCGCCGAAGTGTGTAAGCAATCTGCCGAAGACGGGGCCGTGTTCAAGAATGAGACTGGCAATTTCTGAGAGTTGTTCAAGGTCTGCGAACTCACCCACGTTGTATCCCGCGAAATTCTCGTAGTCGTGAATGGCCCATTCCTCGGCACTCGGCTCCTTGGATTCCGCGAGCATCTGCGAAATCTCCTCTCGGATAGTCTCGGCGGGCTGGTTTGCGTCAATCCACCGGCCATGCAAGCGGCCAGCGTTGTAATCGGACAGTGACGCCACATAAATACGCGGTGTGTTGCCAATCTCAGTAGTCGAGCGATTCGTTGTCATATGCCTACATTCCTCATTAAAAGCAGCTTTCCCGGCGTAGGGGGCTGCGGGGTTGATGGACATCACTCGTGATGCAACCCCGCAGCCCCAAGAGCCGTGGGAAAGCCAGCGTCAGCGGGCAACAAGGCGGGCCGCGTGCGGCCTGACGCCTTGGGACAACTCTGTTGTCCGCCTCGGGCTACGTCCCGCCCCGCGTGCATCGATGCGAAGGGGAGTACGGCGGGGTCAAATGGCAAGGGCCGGAGGCGGGGACCCTCTGGGGCAGCATTTGAGGCCGACGCACGCACCCGAAGTGAGAGGCACGCCTGGGAGTGGGACGGATTGATTGGCCCGAATTGAGGCGGGCTATCATCGCCTGCGGGATACAATCCCGCAGGCGCCGCGATGAAAGAGCGGCAAAAAAAGAGCGAGGGACCGTACCCTGAAGGGACTCGCCAAAGACCCCAAGGCACGGTGCCCTCGTTTTTCTTCATGCACGGCAGGTCGATTCGTAGGCTTCGACTTCCGAAAGAAGGAATCGAACCATTGCCGTTGATTTGCCAGTTCCGAGCACGTAGCGGGCAAAGCCCGCTTCGCGTGAGATTCGATGACACGATGAGACGGAACAGGCCCATCGCTCGGAAAGCTGCTTCGCCGAAATCATCACCGCCCCTGGACGATTCTGTGGGGCCGATGATTCCTTTGAGTTTCGGTTGCGACGCGGTGGTTCCAGCGTCGCGGTTCGCGACCTAGATTCACCGGACAGGAAGTTGTCGTTATCATGCAACCGCATCGTTCTCGTTTGACCTCACCCAGACGGTATACATTTTTCAGGAGGGCAAATCGGAACGAATAGGAACGGAAGGATGCAACGGCATGGCCAGTTCCAGCGGCAGCAAGAAAAGAGTCCGGCGTGAAAATCTCGTCACGCTCACGCCGTCGCTTCGCGAAAAGCTGCTGGTGTGGGTGGACCAACATCGTCCCCTCAAGAATGTGGCGATGGACCTTGGCTGCACCGAACGCTGGCTCTGGAATTTGCGTCATAAGCACGGACCACTGGACAAAAACCTTGTCCGGGACTTGTGTAAAAAGGCGGGGGTTCCGTTTGGTCCTCATCGGATTGCCGACGATGACTTCACATGGCTACCGGCGGAAGAAGAGCATGTGAAATGGGCCGCGAGCCTGACGCCGACTCTGTATCAGGAAGCGGTCAACGTCGATACAAAACTCAACTGGCTGCGATGGCATCCCAAGGGATATTGGGCCATCTTCCATCGAGGATTGGTCTGCGGAATTTGTGAGTGCCTGAGCGTGAAGCCGGAAGCGATGGACCGGCTCTGCCGGGGTGAAATATCCGAAAGTCAGCTTGTGAACCGGGAGTTTTTTGAAACTCCCCCCTGGCCTGCCCAGCATCTTCTGATTCAGCATCTCATGATTCTGGACCGGGCGACAAACTGCATCGAACCGTCGCCGCTCGCGTTCAACTCCGTTCTCACGAACCTTCCGCTCATCATCGAACGATGTGCCGACTACGAACTTCCTCACGCGACGGTCTACGCAAGCCCAATGCACTCCCACGAACAGAATCCAAAGTACCCGTCAATTTCCGAGCGGCTCATGCTTCGGCTCGGGTTTACGGCGGTCGCGTGCGAGACGCGACCGCCGTTCCCGTTCTTCTCAATCAAGGCCACTGTCCTGGTTGAAAACCTCAAGCAGATGCGTGAGCAGATTCGAAGTCAGTGGGACGCCCAAATCAGCCCGCCACCGCAAGAGGGGCGGCGGTAGGCTTCTTCGGCTCCTCAAACTCCACCGATGCAATGAGCGACTCGGGAAGCAATGCCGCGTAGTGACGGCGGCAAATCTCCGGCGAATTGCCCATGAGCGTGGCAATCTTGTAAAGGCTCTCGCCCTTCATGGCGAGTTGACTGCCGAAGGTGTGCCGGTAATCGAGGTTGGTCCACTTCAAGCCCTTGGGCTTGTTGGCGGTCCGCAAATCGCTCGAAAAGTTGTCCGGGTCATACCGGGTCCCCTGGCTGTTGCGGAACACCCACGGCCCGCGTAGGCCCTTTAATCGCATCTTGTCGAGATAGGGGCGGAGCCGGGAGCTTACGGGGACGGCCCGGTTCGTCTTGGTCTTGGGCTGCCATGACTCCTTGCCAATCGTCTTCGCCCGGATGCGGATGAGGCCGTAGGTCCCGGCGTTCCAGTCGATGTCATCGGGCGTGAGCCACAAGAGTTCCTCGCGACGAAGCCCGGCGTAAATCAGCGTCGCCACCATCGCTTGCATCTTCACGTCGTCGGCCAGTGCGTTGAGTTGCTCGTCGATTTGGGGGAGCGTGAGGAACGTGATTTCCGGGGCACGCTCCTTGTACCGCTCGACGGCGGCGGCGGGATTCTTCTCCCTGGGCATCCGAATGCCGAACTGCGTCATCGCCCAATTGAACAGCCGGGTGAGAATCTCGCGGTAGCGGTTGGCGGTCTTGGGTGCCAACCCGCGATTCTTCACCTGGCCGCTGACGAAGGCGGCGATGTCGGCAGTGGTGATTTGCTCGAACCACTGAGCCTCGATGCGTTGGGCTTTTCGTCGCCGGTCCTGGCCTTCCTTGGGCGGTCGTTTCTTGGCCTTCTCCGACACCTTGCGGCTGTTGATTTCCAGTTCGGGGCAAATCGGCCCGAAGGCATCGCGGAGATAATACGTGTCGGTCTGAGCACTCTTGCCGGTCTTCACCGAGCGGATGTGCGACACGTACGCCGCCACGACGGTGGCAATCGGCGTTCGCGATGGGAGCGGTGAATCATCGCCGCGAAGGCGTGCGGACTCGAACTGCCGCAATCGCTCCTTGGCGATTTGGAGGGATTCGGTTCCGGTGGAAACGCGTTTCGCTTTCCCGGAAACCATGTGCTGGATGTAGTAGGTCGAGGAACCTGGACGCTGAATGAGACTCGCCACGGCTGCACCCCTTTCGTCGGGTGTGAGGGCCATTGAGGACTTGGCGAGTCCACTTCCATTTTACGCACCATTTCGCCGGACGCGGAAAATTTGTGTACAAATTTGTGTACATTCCGGCGTTTTGGGGCAAAAGAAAAGGGACTCACGATTTCCGTAAGTCCCTGTCTCTTCAGAAGTAGCGGGGGGAGGATTCGAACCTCCGACCTCCGGGTTATGAGCGTGACAAGCCCAAAAACCGGAACCTCATACGGGTTGGTTACTTACGATAGCCACGGCGTTTACGCCGCCGTGCCATGTATCAACAAGTTTACCATGCGTCCCATGCTTTTCAATTTTTGGTGTACGATTCAGTGTACATTTTTTGAAGAGGAGTGGTCGGATGGACGCAGAGCTTACCGCCTTCTTGAAGGCGGCGACCGCCCAAATTGAACACGGCTTTTTTCTTTTCCCCATCATGGGCGGCGGGCAGATTTTTCGAGAACGAGTCTACTGCTATGAACTTTACCATCAGTTGCGATGCGTCTGGAAAGGCGTGGACCCCTATGTGCTGAACGGAGAAGTGGACAAAAAAAGCCATCCATTTCTGAAGGAACTCAAATCCTCACCCAAGATACCGGACTTTTTGGTGCACACGCCGGGAGCGATGGAAGGGAATTTTGGCATCATCGAAGTCAAACCGGGCGACGCCACCGAAGGCGAAATCAAAGGCGACCTGGAAAAGCTCACCCATTTTATAGAAGCGTGGAAGTACAAGAGAGCCATACTCCTTCTTTACGGTGAAAACACCGAAGCCGTGACAAGCCGTGTGCGGGGTGCCGCCAATTGTCTCCGCATCTGTGCCAGCATTGAAATTTGGCATCACGCCCATCCGAAAGAAGCAGCCCAATACCTTTTTCACCTTACGCCCGCGGTAGAGAAAAAGTAATCGCCGAATTAACCGATGAGTGAATCAAGAACGGACGTGAAGTAGGCCGGGAACTCAGCTAAGGCTTCTCTCACCGGGGCACTATTCTCTCTCATCCGCCGCACGAGCCTACGTCGGGAAGGTGCAGCATCTACGACACCTTCCAACTTCTGAGCTACGATTCGGTCAGCAAATCCAATCTCGAAGAGTAGGACTGAAGTGAGGGAACCAAGGCCGTACTTCATCTGTCTTTGGAGGAATGCCAGAAGTTCAATTGGCGTCGAATCGGCCGGATGTTTTAACTCGAAGAGTTCTCGAACCGCTCCGATGACAAGCATTCCATCATATGCAAATGCGTTCTCACCAACGTCTACGGCGTGGTCTACCTTGGGCTTTCGTGGTTTCTTTCCATGCCCCAACCGAACATTATTTTTGGTGATTGTGGCGAACATTGACTCAAACGACTCCCCTTTAATCCATTGCTTTGCGAGCGGAAGTTGCACCGAATCCGGGTTTAATTTGGTGAACGTGGAATTACGGATGGAACGAGCAATGACAGGCCACAAGACTTCAAGGAGTTCGACTGTCGTGGTAGAACGGCCAATGGCTTCTTCGTTTTCCTGAACCCAAGTCTGAATGAGCTGCGACTCGTATACGCCGAATAGAATTCTCGAAAAAATCTGCCGTAATTGCGGGGTCGTCACGTTCTCCCGGATGTTTTTGGCGAGCATCAAAAAGAGCTTAATCAGAAGCTCCTTTTCTTTTTCATCTGCGAGGTAGTAGGCCAGCGTTCCACGAGCGAGGGAGGCGACGGCCTCATCGGGCATGTCGCTCTCATCTTCCCAAAATGCCATTAAGTGGCTTTCCACGGCTGCGATTGCCCGAGCCTTCAGTTCCGCTTGGGCCAAGACTCCAGCCTCAGTAAATCCGGACCCTGAGTGCTTCGTCGCGATTTCTCGCGACTGCCGCATTAAGTCGTCGAAGTTTTCGATGTACGCCGTCGCAAAGGTCAACGGCTCCATAATAATTGTGGTTCGCCCGTCCTCGCTCACATATGGGCTGAAAACGGACAAGAGGCTACTCGCACATGGCTCCGAATTTGTTGGGTCGAGCAGGTTAATGACGCCGGACCAACGGAATTTTCCATCACTCTTTCTTTCATCAAAGAGGCTTGGGTCAGAGAAAAGAACGCTCCCCTCCGTATGCATTCCTGCCCGGCCGGCTCGTCCCATTAAATTGTGAAAGTCGCGTGTCTTTATCTGGTCCTGACCCTGGTATGTCCCGGTGATAATCAAATACCGAATTGGCAGATTGACGCCTTGGGCGAGCGTTGAGGTGCAGACGACAAACGAGGCGAGACCTTCCTTCATCGCGTGTTCGACCGACAAACGCAGGCCGTGAGGCGTATTGCCGTGATGTGTGAAAACACCGACCTTTGACGCTCTAGCCGCCTCTGCGTCGATTCCCAAATGGGCCTCGTAGAGATTGGCAAGTTTTTTCACTTCGTCTCTGTTAGCCGACTCCAGTGGTTGGGGGAGTCCGATACCTCTATCAAAGATGTTTGCCGCTGTTGCTGCGATGTTAGAGGCCGTATCTTTCCGCCCGCAGAAAATGGCGACACTGCCCTGGCTCACCAACTTAACGCCGAGGTACACCGCAATATCAAATCCATCTCCTTTATCGGGAAAGGTCCGGTCCTTTCGCTCCCCTTTGAGCCTTCCCAACGGCAAGGTCTCTAATACCCTCGGAACGAAGAATTCCTGTTGGTCCGGCCTAATTGGGTCAACAAATTCAAGGCGACCAAGGGAACTTTGCCAACTCGTGAATGCCAAGCTGCGATAGGTCGGCAACATGTTAACGCCCGTAACAACGACGCCGTCGCCGCCGTTTAGCCACCCGCTGATGCTTTCTGCGTTACTGATGACCGCAGAAATCAAAACGGTCTGAGCACTTTTCGGAATCAGAGCTTTTAGAGAAGTGATGAGAAGCTCATAGGTGACACCACGGTTGCCACTGTCAAATTGATGCCCTTCGTCATAAATTACGAGTCCAATCGAATCCGCAAGTTCTGGATTGTGCCGCAAGACATAGAGAAGTTTCTCTGGGGTAACTACAACAATCTGTTTGCCAGCTAGTGGTGTCCGCCTAACAGTGTGTAACTTATAACGCATGTTGCTGGCTCTGACGGGCCCGTTTGACTTTGGCGAGAATGTCGTTGGCGGTGGCCGTCCAGATGAAGGGCTTGGGGTTCTCGTTG
>Ga0335069_10003031_pt1 | contig 25588 bp, 20 predicted proteins | sample Lox_Sample_11_FD_206714 | JGI IMG/M metagenome (GOLD analysis project Ga0335069, IMG submission 206714) | Soil microbial communities from Loxahatchee National Wildlife Refuge, Florida, United States - Lox_Sample_1.1 | ecosystem: Environmental > Terrestrial > Soil > Wetlands | place: USA... | reverse complement strand
ACGGCGCACCGACGTCGCTCCGGGCTTAGAAGTTTCCCTCCGCAATATCCTTTAAGATCTGCTTGTCCAGCGACAGCTCCGCCACCAACCGCTTCAACTTGCCATTTTCCTTTTCCAGTTCTTTCAGTCGCTTCGCCTGGTCCATTTTCAAACCGCCGTATTCCTTCCGCCAGCGGTAGAACGTTTGGACTGTAATCTCGGCTTCCTTGCAGGCTTGGGGAGTGGTTTTTCCATTCGCGATGCCGACTTCAATCTGCCGCAGCATCGTCACGATCTGCTCTGGTTTGTACCTCTTGACTGGCATGACCCGCTTTTCCTCCAAGTGGATTCTCTCTCATTCCACTTGGTACAAATTTTGCCGGTCACGTCAGGAAGGGGCTGACAAAACCCGGTGACAGACGGGACGTAACCTAATTTTTCGTGCGCCACACAGAGATCTGAATTTTAAAACCTCCGCGTCCTCTACGTACTCGGTGGTTTTCATTTTTCGAAATAATTCACAGCCAATCTGCAAACTTTATTTTCATTCCGGTTCACTCGTCACATACTTCGCTTCCACATTTCTGCAATCATGCGAGTTCACACTCAGGGCTGAGTGCTCGGCTTTCCCGTTTCGGTCGCCGCGCTCCAGCCCTGAAACCATTTACCGGAGAAAAAAGCCAATTAACTCCTTTGCTCCCAAGATTTTGCCTCTAACCCCTGTAAACAGTAAGATTTGCCGGGAAAATCTCCCTAACATGGTGATTCTAAAGATAGGCACCCCCGGGGGGAGGGGGTTATCAATGAGTAATCTGCCGAAATATCGGCAGCCCTCCAATGGTCTACCCTCTCACCATGCTCTCCGGACACTCGGGTTCGGGGCACGCATAGCGCACCAGATTTCGCTGCCGGTCGAGGCTCGAGATAAACATGGGGCGGCCGTGTTTCTCGCACTTGGGTTGATCGTGAGTCACGATTGGAGACTCGCCTCGGGCTGGAGTGACGTATCCGATGCGCTCGCTGAAACAGCGTCCGCAAAATTTCTCGGTGCAGCGGAAAAACTCGATCGAGTAGTCGGCGTTGAATGGCGCAAGCAGGAACTCCATGGTTCGGAAGTGCTTGTCGCAGAGTGGAAGGAGATCGGTTCGCACGGGGCTCCTAGCTCTCCGATTTTACGTCCTGCGTGGTTCCCGAATCGCGGCATTTGTGTTGATCAAATTGCTTCTGGCGGTTGGCCGTGGCCTCGCTTATCTTCGGCAGCGTGCTGAGAGGAGCCTGGAATTGCTGACCGCAAGCTGTACACGCGGCGACGCAGGGAACCATTCCGAGGTGCTTGACGATGCGGATCGCGCGCTTTGGCATGTGGTTAAGTCTCGCACAGGAGCGCGGGATTTGCGCCGGAAGATGTCCCCCTGGTGCGCCATGGCGTTGTGGCATCGGATATGATTTCTATAAAGGAGTATTTGGAACGTGGCTTTTCCCAAGAAGATTTGCAGCATTTGCTCGGAAGAGTTCGAGCTCAGGCCCGACAAACCCGGCTTCGCCAACCGGTGTCCGGCATGCAGCGAAGAAGACGACGCCAAGAGCGGATCAGGGAAAGACGACCAGGCCGATAGTGAGCTGAGCGCGGCGCGCAGGGCCGCCATGCGCGATCTGTTGTATCGGAAAGACAGTTAAACGGAGCGAAGGAACATGAAGCCGAAGAACACGATTTGCCTCTGGTTCGACAAGGACGCGCTTGACGCGGCGCGCTTCTACGCCGCCACTTTTCCGGACAGTAAAGTAACAGCCGTTCACAACGCGCCCTCCGATTACCCGAGCGGCAAGAAAGGCGATGTGCTGACGGTGGAGTTCACCGTGGTCGGCGTCCCTTGCCTTGGCCTCAATGGCGGCCCGATGTTCAAGCATAACGAGGCCTTTTCGTTCCAGATCGCGACCGACAATCAGGAAGAGACCGACCGCTACTGGAACGCGATCGTGGGCAATGGCGGCCAGGAAAGCGCCTGCGGCTGGTGCAAGGATCGCTGGGGCCTGTCGTGGCAGATCACTCCGCGTGCGCTCACGGACGCACTTGCGGCCGGCGGCGCTGAAGCAAAGTGCGCGTTTGAAGCGATGATGACCATGAGGAATATCGACATCGCCAAAATTGAGGCCGCGCGGCGCGGCTGATGAGGAACGGCGGAGAGACCGGCCTTGAAATCGAGACCCCGGGCCCCTTTTCGAATACAAGCGGCTGGCACGACCGCAGCGGGGAGCATAGCACCCAAGTTTCATTGTCCCTGCCTTCGGGAAGGGCTATATTACCGGGTGTAGGGCAGTTTCCCTTGCGATGACCGCTTCAATCATTCTCGTGGTAATCGCCTTGAGCTTGCCACTCATTCTGCTCAGGCTGTCCAAGGGACAAAAGCTGGCGCCGGATGTTCTTAGAAATCCCTCGAACTATATTCATTCAGTCGATCTGCAGGCTTTTCGCAACCTGGTCGATCCCGCAGAGGAAGAATTTCTGCGCTCCCATCTTTCAGCGAATGACTTTCGACAGATTCAGCGGGAACGATTGCGTGCCGCGGTCGACTATATTTCCTGTGTCCGGGATAACGCTGGAATTCTGGTGCGCGTTGGAGAAGCAGCCCGCAAGAGTACCGATCCCGCCATTGCTGCCGCGGGGACGAAATTGGTAGACGACGCGATTCGCTTCCGCATGTATGCCTTTGTCGCCGTCCCCAAACTCTACGTGGGAATGTTGCTGCCGGGTCGCACTTCGATGAGTGGCAGCCTGGCTGATACCTACGAAGAGATGACCGGGCGACTGGTGTCGCTCGGACAGTACTATCCTGCAAGCAGGCCTTCAACGTCGTGACCGAATTTCATCGTGGCAAAAATCCAGGCGGAAGTGAGACCACTTCCGCCTGAATACTCTCGCTGCTTAGTCAGCTGCGGCTGAGCTTTCGACGGCCTGAACCAAAGGCATATTCACCAGATGCTCGCTGATGAACCAAACCTGGAGCTCGTTAGTCCGCAGAACATCACTCACGACGAGATCGTTGGTGCCATCGTCGCCGAGTTTGTCCGCGCGTTCCGCTAACTCACGGCACTCACGAATAATGACCTGATGAGCATCCAGCAGACGCGAAATTTGCACCGGGACCTCTTCCCTGCCCTTGGGCGGACGCTCGATCTGCGTGGTCTCCGCCACGTCGTGCGCCATGGCGATGCTCAATCCACCGAGCAACTGAATCCGTTCGGCAATTTCGTCCACCAGTTCTGCCTGCTCGTTGTAATGCTTGTCGAACAGCAGATGGAGTTGATAGAAGGTAGGACCGGCAACCTGCCAATGCGACTTCTTATAGAGATCGCGAAGCGTCATGGTATCCGCCAGCAGTTGGTTCAGCTGCTCCGTCATTTCCAAGCGAACCGGTTCTTCGAGATCTAGCGGCAGCGCATGCAGGACGGTGCCAAACTCCTGCAACTCGGCAGCGCGCTGATGGATTCTGGGTTGTGCGTTTAACTTCGAGTTGTGATTCGTGGTTTTCTTAGACATTGACCGATCTCCTGATCTGAATTCGTGCAGCGAAATCTGTTTAACGACCCATGTTTCACGACAAAATATCAAGCCAGAAACAAGACACTCCCCTTGCCACCTATGGATGAATGGCAAAGGCAAGGGGATTCCTGCGTCTTAGCGAAATTCATGCAATTGCAAGCTCGATTCCCGGCAGCCAGAACCCGCCGACTTGCCTTATCATGGATAGTTCCCTTTGTGAGGATGAGCGATGGCTCCTGTGGCTGAGAACCAGACCGACGGTCTGGAAGTGTTGGAAACACGAGAATGGCTGGATTCGCTGGACTATGTTCTGTCCAAGGGCGGTCCCGACCGGGCGGGCAGGCTGTTGCAGCAACTTTCCCTGCATGCGCGGCGCGCTGCCGGGGTGAACCTGCCGTTTACGGCTACTACTCCTTATCAGAATACGATTCCGGTCGCCCAGCAGCCTCCATTTCCGGGAAGCCAGGAGATGGAACGGCGGATCAAGAGCCTGGTGCGTTGGAATGCTTTAGCCATGGTGGTCCGAGCGAACAAGCTGCAGGAAGGTATTGGCGGCCATATTTCGACTTATGCCTCGGCCGCAACCTTATATGAGGTAGCGTTCAACCACTTCTTGCGGGCGCAGACGGAAACCGGGGACCGCGATATTGTTTATTTTCAGGGACACGCAGCCCCTGGGATCTATGCCCGCGCCTACCTTGAAGGGCGCATGCCCAAGCAGAAGCTGGAGAACTTCCGCCGCGAACTGAAGCCCGAGGGCGGCCTCTCGTCTTATCCGCACCCGTGGCTCATGCCGGATTTCTGGGAGTTCCCGACGGTTTCGATGGGTCTCGGGCCGATCCAGGCGATCTACCAGGCTCGCTTCATGCGGTACCTGGAGAACCGCGGTCTGAAAGAGACCAGCGGCGGGAAGGTTTGGGCATTCCTCGGCGACGGCGAGATGGATGAACCCGAGTCTCTAGGTTCCATCACACTGGCCTCGCGCGAGCGCCTCGACAACCTGATCTTCGTAGTCAATTGCAACCTGCAGCGGCTGGATGGTCCGGTACGCGGCAACGGCAAGATCATCCAGGAGTTAGAAGCGATCTTCCGTGGCGCCGGTTGGAATGTCATCAAGGTGATCTGGGGCGGAGACTGGGACACTCTCATTCGCAGCGATCGCGATGGCTTGCTGGTGCGCCGCATGGGCGAGATCAGCGACGGACAATATCAGAAATACTTCGTCGAGAGCGGCGCCTACTTCCGGCAGAACTTCTTCGGGACCGATCCCCGGCTGCTGAAGATGGTGGAACACCTGTCCGATGAGCAACTGGCGCGCATGCGGCTAGGCGGACATGATCCGATTAAGGTTCACGCAGCGTACAAAGCTGCGATGGAACACGAGGGCTCGCCGACAATCATTCTGGCGAAAACGATTAAAGGTTACGGTCTTGGTGAAGCCGGCGAAGGCAAAAACATTACGCATCAGCAGAAGAAGCTGAATGACGATGAGCTACAGATGTTCCGCTCACGCTTCGGCATTCCGATTCCGGACGAGGAACTGCATGGCGCGCCGTTTTATCGCCCCGCCGACGACAGCGCGGAAATCACTTACATGCAGGAGCGCCGCAAGCAACTTGGCGGCTACCTGCCCGAACGCAAGGTACGCTGCAAACCGTTAACGGAAGTGTCCGAATCGCACTTCGAAGAGTTTTATAAGGGCACCGAAGGACGTGAAGTTTCAACCACCATGGTGTTTGTACGGCTGCTGGGAAAAATGCTGCGCGACCCGGAAATTGGCAAATTGGTGGTTCCGATTATTCCTGACGAAGCCCGCACATTCGGCATGGAAGCCCTGTTCCGTCAGGTGGGAATCTACTCCAGCGTGGGTCAACTTTATGAACCCGTCGATATGGACACGCTCCTTTATTACAAGGAGGCGCTGAACGGGCAGATTCTCGAAGAAGGCATCACTGAAGCGGGATCGATGTGCTCCTTCATCGCTGCGGGGACGGCGTATGCGACTCACGGAATCAACACGATTCCCTTCTTCATCTACTACTCCATGTTCGGGTTCCAACGGATCGGCGACTTGATCTGGGCGGCAGCCGACATGCGAGTGCGCGGTTTCCTGATCGGCGGAACGGCGGGGCGGACGACTCTGGCAGGCGAAGGGTTGCAGCACCAGGACGGACACAGCCATGTGCTGGCACTGGCGGTACCTAATCTCCTGGCGTATGACCCGGCGTTCGCCTATGAGATTGCGGTCATCATTCGTGACGGCATCAAGCGCATGTACATTGATCAGGAGTCGGTCTTCTATTACCTGACCGTCACCAATGAGCCGCTGCCCATGCCGGAGATGCCGCAGGAAGAAGGTGTGCAGGAGGGCATTCTGCGCGGACTGTATCGCTTCAAGGCCTCGACGAAGAAAGGCGCAAAGTTGCGGGCGCAACTCTTCGGTAGCGGAACCATTATGTACGAAGTGCTCAAAGCGCAGGAGATTCTGGAAGAGCGTTATGGCGTCGCTGCGGACGTGTGGAGCGTGACCAGCTACAAGCGTCTCTATCGCGAGGCCAACCATTGTGAGCGCTGGAACATGCTGCATCCGGGCCAACCGCCGCAGGTTCCGTTTGTTACGCAGCAGTTGAAAAATGCTAAGGGGGTATTCGTTGCGGCGTCGGACAACATGAAGATCCTGCCCGAGATGATTGCCCGCTGGGTGCCCGGGCCGCTGGTGGCCTTGGGAACCGATGGCTTCGGACGCAGCGACAACCGGGCATCTCTACGTGATTTCTTCGAGGTCGATGCCAAGCACATTGTGATGGCGACGCTGAATGCGTTGGCCACCGAGAAACAGATCAAGCCGGAAGAGGCGCAAAAAGCGATTCGGGAGTTGGGGATTAATCCCGAGAAACCGAATCCGGCATTCACCTAAATCACACCGCAACACGCGGACCAGCACCGATAAATATTTGGAGAAAGTATTGTGACGGAATTCAAGTTGCCGGAACTCGGCGAGAACATCGAACAGGGCGATCTGGTGCGCTTGATGATTGCACCCGGCGCCACCATTGCCGAAGGCCAGCCGGTGATGGAGTTGGAGACGGACAAGGCAGTCATCGAGGTTCCATCGTCGGTGACAGGAACCGTCAAGGAAATCAAGGTCAAAGAGGGGCAGAAGCTCAAAGTTGGGCAGGTAATTTTCACCGTAGAGAACGGCGCGGGCGCGAAGGCACCGGCTGCGAAAGCAGCGAGTGCAGCGAAGGCGCCGGCGTCCACTACTCCGGCGGTGGCAAAAGCTTCGAAAACTGCTGCAGCTCCCACGACTGCACCAGCTTCGCAGTCGATTCCTGCCGCTCCTGCTCGCCGATCCACCGATGCGGCGGCTACAGAATTCAAACTGCCCGAGCTTGGAGAAAATATTTCCGAAGGCGATTTAGTACGGTTGATGATCACGCCGGGCACAAAGGTTTCTGAAGGCCAGCCGATAATGGAACTCGAAACGGACAAAGCTGTGATCGAGGTTCCATCCTCCGTAAGCGGCATGGTGAAAGAGATTCGCGTCAAGCAAGGTGACAAGATCAAGGTTGGCCAGGTCATCTTTACGCTGGAGGGCGCGAGTGCCCCCGCCCCTGAGCGTCCACGGCATGCGCCGGTGGAACACGTGTCGGGACAGCATGGCGCGCGCTTGGCATTTCAGATGGCGATCCAGGCCGAAGGCAAGACAGAACAACAAGCTCTGCCGCCGGATGTTCCTGCACAACCGGTCGCTGCGCCTTTCGGTATTCCGGCGCAATTGGGTAAAGTTGCTGGCCCCGCGCATGGTGAGCCGATTCCCGCAGCACCGCACGTGCGTCGATTGGCGCGAGAGCTAGGGCTTGATATTTACGATGTAAAGGGTTCCGGGCCTGGAGGACGCATTAGCGAAGACGATGTTAAGGCGCACTCGAAAGCCTTGCTGACCGCGGCAACCGCGCAGACATCACGGGGTACGGCATTCGTTCAGCCAGATCTGCCGGATTTTGCCAAGTGGGGCAAGATCGAACGAGTCTCGATACGCGGAGTGCGGCGAAAGACCGCTGAGCACCTGTGGCAAGCCTGGACCACGATTCCGCATGTCACGCAACATGACAAAGCGGACATCACCGAACTCGAGCAACTGCGGGCGCGCTTTGCTCCCAAAGTGGAAGAAGCCGGCGGCAAGATGACAGTGACCGCCATCGCGCTTAAAGTTTGTGCTTCGGCATTGAAGATCTTTCCGCAATTCAATGCCAGCATCGACATGCCGAAGGACGAGATTGTTTACAAGCAGTACATCAACATCGGCGTGGCGGTGGATACCGATCGAGGACTCCTGGTCCCGGTGATTCGCGATGTGGATAGCAAGAACATCGTCGAACTGGCCGCCGAACTCACGCAGCTTTCGAAGAAAGCGCGAGACAAGAAGCTTACGCCGGCGGAGATGGAAGGCGGCACCTTCACCATTACGAATCTGGGTGGCATTGGCGGCACCGGATTCTCGCCGATCGTGAATCATCCCGAAGTGGCGATCCTGGGACTCTCGCGCTCGAGCATGGAACCGGTCTGGATCAACGGCAAATTCGAGCCGCGCCAGGTACTGCCCCTGTCGCTTTCGTATGATCATCGACTGATTGACGGTGCGGATGCCGCGCGATTCTTGCGCTGGATCGCCGAGGCTTTCGAGCAGCCGTTCTTGTTGTCGGTGCAAGGGTAAAATCCATAACCACAGAGAAACACAGAGTGCCCTGTGCTCCTCTGTGCGCTCTGTGGTGAAGAATTCAATGTCATCCAACTTACGCATCGCATTGATTGGTGGCGGCCCGGGTGGTTACGCGGCGGCGTTTCTGGCTGCCGACCTCGGCATGCAAGTCACGATTATTGACCCGGAACTCAATCCCGGCGGAGTCTGTCTTTACCGCGGCTGCATCCCTTCGAAATCACTGCTTCATGTCGCCAAGCTGATTGACGAATCCCGTCACGCCAGAAACTGGGGGATCGAGTATGCCGATCCCAAAATAAATCTCGATCAACTGCGCGCGTGGAAAGAAGGAGTCGTCAAGAAACTCACCGGCGGTCTCGGACAGCTTTCGAAACAGCGAAAAGTTGAATACGTACAGGGCCTGGCGTCGTTTGAGAACTCGAATACGCTCCGTGTGAAGCGATCCACCGGTAATGAAGAATCACTCAGCTTTGACCGCATCATTATCGCAACCGGGTCGCGTCCAGCAGTCATTCCAGCTCTCAAGCTCGACACGCCGCGCATGATGGATTCGACGTCGGCTTTGAACCTCGCGGACGTGCCGGCAAGTTTGCTGGTAATCGGCGGCGGTTACATCGGACTTGAGTTAGGCACCGTCTACGCGGCGCTCGGATCGAAAGTTTCAGTTGTCGAAATGTTGCCCGGCCTGTTGCCCGGAGCAGACCGCGACCTCGTTCTTCCCCTGCATAAGCGCATGGAGAAGATTTTTGCGGTGATTATGCTCAACACAACGGTGGCCGCCGTTAAAGAAGAAACGAACGGAATTCGCGTGACCTTCGACGGGCCGGAGGTCAAAGAACGCGAACAGGTTTTTGACAAAGTTCTGGTATCGGTCGGCCGCAAACCCAATTCCGAAATTGCCGGTCTCGATAAAACTCAGGTCCGCATTGGACCGAAGGGATTCATCCAGGTCAACAAGCAACTCCAGACTGAAGACCCGGTGATCTACGCGATAGGCGACGTCGTGGGAGAGCCCATGCTGGCCCACAAAGCCTCGCATGAAGGACGCACAGCCGCGGAGGCCATCGCGGGACATAAAGTCGCTTTCGAACCGAACGCGATCCCAGCGGTCGTTTTTACCGATCCGGAGATCGCCTGGTGCGGCCTGAGCGAAACTCAAGCCCAGAAAGACAACCGTGAAGTGAAAGTCGCACGCTTTCCCTGGGCGGCTTCCGGGCGCGCCATGACCATCGATCGCACCGAGGGCATGACGAAACTTATTGTCGACCCAAAGACGGAGCGCGTGCTGGGAGTTGGTATCGTAGGCGTCAGCGCAGGCGAGATGATTTCCGAAGGCGTCCTGGCGATCGAGATGGGCGCGGTTGCGCAGGATGTTGCGTTGACGATTCATCCCCATCCCACGCTTTCGGAAACGGTCATGGAATCGGCAGAAGTTTTTTTCGGTACCAGCACGCACACTTATCGCCCCAAGCGCTGATGCGCCAGCTCCGCCTCTCTTCGGTACAATGAGTTTTCGCTCAAAACAGTTTTCAGTGCGGATCAACTCCGCGAAGATTTCCCCTGTCTGCGGACAATAAGAAAGATGTTGCCAATCATCACGCTTCGACGACTGGTTCTCTGCCTTTGCCTGACAGCGGCATGCGCAGCTCAACTGATTCCCTCCCAACTCGCGAAGCCTGCGACGCCAAATTCCAACCCGCAAGACACGTTGGGCCGCGAAACCCCGAATGGGACCATTTTCGGGTTTCTCCAGGCGGCACAAGCCGGCAACTACACGCTCGCCGCGCAATACCTGCAACTGAGCGCGTTCAAAAGGCAGACTGACGGGGAGGAACTGTCGCGAAAGCTGAAAGAAGTAATGGATCGCGCTTTCGTCGGAAACCTGCGGCGCATCAGCACCGCGCCTGAAGGTACACCCCAGGAAGGAATACCTCTTGACCAGCAGCTGATTGGAACGCTGTCCTCAGGAGGTGTCGAGGCTGATCTGCGTGTGGTGCGAGTCAACGACGCCGCAGCCGGCAAGATCTGGCTGATTTCTTCCGCGACGCTGGCTGCCATTCCGGAAGTCTACGATCAGCTCGCCGTACGACAGGTTGAGTCGCGATTGCCGGCTTGGCTGCAAAAGCAGGTGGCGGGAATTTCCGAGTGGCAGTGGCTGGCAATTCTTCTGGCCATTCCGTTTGCCATGCTGGCAGGGCGAATCGCGGTCGCCATCGTCGGAATCCCACGGTTCTTCCGCAAAGATACTCTCTCCAAATCGTGGCAGGTTTTCGTCCGGCCGCTGTGGCTGGTCTTGTCTACGGTCGCTCATCGTGTATTCACCGCATATCTGCGCTTGCCGCTGCTGGCCCGCCACTATTACTTCATGCTGGCCAACGCGCTTCTCATCATCGGGTTCACCTGGTTGGTGTGGCGAATCCTGCGCCAGATGACGCGTCAGTTTCGCGAACGGGCGATTTTGTCGGGACGCCGCGGCACCGGCTCCGTCATGGTTCTGGGCGAGCGGATCCTCAAGGCAGTGATTTTCGTCATTGCGGTTTTCATCGTTCTCGGTACCCTCGGCGTCAACATGACGACGGTTCTCGCCGGGCTCGGCATCGGCGGCATAGCAGTGGCGTTTGCGGCACAGAAGACGCTCGAGAATCTTTTCGGCGGAATCTCCGTACTCGGCGACGAGGTCATTCATGTCGGAGATGTCTGCCGGTTCGGCGATCGAACCGGCGTGGTTGAAGACATCAGCCTGCGTTCGACAAGAATTCGTACCCCGGAGCGAACCGAGCTATCGATTCCAAATGGTGCGCTTGCAACCATGAACGTCGAAAACTTGAGCCGACGGGATAAGTTGCTTTTTCAAACCCAGTTAGGCCTCCGTTCCGAGACCTCGCCGGATCAGCTTCGTTATGTCCTCTCGCAGATTCGCAAACTGCTGTACGAACATCCGAAAGTCGAGACCGATGGCGCCCGCGTGCGGCTGGTATCGCTCGATCCCAGCGCACTGACTCTCGAACTCTACTGCTATATACTGACGCGCGACAATGCCGAGTATCTTGCCGTCCGTGAGGACTTGTTGCTGCGCATCATGGATATCGTAGCCGCTTCCGGAACTGGGTTAGCTTATCCCACGCAGACCTTGTATCTGGCCAAAGATGGAGGTCTCGATAACGAAAAAGGCGAGGCGGCAACGCGGCAAGTCGAGCAATGGCGCGAAGGCGGAAATTTGCCATTCCCCGATTTTGCGCCCAAAGAAATTTCCGAAATCAGCAATTCACTTCCCTATCCGCAGCCGGAATCGGCTGTAAGGAGCCGCAAATGAAACCGCGCTTTCGTCTGATTTTGTTGTTCGCCATTTTGAGTCCTGTTACGTTGTTTTCCTCGGAGGAGAATTTGATGCAAAGTTCGTCGAGCGCCAAGGCATCCAGCGTAGCGCCCGCATGGATCAACCAATCGAGCGCCAAATTGCAAAGCGAATTGACTGCGAAATATGGCAATCAGCAGGCCGAACGAATCACGCGCGGACTTCGCCAGGTCAGCGAATATTGGCGTGCCGAAGATGGCGACGCTCCGGCCTTTGAAGATTTCGTTCGCACCAACTTCGCCGGCGACCAGGCTACGTTAGACACCATGTTCAACCGCTTCCAAAGCCTGCTCGAACAACTCGATGGCCACATGCACGAGATCGGCCGTGAATTCCGACAGCAGCAGGATCTCGATATCGGACCGGTGCTTCCCTTCGACGAAACTTTCGGTGGATACGACCCTTCGGCACACATCTTGGATGATTTCTTCGCCAACAAGCTGGCGTTCACGGTTCTGCTGAACTTCCCCCTCGCGAATCTTGATGAATGCCTGAAGAACGGCTCGAATTGGAGCCGGCGCCAGTGGGCCGAAGTCCGGCTGGCACAGCGCTTCGAAAAGCGTATTCCAGCGGATGTGAATCAGGCGATCTCGCAGGCCGAAGCCGATTCCGGACAGTACATCGCGCAGTACAACATTTGGATGCACCACCTGGTGAATGACAAAGGCCAGCGCCTGTTTCCGCCCAAGATGCGCCTGTTGAGCCACTGGAATCTGCGCGACGAGCTCAAGTCCGACTATGCCGATAAAGAAAGCGGACTGGCCAAGCAGCGAACGATCCAACAAGTCATGGAACGAATCGTGACACAAACCATTCCGCAAGCCGTGGTCGACAATCCCAACGTGGATTGGAATCCGTACACCAACAAAGTGACGCCGGCAGCTGTAAAAGATTCAGATGTGCCACCTAAGGGCGCAGTCAGCGACACCCGCGAACCGGATACGCGCTACGCCAAGCTGTTGGAGGATTTCCAGGCATCAAAGAAAGCCGACCCCTTTTCGCCGACGAATCCGACACTCATCGACCGTCGCTTCAACGAAGATCGTGAGATTCCCGAAACGCGAGTGAAGGCCATGCTCGAGCAAGTCCTGAGTTCGCCGCTGGTGGCACAGACAGGAAAACTGATCGAAGCACGATTGGGGCGGCCGCTTGAGCCATTCGATGTCTGGTACAACGGCTTCCGCCCGGGCAGCAGCCACAGCGAAGAAGAACTCGATGCGCTGGTTTCCAAGCGTTACCCCACGCCACAGGCTTATCAACAGGACATTCCGAACCTGCTGATGAAGCTCGGCTTCTCTCCGGAGAAAGCACAGTATGTAGCGGCGCATATCATCGTCGATCCCGCCCGCGGCTCCGGTCACGCCATGGGCGCCGAAATGCGCAGCGAGAAAGCGCATTTGCGCACCCGCGTCGAGAAGACCGGCATGAACTACAAGGGCTTCAACATTGCGGTCCACGAGATGGGCCACAACGTCGAGCAAACTTTCTCGCTCAACGAGGTCGACTACACTTTGCTGCAAGGCGTTCCGAACACGGCTTTCACCGAGGCGCTGGCCTTTGTGTTCCAAGGCCATGATCTCGAGCTGCTGGGCTTGCCTGCTCCTGATGAGAAAGCACAGGCAGAGAAGACGCTGAACGATTTCTGGGGAACTTATGAAATCGCTGGCGTTGCACTCGTCGACATGGCCGTGTGGCACTGGATGTATGACCATCCGCAGGCTACGCCGGCACAATTGAACCAGGCCACGGTGCAGATCGCGAAAGATATCTGGAACAAATACTATGCACCGGTCTTCCACAAGCAGGATGTGGTGCTGCTGGGAATCTACTCGCACATGATCGATTCTTTCCTGTATCTGCCTGACTATCCCATTGGACACCTGATCGCATTTCAGATCGAAGAGCAGATGAAGAAGGCCGGCGCAATCGGGCCGGAGTTCGAGCGTATGACGAAAGAAGGCCGGGTAACGCCGGATCTATGGATGGTGAATGCCACGGGCAAGCCGGTGGGCCCGGACGCGCTGCTGGAAGCCACCGAGAGAGCGCTGAAAGCCGTGGGCAGCAAATAAGTTTCGCCAGGTGTTGCGGTCGAGGTCGTCGAACGTCGCCGTCCTGATCGGGTGCTATTGGATCACTCCTTCGCGGCTGACATCGAGAATGGACGCGCGCTTTCCGCCGTCGCCCATTCGCGATTCGGCGTGTTGCCCATCACAAAACGCAACTCGCCTCCATTCATGATCTCCTCGTGACGAAGGAAGCTTCGCTCCAGCAGTTTCCCATTCAGAAATACTTTCTCGACATAGCGATTCTCCGCTGTCAGATTCTCGCTAATGATCTGAAATGTCTTGCCATTGCTCAGGTGGAGCGTCGCTGCGTTCACAAACGGACGGCCGATGACATATTCATTTGAAGCAGGGGTCACCGGATAAAAGCCCAGAGAAGTAAACAGCAGCCACGCCGACATCTGCCCTAAGTCATCGTTCCCAACCAGTCCATCAGGAGCAGGTTTGTACTGGCTATCAACGATTTGTTTCAGCCGCTCCTGGGTGCGCCACGGTTGTCCAGCGTAGTTATACAGATATGCCAGATGATGGCTTGGCTCGTTCCCGTGTACGTACTGGCCGATCATTCCGGCGATGTCTTCAACGTCGGCGTATCGCTTGGGATCGACTTTGGCGTCGAACATTGCGTCCAGCTTCGCGACCAATCGCTGATCTCCTCCTAATAATTGGATCAGTCCTTGCTCATCCTGGGGCTGAAACCACGAATATTGCCAGGCGTTGCCTTCGGTGAAACCACTATCTTGCCCGGCTCGGGCGGGATCGAAGGGTTCGCGGAAAGATCCGTCACTGTTGCGTGGACGCGCAAAACCGGTTTTCGTATCGAATACGTTTTTCCAGTTTGCGGCTCGCTTCGCAAATTCGTCGGCCACGTTCGTCCGTCCCATCTTCCGCGCCATTTGTGAGATGGTCCAGTCATCGAAGGCATATTCGACAGTTTTTGAAACTCCTTCCGGATCATGATCGACCGGCACATACCCGAGCTTCATGTAATCGCCGAGATTTCCATAAGGCTTGTAGGTTGCACTCGCGATCATCGCGTCCAGCGCTTCATTGGCATCAAATCCGCGGATGCCTTTCATATAGGCATCGGCTATTTCAGGAACCGCGTGATAGCCGATCATGCACCATGTCTCTAATCCCTGAAACTGCCAGATCGGCAAAATTCCGTAAACGCTTTCGCGTTGCGATGCGACCAGCGATCGCACAATATCATTGGCGGTCTTTTCAGGCTGGATGATGGTCAGCAGCGGCTGTTCCGCGCGAAACGTATCCCACAGTGAAAACGTCGAGACAAAGTTAAAGCCATCTGCCTGGTGAATCTGATAGTCGGGACCTCGATAGCTTCCATCGACATCCATGGCAATACTTGGCGCCATCAGCGCGTGATACAGCGCAGTGTGGAGATTCGTTCGCGTGGCGGCGTCCGCCTTGATATCGAGCACCGAAAGCGCGTTCTCCCACTCGCTTCGCGTTTTCGCACGAATCCTGTCGAAGTTGAAGTCAGTAACTTCGGCAGAAAGATTCTTGATCGCATTGTCTTCGCTTGTTGTCGAAATTCCCATCTCCACCACCAGCGGTTCCGTAAGCACACCAAAATCGAAGACGCCAACCAAACTGCGTCCAGCAATCGCCTGGGTTTCCGCTGGCGTTGGATTCGGAGGGAGAAATCCGCGATACTCGGGCGCCGGGTCTTCGCGGTTGTAGAACGCGTGACCTGCAAGTGGCCGCGAAAACCGCATCGCGAAATAAAGCTGGCGCGCGGGAGCCCAGCCACGTGTCTCTCGCATTCCGGTCACCATGCCGTCGGGTCGAAGACGGAGGCTTGCCCACAGAATCTTTCCTGGATAGTTGTAAATCGACGAACGAAGATCCAGAAGAACGTGCGCCGGCGTGTCCGCAGGGAAGGTATAGCGATGAACCCCGACGCGAGGCGTCGCGGTGAGTTCTACATGCACCTTGTAATCGTCCAGAACAACGGAATAGTAGCCCGGCTCTGCCTTCTCGGTCTCGTGGCGAAATTCCGAGCGATAACCCGAGCGAGGCTGATCGATCTCACCAGGCTCGAGTTTTACTTCACCGGAGATAGGTTGAAGCAGAAAATCACCCAGGTCGGAATGTCCCGTACCTGAAAAGTGTGTGTGCGAGAACCCCAGAATCGTGTGGTCCTCGTAGCGATACCCAGCCGCCCACTTGTAGCTCTGCTTGAAGTAGCGAATCTGCGTGTCCGGGCTGAGCTGAACCATGCCAAACGGAGCAGTCGCGCCCGGAAAAGTATGCCCGTCTTCTCCCGTCCCAATAAAGGGATTGACCGCAGTGACTGGGTCATCGGTCTGCGAAAGTTGCGCAAGCGCAACGCTAGATAAAACGGTGATCATCGCGGCGCAGGTGAGGAGTAGAAGCGATCTGGTACAAGTACGGAAGTCTGCGAAGCGCAAAGCCGCCTCCTTACTTCAAGCATCGAAACAATGAGAGTAGCAGCTATGCGCGGGTTACGTTTTGCTAAGGAGCGAGCGCATCGAATTCAGATTACTGACACACCCACAGCGCGGGAATGGTCGGATGGGACCGAGGACAGGTAGCCGGTTCGGATCTGGCCATGTCAACACTTTTTACCGCGGTGGCGGAGAGAAAAGCCAATGATATTCGCCGTGACGCGAATAGACCAGATTCTTGCCGTCGGTGCCGGTTAGTTCCTTGAATCTGCCTTGATCTCCGTACGTGCCATTCGATCCGGACACAGGAACCCATTTTGCTTCACAGCCGGATTTTTCGAGACGAAATAGTCCCGTCGTGGCACGTGCGGATCCGTCTCGAGCCTGATGCACAAAGCTCGCGTACACATCGCCCGAGTCGAGCATAGCGAGGCCAGTAATGAACGTGACGTGAACCGGAAAATGCAGCATCTCGCCCTTGCTGTCATACTGCGGAAAGTGGTGAGTTTGCTTCGGCAGCTTCCAGTGAATTGGCTGACGGTTGGCGGGACTGTACTCAATCCATTCATCGGTCCCGCCCAGATATATCCCCAGTTTTGTGTCGCGACACTGCATGGTCACTTCGGGTGGGCCAACAAATAGCGCGGAGTGCGGAGGGAAGGACTGGCGTGGGAATATGGAATCCACGATCTTGCCGTCGCCCAGGCGGTAGAGTCGCAAGGTGTTATACGGCTCGTCGCTTTCTCGATCGAAGTCCGGTGGAGCCCGCAGCCATCCCAGTGCCCACACTGTCGAATCATCGCAAGTGCTGATGTTCATTGGTGCGAAACGATCGGTATCGACCATTGGCGACACTCGGCCATCGTGTGCTGCGATCCCGATAAAACAATGAATTTTGCCGCCGATGTCAGCGTGCGCGCATCCCGCAACAATCAGTTTGCCATTGGGAGTCACGGTCGCATCGCTCAACGAAAAACTGCTGAAACCCGGAATTGTCACCTTCACTGAGACTTGGCTCTTGTCTTTGTCATAAAGTTCGACTCGCGGCGAAAGAGGCTCGATATAGACCATGTAGTCTCGCTCCCATACCGGCCTTCCTTCGCTGAAGAATGGGTCATAGGCTGTGGTCGCGACTGGTGATGGCAACTTCGCGGTTTCAGTTTCGGCGGGCTTGGACGTGTGCTGTGACTGTTGCGCGGGGAGAAGTCTGGTTGCAAGAAGCAGGAAGGTTACAGCTGAACAAAGCCTCATATTGCACCATCGCTAATGAAAATAATCAGGCCTACACTCGGTTCACCTGCTACTTTGATAAAACGGTATTTTACCTTAGATTACTTGGCTCCCCTTCCCCGCGTTTCTCCGGCTTTTCCATCTGCTGGGTTTAAACCACGGATCTCAAGAAGATTCTGACCTAGAGCCCATGACCACGGTCACCTTCCCCCAGGTTACCTTCGCGAACTTGAAGAATTCCTGCCCTACTGATCTGAGACCCTAAGTTCACTTACCTCAGTTACCTTGCTGGTGCGCACGCGGGTACCTACGATTCCACTATGAGCTATAAGGCCCTTCTTTTTTGTCCGGACGAGAAAACCGCCCGTGTCGTCACGCAAGTTTTGAGCGAACTGGAGTTTGTCGTCGAGCCCTGCAATGAACCATTTGCCGCCGTCAAAAGGTTGATGGCAGAGCACTTCGACGCGCTGGTCGTCGACTGCGAGAACGAGCAGAATGCCAGCCTGCTATTTAAGAGCGCGCACAACTCTGGCGGTAACCAGGCCTCATTGGCCGTGGCCGTGGTCGAAGGACAAAGTGGGGTCGCGAAGGCATTTCGCATCGGTGCCAACCTGGTCTTAACCAAGCCGATCAATGTGGAACAGTCGAAAGGCACGCTGCGGGTTGCGCGGGGCCTATTGAAGAAAGGCGAGACAGCCAAGGCATCTGCACCGAGACCGATGTCCGAATCGCATGAGCCGGGTATTCCGCCTATGCCGGCCGCGTTGACCACTCCAGCCCCGGGCATCAGCCCGTCAACAATGGTTGCACGCAGTTCGGCATTCGAGTTAGAGAAGGAACCAACCCCTGAGCCAGAGCCAGCGGAGGCAGCGCTATTGGAATCGATGCCGGAACCGGCCGTTCCTATGGCCAGCAAACCGTCCTCATGGCAACCGCCAGTCGCGAAACCGATGGCTGAACCGATGACGGCAGCCCTCAAGCAGGCGGCGGAAGCGACAGGCAAAACAAGAGTTGAACTTCCGGCAACGACCTCCAGCCCGACCTCAGGATTCGGAGGCGGAATCGCTGGAACAGCGGCAGCACCAGCCAAGGTCGCACCGCCAGTTGAAGAAAAAATCGACCAACTGGAAGAGCCGGTTGCGTCGCCGCAGTTCGCATACATAAAGCCATCGAATGGCCCGAATAAGGGACTGATTGCAGCCGTGGCGTTCGTGGCGATTGCCGCCCTAGGTTACTTTGCGTTCACCAAGCTGCCGGCAGGAATGGTCACCTCCCTTATTCACAAGGGTGCTCCAAGCCCGCGAGCCGCGTCCGCACCACCGGCTCCATCGGCTCCGGGCACGCAGAGTGCCGTCCCGGCCACAACTCCGAGCGCGACGCCGTTAGCGTCAACCGCAGTGACAACTCAGAGCTCAGCCGCGGTAGCCGCCCCTGCGGCGTCGAGCCCAATTCCACCCGCCGCGCAGAAGCCGTCGCCTGCCCCTGAGAACGTTGCGGCGACGCCGAAGAAACCATCCCCGGTGATTGAAGCAGAAAAGGAAGCTCCGAGCGTTGTAAAGACAATTGACGAAGATAATCCTTCGGACGCAATTCGAGTCTCGAATCAAGCGCCGAAGGCGGCCGCACCCAAGCCAACTCCGGAGGCTGAGGAGCCGAGTGCGCCTAGCAGCCTGGACCTCGCTTCGAACGCGAGCAATCCGGCGATCGCGGGATTGGTCAGCGCTCCGGCCCGTGTTCCCACCGGCCATGCAGAAACGGTGAACGTGTCGCAGGGCGTATCACAAGGGCTGCTGATCAAGAAAGTTCCGCCGTTGTATCCGCCACAGGCCTTGCAGATGCGAATTCAGGGCGCGGTACAACTGATGGCGGTCATCAGCAAGACCGGAAATATTACAAACCTCAAGGTGCAGAGTGGGGACGCGGTCCTGGTGAAAGCCGCCATGGATTCGGTGAAGCAGTGGAAATACAAGCCCTACTTGTTGGACGGCCAGCCGGTCGATATTCAGACGCAGATCACTGTCAACTTCAAGCTCCCGTAACACAGCCAGAAGTCCTCCTTGCGCCGGAGCGATCCGGCGCCTTTTTTCTGCGCGCCAGCAGAAGGGGTCAGACCCGCGTGCAGCATTTATAATCGAGAGATGCCCACCCGCTAAAATTCCTTTCTGTATGTCTGGGACCAAAGTCCATTGGATTTTGGGCTAAGAGCTGATAGCTAAGGGCGAATAGCTGTTTTATGGACTTCAAACTCGTATCCAACTATCAACCGCGGGGCGACCAGGGCAAGGCCATTGAAGCGTTAGTGAGAGGTGTGTTCGACCGCGAGCAGCACCAGGTTCTGTTGGGTGTTACCGGGTCCGGCAAGACCTACACCATGGCCAAGGTGATCGAGCAGGCGAACCGTCCCTCGCTTGTCATGGCTCATAACAAGACGCTGGCGGCGCAGCTCTATCACGAGTTCAAGAGCTTTTTCCCCCACAACGCGGTTGAGTACTTTGTTTCCTATTACGACTACTACCAGCCCGAGGCTTATGTTCCCGCGGCGGATCTCTACATCGAAAAGGAAGCGACGATCAACGATGAGCTCGACAAGTTGCGACTCTCGGCGACGCGATCGTTGTTTGAGCGGCGAGACTGCCTGATCGTGGCTTCGGTAAGTTGCATCTATGGCTTGGGCTCGCCGGAAGCGTATTACGGCATGCTGCTGTTCCTTGAGAAGGGCCAGAAGATCAAGCGCGAGGACATCACGCGCAAGCTGGTGGAGATCCTTTACGAGCGCACCGACGGGGATTTCCGCCGCGGGACGTTCCGGGTGCGGGGCGATGTCATCGAAGTTTACCCGACTTATGACGACATGGCCTACCGCATCGAATTGTGGGGCGACGATATCGAGTCCCTGTCGCAGATCGATCCGTTGTTCGGGACGGTAAAGCAGAAGTATGTGCGGCTGCCGATTTATCCTAAGACGCATTACGTAATGAAAGAAGAGACGCGTTCCAGCGCGGTCAAAACCATTAAGGAAGAGTTGGCTTGGTGGGAAGCGGAACTGGAGAAGCAAGGCCGATTGGTCGAGGCGCAGCGCGTGCATCAGCGCACCATGTACGACCTGGAAATGATCAAGTCGGTTGGCTACTGCCATGGGATCGAGAATTATTCGCGGCACTTCACCGGCCGCCTGCCGGGAGAACCTCCGCCGACTCTGCTGGACTACTTTCCGCGCGATTACTTGATGTTCATTGACGAGTCGCACCAGACGGTCCCGCAGTTGCACGGTATGTACCACGGCGATCGCTCGCGCAAAGAAACACTGGTGGAATACGGATTTCGCCTGCCCTCGGCGCTGGACAATCGTCCGCTGACGTTTGAAGAGTTCGAGCACCGTATGAACCAGATGGTCTACGTCTCGGCTACGCCAGGACCGTACGAGCTGACGAAGTCTGCAGGCGTAGTGATCGAGCAGATTATTCGTCCTACAGGCTTAGTGGACCCGCCGGTAGATATCCGTCCGGTTAAAGGACAGATCGACGATCTGCTGCACGAGATTCGGGACCGGGTGAGTCGCGGCGAACGAGTGTTAGTAACGACCTTAACCAAGCGCATGGCGGAGGATTTATCTGAGTATTACACCGAGGTTGGAGTCAAATGCCGTTACATGCACTCGGAAATCGAGACCTTGGAGCGCGTGAAGATCCTGCGCGATCTTCGTAAAGGCGAGTTTGATGTGCTCATTGGAATCAACCTGCTGCGCGAAGGCCTTGACTTGCCGGAAGTCTCGCTGGTTGCGATACTCGATGCAGACAAAGAAGGTTTCCTGCGCTCCAGTGGCTCGTTGATTCAAACCATTGGCCGTTGCGCTCGCAACCTGAACGGCCGCGCAATTCTGTATGCCGATCGCATGACCGATTCTATGAAGAAAGCCATGGACGAAACCAGCCGACGGCGCGCGATCCAGGAGGCCTATAACCTGGCGAATGGAATTACTCCAGAGTCGATCGTGCGGCCGCTGGATATGTCGTTGGCCAAAATCATCGATGCCGATTATGCCGACCTGGCCAGTAGCGAGGCGGACGGAATTCCGGAGTTCAAGTCGCAGGACGAACTTGATGCCTACATCGCCAAGCTGGAGAACGAAATGCGCGAGTCGGCAAAGCGGTTTGAGTTTGAAAAGGCAGCGAAGTTACGAGATACGATCAAGGAACTTAGGACCAAGGAATTCTTGTTCGCCTAGATCAGAACTTACAAAGGTTGACCGCACGTCAAACTGGTATCGCCAAGGCCAGGTCGCTGGCTTACAGTTATCGCCGCAAATACTCCGCCGCCGACACAATTGCAATCCCACGCCAAGGATGCATCGCCAGCAAATCGGCGTCGCCCGTAATGATGACATCTGCCCTTCCGTTCAAAGCAACTTCCAGAAACTTGTCATCGTCGGGATCGCGGCACTCGCGGACGAGTTGTATGATCGGAATAGCTTCTGACGCGCCGGCAAGTTGAGCCAGAAACACCGCCCGCTCTTTCCGGCTGACGTAGCGATCAAATTTTTCCCGGGACAGAACCTCTCTCAGTTCCATTGAAGTGGCGTCTGACAGCAGCAGGATGCCGTGGTGTAGGACTTTCTTGACGGCCCGACGCGGGACGGAATCAGAGAGAACGACGGCGCTGACGAGTACGTTAGTGTCGACGATGCAGCGCATCACCCTTTAGCGATGTATCAGTCTTTCAGGATATCGGCAAGAATCTTCTCGGTCATGCCACGTGCGCTGGCCTCGGCACCGATACGGTCCATGGTGCGCTGGAGTTCCGCGATGTTCACCTTGCGAATCCGTTCATATTCCTCCGCCGACATGATCACGGCGACATCACGGTTCTGCCGACGGATCACGACAGGTTCCCGCTGGGCCGCATCCAGTAAGGCTGCTAGCCGCTGTTTGGCCTCGGTCGCAGAGACGCTTCGCATAATGTCCATTTTAACTAAAATAGACAAAATAGACAATAGCCAACTAACGTGAAGCCATGCCTGAATCCTCGACTCGCGTCTGATCTGTGATCCAGTTCACTTCCCAGGTTTTCCCACCATCGTTGGAGAAGGATTGCTCGAAGTGCGGCTGGGGCGTGGTCGTCTTGGTCCACAGGAAGCGGACAATGACGAACTTGCCCTTCCAGCTGTCCTGCGCATAAAACGCACCGACCCCATCCTTAAACTGGCCGATTTGGGGCGGGTCGAGTGTGCCTACTTTGCTATTGGCCCAATAGAGGCGCCATTCGTGCGTTTCGGGATTGAATAGCCGCAGCGTCAAGCCTTCGATGTGGCCGCCGGGACCGCTGTCGGTTTCAAACTCTTCAATCTGGGAACGTCCGTTCCAAAGCTTACGGGTCACCGACGTGCCATCAAATTTAATCCAGGTGTGAGAGCCGGCCAGGCGGTCTGCCAGGCGTTGCAAGTGGATCTCCCAGTTGCCGATTTCAAAATCGAAATCGTGCCCTCCATCTGAGCCGGACCCAGCGGCGGTGGCGTCGGCTTTCGTTACTTCGGCGCCAGGTGTCGCGGAGCTCTCGCTGACTCGCGTATCGCTCGCGATCCAATTGACTTCCCAAGTCTTGCCGCCGTCGGCAGAGAATGCTTGTTCGAAATGGCATGAGTCGGGTCTGATATCAGAGATGACAAACCGAACAAAAATGGCCCGGCCGTTCAGTGTTTCCTGGTCGTAAAATTCGCCCCGTCCATCTTTGAATTCGCCGATGGTTGGCGGCGTGAGTATGCCATCGTTGCTGTTGGCGAAGTTCAGGCTCCACTGCCGGGACTGAGGATTGTACAGGCGCAGGCTAAGGCCCTCGATGTGCCCAGCGGGACCACCCACTTCGAGTTCGACCAGATTGGCGTGGCCGCCCCAAATCTTTCGCACTACCGACGTTCCCTCATATTCCACCCAGGTGTTCGAACCAGTCAGCGGATGGACCAGGCGCTTGACGTGGGTTTTCCAGGAGCCAAGTTCGAAATCGAAGTCATGTTGTCCGCCTCGCAATTCAGGGCTTTGCTGCGCGTTTACAGTCATACAAAGCAACGCTGCTGCAAGGCTACAAAGTAGGAAGTGCGCAACGATTCTCTTCATGATTAATTACTCCTTCGTGCGGAAAAGATAGCCGAAGAGACAAGCAGTTCGAGGTAAAAACAAGTAAAAAGTTGTTACGAGCCTAACAAAGGGGTGGAAAATAGCAAGCCGCCGGACATCACGGCCGTTACGATCCGCGCAACTCACTGACTGCTCTATATGCCTGATCGATTGCAGCATCCGTATAAGCAGTGGCAGCTGCGTCCGAATTGGCGATAGCGATGCGTCCGAACGGCTTGCGCCCCACCACCCACGGTTCTTCACCCTGCGGCCACTCCGGATCGTACAGGGGATTTGGCAAATAAGCGTAGCCGTGCGCCCACCGATTTACTGTGATGGCGTCAATGTCGCGTGCCGGATCGAAACCCGAGGGTCCGAGCATCCTGCCAAGTTGATCGCGGATATTACGTTCGAAGGTGGAAAAAGGAGTGTCGGTGAGTTCGATACGCCCCATCCGATACTGATCGCGATGCGGTAACCCAGGGCTGCATGGCGTCCGCAGCATGAAAAGTATGATCGGCTCGTTGGGATTACTGGGAAATTTGTACTGTCCGAGAGTGACGGGAAAATCGAGGGCGGTGTACGTGTGATATCCGGCAGGCGCAACGATATGGTGGATCCCGAGTTGCTGGAAAGTTTTCCAGTTGCGAATCGCCACATGCGTATAGACAAGCGGTGCTTTGACCAGCGAATGCAGCGCTTCCTTCTGCTTGTCGGGGAGCTCAGGGCAAAGGTACGGAATCATCATGTTGTAGCAGGCAAGCACGCAACTCCCTGCCTGAACCGACTCCAGCTTGCCCTCGTGCATGTAAACGATGTTGACTTGCTTCGCTGATGCGACGTCTCCGTCATGCTGGACTTTCACCACCGTGCTGTTAAGCCGCAGGCGTATTGCGCCGTGCGATCCGTCCAACTGGCTGTAGTCGGCCAAGGTGGTGACGACGTCTTCCATGGTGTGGCCCGGCATGGCGGCGGGAATCAGCGATCGAAGCAGCAGGCGTGCCACCGACGCGTTCCCATCGGGAAAATGAAAGATGTAAGGCTCTTCCTTTTCGCGCCTGCCGAGCTTAAGGCCATCGAATCCAGGGTAGGTAAACGAATGATAGTCGTCGCCGGCCTCATAACACTCCAGCGCGGGAACGGCTTCAATTCCCACGCAGAATAGATCGTGAGTGTAGGTCTGGAAGAATGGAAGCGCGGCTGGGTCGAGCTTGCAGAATTTCGTGAGATAGTCAGCGTAACTGATCGTCCGCAGTTTCGCGTATTTCTGCTCCAGCGTAAGGCCGGGAACGTAATCGACCTTCTCCACATAAACACGAGCGATTTCCTTCTGCACTTGCGGAGTAAGCGGTGTATCGCTCAGGAAATCCGGCCACGGGCGCGACCCCATGCCGGTGACCAGGCGATCGGCACCGAAAGTTTCTTTATCGAAGAAACATGCGGTGCCGAGCTTCGAATACAGCTTCTGATCGTAAGCCTTGTAAAACTTCTGCGGATCGACGCCAATGTCCGTGATGAGCGACTTCGCAACCCGGCTGTACTTGCCTGGGCTTTCGATAGATTGGGTTCCGCCGTAACTCAACAACATTCGGCCGCTGGCTTGAAATTCGTTGCGCTTGGCGTGACCGCCGAAATCGTCGTGATTGTCCAGGATCAAAATGCGCGCGTTAGAGCCGGCCCGCTGGCGATAGAAGTAAGCGGCAGCCAGTCCGCTGATTCCCCCACCGACTATCACGAGGTCGTACTTCTCTCCAGTATTCTCAGGCGCGCCGGCGGACTTCCAGAAATCACCGTCCCGCAAACTGTGCGCGACGCCGTAGCTGCCTTCATGATTGCCTCTAAGGCCGGTGAGAGCAGGCGGGTAATAAGAACCCTTCGTCTCGGTTGCTTGCTGCGCCAGCGCCCGTGGAATTGCTCCGGCTAATAAAGAACTGCCGATGGTTACCGCCACGCCGTCAAGGAAATCCCGCCGCGTAATCGGCTGCAACATTCCAAGTTCACGATCGCGTGAGTTGTCGCTCATTCAATTGGGCCGCATGAGGAATCTATAGCAGGCAAGGATAAGCTACTGAGCGAAGAAAGACTACTTCCACCAGATTGAGGTCGCGATCAGGGTCAAGACCTCAATGGCCGCGAGAGAAATCCATATGCGCTGCCG
>Ga0335069_10003030_pt1 | contig 25589 bp, 18 predicted proteins | sample Lox_Sample_11_FD_206714 | JGI IMG/M metagenome (GOLD analysis project Ga0335069, IMG submission 206714) | Soil microbial communities from Loxahatchee National Wildlife Refuge, Florida, United States - Lox_Sample_1.1 | ecosystem: Environmental > Terrestrial > Soil > Wetlands | place: USA... | reverse complement strand
CAGGCCGCGCGGATACTCGGCCTGAGCAGGAAGTCGATGTATGATAAGCTGAAGCAGTACGGGAAACTGGAAGGGTAGATCGCTTCGCGAAGAGCGCTCGCGATGACGCGGGGGAGATCGCTTCGCGAAGAGCGCTCGCGATGACGCGGGGGAGATCGCTTCGCGAAGAGCGCTCGCGATGACGCGGGGGAGATCGCTTCGCAAAGAGCGCTCGCGATGACGCGGGGGAGATCGCTTCGCGAAGAGCGCTCGCGATGACGGGGGGGAGATCGCTTCGCAAAGAGCGCTCGCGATGACGGGGGGGAGATTGCTTCGGGGCGGCGCCTGCGGCGCCGCCCCTCGCAATGACAGCGTCATTGCGAGGAGCGCTCTTGGCGACGAAGCAATCCCGTCGGCTATTTCTCGAGTATCATCTTCTTCTGTTCAACGAACGCGCCGGACTGCAGGCGGTAGATGTAGACCCCGCTGGCGAGGCCGCTCGCGTCGAACCGCACCTCGTGTAACCCTGCCCCCTGCACACCGTCCGCAAGCACCGCCACCTGCCTCCCGAGTATGTCGTAGACCGTCAGGCGCGCCTGTCCGGCGTTCACGAGCTGGTACGCGATCGACGTCGTGGGGTTAAAGGGGTTCGGGTAGTTCTGCGCGAGAGAGAATTTCCCGGGCGCCTGTGCGACTGCTCCCGTCCCTGTAATCAGCGGGATTGCCTTGAATTTGATGTTGTCGAAATAGACCGTGGCGGTGCTTGCCGACCCGCTCTGGAAATAGAACCGGCTGAAGGGGGTCGTAGGCAGCGGCACGGCAAACGTGTGCCATGCATTGGGGCTCACCGTGACGCCCGGTGAATTGCCCACGTAGTACCCGACCGTGAGCGAGATCTGCACGGGGGAATAGACGTCGAACACCAGGGAATCGTACACCGTGATGTCGATCGGCTGTTCGGCGGACCAGGTCCCGCTCAGCATGTCAAACCCGCCCCAGGCGTTGTAGCTCACTTTCGCGGATCGCGTGCTCCCGGCGGAGACCGGGGAGGTGTTCGCAAAATCGACCGTGGCATTCCACGACGTGTTGGTAAAGGGGGAGGCGAGCGCGTCGCCGTAGACGAGCATGTCGGGGATGACCGGCGGCGGGCCCGAGTTGGCGACGGTGACCGGCTCGGAGACCGTCTTTGTGTTTCCCGCCCAGTCGCGGGCCACGGCGCCGACCGTGTGGGCGCCGTTGGCGTAGTTCCAGGTGTTGAGCGTGAGCGTATACGGGGAGGCGGTCTGTTCGTTCCCGACCGGCTTCCCGTCGACCAGGAACTGGAGCCCCGCGACGCCGACGTTATCGGTTGCGGTCGCCTTGAGCGAGACGGAATTTGAGAGCACGGCATTCGACGCCGGCGCAGTCATCGTCACGGCGGGGGGAATGCTGTCCGAGGGAGGCGGCCCGCCGCCCATGAAGACGGATTTCACGGTCTGGAGCAGGTGGTCCTTGAACCCGGCCGGGAGGTTCGCCCGGTAGGCCGCCGCCACCTCGTAGAGGATCACCCCCCCCAGCCCCTTCGACTTCATGTAGCTCGCCTTCGCGACCAACGTCGTCTCCGCGTCAAACGAGACGAACTGCGACGCGGTGGAGTAGTAGGCGGCCTGCGCGCCGGCGTCCCATATGAGCTGGTACCCGCCGTACGTGTCCATGATCTGCGCGTACGGGACGGTATTCTGGACAGTGCCGAATCCCGACTGCATCGGCCCCGTGACGCCGTTCCATATGTACCCGTAGAACTCGATCCCGAACCCGAGCTTCGCGGCGGGGACGCCGGCGCTCAGGTAGGATGCCACGGACCCGTCGATCGAAGGCATGAGCCCGTTCGTGGAGGGGAACCTGTTCCCGCCGTCATAGATCGCAGAGTTGTGCCAGCTCACCCATCCGGGCCACGGGCCCGACATGTCGTACGTCATCAGGTTGATCTGGTCGAAGTACTGCTGGTTGTTGATCAGGGCCTGGTCGGTCCCCATCGCGGCCGCGGTCAGGACCGCCTGCGGGTTCACCGCGAGCATCGCAGCCTTGAGCGCCTTGACCCATGTGGCGAAGTTCGCGTACTGGGCGGACGCCACCGGCTCCCAGTCGATGTCTACGCCGTCGTACCCGTACGTCTTCATGAGCCCTGTGAGATACGCGATCGACGTGGACTGGTTCGTCACCACGCCGGTATAATCCGATCCCCACCCCCCCGTGCCGATGATCGCCTTCCTCCCCGCCCCGTGCGCCGCGACGGCGAACTGGCGGAGCCGCGTGGTGTCGATGCCGCTCCCGGAGCCGTCGAACGTGCCCGAGGAGGTCGGCCCGAGCGTGAAGAAGACCCAGTGCGTCGCGCAGGTGAAGTCAATCTGCGGTACGTCGACGGGCGTCGCGTTCCACTTCGCCCATCCCGCATAGTACGCCGTGACCCAGTGGTTTTGCGCGGGAGCGGCGGCCCACGCGCCGAGGAGCATCAGGAACAGCATGCACTTTTTCATGGTTGAGTCCCCCAGGTATATTCCCCCCAAGCGTGCTCACCGGAGCACGACGAGCTTACGAACATCCGTGAACGTGCCTGACTCCATGCGATAGAAATAGACGCCGCTCGCGAGGCGCGGGGAGGCGCCGGCGTCGAACACCACCGTGTGGCTCCCCGCCCCTTCATCCTCGTCCACGAGGCGCGCGATCTCCCGGCCGAGCAGATCGTACACGGAGAGCCGCACGTGCCCGGCCGCAGCGAGCGAATACCCGATCGTGGTCGCCGGGTTGAACGGGTTCGGATAATTCTGGTTGAGCGCGTAAATCGTCGGGCGCGGCGGGGGAGTCCCGCCGGTCACGGACCGGGGCGGGATTGCCACGAACCGGATGTCGTCGAAATAGGCGGTCGCCGTCCCCCCGATATCGCGCCGGAAATAGAACCGTGTGAAGGGGTCAAAACCCGCGAGGGGCACATTCACAGTGTTCCACGTCCCTGCCGCGAGCGTGTATGTCAGAACAGGGCCGGCGTAGAACGACACCTCCACGTCGAACCCCGTCGTCGGATAGACGAGGAATGAGAGCGTGTCGTACACGGCGGTATTCACGGGAACGAGCGCCCCCCATGTGCCGCAGAGGAGGTCGAACGCCCCCCAGCCGGTGAAATCCACGCGGGCGGAATGCTTCCCGGTCAGCACCTGGTCGGTGCTCCCGAAATCAACGGTCGCGCCCCAGGAGTCGTTCTGGAACGGCGCGAGGAGACTGTCACTGTAGACGACAAGATCGAAATTGGGAGGAGGTCCCTGGTTGCTCACCGTGACGCGGATTGCAGCGGAATCCGCGTTCCCGTGCCCGTCGTGCGCCACCGCGGATATCACGTGCGTGCCGTTCGACACGTACCACGTGTTGAGCGCGTACGTGTATGGGGGCTGCTCGATCTCCCCGCCGACCAGGAGCGTGTCAACGCGGAAATGGACGCCGACGACGCCCACGTTGTCCGTCGCGGTCGCCTTGAGCGTGATCTGCCCCGCGACGGTCGCGCCGGTGGCCGGCGCGGCGATGCTCACGCTCGGCCTGACGGAGTCGGGCGCAGGTGGCGGCGGAGGGGGGGCGCCGCCGAACCCGGTGAACTGAATATTGTCGAAATACGCGGTCGTCGAACCGGAGAGATTCCTCTGGAGATCGAACCGCGTGAAGGGATCGAGGAACGTGAGCGGGACGATGACGTGGTTCCATGTGTTGGCCTGGATCGTCCGGACGGCCGTCGTCCCGTTGTAGAACGAGATATCCAGGTCGAACGTCGTGAGGGGGTAGACATCGAACTGGAGCGTATCGTAGACCATCGGGTCGATCGGGACGAGCGCGTTCCACTGCCCCGAGTTGAAGTCGAGCGCCCCCCAGTCGGCGTAGTTCACGCGGATGGACCGGAGCCCGCTCCTCACGATGGCGGTGTTCGTCGGGTCGGTCGAGCAGCTCCAGGAGCTGTTGATGAAGGGCGTCCGGATCGACTCGTCGTAGACCACCATCGGTGTGACCACGGGTGGCGTGCCGACATTGTTCACGGTGACGACGACAGACGATGAATCGACGTTCCCGCTCCTGTCGGATGCCCGCGCGGTGAACCTGTGGCTCCCGTTCGTAAGCTTCCACGTATTCAGCGCGATCGTGAAGGGGGGCGATTTCAGCGGGCTCCGGTACACGACGCCGTCGATCAGGAACTGGATGAAGACGACGCCGCTGTTGTCGGAGGCGTTCGCCGAGAGCGTGACTGTGCCCCCGACAGTGGAGCCCTGCGCGGGAGCGGTCATCGCGACGACGGGCTTCGTCACGTCCGGGACGTAGTGCTGGCCGAGCATGAACGCCTTCTTCACCGCCTGGAGGAGGAAGTCCTTCTGCCCCGGGGGCTGGTTGGCCCGGTATCCTGCCCCGAGCTCGAATATGATGATGCCGCCGATTCCCTTGGAGCGGACGTAGTCGGCCTTCGCGTATTCCGTCCGCTCGTTGTCGAGCGAGATGAACATGTCGTTGGCCGAGCCGGGCTTGTCGATGCTGATGTAGGAGGCCTGTGCAGAGGAGTCCCAGAGCTGGGGGTAGGCCTCGTACGTGTCCATGATCTCATAGTACTGGACGTTGCTCCGCACAGAGGGGGTCACCGTGTAGCTCTGCCGCGGCGCCGTCACGCCTCCCGTCGGCGTGCCGTCCCCTCCCGTCCAGTAGTAGCCGAGGAAATCGGTCCCGATCCCGAGCTTCGATGCCGGGACGCCGGCGGCGAGGTATTCGTCGACTGACCCGTTGGCCGAGGGGGGCGGTCCCCCGGTGCTCGGGAAGCGGAACCCGCCGTCGGAGACCGGAGAATTGTGCCACGTCACCCACCCGGGCCAGGGGCCGGCCATGTCGTACGTCATCAGGTTGATCTGGTCGAACGAGGCGCGGGCATCCACCACCGCCTGGTCAAACGAGAATGCGGCGTCGGTCAGGAGCGCGCCCGCGTTCACGGCCTGCATCGCGCTCCGGAGCTGGGCGATCCAGATCAGAAAGTTCGGCTCGTCCTGCACGGGCTCCCAGTCGATATCCAGCCCGTCGTACCCGTACGTGGTCATGTAGGCGACCAGGTTGGCGATCGACTGCGACCGGTACGCCGGGCTCACCGCATCCTTGAAATCCGCGCCGTATCCCCCGACGCACAGGATGATCTTCTTTCCTGCCCTGTGTGCCGCCTGGACCGTTGCGCTCATATGGGAAGCGGTCATCCCGTTCCCCGTCCCGTCGAATGACGCGCCGCCCGTCGGATAGACGGAGAAATGGATGAGCTGCGTTATCGCGGTGAAGTCAATCGAATCGGGGGGGAGGTACGAGCTTTGCCACCCGGCATAATACGCGCTGACCCAGGAGACGGTCTGTGCGACCGAAGCGCGGGGGGAAAGAATGAGACAAAGGCCCGGAAGAGTAAGGCAGAGGGCGCGGATGAATCTCAGGTACGGGCTGCCGGCGTTTCGTAGTGCCAGTCTCACGAAGTCCTCCCCGGCTCAGTCGCAGGAGCCTCCAGTGCGGCTTCCTGCGAAAATAGTGACACTCTTGCTAACTACAAAAATTTGCGAATAAGTGCTTGGTGAAGATAGGAAGGATTCGGGATAGGGTCAAGTACCTAGAGAGTTTTCTTGAAAATGAGGATTTCGTTGTAATGGGAGACAAGTTCCCATCCATCCCGGGAAAAAATGTCCACAACTGCCTGAATTTCCGTCTCATTGTACTTGACGTGTGCAACTTTGTAGACAACTTTCTGCCGCCCCGGGACCTGCGCGGGGGCGAGCGAGGGCCGAAAGAGCAGCTCGAACCCTATATTGACCGCCGCAATGAGGAGGGCGGTGATGAGAATGTGCCGGGCTCTGGACGTGATTTTCATGGGGACTCCTTTCAGACTGTAATTTTGTGTGCCGGGGCGTACGCCTCAACGGGGGCCGGGGCGTGAGCCTCCACGGGCGCCTGGATCTCGGGCAGGGCAAGCTCTTCGAGCGTGAGGTTCAGTCTCCTCAGGCGCGTCCCGTGTGCGCGGGCGACATGCCTCAGGCGCCGGAGTATCTCCGGCTTGACGCGCTCATTGATCAGGAGTATCTCGTCGACGGGCGTCCTGTTCAAAAGACCCTGGAGCTTCCAGTGCCCCCCGAAGACGGTGTACCCGTGGATCTTCTTCCCCTCCAGGTACGGGTCGTCATCGAGGAATCCCACGGGGATGAGCCCCGGCATCGTGCCGCTGTTCATCCTGTCGAGCAGGAGACGCCCGGTCATCCCGGCGCCGTAGAGGAGGACCCGTTTCCCCTCCTTCGCGGGCGACAGGGAGAAGTGCTTGAGCACGCTGAACGAGATGCGCGAGCCCACGATGCAGGAGGCGAGGATATAGAAATCGAGCAGTATGGCGTCGAGGCCCACTCTCATCGGTGTCGTGACGACAAACGTCAGGAGGAGCGACGTCGCGATGACCGCCTCGGCCACTCCCGCGGTCGTGCGGATCACCTCCCGGAGCCCCATGTAGCGCATCGAGCCCTTGTAGAGCCCGCTCAGGAGCAGCACCGTGAACTGGATCGGGCACACGATGGCCACCATGATGACGATGTCGCGCAAGAAGATCCTGACCGGCGGGGCGCTGCCGGTGATCTCCGCCGCGATGACGAACGAGGCGATGATGAAGAAGACGTCGGCAAATCCCTGGAACGTCTCCCGGTTCAGGAACTCCCGGTCGTAGAGCGGGAGGAGCATGCCGTTCTTGAGCACGGCCATCTCGGTGTAACGGAGCTGCCGCACGCCGAGCACCACCGCACCCCCCACGACGATCAGGATGAGCGACGAGGTGACGTTGTGCACCACGCTCAGCGCGAACGCCCCGGCTCCGAGCGCGCAGGAGACGACGTAAAGCATCACCACGGCCTTCTTGTGCGAATATCCCGCCGCGATCAGCCGGTGATGGATGTGCCCGTTGTCCGGGAGAAACATCGACTTCAGCTTTCCACCGATCCCGGCCGGCGAAGAGGCGCCGGGGAGCGCGGACTTCAGGAGCCGCCGGAGCATGGAGAGGAGCGTCTCCATGATCGGCAGCCCGAGCGCCAGGATCGGGATCACGATGGCGAACGCCGTCGAGGCCTTCGTCGAGCTCTTGATCGAGAGGACCGCAAGCGCAAAGCCGAGCACGAGGCTCCCCGAATCCCCCAGGAAGATCTTCGCGGGGTTGAAATTGTATTTCAGGAACCCGGCGAGCGCCCCCGCCAGCAGGAGCGCGAGCACCGCGGTCCCCGTATCCCCGTTCAGGTACGCGATCGGGGCAATGGTCAGGCAGGCGATCATCCCCACGCCGGAGGCAAGCCCGTCCAGGCCGTCGATCAGGTTGACGGCGTTCGTGACACCGATGATCCAGAGGACGGTGACGGCGTACTGGAGGAGGTCGAGCTCGAGCAGCCCCGCGGCGTTGGGGAAACTGATGAATTTGATCCCCGAACCGGCAAAATAGACGAGCGAGGCGATGGCGAGCTGGGCGAGGAACTTCACGCCCGGGCCGAGCGTGCGGATGTCGTCCCATATGCCGAGGCCCAGCATCAGCAGGAGCGCCAGCGCGATCACGGGGCTCGCGCCCCCCCACACGCGCACGAGGGGCAGGAGCGCCGGGTTGATGAGGAAGAGCACCAGGAGGCCGACCACGAGGCTCCCGAGCACCGCAACGCCGCCGAGCCGCGGCATCGGTTTCGCGTGCGTCTTCCGCTCGTTGGGCTGGTCGACCGCGCCGACGACGAACGCCATGCGGATCACCACGGGCGTCACCACGAGCCCGAAGAGGGCGGCCGCGGCAAACGCCGCGACCAGCGAGAGTTCCAGCGAGGGGATCATGAGTACTCCTTACAGGTGTTCCCGCAGTGCGCCGACGAACCCGGCCGTTTCGCTCACGCGGGCGCGTACGCCGTCCTCGCGGGACGCAGGCCCGGTGCCGGGTCCCACCTCCTCGACGACCGCGCGGACGCGGGCGACAAACCCGTCGAGCGAGTGATGCCGCTCTATATGCGTGCGCCCTTCGGCGCCCATCCTCCGGGCGATCTCTTCGTGCTCCCAGAGGTGACGGATGGCGTCGCGGAGCGCGACATGGTCCCCCTGGGGGACCAGTATGCCCGTCAGCCCCTCCCGGATGACGTCGCGCTGCCCCTGCACGCGGGAGCAGATGACCGCCTTCCCCATCGCCATCGCCTCGAGGATCACGGAGAGCCCGTTGTCGGAATCGGTCTCCAGCAGGGGGACCACGACGAAGCGTGACCGGGAGTAGAGCGTGCGCAGCTGCGTGGGGCCGAGGAGTCCCACGCTGACGTTCGCCGGGAGCGGGCCCTGCTCGTAGATCGCCCGCACCGTGTGCTCCATCGTGCCGCGGAACGCGCCGGCGGCGATGTGGCACTTGATGTCGAGCTCCCGCATCGCGCGGATGAGCGTCGGGTAGTCCCGCATCTCCCGCCCCGCGGAACAGATCATGTCTGTCCCCCCTTCCGCGGGCATGGGGCGGAAGAACCGGTCGTCAACGAAATGGGGTATGAACGTGATCTTCTCGGGCGGAACGCCGAGCTTCTCAACGGCGAAATCCCTGTGCGCCGACGTCCAGAGGATGATCCGGTCGATGCGCCGATGCGTGAGCCTGAGCATGCGCGCCTTCCACGGCCGGGAGATCCAGAACATCATCGCCACGAGCGGCTGGCGCGACCGGCGGAGCATCAGGAGGAGCGCCAAGAGCATGGCGCCGATATCAGTCCACGCGATGATCACCCGATACTTCTTCCGCTCGGCGAACGCGGCGAACGTGAGCATCACGTCGCGGGGGATGATCCTCGAGAGCGCGCGGCGCACGGGCGTCGGCTCCCCGAGGCGGTTCCCGTCGAAGAGATCACACTCCAGCGCCTCCTCGAAGAGCGTATTCCGCGGGCATTCATCCGCCAGTTCGCTCCGCCGCCGGTCGGCGATGGGGCGCATCCTGACCCAGGATGAGACGAGCAGCATGTTCTTCATAGGTTGAGCCCCGCGGCGAGTGCCTGCGCGCCGACCCCGGCAGCAAACCGGGGGAGCGCGAGCATCCTTCTCCAGCGCGAAGGCTGGCTGAGGAGCCGGTATGACCATTCCAGCCCGAGCGCGCACGCCCAGTCGGGCGCCCGCCGCACCACGCCGGCGATGTAGTCGAGCGTCCCCCCGACGCCGATGCTCACCGGGACGTTGAGAAGGTTCCGGGTTCGGTCGATCCAGAGGTCCTGGTGAGGCGACCCGTACGCCACGAGGAGCACGTGGGGACGCGCGGCGTTGATCCGGCGGCAGATCTCCGCCTGCTCGGCGATGCGGGGTGAACCCGCGTACGTGCCGGCGACGACAAGCCCCGGCCACTGCCTGCAGAGGACGGTCGCGGCGCGCTCGGCGACGCCGGGCCCGGCCCCGAGGAGAAACAGGCGGTACCCCCGCGCGGACGCGACTCCCGCGAACCGATTGACGAGATCCACCCCCGTGACCCGTTCGCGGATGGGCCTGCCCAGCATGCGCGCGGCGTGCACGATCCCCATCCCGTCCGGCAGGGCGAGGTCGGCCCGGTTCAGGACTTCCCGGAACACCGCGTTGGCCTTCGCCGTCATGATGAACTCCGGGTTCACCGTCACCACGTGGTGCGGCCTCCCCGACGCGGCCATGGCGTCAACCCGCGCGAGGGATTCTTCCATCGTGACCCGGTGGACGCGCACGGAGAGGATCTCGACGCTATCCGGTGTTCGGCTCGCCATGCGTTCAATCCTTCCGTAGAACAAGGAGCGCCCCGAGCGGCTTCTTCATCTCCCGCCAGGAAGCGGAGGGGGCGGCGTGAAAAATCTTCGAGACCAGCGGGTGCACCGGGCCCGTGTAGGGGGGAAAATACTCGGCGATCTCCTTCCCGCCCCCGGGTGAGACGCGGTCACCGAGGTACCGCGTCTTGCAGTGCCGGAGCCCGGAGGGGACGATCAGCCGCGTGACGAGATCGACCTCGCTGTACCGCCGCTGGTAAAAGACCTTCCCGGACGTCCCCCCGGCGCTGCCCGCCCAGTAGAACGCGTCCGCGTCCCGGTACTCCGACCTTCCTTCCGGCGCAAAAGGGACTGTCAGGACGCAGACCGCCCCGGGGCGCATCGTCCGCGCGATCTCCCGCATGCACTCGCTGTCCCCCTCTCCCGGGATGTGCTCAAGGACGGAGATCGAATAGACCCTGCTGAAGTGTTCGTCGGGGAACGGGAGCTTCCGGCCGTCGGCCTCCATGACATGGAAGCGGGACTCCGGGATATTCCGCATCCGGCGGAACGACGCGTAGGGCTCGAGGAAATACCGCTCGATGTCCGTCGAGTAGACCTCCGCCCCGACCCGGTCGGCGAGGAAGAGCGAGAGGAGCTTCGGGCTCCCGACGTCGAGCACGCGGTCGGCCGCCGTTGCCCCGAGCTCCTCGAACGTGAGGCGGTTCTCGAGCGTCCGCCAGTAGTTTTCCGGGACGATCACGTTCTTCACCGCCTCGCGCGTCAGCCGCCCGCGGACGATGGACTCGATCCCCAGCTTCACGCCGTACAGGTAGAGCATGGTCGCTATCTCTCCGCAGTGGCCCTGTATGTCTTCGCGGTGAAGCGGATATCCGCGAAATAGCATTTCACGCCCTTCTTCAGCCCGCTCTGGAAGTAGAACCGGGTGAACGGCTGGCTGAAGTTGAGCGGCACCGCGATGCTGTTCCACACCCCCTCGTTCACGCTGACTTCGCTCTCCACGCCGTTGTAGTACGCGATCTTGAGCTTCATCGTGGAGAGCGGGTAGATCTCCGCCTTCAGCGTGTCGAATTCCGAGGGATCGATCGGCGTCTCCGCGCCCCACGTCCCGCTCAGGAGGTCGAATGCCCCCCACGGCCCGAAGCTCACTTCCGCCGTGCCGGATGAGGAGCGTGTGACGGCCCTGCTCGCAAAGTCCACCGTCGCTCCCCACGACGTGTTGACGAACGGGGGGTGCAGCGCCCCGTCATACACCACGTTGTCGGGGATCGCGGGCATCGTGCCGCTGTTGGCGACTGTGAACGAGTGCCGCGCCCGCGATGAGTTGCCGAACGCGTCGTAGGCGACGACCTCCAGTTCGTGGTTCCCGTTCCCGAATTTCCACGTGTTGACCTTGAGCGTGTAGGGGGCCTGCGCGGAGGGAGCGGCGAGCGACGCGCCGTCCACGCTGAACTGCACGCCGGCTACCGAAGAATTATCCTTCGCATCCGCCACGAACGTGGCCGTCCCGGAGAGCCGCGCGCCGTCCCGCGGGAAGAGTATCGCGAGCGCCGGCGGGGCGTCGTCCTTCAGGGGGGGCTTCCCCCCCAGGAATGAATAGCGGACGTTCTGCAGAAGGAGGTCGCGGTACCCGGGAGCCAGCGACTTCCTGTAGCCTCCCCCGAGCTCATAGAGGATGACCCCCCCGAGACCGGTCTTTGCGATGTACTGTGCCTTGGCCCGGATCGAGCGCTCCTCGTCGAACGAGATGAACTCGTCTTTGGCCGAGCCCGGGTTGTCGATCCCGATGTATGCGGCGGAGGCGTCGGCATCCCAGCTCACGGGGTAGCGGCTGTAGGCATCCATCAGCGTGAAGTAGGGGACATTGTCCTTGACGACGGGCGTCACCCTCCACGCCTGGCGCGGCCGGGTCACCCCCCCGGTCGACGTCCCGTCCCCCCCCGACCAGCGGTAGCCGTAGAAGTCGATGCCGATCCCCAGCTTCGCGGCGGGGACGCCCGCGGCGATCTTGTCGCGCACCACGTCGTCGATCGCGGGGAGCGGGCCGCCCGTGCTCTGAAATTTCGCGCCGCCGTTGTAGAGAGGGGAGTTGTGCCATGTCTCCCAGCGCGGCCATGGGCCGGACATGTCGTACGTCATCAGGTTGATCTGGTCGAAATACGGGGCGACCTTCGCCAGGAGCTTCCCGTCCGTCCCCGTCATCACCGCGGTAAAGAGGAGCGAGCCCGGCCGTTCCGCCGTCATCTTCGCGCGCAGCTCACGGATGAAGTCGAGGTAGTGCGACGTGCTCGAGACCGGCTCCCAGTCGATATCGATGCCGTCGTAGCCGTACGTGTTCATGAACTGGATGAGCGCGGCGATGAACTTCTCTCTGTTGGCGTCGGCAACGGCCCCGGCGAACCCCCCGTCCGAATTCGATCCGCCGGCGGAGATCAGGATCTTTCTTCCCGCGCCGTGGGCCGCGCGGACCGCTGCGGCCGACGCCGCGGGCGTGATGCCGTTCCCCTCCCCGGCGAAGCTCCCGTTGGCGTTCACGACGAGCGCGAAATGGATGATGTGCGTGACGGCGCTGTAGTCGATCTCTTCCGGGTTCAGCTGCCCCCCCTGCCACCACCCCGCATAGTAGGCGCTCACCCACTTGGACGGCCCGGCAACGCTCCCCGAAAAGGAGAGCGCGGCCACGAGCGCCGCCGCGAGCATTCGCTGTCTCATTGTTCCTCCGCCTTATGCACGATCGGTCATCGAACTCTTGATTACGCCGTACTCCTCCCGCGTCACCAGTGCGCGCACGCGCTCCATGAGCCGGCGGGCCCAGTCTCTCCGCATGCACGGGCGCTCGATCGCCACGAAATAGAGCGCCGAGAGCGCAAGCATGGGCGGGACCGCCATGAGCGCCTGCGCGAACACGTTGAGCGTGTAGCTCCCCGCCGGCACGATGGAGGCGGTGCGCCCGATGATCGCGCCCAGGATCGGGTTATGGAGCAGGTAGATCGTGTAGCACATCCCCCCGATCGTCGTGATCCACGGGTTCGTCATGATCCCGTTCGTGATCCGTCCCCGGAACACCGCGACGTACAGGAGCAGCACGAGGAACGGGAACGCGGCGGCGGCGAATCCCGCGGCGGCGGAGTTTCCCGGGATGTTGAGAAGCGCCACGAGGAGCGGCCAGCCGGCGAGCGTCACCGCGTCCCACGCGGGGCGCAGCGCGGGGCGCCCCCGCCAGTCCAAGAGGTAGATGTCCGCCAGGAGGAACCCGCCCAGGAAGAAGTGGAGAAACCGGACAATCGAGAGATAGAGGATGCTCCCCGGCGCGATGAAGAGCCATGCGTTCACCGCCGAGGCGAGCATCACGCCGACGATGATCCCCCTGCGCAGTGCGCGGCTCCGGATGCTGAAAATGTGCGCCAGGAGCGGGACGAGGATGTAGAACTGCACCTCGATCTCGAGCGACCAGGCGACGTTGTTGACCGGGTTGTCCGCGTGGAACAGGACGTTGTGGCAGTAGATGAGGCTCGCACCGAGATGCGGCAGGAGCGCCGCCGCCCCCCCGGCCGAGGCCCGGATGAGGTACAGCCCGACCATGCAGAGCATGTACGGCGGCTCGAGCCGCGTGAGCCGCCTGAGGAAATAGCTCCCGAGCGGGACGGGCGACTTCCCCAGGAGGCGCGCGGAGGCGAACGGGGAGGCGAGTATGAACCCGCTGATGACGAAGAAGAGCTCCACGCCCCGGAACCCGACGCGCCCCACGTCCGCGACGACGTTCCCGGAGGCCGGGAGGGCGTACGCGAGGGGCGCCTTGAAGGCCAGGCTCACCAGCAGGTGAAAGAGGACGACCCCCCCGATCGCGATGAAGCGGAGACCGTCGATCTCCGGGACGAATCCCCCGGAGGAGGTCACGCGGCGAAAGGGGGCGAGGAGCTTCCCGCTCATCGGCGCTTCTCCTCCACGTACGGCTGCAGGACGCGGGCGAAGAGCTCCGCGGCAACGAGCTGCCCGCGGGGCGTCCAGTGGCCGTTGTCTTTGTAGTAGAGGGGGAAGACGGACTGCGCGGTGTCGCGGAACGCCTGGCACATGTTCGTCACGCTGATCCCGTTCTCCGTGCAGAAGCGGGCGATGAAATCCTGCGGCCAGGTGGAATAGAGCGTGTCGGGGCGGAAGCCCCAGAACCGGCGGCCCACTGCCCATTCGTCCCTGCGTACCTGCATGCCGTACGGGTAGACGTTCACGCGGAAATCGATCCGGCGCGCTTTCAGCGTGTCCCTGATCATGAGGAGATACCGCTCGGAGAGCCGCCAGTCTTCGTCGGAGCGGACGTAGTTCCCCCGGAGCATCGCGTACTTGTCGTACCGGATGTCGCCGGAGAAGTTCCCCTCGTGCCTGATCCCCTCCAGGTACCTTTCGATCCGGAGGCGCACGAAATTGTAGAGGCGCGTGTGGTCCTTGAAGAAGTCCTTGACGGCGACCAGGGGGCCGTTGCCGGAGCCCGACGCGTCGGGCGCGGCCACACCGAGCGGCGTGCCGTCGGGGGCAAAGCGCCCGAGCGCGGTGTACGTGATGTCGTCGTACGCGTCGGAGAGATCGTAGTTGAGTATGACGCAATCGGGCGTGAGCGCGAGCCCCCCGTGCGTGAGGTAGAGGTACTCCAGGAGGGGCGAATAGCTTCCGACGCCCGCGTTGATCACCTCCACCGTGCGGGGCCCGGAGCCGGGGTTCAGCATCCCCTCCAGGCGCTTGGAGAACGTCTCCGGCGCTTCGACGCCGTCCCCCTCCGTGAACGAATCGCCGACCATCAGGATCCGGAGCGTGCCGGGTGCGCGGGGGGCGATCTCCCTGTCGCGCAGCCCGATCGCGTTGATCGCGTACGACGTGTTGAACTCCGTCGACTGGTAGTGCCCCCGCGCCCCGGGGATGAACCGGTGGTGGAGCGTGGCGTCGGGCGCGACGAAGAAATAGCGCATGATCTCGCGGGGCTCCGCGATGCGGAGCGCCGCCTCCACGGCGCAGAGCGCGAGGAGGATGCTCCCCAGGACGAGTCCCGCATGAACGGCGAGCCTGCGCAGCGCGTGCGAGAGTCCGCGTGGGCCTGCGGGGCGCTCCCGGCCGGCCGCGCCGGCTTCTGCTTCGATGACGTCGGACATCAGTAGGCCTGCAGTTCTTTGATGGTCAGGTCGTCCAGCTTCTTGTGCGCGAGCGCCTCGGCGAGGCGGTTGGCGAGCTGGATGTTCGTGATCAGGGGAATGCCGAAGTCGACGGCCTTCCGCCGGATGTAGTAGTCGTTCGAGAGCTCGCTCTCCTGGTAGTTCTTCGGGATGTTGATCACCAGGTCGACCTCCCGCGATTCGATCAGCTCCGCCGCGTTCGGGGAGCCGCTCTCCGACGGCCAGTGCACGGGCGTCGCCTCCTCGCCGCACTCGGCAAGGAACTCCGCCGTGCCGCGCGTGGCGTAGAGCCGCACGCCCATCCGCCGGAAGAGCCGCGCACTCTCCAGGAACGCCACCTTGTCCACCAGGGGGCCGGTCGAGAGGAGGACGCTCTTCAGCGGGAAGCGGAACCCAACGCTCAGGAGCGCCTTCAGGAACGCCTCGTCGAAGTCCTCCCCCAGGCACCCGACCTCGCCGGTCGAGGCCATCTCCACGCCGATCGTGGGGTCGGCCCCCTGCAGGCGCGTGAAGGAGAACTGCGGCGCCTTGACCCCCACGTACGAGAGCCCGAAGAAGAGGCCGTTCAGGGGCTCGACCTGCTCCCCCAGCATCCCGCGCACGGCGATGTCGATGAAGTTCCTCCGGCAGACCTTGGAGACGAACGGGAAGCTTCGCGAGGCGCGGAGGTTGCACTCGATCACCTTCACGTCGGTGCCGCGGGCGAGGTACTGTACGTTGAAGGGGCCAGTGATGTTGAGCTCGGCGGCGATTTCGGCGGAGATCTTCTGGACGCGGCGGATGGTCTCCAGGTACGTCCGCTGGGGGGGCAGGACGAGCGTCGCGTCGCCGGAGTGGACGCCCGCGTTCTCCACGTGCTCCATCACCGCGCTCGCCACGATGCGCCCGCCGATCGCCACGGCGTCCACCTCCACCTCCTTCGCATTTTCCAGGAACTTCGAGACGACCACCGGGTGGTCGGGCGACACCTCGGCGGCCTTCCCGAGGAACGTCTTCAGCTCGCCGGCGTTCGTCGCCACGCCCATCGCCGCGCCGCTCAGGACGTAGGAGGGACGGATGAGCACGGGGTAGCCGATCGCGTCGGCAAACTCCTCCGCCCCCGCGAGCGAGGAGACCTCGCGCCACGGCGGCTGGTCCACGCCGATCCGGTCGAGGAGCGCCGAGAACTTGTGCCGGTCTTCCGCCCTGTCGATGTCGGCCGGCGACGTCCCGATGATCCTCAGTCCCTCCTGCTCCAGTCGCAGCGCGAGCGTGTTCGGGAGCTGCCCGCCGACGGCCACGATCACGCCGATGCAGTGCTCCCGCTCGTAGATGTCCCGCACGGTCTCGATGCTGATCTCGTCGAAATAGAGCCGGTCGCAGACGTCGTAGTCGGTGCTCACCGTCTCGGGGTTGAAGTTCACCAGCACCGCCCCGTAGCCCATGCGGCGGAGCGCCAGCGAGGCGTTGACGCAGCACCAGTCGAACTCGACGGAGCTGCCGATGCGGTAGGCGCCGGAGCCGATCACCAGGACGTTCTTCCCCCCGCCCCAGGCGACGTCGTCCTCGGCGGCGTCGTACGTCATGTAGAGATAGTTGGTCTTCGCCGGGTACTCCGCCGCAAGCGTGTCGATCTGTTTCACGTACGGCCGGATCCCACGGTTGTAGCGGTATTTCCGGAGGACCCCCTCGTCGATGCCGAGGATCCCGGCGATCTGCCTGTCGGCGAACCCTGTCCGCTTGGCCTCGCGCAGGATCTCCGCGGGGCACGGCCCCCCGGCGTACCTGCGGAGCGCCCGCTCCACCTGCACCACGCCCGCGATCCCGTCGAGGAACCAGTGGTCGATGAACGTGAGGCGGTGGATCTCCTCCGCCGTCATCCCGCGGCGGAACGCCTCCGCCAGCGCGAATATCCTCTCCGGCCCGGGCCGCGCCAGCTCGGGCGCAATGTCGGCGCACCCGGCGAAGCGGTCCGTGCAGAGCCCGGGGGCCCCGATGTCGAGCATCCGGACCGCCTTCTGGAGAGCCTCCTCGAAGTTCCTCCCGATCGCCATCACCTCGCCGACGGACTTCATGGCGGAGCCGAGCTGCGTGGAGACGTTCCTGAACTTCTTCAGGTCCCACCGCGGGATCTTCACCACCACGTAGTCGAGCGCGGGCTCGAAGCACGCGCTGGTGACGCGCGTGACCGCGTTCTGCAGCTCGGTGAGCGCGTAGCCGAGAGCGAGCTTCGCGGCGACGTACGCCAGCGGGTAGCCGGTCGCCTTCGAGGCGAGCGCGGAGCTGCGGGAGAGGCGCGCGTTCACCTCGATCACCCGGTACGCCTCAGAGGCGGGGTCGAGCGCGAACTGGATGTTGCACTCCCCGACGACGCCGAAATGCCGGATGACGCGCAGGGCGATCTCCCGGAGCATATGGTACTCCCTGTTGGAGAGCGTCTGGCTGGGCGCCACCACGATGCTCTCCCCCGTGTGGATCCCGAGCGGGTCGATGTTCTCCATGTTGCAGACGGTGATGCAGTTGTCCTGCGCGTCGCGCACCACCTCGTACTCGACCTCCTTCCAGCCGTAGAGGTCCTCCTCGATGAGCACCTGCGGCGAGTGGGCGAGCGCCTGGCGCACACGGCTTTCCAGCTCTTCCGGCGAGGCGCAGCGCCCCGAGCCGAGTCCCCCGAGCGCGAACGCCGCGCGCACCATCACCGGGTAGCCGATCGCCGCGGCTGCGTCCAGCGCCCCGGCCACCGTCGTCTCCGCGCGGGACCGGGGGGTCGCGACGCCGATCTCACCGAGCCGGCGCGCAAACGTCTCCCTGTCCTCCGTGTCGCGGATCGCCTCAATGGGAGTCCCCAGGACGCGCACGCCGTTCGTTGTCAGGACGCACCGGCGGGCGAGCTCCAGCCCGCAGTTGAGCGCGGTCTGTCCCCCGAACCCCATCAGTATGCCGTCGGGCCGCTCCTTCCGGATCACCTTCTCGACCATCTCCGGGCTCACCGGCAGCAGATAGACGCTGTCGGCCATGTCGTCGGATGTCTGGATCGTCGCAATGTTGGGATTCACCAGGACGGTGCGGACCCCCTCCTCCTTCAGCGCCTTGATCGCCTGGCTCCCGGAGTAGTCGAACTCCCCCGCCTCGCCGATCTTGAGCGCGCCGCTGCCGAGAACGATGACCTTACGCGGCCTGTCCGTCATGCGCCATCACCTGGATGAAACTGTCGAAGAACCCGTCGGTGTCCGACGGCCCGGGCGTCGCCTCGGGATGGAACTGCACGGAGCGGAAGGGGCGCGACCGGTGGCGGATCCCCTCGTTCGTCCCGTCGTTGGCGTTGAAGAACCAGGGCTCCCACTCGGCCCCGAGTGTCCGCTCGTCGACCGCGTACCCGTGGTTCTGGCTCGTCACGTAGCAACGCCGCGAGCCGACCTGCAGGCAGGGCTGGTTCTGGCTCCTGTGGCCGAACCGCATCTTGTACGTCTCCCCCCCCGCGGCGAGCGCCAGGAGCTGGTGGCCGAGGCAGATCCCCATGACCGGGATCTCCCTGTCCATCCCCCTGCGCAGGACGTCGATCGCCTCCGCGCACATGCGCGGATCGCCGGGCCCGTTGGAGAGGACGACACCGTCCGCCTCCTCGTGTGTCCAGTCGTAGTTCCACGGGACGCGGAGCACCGAGACGCCCCGCCGCGTGAGGCTCCGGATGATGTTGCTCTTGGCGCCGAAATCCACGACCACGCACCGGAGCGGCCCGCCGGAAGGGTAATGCTCGGGCGCGCCCACGCTCACGCCGGCGACAAGGTTCTGCGCGTTGGGATCTTCCAGCGGCACGTCCGCGCCGTCCACGAGTATTTTCCCCATCATCGTCCCCCGCTCGCGGAGCCGCCGCGTGAGCGCGCGCGTGTCGATCCCCGTGATCCCGGGGATCCCCTCCGCCTTCAGCCATGCCTCCAGCGAGCGCCCGGCGGACCAGTGGCTGTACGTGCGCGAGAGCGAGGCGACGACGAGCCCCCGCACGTGGATGCGCGCGCTTTCGAACCAGGGGGAGAGCCCGGCCTCACCGGCCGACCCCCCGGGCGGCACGCCGTAGTTCCCGATGAGCGGGTACGTGCAGGCCAGGATTTGTCCCGCGTACGAGGGATCGGTCAGCGTCTCCGGGTATCCCACCATCCCCGTGTTGAAGACCACCTCCCCCGCCGCGGGACGGGATGCGCCGAACGACTCTCCGGCGAAGACCGTCCCGTCTTCCAGGTGCAGTTCAGCCCGCATGCTAAAAGAGCGTATAAATGAACGGCGCGAGCGCCGACCCCTGCGTGAGCACCAGCAGGAGCCCCAGGAGGAGGAGCGTCGCAACGATCGGTCCCAGCCACCATTTCTTTCTCACCCGGAGGAACGACCAGATCTCCCCCAGCATGAAGAGTTTGCTCTGCGCTGCCATCGGATCTCCCTTCGTGTGTGTCCCGTTGCTAGAACAGCCGTTCGTACCGCGCCCTGTCAGGCTGCGCCTGTTCCCGCTTTTTCCAGTAGGAGGGTGCCGCCCGGTCGATCCGCTCGTCCAGGAGGTCCTTCCCGAGCGCCCTCGCCGCGAGCCCCGCGGGCGTGAGCACCAGGTAGAAGAAGAGGCCGAGGATCAGCCGCGTGTTCACCCACGCGAGCCACCGGGCGAACGTCATCCAGGCGACGTAGATCGGCCGGAGCAGGGGGACCGCCACAAGCCCCCCGAGCGCAAACGCGGCCGCGGCCGCGATGAGCCACGGCCAGCGGGGGTTCCCCCGCCAGGCCGCAAGGGCGGCAGCCGCCACGCCCAGCAGGGCGAACGTGATGCCGAATTTCCGGACCTCCCTGCGGGAGGCGTTGATCGTGTCAGTCAAGTTCGAACTCCTTCATCCAGTTGGCATCGGCGGTGAGCGGCTTCTGCTCTTTCTTGGCGACGACGAAGCTCCCCATGACCAGGTAATCCATCTCGGTGCGCATGAAGCAGCGGTAGGCCTCCTCCGGCCGGCAGACGATCGGTTCCCCCCGCACGTTGAACGACGTGTTGATGATGACGTCGCAGCCGGTCTTCTCGCCGAACCGCCGGATGACGTCGTAGTAGAGGTCGTTGTCCTCCCTGTCCACCGTCTGCACGCGCGCCGAGTAGTCGATGTGCGTGACCGCGGGGATATCCGAGCGGGGGACGTTCAGCTTTTCGATGCCGAAGAGGGACTCCTGCTCCGGGGTCATCGGGATCATCCGCTCCTTCGTGACCGGCGCGACCAGGAGCATGTACGGGCTCGCCCGGTCGAGCTGGAAGTATTCCCCCACCTTCTCCTTCAGGACCGTGGGGGCGAAGGGGCGGAACGACTCCCGGAACTTGATCTTCAGGTTCATCACCGACTGCATCTTCGGCGAGCGGGCGTCGCCGATGATGCTGCGCGCGCCGAGCGCGCGGGGGCCGAACTCCATGCGCCCCTGGAACCAGCCGATCACGTTCTCCCCCGCAATCAGGTCCGCCGTCGTCTCCACCAGCTCGTCGCGGGTCAGCTTCCGGAAGGGGATCTCGTTCATCCGGAGGAAATGCTCGATCGCGTCGTCGTCGTACAGGGGCCCGAGGTATGAGCCGCGCTGCGCGTCCCGCCCCGGCGTCACCGCGCGGGGATTCTCCAGGATCGCGTGCCAGGCGAAAAGGGCCGCGCCGAGCGCGCCGCCCGCGTCCCCCGCGGCCGGCTGGATCCAGATGTCGCGGAAGGGTCCCTCCCGCAGGATGCGCCCGTTCCCGACGCAGTTGAGCGCGACCCCCCCGGCCATCACCAGGTTCTCCTCGCCGGTCTCCCGGTGGACGTGGCGCGCCATGCGGAGCATGATTTCCTCGGTCACGTCCTGGAGCGACCGCGCGAGGTCCATCTCCCGCTGCGTGAGCTTCGACTCCTGCGCGCGCTCGGGCCCGCCGAAGAGGGCCGCGAACTTCGCGTTCGTCATCCGGAGACCCGCGCAGTAGTCGAAGTACTCCATGTTCATCTTGAACGACCCGTCCGCCTTCAGATCGATCAGGTGGTCGTAGATCGTCTGGACGTACTTCGGCTCACCGTACGGGGCAAGCCCCATCACCTTGTACTCCGCCGAGTTCACCTTGAACCCTGTGAAGTAGGTAAACGCCGAGTAGAGGAGCCCGAGCGAGTGGGGGAAGCTCTGCTCCCCCATCATCCGGAGTGTGTTACCTTTTCCTACACCGTAGCTGGTGGTGGTCCATTCCCCCACACCGTCGAGCGTCAGGAACGCGGCCTGCGTAAACGGCGAGGGGTAGAAGGCCGAGGCGGCGTGCGACTCGTGGTGGTCCGTGAAGACGAGTTTCCCCTCGTAGCCGTCGAGGGCGTCCCGGATGAGCGAGGGGATCCAGAGCTTCTCCTTCAGCCAGAGCGGCATGGCCATCATGAACGACGCGATGCCCCTGGGCGCGTAGGCGAGGTACGTCTCGAGGATCCGCTCGAACTTGACGAGCGGCTTGTCGTAGAAGGCGACCAGGTCGAGCCCGGCGGGCGTGATCCCCCCCTGCTTGAGGCACCAGGCGATCGCCTGCGCCGGGAAATTGTGGTCGTGCTTTTTCCGGGTGAACCGCTCTTCCTGCGCCGCGGCGACGATGACGCCGTCCCGGATGAGCGCGGCCGCCGAATCGTGGTAAAAACAGGAGATGCCGAGGATGTTCATGCGCGTCCTTTCATGCCGTGTGGAGATAGGCGGGAAGATGCTCCGGCTCGATCATCCCCCCGCGCGCCATGATCGCCGCGTACTCCATGGCCGTCTTGAGCTGCCGCACGTTGCCGGGCCAGGCGAAGGCGCTGCAGAGCTTCAGCGCCTCCGGCGAGATCCCCTGCACGGGGTTCATGTACCGGTCGCGCATCTCGCGCAGGAAGCGCTCGATCAGCACCGGGATGTCGCTCCTCCGGGCCCGTAGGGGAGGGAGCGTGATCCTGATCGCCGCCAGGCGCGAGGCGAAATCCTCAGCGCCGGCGTCCTCGGAGGAGCCGTTGCGCACGCGGCTCGTCGTGGCGATGAGCCGGACGTTCACCTCGTGCGACATGTCCCCCCCGATCCGCCGGAACTGCTTGTACTCGACCGCGCGGGCCACGCGGAGCTGGACGGCCGGGGGGATCGCCTCGATCTCGTGGAGGTAGAGCGTCCCCCCGGAAGCCTCCTCGAACGCGCTCTTGCGGATCTCGATATTGTCCCAGGAGATCGCGTCGTAGCCGAAAAGCTCCTTCTCGATGTTCGCCGGGCCGACCGCCCCGCAATCCACCGTGAAGATCGGCCCCCGCGCCCGCGCGCTCATCTGGTGGATCATGCGCGCGGCCCACTCCTTCCCCGTCCCCGGTTCTCCCTGGATGATGACGCTGAGATCGCTCGGCGCGACGCGCTGGAGGCTCACGAGGGCCTCCTGCATCGGCTCGCTGAGGCTGGGGGGGATCATCGCTTCCACTGGTCGTCGTCTCCCGGCTTGTTAAATGCCGATTTTGAGTGTCATCTCGTCGAATTTTCCCGCCCCGACGAGGGGCATGATCGCGTAGTCAAACGTGACCCCGGCGATCGAGAGGCCGATCCCGTACCGCACCTGCCACACCTCGGCGTTGAGATACCCGAGCCGGAGGCTCAGCACGTCCGCGATCACCACCTCGGCCCCCCCCCGCAGGCGGACCAGCCGCGTGGCGAAATCCTTCTCCCCCGAGATGGAGATCGTCAGGAACGGGATGGCGCTCGTCGAGGGATACCGCATCGTGCTCCCGATTTCGAGGCTCCGCGGGGGATGGCGGATCCCCCCGCGCGTCACCTGCGCCGTGCCAGCCTCCTCCGCCGTGTAGTCGACGCCGGTCCCGAGCCCCCGGTAGATGACCGAGTAGCTGGTCCCCGGCGTCGGCGAGTACATGAGTCCCGCGGCGAACTGCGCCGCGCGGCGGGAGAGGGAGTCGTCCTGCGCGAGGCGGAAGTTCCCCAGGAGGCCGAGGCTCAGGTCCGAGCTGACGCTCGGCACGCGGAACGCCCACGCCGCGTCCAGGTCGTACTGCGTGAACTTGTACGGGCCCGCGGTCGTGAACTTCCCCGCGCTTTCCATGCCGGCGCCGAGCCCGACCGCCATCGTGCGCGAGGCGAAGACGCGCCCCGCGATGTTCTCGCTGAAGACGCCCCCCGCATAGTCGTGCCGCTGGTCCGCGACGACGTTCGCGTGGCGCAGATACGCGAGCGTGGCCGGGTTCCGGTACATCGACTCGATGTCGAATTCATCAGACCCGATCGCGTCCCCGAGCGCCATGCCCCGCGCACCGAGATATTTCTGCACCGGCGGCTCGTACAGGGACTGCCCCCGCGCCCCGCTCCAGGCGAGGACGACCGCGGTGGCAACGAGTGTGCAGGCGACGCCGGCTCTGCCGTGAACGCTCATGGGCGCACCGTCCTACTTGACAAGGGCGAAGAGCGTCAACACGACCACGATGTCGTACACGAACGGGGAGAACTGGCGCACGAAGTTTTCGGCCTTCGGGACGTAGACCAGGTCCCCCGGGTTCACCATCGGCGTGGCGCGCACCAGGCGTCCCGCGCCGGGGGAGACGAGCCCCGAGAGGTCGATCTCCTCCTCGCGGCCGAGGTCCCCGTTCCTGTACACCTTGATATGGCGGAGGTCGGCGTCCCCGGAGGGACCGCCGGCGGTCGCGAGCACCTGGAAGACCGAGACCGCGGAGGTGTTCGGGTAGCTGTTCTGCTGCGCCACGGCCCCCAGCACGATGATGTTCTGCACTGTCGCCGAGGTCAGGTTGAGCGTGATGTAGACCTTGCTCTTCACGAAATCGGTCAGCTTCGCCACGATCTCCGCCTCGAGCTGGTCCTTCGTGAGTCCCACCGCCTTCAGGTCGCCAATGAGCGGGATGCTGATCATGCCGGCCGCGTTGACCGACGTCGTGGTGTTGAATTCGGGGTAGCCGAGCACGCTCAGCTGGAGCTGGTCGCCGGTCTGGATCTGGTCGCCGTGCGCCTGCGTGCCGAATTTGCCGGGGCCCAGGCCCGGCGTGCTCATTGCGCGGGCGGTCTCCGCGGTGACGGCCTCGGTCGTGCAGCCGCTCGTGCAGGCCAGGAGTGCGCCGAGCGCCGTGCATGCGGCGCCGAGCGCAGCCGCGCGGCGGATGTTGGCAATGTTCACGTATGCGTTCCGTGTCGTGGTTCGGTGCTGCCCGTGGCGCCGCGAGGCGCCGGGCCGCACGAGCACAGGGCAATTCCCGTGCCGGGAGGGAGCGCGGGGTCTCCCGGGCGGCGCGGAGGGCGAACCGCGTTCGTTCGCGGCGATTTTCCCGCCGGGCGCCGCAGGGACCCGCGGCGGCGCGGGAGCCCGCGCGCTGCATGTGTCACAATTTGTGACAGCGGCCGCGGGCGGCCTGTGCCTTTCCGTGACACACGGCGCGACGCGATCCGGAATTTGCGCCGTGTAAGCGCTCCATGCACGGTGCCGGCGGTGGCATGCAAATTGACGATTTGAATCCGGCGCAATCGTCCATGTGAAACATCCGCGGAGCCGCAGAGGGACGTGCAACAATCACAGTTCAGCATGCGTGACCTGAAGCTGTTCGTCGCCCGGCGGAAGAAGTACCTCATCTTTCCCCCGATCATCGTGACGGCCGTCTGCGTCCTGGGCGCGTACATGCTCCCGAAGAAGTACGAATCGAGCACCACGATCTGGGTGCAGCCCGACGAGATCCTGAACCCGCTCGTCAGCTACCAGATGGCGGTCCAGCTCGCCTCCTCGGACCGCCTGGAGACGTTCATGGAGATCGTCTACAGCCGCAAGACGATCGAGACGGTGATCGACAGCGTGGGTCTCGGGCGGGGGGTGGAGGAGGGGATCGCCTGGGACAACCTGATCGAGAAGGTCCGGGCGAGCATCCGCACCGGGCGCAAGGGGTCCGATTCGTTCACGATTTCCTACCTGGACACCGATCCCGTCCGGGCGCAGAAGATGGTCTCCTGCCTGGCCAGGACGTTCATCGAGACCCGCATCCGGGGCGAGGCGCGCCGCAACGAGCTGACCGTGGAGTTCTTCGAGCGGAAGCTCCGGGAATACCAGGAGAAGTTCGAGAGCACGCAGCACGACATGGTGACGCTCCTGCTCCAGCGCATGCGGCAGCGGCCCACGGGGAGCAGCGGGCTCTACTCGCGCCTGGAGGACCTCGACAGGCAGATCCAGACGCAGAACGACAAGGCGCGGGCCGACGAACAGGCGCTCACGCAGCTCGCGCTCTTCCCGGACGGCTTCCATTCCGACGAGGGCAAACAGGCGCTGGCGGAGCTGCGGCGCGCGAGCCTCCCGTATGCCGATGAGCTCAGGGCGTCGATGGCGCAGTACGACGAGGTGTCGTCGCGGTACACCCCGCTCTTCCCCGAGGTGGGGAAGGCGATCAACGAGGTCCAGGAGATCCTCCGCAAGATGCGCGTGGCCGTCGAATCCGAGCGAAGCGCGCTCACGGGGCAGATCGCCTCCCTGCAGGCCAGCCGCCAGCAGACGATCGAGGAGCTGATGCAGTACTCCGTCGACCAGCAGGAGGACCTGAGCAAGAAGTCCAATTACAACCTCTACCAGAGGCTGTACGAGGACATGAAGACGAAGCTGGAACAGGCGAAGATCACGCAGGAGCTGGGGAAGAACGCGGAGAACTCGTTCATCATCATCGACCCGCCGCGGGTCCCGGCCAAGCCCTCCAAG
>Ga0335069_10003029_pt1 | contig 25589 bp, 23 predicted proteins | sample Lox_Sample_11_FD_206714 | JGI IMG/M metagenome (GOLD analysis project Ga0335069, IMG submission 206714) | Soil microbial communities from Loxahatchee National Wildlife Refuge, Florida, United States - Lox_Sample_1.1 | ecosystem: Environmental > Terrestrial > Soil > Wetlands | place: USA... | reverse complement strand
CGAGGTTCTCGAGCACGTCCGCCGCCAGCGGCGAGACGACGGTGTGCTCCGCGCGCGGGGGCGGCTGCCACTCGGCCCGGTGCCGCGGCGGGCGGTCGGCGAGGACGTCCTCGATGTCCTCGGCCAGAGCCCGGCCGTCGGGGTAGCGCTCCTCCGGCCGCTTGGCCATCGCCCGTGCCACGATGGCCTCTACCTCCTGGGGCACGCCCGGGACCCGCTCCGAGACGGGGTCCGCCGCGCGGTGGATGACGCGGGTGAGGATGGCCGCGACGGAGGGCGCGTCGAAGGGGCTCTTGCCGGTGATGAGCGCCCAGGCCACCGCGCCCAGCGAGAAGAGGTCGGAGCGGGCGTCGAGCGGCTCGCCGGCGGCCTGCTCGGGCGACATGAAGAGAGGCGTCCCGCAGAGGTCGCCGGGGCTCGTCAGCGAGCCCGCGTCCAGCCGGGCCACGCCGAAGTCGAGGATCTTCGGCTCCCCCGCCGGCAGCAGCATGATGTTCGCGGGCTTGATGTCGCGGTGGATGACGCCCTGCGCGTGGGCGTGGGCCAGGGCCTCCGCCACCCGGCCCACGATGCGCAGGGCCTCCCGCCAGGGCAGGGGCCCGCTGGAGGCGAGGCGGTCGGCCAGGGTCTGGCCCTTCAGGTACTCGAGCGCGAGGTAGAGCACGCCGCTCTCGGCGTCGCGGCCCACGTCGTGCGCCACCACGATGGCCGGGTGCGACAGACGGGCGGCGGCGCGGGCCTCGGTCAGGAAGCGTGCCTCCCAGGACTCGCGCTCCGACCGCGAGGCGGCGACGGGCCGGATGGTCTTGAGGGCGATCGTCCGGTGCAGGTTGGGGTCCCAGGCCTCGTAGACGACGCCCATCACGCCGCGGCCCAGCTCGCGGCGGATCTCGTAGCGGCCGATGCGGATGGCGTCGGTCCCGGTGCCCACGGCGCGACCGATTCTACCCGGGGGGGGAAGCGGCGTCAGCGCGGAGGTCGCCCCACAGCGCCTGCGCTATAGTAATCGTTGATATAGCTGCGGTCTCCGCGCGCAGGATCCGGGGACCCAGCGAGGCGCTCAGGAAGCCGGCCTCGTGCAGGGCCTCGGTCTCCGAGGTCTCGAACCCTCCGGCGGGCCCGACCAGCAGCAGCAGCGAGGAGCCGGCGGCCACCGGCAGGGACGTGAGCGGCGGGTGAGCGGGGGTCTCGAGCAGCGCGACCCGGAGGCCGTCGAAGGGCGTGGCGATCAGGAAGGGCAGCGTCTGCGCGGGCGCCAGGCGCGGCACCACCGCCCGGCCGCACTGCTCCGCCGCGCCACAGACGACCCGGTGCCAGCGCTGGTCGCGGCTGCCGTGGAGGGCCGGCCGCGCGGCCGCGTCGGTGCGCATGGTGACCACCGGGCGGATCTCCGCGACCCCCAGCTCCGTGGCCTTCTGCAGCACCAGCTCCATGCGGTCGCCCTTGAGCGGCGACAGGGCCAGCACCAGGTGCAGCGGCGACTCCGGCCGGGGCGTGACGGGGCCGGAGAGCCTCGCCGACACGCTGCGGCGGGAGACCTGTTCGAGGACGGCCTCGAACTCCCCGCCCCGGCCGTCGAAGACCCGCACCGGCGCACCTGCCCGCAGGCGCAGGACCTCGCGGGCGTGGTGGGCGGCGGGCTCGGGCAGGTCGACGCGGGCGCCGGGCGCGGCCTCCTCGACGTGGAAGCGGGGGATCACGGCGTCCCCTCGTACAGCAACGCGGCCCACTCCCCGAGCCTGCGCCGGCGCGGGGTGCCGCAGGCGGCGAAGGCCTCCGCCACGAACGCCACGTCCTCGACCAGCAGGCCGGAGAGGACGAGGGCCGCGCCTGGCGCGAGCAGCGTGCGGATCTCGGCGGCGCGGTCGACCAGCAGCAGGGCCATCAGGTTGGCGAGCACCAGGTCGAAGCTGCGCGGGCGCAGGCCCCGCCCGCCGTCGGCGCGCACCACGCCCAGCCGCGCCCCGTTGAGGGCCGCGTGGTGGACGGCCGAGGCGGCCGCCTCCGGGTCGAGGTCGCTGGCCACCACCGGGGAGGCGCCCAGGCGCGCGGCGGCGATCGCCAGCAGTCCGGTGCCGGCGCCGAGGTCGAGCGTACGGCCGAGCCGGCGGCGCGCGGCGAGGTCCTCGAGCGCGCCGAGGCACAGGCGCGTGGTCTCGTGGGTGCCCGTGCCGAACGCGCGGCCGGGATCGACGAGCAGCACGTCCGGCGACGGCGCCGGCGCCTCCCAGGCGGGGGCGATCAGGAAGCGGCCGGCCGGGAAAGGCCGGAAGCCCTCGCGGAAGCGCGCCACCCAGTCGACCTCCGGGACGGGCGTGGGCTGCACCTCGGCCTGTGGCAGCGCCTCGCGGATCGTGGCCGGGGCGACGGAGTCGGGGAAGTAGGCCAGCAGCTCGAGCCAGCCGTTCGCGGACCGGACCTCGAGCCCCAGGGTCCCGTTCTCCCAGAGCGCCGCGGTGGCGGCGTCCTCGTCTGCGGCAGGCAGGCGGAGGCGGAAGGCGCGCATGGCGGTCGAACGGCGCTACCCCAGCAGGTCCTTCATCCGCTCCAGCAGCGACTTGTCCTTGTCCTTGGGGTCGGGCAGGGGCAGGGTCCTGGCGAGTTGCTCGAAGAGCTTGCGCTGCTCGGCGGTCAGGTGCTTCGGCACCACCACCCGGACCAGCACGTGCAGGTCGCCCCGGCCGTGGCCGCCGAGGTGGGGCACGCCCTGGCCGCGCACGCGCAGCACGGTGCCGGACTGGGTCCCTTCGGGCAGATGCACCTTCGAGGTACCGCCGTCGAGGGTCGGCACCTCGAGGCTGGCGCCGAGCACCGCCTGGGGCACGCTCACCGGCATCTCGCAGAAGAGGCTGGTGCCGTCCCTCTTGAAGAAGGGGTGGTTCTGCACGCGGACGACGACGTAGAGGTCGCCGGACGGGCCGCCCTGGGTGCCCGCCTCGCCCTCGCCGGAGATGCGGAGCTGGCTGCCGGTGTCGACGCCCGCCGGGATCTTGAGCTGCAGCGTGCGCTCGGCCGCCACCTGGCCGCTGCCTCTGCAGGTCTTGCACGGCTCTTCGACGATGCGGCCGGCGCCGCGGCACTGGCTGCAGGTGCGGGCCACCGAGAAGAAGCCCTGCTGGAACGTGACCTGGCCGGCGCCGCGGCAGGTGGGGCAGGTGGCGGGCTTGGTCCCGGCGGCGGCCCCGCTGCCGCCGCAGGCGGAGCAGCTCTCGGTCCGCGGGATGCGGATCTGGGTCTCGGTGCCGAAGGCCGCCTCCTCGAACGGCAGCTCGAGGTTGTAGCGCAGGTCCTGTCCGCGGCGAGGCCCCCGCCGGCGGGTTCCGAACATGTCGCCGAAGCCGAAGAAGTCGCCGAGGATGTCGCTGAAGTCCGCGAAGATGGTGGGGTCGAAGCCGCCGCCCGCGGCCCCGCTCACGCCGGCGTGGCCGTAGACGTCGTAGCGGTGCCTCTTGTCGGGGTCACCCAGGACACCGTAGGCCTCGGCCGCTTCCTTGAAGCGCTCCTCCGCCTGCCTGTCGCCGGGGTTGCGGTCGGGGTGGTGCTTCAGCGCGAGCTTGCGGTAGGCGGACTTCACCTCCTGCTCGGAGGCGTTGCGCGGCACGCCCAGCACTTCGTAGTAGTCGCGGGGAGGCAAGGTTACGTGCGCATCATCGCCTGGCCGATCAGGGCCGCGGCCTTCTCCATCTCCGCCAGCCGCCCGCGCAGGTCGTCGATCGCGGAGTCCGGGCGCGCCTTCTTGGCCTTCTCGATGGCGTCCAGGATGCGCCGCTGCTCGTCGGGCGTCAGCTTGCCCTCCAGCGCCTGCACCGAGCGCATGGTGTTGGTCACCAGGCCGTCGAGCTGGCGCACCACCGCCTCCTGGTCCTTCCTGGCCTTCTGCTCGGCGTCGCGGGCGCGCGTCTCCGAGGCCAGCCGGTCCACCTCGCCCTGGCTGAGCCCGCTGGAGGGGTGGATGACCATCGACTGGCTGCGGCCGGTGGCCTGGTCGGCGGCGCTCACGGAGACGATGCCGTTGGCGTCGATCTCGAAGGTCACCTCGATCTGCGGCACCCCCCGGGGCGCCTGGGGGATGTCCGTCAGCTCGAACTTGGCCAGGCTCTTGTTGTAGGCGGCCATGTCGCTCTCGCCCTGCAGCGCGTGCACCTCGACCCGGGTCTGGTTGTCGGCCACGGTGGTGAAGACGCGGCTCTTGCGGGTGGGGATGGTGCTGTTGCGGTCGATGAGCGCGGTGAAGGTGCCGTCCTTGGTCTCGATGCCCAGGGTGTGCGGGGTGACGTCGAGCAGGACCAGGTCCTTGACGTCGCCCTGCAGGATGCCGGTCTGGATGGCGGCGCCCATGGCCACGCCCTCGTCGGGGTTCACGGCGCGGTTGGGCTCCTTGCCGAAGACCCGGCGCACCACCTCCGTCACCTTGGGGGCGCGGGTCTGGCCGCCGACCAGCAGCACCTCGTCGATCTGCTCCGCGCGCAGCGCGGCGTCGGAGAGGCAGCGCCGGCAGGGCTCGGTGGTCTTCTCCAGCAGCTCGTTGGTCAGCTCCTCGTACCTCTGGCGGGTGAGCACGGTGTTGAGGTGCTTGGGCCCCGAGCTGTCGGCGGAGATGAAGGGCAGCACGATCTCCGTCTGCTGCGCGGAGGAGAGCTCGCACTTCGCCTTCTCGGCGGCCTCCTTCAGCCGCTGCAGGGCCATGCGGTCCTGCCGCAGGTCGATCGAGGTCTCCCGCAGGAACTCGCCGATCAGCCAGTCGATCACCCGCTGGTCGAAGTCCTCGCCGCCCAGGTAGGTGTCGCCGCCGGTCGCTCGCACCTGGAACAGGCCCTCCGCCATCTCCAGGATGGTGATGTCGAAGGTGCCGCCGCCCAGGTCGTAGACGGCCACGAAGCGGCCGCCGCTGGCCGCCGTCTTGAGGCCGTAGGCCAGGGCCGCCGCCGTCGGCTCGTTGATGATGCGCGAGACCTTGAGGCCGGCGATGAGGCCGGCGTCCTTGGTCGCCTGCCGCTGGGCGTCGTCGAAGTAGGCAGGCACGGTGATGATCGCCTCCTCGACGGCCTCGCCCAGGTAGTCCTCGGCCGCGGCCTTGAGCTTCTGCAGGACGAAGGAGGAGATCTCGGGAGGGGAGTAGACCTTCTCCTCGATCTGGATGTGCACGTCGCCGTTGGGCGCCTGCACCAGGTGGAAGGGCAGGAACTTGCGAGCCTCGGTGGCCTGGGGGGAGCCGAACTTGCGCCCGATCAGCCGCTTCACCGCGAAGACCGTGTTCTTCGGGTTGGTGAGGGCTTGGCGCTTGGCGATCTGGCCCACCAGCCGCTCCCCCTTGGTGGTGAAGCCCACGATGGAGGGGGTGGTGCGGGCGCCCTCCTGGTTGGGGATCACCTGCGGCACGCCGCCCTCCATCACCGCCACGCACGAGTTCGTCGTGCCCAGGTCGATGCCGATCATCTTGCCCATGGGTGGGACCTCGCTCTCCGGGCCCTCAGATGCCCTCGCCGCCCTCCGGCGGCACGTCGCTGCCGCCGTCGGCGCCCGCGCTGCTCGCCTCCGCCTCGCCGCTCGCCACCTTGACCAGCGCCGGGCGAAGCAGCCGGTCCTTGTACGTGTATCCCTTGCGGAACACCTCCGCCACGGTTCCCGCCTCGTAGCCGGGGACGTGCTCGTGCAGGAGCGCCTGGTGGCGCAGCGGGTCGAAGCGCTCACCGACCGGGTCCACCGCCGCCACCTCGTGCGACTCGAGCGTCGCCTGCAGCTCGCGCAGGGTCAGCTCGACGCCCTGGCGCAGCCCGTCCTCCCCGCCGGCGGCGGCGAGCGCGCGCTCCAGGTTGTCCGCCGTGTCCACCAGCCGGCGGAAGATGTCGCTGGCCACGTCGTCGGCCAGCGCCCGCTGGTCGCGCTCGCTGCGCTTCTTGAAGTTCTCGAACTCCGCCCGTCGCCGCAGCAGGGCCTCCTTGAGCTCGGAGCACTCGTGGCGCAGGGCCGCGAGCTCGTCCTCCCGGGCGGGCTCGGCCGCCGCCATGCCCGCCCCCTCGGGTGCGTCCGTCTCCGGCTCGCCGTCCCTGCCGTTGTGTCCCCGCCGGCTCATTCGCGCTGCCTCCGCAGCACGTCGGACACCGCGCGGGCCACATGGTCGACCAGCGCCACGACGTGCGCATACTCCATCCGGGTCGATCCCAGGACCCCCAGGCCCAGCCCCTCGTCGCCCTCGATCGGCGCGCGGGCGGTGACGAGGGAGAGGTCCCTGAGGTCCGGGTCGGGGTTCTCGTGCCCGATGAGGACCCGGATGCCGTCCCCCGACAGGCACGCGTTGAGGATCCGGACCAGCCGGCCCTTCTCCTCGAAGGTCGCGACCAGCCCGCGCAGGCGCTCCAGGTCCTCGAACCCGGGGCGGCCCACGATGTTCGAGGTGCCCTCGAGGTAGACGTTCGCCTCCCCTTCGTCCTGGAAGGCGAGCCCGCCCAGCGCGACCACCTTCTGCAGCAGCGAGTCGTAGAGTGCCTTCTCCTCGCTCATCAGCTCGAGCAGGCGGGCGCGGATGTCGGCCAGCGTCATCCCCGAGAAGTGCGCGTTCAGGTAGTTGGCGCAGGCCGAAAGCTCCTCCGCCCGCAGCTTCTCGTCGAACTCGATCACCTTGTGGGTGACGAGGCCGGTGGCCGACACCATCACCACCAGGATGCGGGGGAAGGCGAGGGGGACCAGGTCGACGTGGCGGAAGCTGGTGCGGGCGATGTCCGGGGCGAACACGAACCCCACGTGGCGGCTGAGGCGGGAGAGCAGCTGCGAGGCACGCTCCATCGTCTGCTCCGCCGAGGCCTCGCGCGTGCGCAGGGCGGCGTCGATCGCCTCCCGCTCGCCGGGGTCGAGCGGCTGCCGGCCCATGCTGTCGACGTACAGGCGGTAGCCCTCGTCCGTGGGGACGCGGCCGGCGCTGGTGTGGGGGTGGTCGAGGTAGCCGAGGGCCTCCAGGTCGGCCATCAGGTTGCGCAGGGTGGCCGGGGAGAGGGAGCGCCTGAGCGCGCGCGACAGGCTCTCGGAGCCGACCGGCTCGCCGGTCTCGATGTGGAGCTGGATCAGGGCCCGCAGGACGTCGCGCCTGCGCTCGTCGAGTGCCGTGGCGGCCATGCTTGGGCCACGATTATAGCCGAGCCGCCCTCAGTCGATCTGGGCGCGCTGCAGGCGGCCGCTGAAGTCGATGTAGATCGACTTCCACTCGCTGAACACCTCGAGCGCCTGCACGCAGGCCTCGCGGTGGCCGTTGCCGGTGCCCTTGGTCCCCCCGAAGGGCAGGTGGGTCTCGGCGCCGATGGTGGGGGCGTTCACGTAGAAGATGCCGGTGTACATCTCCCGCATCGCGGTGAACGCCTGGTTGATGTCCTGGGTGTAGACCGAGGCCGACAGCCCGTACTCGACCGAGTTGCCGACCGCGATGGCCTCCTCCAGCGAGCGCACCGGGACCACCGAGACCACCGGGCCGAAGATCTCCTCGCGGGCCACCCGCATCTGCGGCGAGCAGTCGCCGAAGATGGTCGGCTCGTGGAACCAGCCGCGGGCGTGGGCGCCGGCCGCGAGGCGGTGGCCGCCGCAGAGCAGCTTCGCCCCCTCCTCGACCCCGACCTTCACGTAGCGCTCGACCGTCTGCAGCTGGGACTCGTTGATGCAGGGGCCCATCTGGGTGCGGGCCTCGAGCCCGTTGCCGACGCGCAGGCCCCTGGCCCCGGCCACGAAGCGGTCGAGGAACTCGCGGTACACCTTCTCGTGCACCACCACGCGGCTCGCCGCCGTGCAGCGCTGGCCGGTGGTGCCGAAGCCGCCCCACAGCGCCCCCTCGACGGCGAGGTCCAGCCGGGCGTCCTCCATCACCATGATGACGTTCTTGCCGCCCATCTCCAGGTGACAGTGCTTGAAGCCGGGGGCGCAGGCCTCGGAGACCGCCCGACCGATCTCGGTGGAGCCGGTGAAGGAGACGATGCCGACGTCGGGGTGCTTCATCAGCGGCGTGCCGACGTTGCGGCCGCTGCCCGTCACCAGGTTGACCACACCCCGGGGCAGCCCGGCCTGCTCCAGGATCTTGACCAGGTTGACGACGGAGAGGGGCGTGTCGGTGGCCGGCTTGATCACCACGGTGTTGCCGAGCACCAGGGCCGGCATCATCTTCCAGGAAGGGATGGCCATCGGGAAGTTCCAGGGGGTGATGAGGCCGGCCACGCCGACCGGCTGGCGCACCGACATCTGGAACTTGTCCGGCATCTCGGACGGGGTCGTCTGCCCGAACTGCCGGCGGCCCTCCCCGGCCATGTAGTACGTCATGTCGATAGCTTCCTGGACGTCGCCGCGGGTCTCGTCCAGCACCTTGCCCATCTCGCGCGTCATGTCGCGCGCCAGCTCCTCCTTGCTGCGCACCAGCTGCTCTGCGGCGCGGAACAGGATCTCGCCCCGCTTGGGGGCGGGCAGCGCCTTCCAGCGGGGGAAGGCGGCGCGGGCGGCGGCGACCGCCCGCTCCACGTCCTCGGGAGAGGAGTCGGCGAAGCGGCCGACCAGCTCGCCGGTGTCGGCCGGGTTGCGGTTCTCGAAGGTGCGGCCCCCGGCGGCGGGTGTCCACTCGCCGTCGATGTAGTTCCCGAAGCTGGTGGACATCGGCGCGCTCCTCCCGTCTTCCGGCCTAGGCTTCCCCCTCGCGGCGGGACATGTCGCTGTTGCCGCGGAAGGTGGCGCCCTCGACGATCACCACCCGGGGGGCGCGGAGGTTTCCGGTGATCTTGCCGGTCGCCTCGATGTGCACGCGCTGCGAGGCCTGGCAGTCGCCGAAGAGCTCGCCGGCGACGACGATGCTCTGGGCGACCACGTTGGCGCGCACGGTGCCCGAGGGGCCGACCCGCAGGTCGCGGGTGATCTTGATGGTGCCCTCGACGTTGCCGTCGACGGTGATGTTCTCGTCGCCGGTGATCTCGCCCTTGATCCGGGTCTTGGCGCCGATGACGCAGGTGGTGGCCGCGGCCGGCGCCACGGCGGGTGCGGCGGCGGGGCGCGCCGCCGGGGCGGGCGCCGGTGCCGCACCGTGCGCGATCGGCATGGTGGCCGCGGCGGGCGGGGTGGAGGCGGTCGCCGGCCGGGGGGGCTCCCCGGGCCGGTTGTCGGTCTTGCCGAAGATTCCCATCAATTCCTCCTGGGATGGCGCGCTCGCAGGCCGGCGTGGGCGCTGGAGCGGGCGACGGGATTCGAACCCGCGACTCCGAGCTTGGGAAGCTCGTACTCTACCAACTGAGCTACGCCCGCTCGCTCGCGCTCGACGTACGGCATGATAGCAGAGGCCCTTGCGGGCACGTCAAGGCACGACAAGGCTACGCCCCGCCGCGTATGACCGAGATCACCTCGTCCCGGCGGCGCTCCATCTCGGAGCGGCTGGTGGCCTCCAGGTTGAGCCGCAGCAGCGGCTCCGTGTTGGAGGGGCGCACGTTGAAGTGCCAGTCGTCGTAGTCCACCGAGATCCCGTCCAGGCGGCTGACGCGCCCGTCACGGTAGCGCTCGGCGATGCGGGCGGTGGTCCGCTCCACGTCCTCGACCCGGGAGTTGATCTCCCCCGAGATGTGGTAGCGGGCGCGCAGGTCGGCGACCACCTGGCTGAGCCTTCGTCCCTCGCGGCCGATGCGCTCCAGCACCAGCAGGGCCGGGATCATGCCGTTGTCGGCGAACCAGTTGCCGCGGAAGTAGAAGTGGCCGGAGACCTCGCCCCCGAAGATCGCCCCCTCGTCGCGCATGCGCTTCTTCATGAAGGCGTGGCCGACGCGGTTCATCAGGGGCACCCCGCCGGCGGCCCGGACGCGGTCGGCGACCGCGCGGGAGGCCCGCACGTCGTAGACGACCCTGGCCCCCGGCTCCCGGCGGCAGAAGGCCTCGCCCAGCAGGGCGGTCACGAAGTCGCCGGGCACGTACTCGCCGGTGTCGTCGACCACGAAGCAGCGGTCGGCGTCGCCGTCCCAGGCGAGGCCCAGGTCGGCGCCCCGGGCGCGCACCCGGGCCACCACGTCGCGCCGGTTCTCCTCGAGCAGCGGGTCGGCCGGGTGGTTGGGGAAGGTGCCGTCGAGGTCGAAGTACATGCGCTCGGTCTCGACCGGCAGCCGCTCGAAGATGGCGGCGGCGCCCACCGCGCCCATGCCGTTGGCGGTGTCGAGCACCACCTTGAGCCGTGGAACGAGGGAGGTGTCGACGAAGGAGAGGCAGTGGCGGGCGTAGTCTTCGATCACCGTCTCCCGGCGCAGGGCGCCGCGCGGGGGCGGGGCGTCGGCGAAGCGGCCGGCCAGCAGCGAGTCGCGAATCTCCCGGATGCCGGCGTCGCCCGAGAGGGCGAGCGCGCCGCGGCGGACCATCTTGAGGCCGTTCCACTCCCTGGGGTTGTGGGAGGCGGTGACGATGGCGCCGCCGTCGAGGTCGCGGCAGGCGACGTGGTAGTACAGCACGTCCGTGCCCACCACGCCGATGTCGACCACCTCGGCCCCCTGCGAGCGTGCGCCCTCCACGAAGGCGGCCGCCAGCTCGGGAGAGGACGTCCGGCAGTCGCGTGCCACGGCGACGGTGCGCCCGCCCAGGTAGTCCACGAAGGCGCGGCCGATGCGGCGCGCCACCTCGGGGAAGAGCTGGCCGGGGACCACCCCGCGGACGTCGTAGGCCTTGAAGATGCCGGGGTCGATGGCCGTCATGTGCCTCCTGGGGCGACGCGCCTCAGAGCGTGCGGGAGAAGTCGCTCACCACCGAGCCCTCGCCGAGCGCCGTGTCCCGCAGCACGCTGGAGCGGCCCAGCCTCACCGCCGGTCCCACCAGGCTGCCCTCCACCACGCAGTCGCGCTCGACGTGGACGCCCCGCCACAGCACGCTGTCGCGGACGTAGGCGCCCGGCTCCACGCGGACGTCGGCGACCAGCACCGCGTCGGGTCCCAGCCGCGCCCCGGCGGCCACCCGGCAGCCCGGGCCGACGTAGAAGTGGCCGTCCAGCAGCGCCTCGGGCGACACCTCGGCTCGCCGGTGCACGAAACCCTCGGCGACGGGCTCGCCCTCCAGCGGGACCGGGAAGCGCCGGTTGAGGATGTCGCGGTGCACCTGCAGGTACTTCTCGGGCGTGCCGATGTCGATCCAGTAGCCGCGGTGCACCGGACCCAGCACCACGTCCCCGCGCTCGAGCAGGGCGGGGAAGAAGAAGCGCTCGATCGAGAGGTTGACCCCGGGGGGCATCAGCTCCAGGACCCGCGTCTGCAGTATGTAGATGCCGGCGTTGACCGTGTTGGTGGTGATCTGCTCCGGGCGCGGCTTCTCCAGGAAGCGGCGCACCCGCCCGGACGGGTCCGTCTCCACCAGGCCGTAGGCCTCCGGGTTGGGCACCGGGGTGAGCACGATGGTGGCGGAGGCCCCCTCGCGCTGGTGGCGGTCCAGCGCCGCCGCCAGGTCGACGTCGGTGAGGACGTCGCCGTTCAGGACGACGGTGCGCTCGTCGAGGTGCTCCAGGGCGTTGCGGACGGCGCCGCCGGTCCCCAGCGGGGTGTCCTCGACCGCGTAGCGGATGTGCATGCCCAGCGCGGCGCCGTCCCCGAACACGGCCTGCACGCGCTCGGGGCGGTAGGCCACGGAGAAGACGACCTCGCGCACGCCGGCGCGCGCGAGCAGGTCCAGCTGGTGCCGGAGGAAGGGACGGTCGACCACCGGCGCCACCGGCTTGGGGGTGGACAGCGTCAGCGGCCGCAGGCGGGTGCCCTCGCCGCCGGCCAGGATGACCGCTCTCATCAGGAAGAGCCCGCTCGTTGGCGCACGCGGAGGACGATCATAGCACGCGGGGCGGAGGCATCCTTGACTGTCCCGCGGAGTTGCGACTACCTTTCGCGGGTTGAACCTGCCGAACGCGCTCACGCTCCTGCGGATCTTCCTGGTCCCGCTGCTGGTGGTGGTGCTGCTCACGCGCATCGAGGGGCATGTCTACTTCGGCGCCGCCATCTTCCTGGTGGCGGTGCTGACCGACTACCTCGACGGCTTCTTCGCCCGCCGCCGCAACGAGGTCACCCGCCTCGGCATCCTGCTCGACCCGCTGGCGGACAAGCTGCTCACCGCCGCCGCCTTCCTCTCGCTGGTGGAGATGGGGGTGGTGCCGGCCTGGGTGGTGATGATCGTGCTCGCCCGCGAGCTGGCGGTCACCGGGCTGCGCAACGTGGCGGCCGGCCGGGGGGTCCTGATCCGCGCCTCCGGCCTGGGCAAGGGCAAGATGGCCTCGCAGGTGATCGCCATCCTCCTGCTGCTGCTCTCGCGGCCGCTGCCGGTCCTGCGGCCGGCGGGGCTGGTGGCGGTGGGGGTGGTGGTGCTGCTGGCCCTCGTCTCGGGGGCGAACTACTTCCTGCGCTTCTGGCGGGACGTGGTGCGCCCGCCCGGACGCGGCGAGGAGGCTGCCGCCGGCCCCCCGCTGGGCGCGAAGTAGGAGACGCCCGCCCCGGGGCGCGCTAGCGCATCTCCACCTGGTCGCCCACGACCACCTCGGCGTTGGCGTAGGTCACCTTGGCGGTGGCCGTGCGCTCGCGGACCGAGACGACCGTCGCCTCGCCGACCACGTTGCGCGGCGTGGGGACGGACGGGTACATGATCCGGTAGACGGTGAAGATCGAGCCGGGGGCCACGCCGTCCTCGGTGCCGGCATCGATGGTCAGGTAGCTCCCGGTGCCGGCCATCGTGGTGCGTTCCTGGAGGTCGACGACGTAGCGGTTGGCCTTGCCGGTCTTCGGCGTGAGCCGGTCGGCGGCGGCGTGACGCGCGACCATCGGCACGCTGACCTTCTCCATCGGCTTCAGGTAGTCGCCGGCGTGGACCTCGGTGGGGCAGGACTGCTCGACCACCGCGCTGGCCACGTTCTCCTCGACCAGGATCACGCGCACCCAGCCGGTGGTCTCGATCTTGTTGCCCAGGCCCTTGCCGGTGACGGGGTGGTGGATGGTGTAGGCGCGGTGGTGCAGGGTGTAGACGTCGCCCGCCTTCACCCCGGAGTTGCTGCCCTTGCTGAGGTAGACGACGTCGTTCTGCGACAGCGCGCTCTTGTCCTCGCCCAGCTCGGAGCCGATGATGCGCAGGCTCTCGTCCTCGGTCCCGGGCACCACGTACTGGGCGCACTGCAGCGAGAGCTCCTCGGTGACGGGCGCGAGCGCGTCGGCGGGGTTGGCCCCGCCCCCGGCGGCCGTCGCCGCGGCGCCGGCCTGCGACTCCTCTGCGCCCGCCGCACCTTCCGTCCCCTCTCCGCCTGCCGGCGCCTGGCCCGCCTTCTCGGCCACCACGTTGAGCTTCGGCAGCAGGACGGGGTCGCCCGGGTAGATCCAGTGGGCGTTCTTGATGTACTTGTTGCCCTCCCAGATCTGCGGCCACAGGTACGGGTTCTTGAGGAAGCGGCCGGCGATGCCCCACAGCGTGTCGCCGCGCACGACGACGTAGTAGGCCGCGCCCTCCGGGACCGCGGTGGGGAAGCCCGGGTTCTTCGTCCAGTGGGGAGCCACTGTCGCCGGACCCACCTTGAGCCCTTCCGGGACGTCCTGGGCCAGGACCGTCCCGCCCGTCAGCAACAACGTCACCAAGCCGGCCAGCATGTGCTTCGGTGCCACAGGCTCTCCTCCCGAACGGGTCCGGAACATACCCGAACCGAGTGCTCGCGACTGTGACGGCCATCCCCGGGCCACACCGTGCCCAGAGCCGCTCGGGCGGACGGTATCAGGAGAAAAGGCCAGACGTCAAGCGCCTTTTTGGGCCGTCCTCAAAGTGAAACTTGAGGTCAGGAGCGTCCCCCGGGCGGCTTCGTCGGCGGCGCCTGCGGCGTGCCGTCCTGGGTGGCGGGCACGATGCTGTCGGCCGCCGGCGGCTTGCCCGAGAGCTCGCCGCCGGGCTGGCCGGTCGTGCCCGGCTGGCCCCCTGCCTTGGCCGGCGCCGAGCCGCCCTGGGGCGCCGAGGCCTGGGCCGGCGCCAGGGCCGGTGCGAACGTCGGCGGGAACGTCGAGCGGAGCTTCTGCGCGTCGTCGAGGAACGGGCTCTGCGGGTAGTCCCGCTCCAGCCGCCCGATCTGCGGCAGCGCCTCGGCGTAGCGGCCGGCGGCCGCCAGGCACTCCGCGTCGTGGAACAGCACCTCGTCGAGGTGGTCGTAGTCGGGATAGTCCCTGAGGATCGTCTCGTAGCGCCCGATGGCGGAGCGCCAGGCCTGCCGGCCGCGCTGGTAGAAGTAGGCCACCAGGTAGTTCGAGCGGGCGAGCGTCTGCCGGCACTCGTGGATGCGGCTGCGGGCCTCCTCGACGTACTTCGACTCGGGGTAGATGTCGAGCAGCTTCTCGTACTCCTCGAGGGCCTTGTCCGTCTGCGTCTGGTCGCGGTCCGGGCTGTTGCGCTGCTTGAAGTAGGACTCGGCGGCGCGGAACTGGGCGTAGTCGGAGCGCGGGTGCTGCGGGTAGAGGGTCAGGAACTCGTGGTAGCTGGAGACGGCCAGCACGTAGTTGGCGGTGCCACCCTCCTGGAAGTGGCTGTCGGCGGTGGCCAGGCGCGCATCGGCCTGGTGCTCGCTCTGGGGGAAGGCGTCGACGATGCGCTTGAAGTACTGGCGCGCGGAAGACCACTCCTTCCTGGCGAGCGCCTTCTTGCCCGCCTCCCACACCACCTGGTCGGACGGGCTCGACAGCGCCGCCATGTCGATGCTCTTGCCGCCGCAGGCTGCCGCCCACACCGCGAGCCCGACCAGGAGGACGCGCTTCATGCCCTGTCCGTTATACACGCTGCCGGGCGGCGCCGGTAGCGCGCGGGGTCAAAAGAGTATTCGACGGAAGGGCTCAACGGACCGCCTCGATCAGCGCGCGGCAGGCGGCCTCCGGGTCGCCGTTCGCGAAGGCGGCGTGCCCGGCCACGATCGTCTCCGCCCCGGCCTGCACCACGCTGCGGATGTTGCCCAGGTGGACGCCCCCGTCCACCTGGATGGTGGCGCGCAGGCCTCGATCCTCGATCGCCCGCCGGAGGCGGCGGATCCTGTCGAGCGCCGAAGGCAGGAAGCTCTGGCCGGCGAAGCCCGGGTTGACGCTCATCACCAGCACGAAGTCCGCCTCCGGCAGGATCTCCTCCAGCGCGCCGAGGGGCGTCGAGGGGTCGAGGGCCACCCCCGCGCGCACCTGGCGCTCGTGCAGGTGGGCGATCGCGCGCTGCAGGTGGTGCACGGCCTCCACGTGGACGCTCAGCGAGGAGGCCCCGGCGTCGACGAAAGCGTCGAGGAAGTCCTCCGCGCGCTCCACCATGAGGTGGGCGTCGATCGGCAGGCTGCAGCAGCGGCGCAGGGCCTCCACCACCACCGGGCCGAGGGAGATGTTGGGGACGAAGCGGCCGTCCATCACGTCCACGTGCACCATGCCGGCCCCGCCGCGGGCGACGGCCTGCACCTGCTCGGCGAGACGGCCGAGGTCCGCGGCCAGCACCGAGGGGGCGAGGATCACGAGGCGGGCCTGCTGATGTCCAGCGCCAGCGGCGTGCGCGCCCACACCCGGTGGCCGGCCGCGGGCGCCTGCCGCAGCACGATGCCGGGCGCCACGCCGGGGTAGGTCCGGTAGCGGACCTCGCCGATCTGCAGGCCGGCCGCCTGCAGCTCCGAGAGCACCCGGGCGGCGTCCCGGCCGATGAGGTCCGGCATCACGTAGCTGGGGCCGGGGCTGCCGAGGCTGACCAGCAGCGACGCGCCGCTCTGCGCCTCGGCGGGGCCGGCCGGCGGCCGCTGGACCAGGACCGTCCCCTCGGCGGCCTTGTCCTCGACCTCGACCACGCGGGCGACCGGCAGGCCCGACTGCTCCAGCGTGATGCGGGCGGTCCGCACCGACTCGCCCTCGACCGCGGGCACGCTCACCCGGCGCGGGCCGAGGCTCACCCACACGCGGACGGCGCGGTGCGCCTTGAGCGCTGCCCCCGGCGGCGGCTCCTGGGCGAGCACGTGCTCGGCCGGCACGCCGGCGTCGTTGCGGCGGCCCTCGATCCGGACCACCAGGCCGCGCTCGGCGGCCCGGCTGCCGGCCTCCGGCAGCGTGCGCCCGACGAGAGCCGGCACCGCGACGTCGCGGGAGGAGAGGACGACCCGCATGGTCACGAACGCGCTCAGGCCCGCGGTGGCGAGGAGGCCGGCGCCGAGCAGGGCGTGGCGGCCGACGAAGTGGAGCGCGTTCTTGAGCCTCAAGGTGTCTTCACCGCACCGGGCGGAACCCGAAGCGTACCATTTCAGCGGCCGCGCCGCAGGCGGGCGGCGAAGAACCGCACCGGGCCGGGCCCGATTCGCAGGAATGGCCCGGCCCGGGTCTGTTCGTCGCTGTGTTCCTTCACGCAGGCGGGCATTCCCTCGACTTCGAATTCCTGGTGCCTCTCCAGGAACGGCTCCACCACCTCTTCGTTCTCCTCCGGCTCCGTGGAGCACACCGCGTACACCAGCCGTCCGCCCGGCCTGACCAGGGGCGCGAGCGACTCGAGCAGCGCGCGCTGGCGCGCCGACTGGCGCCGCAGCTCGGCGGGAGAGCCGCGCCAGCGCAGGTCGGGGTGGCGCGCGAGCGTCCCCAGCCCGCTGCAGGGGGCGTCGAGGAGGACCGCGTCGAAGGGCCGCGTGAAGGGCGGGCGCAGCGCGTCCGCCGCCACCACCCGCACCTCGGCGGCCCGCCAGAGCCGGCGCAGCCGCTCGAGGGAGCGCACGCGCCGCAGCGAGGCCTCGGCCGCCAGCACGCGGGTGGCTCCCTGGCCGAGGTCGGCGAGCAGCAGGCTCTTGCCTCCCGGCGCGGCGCAGGCGTCGAGGACCAGGCCCTCGGTCGCGGCGAGGCGCGCCACCGCCTGCGAGCCCTCGTCCTGGGCGTAGGCGGTCCCCTCCTCGAGCAGCGGCGTCAGCCGGCCCTCGGCCAGCACGAAGGAGCCCTCGAGCCGGCCGGGCCGCGCGCGGACGCCGGCCGCCTCCAGCCGCGCGGCGGCGTCCGGGACGCGCGGGTTCAGGCGGAAGTGCACGGGCGGCGGCTGCAGCAGCGCCCGCGCCCGCGCGACCGCCGGCTCGGCGCCTTCCCGCGCCAGCCAGCGCTCGGCCAGCCAGCCGGGCAGCGAGCCGTAGCTGACCAGCCAGCCGCGCGGGTCGGCGACGGGGTCCGGCTCGGCGGGGGCGCCCTCGCGCTGCAGCCGGCGCAGGATCGCGTTGGCGAAGCCCGCCGCGGGCGCCTCGACGGAGCGGGCGAGGTCCACCGCTTCGGAGACCGCGGCGTGCGGGGCGACGCGGGTGAAGAGGAGCTGGTAGACGCCGAGGCGGAGCGCGTCCCTGACGCCGGGGGCGACGCGGCGGAGCGGGCGGCTGGACAGGCCGGCGATCACGTGGTCGAGCCAGCCCCGCCGGCGCAGCACGCCCAGCACCAGCTCGTGGAGGAGCGCGCGGTCCTCGGGGCCGAGCGCCGCGACCGGCGGGGCGGAGAGAGCGTCGGCGAGCGTGCCGCGCCCGCGGGCGACCTCGGCGAGCACCCGGTGCGCGGCGGCGCGGGCCGGCGAGGGCACGGCGTCAGTCCAGGCGGTGGCCCGGAGCCACGCGGGCGCCGGCCGCCCAGGAAGAGGACGGCATCGGCCGCCGGCTCTCGGGCTGGACCTCGAGCAGCCGCAGGCGGGTCCCGCCGCCGCAGGCCACCACCACCTCCGGCCGCACGGCCACGACCTCGCCCGGCCCCGCCTGCGCGGGCGCGGCGGCGTCGAGCGGCGCCACGCGGACGAGCTTCAGCAGGCGGCCCGCGTGGAAGGCGAACGCCCCCGGCCAGGGGGTGAAGCCGCGGGCGCGGTTGGCGATCGTGCGCGCCGGCAGCGTCCAGTCCACGCGCCCGTCCTCCTTCGCGAGCAGCGGCGCCAGGGTGGCCCGGGCCTGGTCCTGCGGCTGCGGCCGCAGGCGGCCGGCGGCGAGGCCCTCGATCGTCTCCAGCAGCAGCGCGGCGCCGAGGGCCGCCAGCCGCGGCGAGAGCTCGGCGGCGGTCTCGTCCGGGCCGATCGCCAGCGCGCGCTGCAGCAGGGTGGGGCCGGTGTCGAGGCCCTCGTCGATCAGCATGGTGGTGACGCCGGTCTCGGCCAGCCCGGAGGCGATCGCCCACTGGATGGGAGCGGCCCCGCGGAGGAGCGGCAGCAGCGAGGCGTGCACGTTGACGGTGCCGAGGGGGGCGATGTCGATCACCGCCCGCGGCAGGATCTGGCCGAAGGCCACCACCACCTGCAGCTCGGGCCGCAGCGCGCGCAGCGCGTCCTGGGCCTCGGGGTCGCGCACCCTGCGGAGCTGCAGGACGGGGACGCCGCGGCTCTCGGCGACCGGCCGGGTCGGCGGCGGCGCCAGCGCCTGGCCGCGGCCCTTCTCGCGGTCCGGCTGGGTGACCAGGGCCGCGACCTCGTGCCCGGCGTCGACGAGCGCCAGCAGGCTGGGGACCGCGAACGCGCCGCTGCCGAGGAAGACGATCCGCAACTACTCCTCCCAGCCCTCCCGCACCCGCTTGCGCAGCTTGCGCTTCATCAGGTCGCGCTTGAGCGGCGAGAGCCGGTCCACGAAGAGCAGGCCGTCGATGTGGTCGATCTCGTGGCAGAAGGCGCGCGCCAGCAGCTCGGTGCCGGAGAGGACGCGCTCCTGGCCGTCGGGATCCAGCCCGCGCACCACCACCCGGGCCGGGCGGGCCGGCGCGCCGCCGAAGCCCGGGACCGAGAGGCAGCCCTCCTCGTGGCGCTGCTCGCCCTCGCGCTCGAGCAGCTCCGGGTTGACGAGCTGGATGAGCTGTCCGGGCTCGGCCCCGACCGAGGTGTCGATGACGATGACCCGCAGCGGCACGCCCACCTGCGGCGCCGCCAGGCCGACGCCGGGCGCGGCGTACATGGTCTCCACCATGTCGCGCAGCAGCGCGCGCACGGCGTCGTCGACGACTGCGACCGGCTGGGCGGCGGCGTGCAGCACGGGATCGCCGTAGCGGACGATCGGTCGTATGGCCATGGCCCCCGATTATCGCTGATCGAAAGGACCGGCCAGGGCCCGCTGGGCGGCCCGCGTCGTCTCGAGGTGCGCCTTCACCTCGGGGAGCGAGTCGCCGCCGGTCTTCTCCAGGAGCGCGTCGGCGAGCACCAGCGCCAGCATGGCCTCCACCACCACGCCGGCGGCCGGCACCACGCAGGTGTCGCTGCGCTCGACCGAGGCCGGCTGCGGCTGCTTGGTGGCCAGGTCGACCGAGCGCAGGGCCGTCAGCAGCGTGGGGATCGGCTTCACCACCGCGGCCGCCCGGACCTCCTCGCCGTTGCTGACGCCGCCCTCCAGGCCGCCCGCCCGGTTCGTCGGCCGCTCGATGCCCGCGCCGGCGCTCCACAGGATCTCGTCGTGGAAGGCCGAGCCGCGCGTCTCGCCGCCGGCGAAACCCGCGCCCAGCGCCACCGCCTTCACCGCGGGGACGGACATCAGCGCCTGCGCGATGCGCCCGTCGAGCCGCCGGTCCCACTGGGCGAAGGAGCCGAGGCCCGGCGGCACCCCGCGGGCCACCACCTCGACGATCCCGCCGACGCTGTCGCCGTCCTTCCTGGCGCGGTCGATCTCCGCCATCATGGCCTCGCCGGTGGCCGGGTCCAGGCAGCGCACGGCGCTCGCCTCGACGCGGGCCAGCTCGTCCCAGGCCGTCGACACCGTGGCCGGCAGCGCGACCGCGCCGATGCGCAGCACGTGGCTGCGGACCTCGATCCCGGCCTCCCGCAGCAGCGAGCGGGCGAGGGCGCCGGCGGCGACGCGGGCGGTGGTCTCGCGGGCGCTGGCGCGCTCGAGCACGTTGCGCAGGTCGCCGGTCCCGTACTTGAGCGCCCCGGCGAGGTCGGCGTGGCCCGGCCGCGGATAGCGCAGCCGGCGCCGCTCGCGGGCCGCGTCCGGCTGCGGCTCCGGCGACATCACGTCGCGCCAGCTCTCGTGGTCGCGGTTGCGGACCAGCAGGCTCACCGGGCTGCCCAGGGTGAGGCCGTGGCGCACGCCGCCCGTGATCTCGGCGCTGTCGGTCTCGATCTGCATGCGCCCGCCGCGGCCGTAGCCGCCCTGGCGGCGCCGCAGGTCGGCGTCGATCGCCTCGCGGGAGACGGGGACGCCCGCGGGCAAGCCGTCCACGAGCACCGTCAGTGCCGGTCCGTGCGATTCGCCTGCAGTGAGGAAGCGCAGCACGCGGGCATCCTGCGGCACGCATTCCGTGCTGTCAACAAAGCCGCGTTGTGACGGTCGCGGATCTGTGACAACGGTGCGTCGCCGCACCGATCACCGACCGTACCCTCCACGCCGTTGCCCGGCGACCGCGGGGCGCGGTCGCAGCGGGGAGGAGGGAGGAGAGCATGGCGACAGCGGGTGCGGTCGACGGCCTGGTGGGACGCTGCGCGGAGATGGAGGCGCTGCGGCAGCGGATCGGACGGGTGGCCTCCAGCGAGCTGCGGGTGCACGTCTGTGGGGAGACGGGGACCGGCAAGGAGTGCGTGGCGCGCGCGCTGCACGACCTCTCGCCCCGCGCGCGGCGGCGGTTCGTGCCGGTCAACGTCGCCGGCTTCTCGGACGAGCTGTTCGTCTCCGAGCTGTTCGGCCACGCCCGCGGGGCCTTCACCGGCGCCACCGCGGCGCGCGAGGGGTACGTGGCCGAGGCCGAGGGCGGGACGCTGTTCGTCGACGAGGTGGCGGAGATGAGCCCGCTGGCGCAGGTGCGCCTGCTGCGCTTCCTGCAGGAGCGCGAGTACCAGCGCCTGGGCGAGACCTGCCCGCGCCGGGCGGACGTGCGCGTGATCAGCGCCACCAACGTCGACCTGGCGCGGCTGGTGCAGGAGCGACGCTTCCGGCAGGACCTCTACTTCCGCCTGGTGGAGGAGCGGCTGCTGGTGCCGCCGCTGCGGGAGCGCGGCGACGACGTGCTGCTGCTGGCCCGCCACTTCCTGCGCGCGTTCTGCCAGCCGCTGGGCCGTCCGCAGCCGGTGCTGGGGCCGCAGGCCGAGGCCCTGCTCCGCCGCTACCCCTGGCCGGGCAACGTGCGGGAGCTGGAGAGCCAGATGCGGCGGCTGGTGGTGCTGGCGCCCGGGCGCGAGGTGCGCGGCGGTGACCTGGGGCCGGAGATCGCCGGGGCGGAGACGACGGCCTCGCCGGCCGGCGGGCTGCACGCGGCCATGCGCTGCATCGAGTCGGAGATCCTGCGGCGCACCCTCGAGCGCCACGGCGGCGTGCAGGCGCGGGCCGCCGCCGAGCTGGGGATCACGCGGCAGGCGCTCTGCGCGAAGCTGCGGCGGCTGCGGGGGCTGGTCGGCGCCGCCTGAGGTGGTATGCTCGCCGGCCCGCGGCGAGAGCGGGCACCAGACCGGGGGCGCCGACGACGGGCAGCACGCGGACGCGCGGGGAGAGCACGCAGCGCCGGCCGGGCACCTGGCAGAGCCTGCGCTCGATGAGCGGGAGCTGGCGTCTCGCCTCGGTGGCGCTGCTGTCGTTCTCCTCGGGGCTGCCGCTGGGCCTGGTCTGGATCGCCATCCCCGCCTGGATGGCGCGGGCCGGCATCGACATCAAGGTCATCGGCCTCTTCACCCTGGCCCAGGCTCCCTGGTCCTTCAAGCTGCTGTGGTCGCCGTCGATGGATCGCTACCCGCCGCCGTTCCTGGGGCGCAAGCGCGGCTTCATCCTGCTGGCGCAGGTGGCGCTGCTGGCCCTCGGCCTGGGCCTCGCCGGGGTGGCGCGCCACCCGGAGGCGGTCTGGGTCATCGGCGCCTTCGCCCTCGCCATCGCGTTCGCCTCGGCCACCCAGGACATCGCGATCGACGCCTACGCCGTCGAGGTCCTGCAGCGCGACGAGCAGGGGATCGCCACCGGCGCGCGCACCGCCCTCTACCGCGCGGCCATGCTGCTGGCCGGTGGCGTCGCCATCACCCTGGCGGCCTGGACCTCGTGGACGTTCGTCAACGTCGCTCTGGCGCTGCTGTACCTGCCGATGATGCTGGTCACCTGGCGGGCGCCCGAGCCCGAGGCGCTGCCGCCTCCGCCGCGGAGCCTGCGCGAGGCGGTGTGGGGGCCCTTCGTGGGCTTCCTGGGCCAGCACCGCGCCCTCGAGATCCTGGCCTTCGTCGTCCTCTTCAAGCTCGCCGAGAACCTGGCCATGTCGCTGACCCGGCCGTTCCTGGTGCAGGTGGGCTTCGGCGACGTCGACGTCGGGATCGCCACGGCGACGATCGGCCAGGTGGCGATGATCCTCGGCACCATGGCCGGCGGGGTGCTCACCGACCGCATGGGCCTGGGCCGGGCCCTGTGGATCTTCGGCGTCGTGCAACTGGTGGCGAACCTCGGCTACGCCGCGGTGGCGCAGGTCGGCGTCAACCGGCCGGTCATGTACACGGCGCAGGCGCTCGAGTACGTGACCAGCGGCCTCGCCGCCGGCGCCTTCGGCGTGCTGCTGCTGCGCCTCACCCAGAAGCGCTTCTCGGCGACGCAGTACGCGCTGCTCTCCAGCCTGTTCACGCTGCCGCGGATCCTGGCCGGCCCGCTGGCCGGCGTCCTCGCCGACACCATCGGCTGGCGGAACTTCTTCCTCAGCACGCCGCTGTTCGGGATCCCCGGGCTGGTGATGCTGGCGCGCTTCCTGCCCTGGGGCGTGCGGGACGTGGAGTTCGAGGTGCAGGAGCCGGTGCGGCGGGCGCCGCTCTCTCGCTCCGCGCTCGTCCTGCGCTCGGTCCTGGGCGGCGGCTGCGGGCTCCTGGCCGGCGTCTCGGCGGTCGCCCTGGTCGGAGGTCTCGGGGGCGTGCGGGCCCACCGCGGCTTCACCGTCGCTCCGGCGCTGCGGGCGCTCGTCCACCCGGCCCGGATCGGCGAGTGGACGGCGATCGTCGGCGTCCTGGTCCTGGCCGGCCTGGTCGGCCTCGCCACGGCGGCCACCCTCGTCGCTCGCCGTGGAGCCCCCAGCCCGCCCGAAGGAGCGCAATAGCCGTCGCCTCGGGGGGTACCATGGGACGGAACCGCTGGGGCGGGCTCGGTGTCCAATGAGACGACCGGAGTTCACCATGGGCGCGGGTGAGATTCCGCTCGAGGTCGAGGCGCTGGCGGGACCGGCCCGGGACCGGGAGCTGGTGGCCCGCTGTCGCGAGGGCGACACGGCGGCCTTCGCCCGCCTGGTCTCGCTCCACGAGCGCATGGTCTTCAACCTGGCGGCCCGGCTGCTGGGGGACGCCGAGGAGGCGCGCGACGTGGCCCAGGAGGTGTTCCTGCAGGTCTACCGCCGCCTGGGCCGCTTCGAGGGGCGCAGCAGCCTGAAGACGTGGATCTACCGCATCGTGGTGAACCAGTGTCACAACCGCCGGCGCTTCTGGCACCGGCACGGTCGCGACCGGGAGGACCCGCTGGACGAGCGCCTCGCGGCGCCGCGAGCGCCGGGCCGCCGCCCGCCGGGGCCGTACGAGGAGGCCTGCGCGCAGGAGCGGGCGCGGACGGTGCAGCAGGCGCTGCTGAGGCTGCCGTTCCCGCAGCGCTCGGTGCTGGTGCTGCGCGAGGTGGAGGGGCTTTCGTGCGAGGAGGTGGCGGCGGCGCTGGGCATCCCGGACGGCACCGTCAAGAGCCGCCTCTCGCGGGCGCGCGAGGCGCTGCGGCAGAGCCTCGCGGGCCTGCTGGAAGAAGGTGATCCGTCATGAGCTGTGGTGTCGTCCGCAGGCGGCTGTCCCGCTGGCTCGACGGCGAGCTGGAGGCGGGGGCGGCTCGCCGGCTGGAGGCGCATCTCGCCGCCTGCGCGGCCTGCGCGCGCCGGGCGCGCGAGCTGCGCGCCGTCAGCCGCCTGGTCTCGGAGCTGCCGGCCCTCTCGGCCGCCGAATCGCTGGCGGCGAGCGTGGTGGACCGCCTGGACATGGCGCGGCGGCCCGCCCTCGGCTTCCTGTTCCGCGGGTTCTCGTCCACCCGTCCCTTCATCCTGCCGAGCCTGGTGCCCGCCACGCTGGTGGTGGTGACCGTGCTGGCGGGCGTGCTGCTGTTCGACTCGGGCCCCCTGCCCGAGGTCCACCTCGCCCCGGGCGGCGCCTGGGGCGCGACACCCGCGCTGGGCACGGAGGGCAACCCGGTCTTCCCGTCGGCCGGGATCGACCTCCCGCGCGAGACCACGTCGGTGCCGCTGCCGACGGAGGCCCTGTCCGGCGACGAGTCGGTGTTCCTGGAGCAACTGGTCGCCCGCGACGGCTCGGTCGCTGACGTCACGCTGCTGGAGGGCGACGCCACCGGCACCGCGTCGCTGATGAACGCGCTCCGCCAGCAGCGGTTCGAGCCCGTGCGCTACCGCGGCCGGCCGGTGGCGGTGAGCGTCTACCGCCTGATCAGCCGGATGGAGGTGCGCTCGCCGCTGACGTAGGCTCGTCGACCGGTCACGGATGGCTTGTTGACGTGCACCATGGCTGCTCCGCTCGACCGTCAGCCGCTGTCCTTGCAACCTGACACCGCCTGTCAGGGGGGCCCGTCCACACTGCCGTCGTCGATGCGGAGCTTGCGGCCGCGGTCGGTCCGCTCGGTGGAAAGGTACCGACGCCGCGGAGTCAAGTTGTTGATCCTGCACGTCCAAGCGGCAGGGATGATGCGAATGATCGTTGCGAGGAGAGTGGCTCTCCGATATACACCACTCGCCACTCAGGAGGGGCCGTCCTCCTTGGAAGAGCGTGAGCCGGCCGCCGGGCGAGTGCGCCGCACGTCGGTACCGGAATCGTGACGGCTGCGCCGTCGGTGCGGCTGATCGAAGACGCGGTCCGCCGCGTGCGCGCCGGCAACCCGCTGCTGCCGGTCGCGGTCGTCGTCCCCTCGCACCTCCTCGGCCACTGGCTCAACCCGCGGCTCTTCGCGGACACCGGCCACCTGGCGATCGACTTCGTCCTGCTGCCGGAGCTCGCGTGGCGTGCCGCCGAGCCGAAGCTGCTGCCGCAGGGCAGGGGGCCCGTCCCGGAGAACGTCGACCTGGCCCTCCTCCTGGCGACGGCCGCCGAGGCCGTCAAAGCCCCCGGCACGCCCGACTACCTGCGCGATGCGACGGCGATGCGCGGCTTCGGCCCGGCGGCGCTGCGAACGCTGCACGACCTCGCCTCGGCGCAGGTGAGCGCCACGCGGGTGGACGACGCCGCACCGAAGGCCGTCGACCCCGAGCGCCTGAAGCTCCTCGCGCGGCTCGCCCGCGGCCTCGAAGAGCGCCTGGCCAAGGAGCGGCTCGTCGACCGGGCCTCGCTCTATGACGAGGCGGCCCGCGCGCTTCCGAGCGCGGCCATCGGCGGCGTGGTGGTGTGCGACCCCGACGAGGTGCCACCGGCGGCGCGGGCGTTTCTCGACGAACTGAAGCGGACCCACCCGACGACCACCGTCGCCCTGCGCCAGGAAGAAACGCCGGGTGAGGCGCCGCCGACGACCTCGCTCGCACGCACGAAGGCCCGGCTGTTCGGACCCGGACCCGGCAAAGGCAAAGGACCCGCCACGCCTCTCGACGACACGGTGACGATCCTCGCCGCCGCCGGCGAAGGCCTGGAAGCCGTCGAGATCGCCCGGGCGATCCGCCAGGCGACGAAGAACGGCCTGCGACCGAATGAGATCGCCGTCTTCCTCCACG
>Ga0335069_10003028_pt1 | contig 25591 bp, 21 predicted proteins | sample Lox_Sample_11_FD_206714 | JGI IMG/M metagenome (GOLD analysis project Ga0335069, IMG submission 206714) | Soil microbial communities from Loxahatchee National Wildlife Refuge, Florida, United States - Lox_Sample_1.1 | ecosystem: Environmental > Terrestrial > Soil > Wetlands | place: USA... | reverse complement strand
AGCAACTCTTCGGCGCCGAGCACGTCAATGTGCAGCCGCACTCCGGCTCGCAGGCGAACATGTCGGTGTATTTCGCCCAGCTCAGTCCGGGCGACACGATCCTTGCCATGGATCTCAGTCACGGCGGCCATCTCACCCACGGCAATCCGGTGAATTTCTCCGGCAAGTTCTTCCGAGTCGTTCCCTACGGCGTCCGCCGCGACGACGAGCGGCTCGACTACGACGCGATGCGCGAGTTGGCGCGACAGCATCGGCCCAAGATGATCGTCGTCGGCTACAGCGCTTATCCGCGCGAGATCGACTTCGCGCCCTTTCGCGCCGCAGCCGACGAAGTCGGGGCCGTCGTCATGGCCGACATCGCGCACTTCGCCGGATTGGTCGCCGCCGGCATCCATCCGTCACCAATCCCGTTCTGCGAGTTTGTCACGACCACGACGCACAAGACGCTGCGCGGCCCCCGCGGCGGCATGATCATGTGCCGCGAGGCATTCGCCAAGCGCGTCAATTCATCGGTGTTCCCCGGCAACCAAGGCGGTCCGCTCATGCACGTGATCGCCGCCAAGGCCGTCGCATTCAAGGAGGCACTCAGCCCGGGGTTCAATGCCTATCAGCGACAGATTGTCGCCAATGCGACGGCGCTCGCCGCCGGCTTGATTCGCAACGGCTTCACCCTCGTGTCAGGTGGGACGGACAATCACCTCATGCTGCTCGATCTGCGCGCCAGTGAGCTGACCGGCAAGATCGCGCAGGAGACGCTCGACCACGCGCACATCACGGTGAACAAGAACACCGTACCCTTCGAGACTCGGTCGCCGTTCGTGACCAGCGGTATCCGCATCGGAACCCCGGCGGTCACGACTCGCGGGATGCGCGAACCGGAGATGCATGCCATCGCCGACCTCATCGCCCGCGCGTTGCAGAACGTGGGAAATGAGAGCGCACTCAAGCGCGTTGCCGATGATGTGATGTCGCTGTGCGCGAAGTTTCCGCTCGATCTCGGCTAGTCTACGCGCGAGCCTGCGCGCGGCGCCGGTACAGCGACGCCAAGAATTCCTGGTCCGGTGCAAACTGCTCCGCCCGTGTCACGACCGTATCGCGCGGCCAGTTGGCGTCGTCGCGCTCCGGATAGTCGATGGTGTAGTGCAGGCCGCGGCTTTCCTTGCGCGTGATCGCCGAGACGACGATCAGCTCCGCCACCAGGGCGATGTTGCGCAACTCGATCAAGTCGGCGGTGACCTTGAAATCCCAGTAGTACTGCCGGATCTCTTCCTGCAGCAGCGTGATGCGTTTGAGCGCGCGTGCGAGTCGCCGGTTCGACCGAACGATCCCGACGTAGTTCCACATCAGGCGCCGGATTTCGTCCCAGTTCTGCGTGACGACGACCGATTCGTCGCTGTCCACCGCCGCACCAGGATTCCACCTCGGACATTGCGGCGGAGACGCGCGATCGCCGGCGAGCAAGCCGATCGCATGACGAGCCGAGCGGTGGCCGAACACCGCCGCTTCGAGCAGCGAATTGGACGCCAGCCGATTGGCGCCGTGCAGCCCGGTCATGGCGACCTCGCCCGCCGCATACAAGCGGCGCACGCTGGTCACACCGTCGGCATTGGTCAGCACGCCGCCGCAGCAGTAGTGCGCCGCCGGGACGACCGGAATTGGATCTTTGGTGATGTCGATCCCGTATTCGAGACACCGGGCATGAATCGTCGGAAACCGTTCGCGGACAAACGCCGCGCCGCGGTGCGCGATGTCGAGGTAGACGTGCTCGAACCCGTGGACTTTCATCTCGTTGTCGATGGCGCGCGCGACCACGTCGCGCGGGGCGAGCTCCCCGCGCGCATCGTAACGCCTCATGAAATCGCTGCCGTCGGGCCGCCGCAGTACCGCACCTTCGCCGCGGAGGGCCTCGCTGACCAAGAACGACTTCGCTGCCGGATGGTACAAACAGGTGGGGTGAAACTGAATGAACTCCATGTTCGCGATCGGCACCCCCGCACGATACGCCATGGCGATCCCGTCGCCGGTCGCGATGTCTGGATTGGTCGTGTAGAGATAGACCTTGCCGGCACCACCGGTGGCCAGAAGCGTCGCGCGCGCCCGAATCATCTTGACCTGGGCGCCGCGGCGATCAAGCGCGTATGCGCCCCAGCACGACGGAGCGCCGATCGACGGATCGAACTTGGCGTCGATCAACAGATCCACCGCGACGTGGTCTTCGATGATGCGGATGTTCGGGGTGCGGCGGACGGCGTCGACCAAGGCGCGCATGATCTCGTGCCCGGTGGCATCAGACGCGTGCAGGATGCGCCGGTGCGAGTGGCCGCCTTCGAGGCCGAGGTCATACTCGTCCTCCTTGCCGGGCCGGAGCGAGAAGTTGATACCCCGAGCAACCAAGTCGCGGATGCGCTCGGGCGCCTCACGGACCGCGATCTCGACGATGTCGCGGTGGCACAAGCCGGCCCCGGCGGTGAGGGTGTCTTGAACGTGATCGGCAAAGCAATCGTCGCTGCTCCATACCGCAGCGATGCCGCCTTGGGCATGCGTTGTGTTGCTCTCCGGCAATCGCGTCTTGACGAGGAGCAGCACCGAGCCGTGTGCCGCCGCCTCCAATGCGAAGGTCAGGCCGGCGAGCCCACCACCGATGACGAGGAAATCCGCTTCCATGGTCCCGATTTGCGTGCTGCGCGCGCTTATCACACGGGGCTAGGGTCCAAGCAAGTCATGCAAAAAGTGATTGACCAGGTTTTCGAAACTTCGTAGCCTTGGCAGCGATGTGGAGGGGATTCACAGCCGTCCTGGCACTTTGCTTGTTCGCGGGTGCAGCGCGTGCCGACATCTACATGTACCGCGATCGCGCCGGGGTGCTGCACTTCAGCAACGCACCAGCGGAGCCCGCGTACCGACCCTATGTCCCCGACTTCAGCGGCTGGGTTCGCCGCATGGGTCCGATCGTCGATCGCGAGCGCTACCAGCGGTACGACCGCATCATTCGCGATGCGGCCGCTCGTCACGGCGTGGATACGGCGCTCGTCAAAGCCGTCATTCGTGCCGAATCCGACTTCGTTCCGCACGCCTTGTCGCCCAAAGGCGCCCAAGGTCTGATGCAGTTGATGCCCGGGACCGCGCGGATGCACAACATCTGGCGCGTGTGGGAGCCGCGTCAAAACGTCGAAGGCGGCGTGCGACATCTGCGCCTGCTGCTCGATCGCTACAGCGGCAACCTGCGGCTCGCGCTCGCGGCGTACAACGCCGGCGAAAAGGCGGTCGACAATTACGGCGGTGTTCCGCCCTACCCCGAAACGCTGGCCTACCTCGACCGCGTGTTGCGATTCCGCGACCACTACCTTCGCAAGCAATAGGCGCCCGGCTTTCCGCGGCGCAGATTTCGTGGTAGCCGACCCGCGTGTCGCGGCTGCCGAACCTCCTCACGCTCTTTCGCATCGCCCTCATTCCGCTGCTGGTGTGGCTCTTGGTGGAGCCCAGTCGCAGCGGGGCCGCGCTGGCAGCGCTGACGTTTTTGCTCGCCTGCCTGAGCGATTTCTTCGATGGTTACTTGGCCCGGCGCCACGGGATCACCACCACGCTGGGCAAGTTCCTCGATCCGCTCGCCGATAAGCTGCTGGTCATGGCTTCTCTCGTGATGCTGGCGAGCATCGATCGCCACCCGCGCGTGCCGGGCTGGCTGGTCGTGATCGTGATCGGACGTGAGCTGGCGGTTACGGGTCTGCGCGCCATCGCCTCGGGCGAACACATCGTCCTCGGAGCCGAGGAACTCGGGAAGTACAAAATGATCTTCCAGATGTTCGCCCTTGAGGGACTGCTGCTTCACTACGACTTCTGCGGCGTCGATTTCTTCGCCGGCGGGATGTACTTCCTGTGGGTGTCGGTGGTTATCAGCGTGTGGTCCGGCGTCGACTACCACATCAAGGTGGCCCGAGCGGTGTGGCGCGCGCGTCCGCGCGTGACCGGCGATACGCCGGCGCCGCCTTCGCGCTAGTGCGTCCGTCGATCGAGATCACTCAGCAATTGCTCCACCCCCAGTCGCGCCAACTCCGCCGCGGTGAACCACCGCGGCCCCTCTTTCCAGAATTGCCACCAGTTCAGCAGATTCGACGACAGCGGCTCTTGAGTCTGGACGAAATCGTTGCTCCAAATCGTCCGTCCGGCGGCAACGGAGTAGACCCCCAACCGGAAGGCCACTGACGCCGGTTGCCGCGAGCCGTATTCGCTTCCCTCGCGCTCGCGGAAGCGCAGCACGCTTCCGTAGAGCACGCCGTCGGCTTGCACGGCGGCCGCCAACGCGCGCGCGCGCTCTTCATTGGAGTCGCTCCCCGCAATCGACCGGAGCGCCTGCTCCACGGTCAGGTCGGGCACAAAGCGCCAGCGCGGAGTCTCGGCGAGCACGCTGTACACCTGCGCGGTGACAACCTTCTCCGCATCCAGCGGGAGCGGCTGGCGATCCGCGTCGGCGCCCGCCAAGTGTGGTCGCTCGCCGCGATCGAGCGGCAGCACGGCAATCAAGTGAATTGGCGGCAGCGGCTTTTCGTCGCGCTGCGGGAGCAGGCGACATCCGGTGGATGCAAGGATTGACGTCGCGCCGACGAGGCACAGCGCCCCAAGCGTGCGGTGGATCACGCGAGCCTCAGGTTGAGTTCGCGGAGCTGCCGCGGATCGACCGGACTGGGGGCTTCGGTCATCAAGCACGCCGCACGCTGCGTCTTGGGGAAAGCGATGACGTCGCGGATGGAGTCGGCGCCGCACAGCAACATGCAAATGCGATCCAGTCCCAGCGCCAGCCCGCCGTGCGGCGGCGCACCGAACGCAAGCGCATCGAGCAGGAAGCCGAACTTGTCGCGCGCATCGGTCTCGCTCAACCCGAGAATGTCGAAGATGCGGGCCTGCAGATCCGGCCGATGAATACGGATGCTGCCGCCGCCGAGCTCGGTCCCATTCAGCACCACGTCGTAGGCCTGTGCCCGCACCTGTTCTGGGACCGAGTCCAAGCGATCGATCTCGTCTTCGCGCGGCGCCGTAAACGGATGGTTCACCGACACCAAGCGCTTGTCGGTGTCCGAATATTCGAACAGCGGAAAATCGGTCACCCACACGAACGCGAACTGGTCGCGATCGATGAGCCCCAAGAGATTCCCGATGTGCAGGCGCAGCGCACCGAGCGATTCGTGCACCACCTTCGGCGCATCGGCGACGAACAGCACAACGTCGCCGACTCCGGCCGCGCACGCCCGGTCGATCGCGGCGCGCTGCTCGGTGGTGAAGAACTTCGCGATCGGCGACTGCCAACCATCCGGATTGATCTTGACCCACGCAACGCCCTTGGCTCCGAACGGCGCGGCGATCTCCGGCATCGAGTCGAGATCCCTACGCGACAAATGGCTCCCATCCGGCACCCGCAGGGCTTTCACGATGCCGCCGCGCTCAATCGTCTCCCGAAACACCTTGAACTCGACCGTCGCAACCAGCGACGATACATCGACGAGCTCCAGCGGGCAGCGCAGGTCGGGCTTGTCCGAACCGTAGCGGCCCATGGCCTCGGCATAGGTCAGCCGGGGAATCGGCTGCGGCACAGCGATATCACGCACCCCGAACACTTCGACCAGCAACCCTTCGACGACGCGCAACACGTCGTCGACGCCGACGAAGGACATTTCGAGATCGAGTTGGGTGAACTCGGGCTGACGATCCGCGCGCAAGTCCTCATCGCGAAAGCAGCGGGCGATCTGGAAGTAGCGGTCAAACCCGCTGACCATGAACAGTTGCTTGTACAGTTGCGGCGACTGCGCCAACGCGTAGAAGGTCCCCGGGTTCACCCGACTCGGGACCAGATAGTCGCGCGAGCCTTCGGGCGTACTGCGACCCAGCACCGGCGTCTCGATTTCTAGGAACGCGTGCCGGTCGAGGTAGTCGCGTATGCACTTGCTGATGCGGTGGCGGACGATGAGGTTCTGCTGCATCGTCGGGCGCCGCAGGTCGAGGTAGCGATACTTGAGCCGCGTGGCTTCGGCGACGCCGTCGCCGTCCTCGATCGCAAACGGAATCGGGCGCGCGCGATTGAGGATGCGCGCCTCATCGGCCATCACTTCGATCTCGCCGGTGGGAAGATTCGGATTGACGGTCTCGGGCGAACGCCGCACCACCGTTCCGCGCACCGCGATGACAAACTCGCCGCGCATGTCCTCGGCGACGCGGTGTGCCGCCGGGCTGCGCTCGGGATTGAAGACGACTTGCAGCAAGCCCGTGCGATCGCGTAGGTCGACAAAGACAACGCCGCCGTGGTCGCGGCGCGAGTGCACCCAGCCCATCACGACCACGGCACGTCCTTCGTCCGCGGCGCGCACGGTGCCGCCGTAACAGGTTCGTTGCCAATCACCGAGGCCGGCCGGCGACCACCGTTCGCCCGCAGTTCCGTCACTCATGTTTGCCCGTCCGCCTTTTCTTCGAGATGTGCCAGGGTTTCACGGAGCTGCGTTGCCGACGAGCCGATTGACACCGCGCGGGGATAATCACGCTTGCCGATCATGTCGCGCACCGTCGCGGCACGGGCCGCCAGTTCGTCTTCGCCGATGATGAGCACGCAGCGCGCGCCGCTGCGGTCTGCGTGTCGCATTTGACTCTTGAGGCTTTTGCCGCCGGCGTCGATTTCGACCGCCATCCCGTCGCGGCGCAAGCGATGCGCGAAGTGCATCGCTTCCGCTTCTGCAACGGGGCCAATCGGGCAGAGAAACACATCGGGCGCCGCATTGCCCGGCATTTCGGGCAGCACCATCGCCAAGCGTTCAACCCCGAGCGCGAAGCCGATGCCGCCGACATCCGGCCCGCCCAGTTCTTTCACCAGTCCGTCGTAGCGGCCCCCGGCGCCAACGGCGTTCTGCGCACCGAGGCCGGGAGCCAAGACTTCGAACGCCGTCCGATTGTAGTAGTCCAGTCCGCGCACGATGCGCGGGTTGAGCGTCACCGCCACGGCTTCCCGCTCCAGCATCGCCCGCACGGTTGCGAAGTGCGCCGCGCAGTCGGCGCACAAATGATCGATCATCATCGGTGCGTCTGCCATCGCAGCCTGACAGTCCGGCGACTTGCAATCGAGCAAGCGCAGCGGATTGCGCTCGAGTCGGCGCACGCAGTTCTCGCACAGGCGCTCGCGCCGACTCTCTCCGAACGCTCGCAGTCGCTCCCGGTAGCTCGGTCGACACTGACCGTCGCCCAGCGAGTTGATCTGGATCTCAACCTGGGCCAGCCGCAGACTCTCGAGCAGATCGTGCAGCAGCAGCAGCACTTCAGCGTCCGCGGCGGCATCGTCGCGCCCGATGACTTCGGCGCCGATCTGATGAAATTGGCGCAAGCGGCCCTTCTGCGGTCGCTCGCGACGGAACATCGGGCCGAAATAACACCACTTCGACACCGGCTCCTGCGCCGCAACCGCATGTTCGACATACGCGCGCACAACCGAAGCCGTACCTTCCGGTCGTAATGAGATCGACGTTTCGTCGCGATCGAGGAACGTGTACATCTCCTTCTCCACGATGTCGGTCGTGTCGCCGATTGAGCGGGTGAACAAATTGGTGCGTTCGACGATCGGAACGCGGACTTCGTGCACGTGGTAGCGCCGAAACACGTCGCGCGCACGCTGCTCGATCCAGGTCCAGCGCGCACTCTCGTCCGGAAGGACGTCACGAAATCCTTTCACAGCGGGGATTTTCATGCGGCGAGCTTGTGCCGGAAGCGCGGCCTAGGTATCAAAGGCATTCTGTCGAGTCAACGCGCCCATACGCACGTGGAACCAATTCAACGCATACGGACACGGCATCCGATTCTCTCTCTCGGGGCGCGTTCGCTCGTTGCGCTCTGCGCCGCGACGGTGGTGATCGTCCGACCGTCGCCACTGCGGGCGCAGTCGCGCGACTTCGATCGCTTCAGTGGCTTCGAGAGCGGCGGACTCGCGGACTACGCGGTCGGCGACGGCAACCCGACGGTCTTTGGCTCTGCTCGCAGCGGTCAATTTGGCTTGAGCACCGTGGCTTTCGGTAACACGAACGAATACGCCCAAATCGGTCTGTCGCAGGAATCGCCCGTCTTCAGCGACGGGATCTGGCTCTGTCTGCAGAGTCCCAATAGCGGCTTTGCCCGCCGCGTCCGCTCGTGGCGCGACTTCAGCGGTGTCGCCGTCGTCGAACTCGTGTTGAATCCGAGTCCAACCGCCACGCTCGAGTTGCGCGTTCAAAACAGCACCAAGGCGGTATCATCGCAGACGGTTGCGAGCTGTCCGAGTTTCACCCACGTCGAGGTGCAGTATCGAGCGGCGGGGTCCGGCGGGGATGCCACGCTGCGAGTCAATGGCGTTGCCCAATCCGGCACGCACACGTCGACCTCGACCATTGTCGGCACCACCGTCGGTCCGGATCACAACGAATCGGGAGCGGTTGCCCTTGCGTGGGACGATCACACGATCGCGCGGACCGCGACCTTTCCCGGAGCGCTGCAGATTGCGGCTTTGTTGCCGGATCACGAAGGCGGGGGCACCGCGTGGCAACACACCGGCTGCTCGAACCCCGCGCAGTGCGTAGTCGACCGCCCCTTCGATTTGACCTCGTTCATCTGGTCTGCCAGCCCCACCGCGCAGCAGTCGTTTTGCCACGGCGGCAGTGGGCCCGCCGGCATCTATGGCAACGTTCTCGCGGTCAAGTCGGTGTTTGCCGCCAACGCATCGGCCTCGGATCCCGTACAAATTGAAGTCTCGGTCGCGCCCGACTCGGCCGGATGCGGCGGGACGGGCACTACGCTAGTGGACTCGCAGACCTTCTCGCCCGAGCCGCCGGGCAACGTCTTCACCCCCAATGCGCTCACCTACGCGGTCGAACCAAGCGGCGCGAGCTGGACGCTCAGCGATCTCGACACCACTGAGATCGCGTTCACCTACCAGCTACCCGGCGGCGGAAATGCCGCCCAAATCACGCAAGTGCTGCACGAGGTCGCGTACGATACCACGGGGTTCCCGTCGCCGACGCCGACTACGACGCCGACCTTCACGGCAACCAACACCCCAACCGTGACCGACACGCCGACGCGCACACCAACACGGACACCAACCAACACGCCGACCGCCACGCCGACAATCACGCCCACCATCACTCCAACCGCAACCCCGACCGCTACATCAACCGCTACCGCCACGCCGACGCGAACCCCGACGAGTACGCCGACCGCGACCCCGACCGCCACAGCGACGCCGACCGCAACCGCAACCAACACCGCCACGCCGACCGCCACGCCGACATTTACGTTCACCCCGACTGCGACCGCGACTTTTACGTGGACATCAACGTTCACCCCGACGGCAACACCAACGCCCACAGCCACACCGAGCGACACGGCAACCGCGACGCCGAGTGGAACCGCTACCGCAACCCCGACGGCCACCGCGACCCGCACCCCCACGCGTACGGCCACGCTCACGCCGACGCCGCCCACGCTGCGGTCGGTCGACCGCTTGAACGGGTTTGAAGGCGGATCCCTCAACGACTACGGCGGCACCGCCGAGGTTCTCGCGACGCCGTCGCCGCACAGCGGGCAATACGTCCTGCGCACCACCGGAAGCATGTCGCCGTCGTTCGGTACGGTCGGGATCAGCAGCGCCAGCGGAGTCTTTACCGATGGCGTCTACGTCTGCCGGCTCTCGAACACGCTGCCGCAACCTCGACGCGTGCGGAGCTGGCGAGCCGGCAGCACCGACGTGGTGGAGTTGTTCCTCAACTCCAACTGGACTGCATCGATCCGGGTCGGCGGCACGGTCATCGGCACGTCGACCAGCGCGCTGACCGCGTGCCCGTCGTTCACACATTACGAGGTCCAATATCAGGCGGGCAGCGGGAATGGCTCCGTCGAACTGCGCGTCGCCGGGATTACTGAAGTGCTCGGCGCGCACGCCACCAACGTCGCGATCGACAACACGATCATCGGGGCCGATCAGACGGCAACCAGCACCCTGACCTTGATCTGGGACGATCACACGATTTCGCGCAGCGACATCTGGCCAGGCACCATCCGCATCGTGGGCGCGCGCGTAAACCAAGACGCCACGTTCATCGATTGGGGCCCCGCTCCACCCGGGTGCGGCGGCGCCGACTACTTGTGCGTCGCCCCGGTCCCACCAGCCGGACCGGGTCTGACCTCGACGCAGCCGAACGCGAAGAGTTCCTTTTGTCATCAGAGCCTCGCTCCGCTGGGCGTGACCGGGCAGGTCGTCGCCGCCAAATTTTCGATCACTGGCTCCGAGGATCCGGCGCAGGCGCCGGCGTCCGGCCTGTTTGTCGGCATCGACTCGGCGGCGTGCGGCGGGTCGAGCGTCACCCCGGTGCAGTTCGAGAGCGCCGTCGTGTTCGGCGCAACTCTCACCGGCTTCGCGCGCATCGAGCCGTTCAATCCGGTCACGCAGGTTCCGTGGGGTATCACTGATCTCAATCGGGCGGAGTTCGGGGTTCGCCACTCGACCGGGACCGAGCGTGTGATCGTGACGCAGGCAATCGTCGAGGTCGCGTTCGATCCATCGTTTGTTGCGAGCCCGACGCCAACGGATACCGCCTCGGCCACGCCGACGTTCACCGATACAGCAACCGCAACCCCCTCGCCGACCGACACGCCAACCGCGACGCCGACTCCGCTTCCGTCCGCCACGTTTACCTTCACGATCACAGCGCCCCCGACGGCGACGGATACGCCCACATCAACCGCAACGTCGTCAGCAACACCAACCGCCACTGCGTCCGCATCGCCGACGCCGTCGGCGACCGCCAGCGCCTCCGCCACCGCGTCTCCGCTTCCGAGCGCGACACCGACGAATTCCCCAACGAACACGCATACCGGCACGGCAACGCGTTCACCGACTGTCACGCTCACCGCGACCGCAACGATCACCACGACCGGGACGCAGCCGGCGACCGCAACGCCGAGCAATTCGTCGACTCCGTCTGCGACGCCGACGGGCACCGCGGTCGCGACCGCTCCTCCGTCCGCAACCGCGACGGCAACCGGCACGTCGGTGCTTGCGACAACGGTCTCATCCACCTCGACCCCCTCACCAAGTCTGACGGCCATTCCGCCCGCGGCGACCGCAACGCCGTCGCCGACTCCCAGCACCACCGAAACGGCCAGTGCGACGGCCACCAGTACTCGCACACCGACTCGGACCGGGACGCCGCCGACGGCAACGCCGACGTTGCAGCCGCGAATCGATTTTCTGTTTCCGAGCGGCACCCTCAATGCAGACGACCAGGTGGCGTGCATCAACTCAGTCGCCCTGACACTCACTCTCTCGTCCGGGAGCCCGCAACTGACGTCGTTGCAGCACCGCGATCCGGTGGCCGATCAGCAAGTCTTTCAAGCTGTCTATGTCGCACCGGGTCTATCGGTTGACGACTACGACTTGTTGCGTTCGTTGTCGGCCAGCGGCGGATACCTCGAACGCTTTGCCGGCGCGGGCGGCGTCGTGGTGGTCAACGCCGCGAACGACCCCTCCACCGGCAATGCGCCGCAGAACATCATCGCACCCGATGGCGTCGGTTTCCTGCCGACGGATGGCAACAATATCGAATCGACGCTGCTCCCCAACCACGCGTATCTCACCGGCGTCGGTTACGGCGGCGTCGCGCTCGGGCGCAGCGATTTCACCAATTGGGGCTCAACCGACAACGGCGCGCTGAACAACCTGCCCGCGGATGCGAAGGTGGTCCTGCAGAACGGCAACGGGCCGTCCTTCATCGAGTACACCCACGGCGCCGGCCGCGTGATCGTCACCACGCTCGCGTACTGTTGGACCGGTCGCGACAACTCCGACGGACCGGCGGTGCAGAATTTGCTGCTCTATGCGCGCTTCTTCTCAGGCCAAGCCCAGACCCCGGCAGCCACAGTCACCAACACCGCGACGCCAACGATCACGCCGACGTTCACCATCACAACGACGCGTGCCGCCACGATCACGCCAACCCCGACACAAAGCGGCACCCCGACACGAACCGGCTCGTTGCTGCCGACCGCAACGCGCACCCCAACCGCTACGGCGACCCCACTTCCCGGTGATGTCAACAACGACGGAGTCGTCGACGATCACGACCTCGACGCGTTGATCACTGCGCTGTTTCTAGATCAGCTGTATTTGCGTGCCGATGTGAACGGCGACGGCGCCGTGACCGCGGCGGATATTCCAGCGTGGTTGGCGGTTCGGCCGTAGCGATCCGGCTGAGTCGCTCAGTCCTTGCTCTTGTCCGAGTCCTCATCCTTATCTTTCGGCGCACTGTCGGGAGCAATCAGTGGACGGCGTGCCTTCGGAGGCCCGGCGACTTTCACGTAGTCGAGCAAGTCGTGCTCGAGGTCGCGGATCTTAGCGATGATCTTGCGACGTTGCTCCTGCAGCTTGGGCGAATCGTCGCTCAGCGCATAGCGTGACGCCGCCAAGGTTTTATACTTCTTATTCTTATTCGCTTGCTCGGCGACGTCGGAACATTCAAAGTTCATCACGCTTTCGCCAGTCGGCGCGTTTTGAATCGTCAGCGACGTGATCAACCGTTTGCGCGTCGCCGCCTCCGGTGTCGGCGCGGGGGTCGCCACCAACGGTCCCAAATCCAACATCACCACCGGTGGATCATTGGGTGCCGCCAACGCGACCACGCTACCCACGAGCACGGCTCCTACCACGATGGTACGCCGCATTGATTTCTCCTTCTTCGGAATCATGGTGCCGCTCCTGATCGTTGTCTTCCGCGCGCCACGGGCTCACGGGACCCGTATGATGATGCTGCGCCGGTCGCCAAGATGGCCGGCGGCGTCGACGAGTTGCGCGCTCAGCTTGGTGTCGCCGCTCCGCAACGTCAGCGTATGCGTCGCGACGCCGCAGAACTGAATCTCGCTGCCGGCGTCCTTGCCCGCGAAGGCAAAGTTGCCGCCGCTGTCGAGGGTGCACGCACGATCGGCGGTTTCGTGGACATCGAATCGGCACGCCAAATCATTCATCGCGTCGGAAATAGCCTGCCCCGGGCCGAAGGTGAGCGCCGACGCCGGGACGCCACCAGCCGGAATCGGGGTCAAATTGGGGGTCGCCTGGGGCAGTCCGCCGGTGTCACAGACTGCCGTGCTGCCATCGCCGAGCGCCGTATCGGTCAGGATCTGGAGGTCCGGGCGCACGGTGGAATCGTTGGGATCGTAGTTGAAGACCTTTTGTCCGACCGGGCTGCCACTCGTTCCGCGCCGCCCTTCGACGACGAAGAGAAATCCAAAACCGGTCCCCCGCGTAAAGATCGGCGTTCCCCCGGGATCGTTCCCGATCGGCGTCGGCACACGCCCGTCCGCGTTCGCGATCCCGAAGTACGTCACTTGGGCTCCGAACGGTCGGGGTACCGTCGGCGTCCGCGTTCGCGACGGTGTGAGGGTCGGCGTGGGTGTGACTGTGGGCGTTGGTGTTCGTGTCCGGGTTTGCGTCGGAGTTGCAGTCGGGGTCCGCGTATTCGTCACTGTCGGCGTGATGGTCGGGGTCGCGGAGGGCGTTCTGGTGGAGGTCAGGGTCGGCGTGCGTGTGGCCGTCCTGGTCTGAGTGATGGTTGGCGTCACGCTCGGGGTGCGCGTCACCGTGCCGGTCCGGGTAATCGTTGCGGTCGCGGAGGCTGAAGGCGTGCGCGTCACGGTCGACGTGATGGTTGGAGTTCCCGTTGCCGTCGGGGTGCGGGTCAGCGTCACCGTCGGCGTAATCGAGGGGGTGAGAGTGTTGGTCGGCGTGCCGGAAACCGTCGGCGTTCGCGTCATGGTCGGCGAAGGCGTCTCCGACGGCGTGCGGCTCGAAGTCGCGGTAATGGTGAAGCTCGGGGTGGCCCGCAACGTTGGGGTCGGCGTCACGGTCGGCGTCACCGTCGGCGTCCGAGTGTGGGTCAACGTCGGAGTAGACGTCGGCGTGCGTGTCGGCGTCAGTGTTGGCGATGGCGACCGCGTACGCGTCGATGTCGGCGTGATCGTCGGTGTCATCGTAGGCGTCGGCGTGCGGGTTCGCGTGTCCGTCGGAGTGATCGTCAGGGTCGCGGTGATCGTAAACGTCCGGGTACGCGTGGGCGAAGTTGTCGGACTACTCGGCGTCGTGTTCGCTGTTGCCGACACTGAGGCGCTCGCGGTCACCGACGGGCTGGGCGTCAATGATGCGGTGAGGCTCGGCGATGGCGTCCGGGTTTCAGTCGGCGCGCCGCTCGCAGTGATCGTTGGCGACGGCGATCGGGTATCGGTCGGCGTGACGGATGAGGTCGCGGTCGGCGTCCCGGTGCGGGTTCGGCTCGGCGTCGTGCTCGGGAGCGGAGTCAGCGTCACGGTCGGCAGCGTACCGGTTGGTGTCAGCGATGCCGTTGAAGTCGGAGTCGGCGTCGAGTTTACCACGATGAGGACCAGTGCCGTCAGATCCGCGGCACCCAAACGGCCGTCCTGGTTCACGTCCGCACCCGCGCATCCGCTGCCATCGAAGATGACTTCTTCGAGCACCGCGACATCGGTGGTCGTGATCGCACCGTCGCAATTCGCGTCGCCGGGCGCGGTGTCCGCGGCGGCAACGACGCCCGTCAGCAGGAACAGCCCGCAGCTTACGACCGTTCCACGAACGACGCTGCTCCGCATGTCTCCGACGCTGCGATGAGGTCGTCGGGCGCGCTGGTCACCGACCCGACAGCACCCACGCGGTGATCAGGTCGCTCGGCGACTGTCCGGCGGAGAGCGCAAACGCGTGCAACTGCGGAATCGCGAAGACCAGCTTTCCCGGTCCGTTGGGGTTCGTCCAATCGGCACACGAGAAATTCTCGCCCTTGGTCTCGTATTTCCGATTCGTCGTGCCCGCGTCGGCGTGGAAGATCTGCACTGACACCGGCCCGGAGAAGAACGGCAGGGCAGAAACGGTGGTCGGTTCGGTGTCGCCGCACGCCTGTTCGCAGACGTCGCCGCCGCAATCCGTATTGCTGCTGCAATCGACGCTCTCGTCGTTGCGGCACTTGCCGGGATGCACAAAGGACAGATCGAACACCAAACCACCCTGACCGGTATCCGGATCCGGCGTGATCGCCACCGCGCCGCGGCCGCTGTCGCCCTTGCCCCCGGGCCCAACGTTGATGGGGCCATTGCACACGCCGGTGTGTGGTGTGCTGAGATGCGTCTGACACGTCAGAGGGGCGGTGCAATCGGTGTTGGCGAGACACTGCTGAGCGGTCTCATTGTCATCGTTGTCGGCGCAACGCCCGTACTCGACCGTGCCGTTACCAAGGCTGCCACGGATCGCCGTGCAATCATCCACGGTAAAGCCATTCTGACCGACGGTGCCGGCAACATGGTCGACACTCGCGGCATAGCTGATGTCCAATCCTTTGCAGGCAACCAGGCCTACGTTGGTCGCCGGCACATGCGGTTTGAGGCAAAGAATCATGCCGGCAAGCTGGATATTCGCGGAAATATATTCGGAGGCACTCGGCACGTTGATCGGCGCGAAGCCGTTGGCGTCGGGAGTACCCGCTTCCAGGTCGAGAAAGCCTTGAAAGTTGCCGGCCGGCAGCGAGAGGGTTCCGATGACGGCAAAGAACGGACTGTTCGACGACTTGACGACGAAGTGGCGGGTTCCCAGCGGCCGCGGCGGCGGCGTGCACAGCAGCTCCACCGAGTCAACATCCTTCCCGCTGCTGAAGCTGCGCGCAACGGAGCGGATTCGCTTGCGGCCGTTGAGTGGATGATCAGTCGTACCGCCCAACGGCACGGTCATCGGAGTATCGACGGTGCAGACATCGCCGGTCGTCGCCGGCAAGAAGACCGCGACGTTGGCTTCCAACTGGGCGAGTTGCGGGTCGCTGCTCGATCCGCGCACCTCGAATTCGTCCACGCCGCTCGCGGTGCACGTCGGAAGCGCAGGGTCGGCTTGATTGAGGCAGACCCGGACGTTGAACGTGCAACTGCCGTTCACGGCACCATCTTGGTCACACGCCGCGCCATCTTCGCAGCGAATCACGCGTTCGTGAGCGGTCGCGGAGTCGACCCCGGCAAAGTACTCGGCCAAACAGTCGACACTGGGCGTCCCGCCACCCGGAATCGGACAGTCGCTAGGGCACTGTGCCACCGCCAACGATCCGCTGCCGAGGGTGAACAGGATCACCGCACCAATTTGCCCTACTAGCGTTCGCGTCTGCATCCGGTCTCCTTCGTTGAGGCGGCAAAACCTTCCGTTCTATGGCAGCGAAACGACGTCGGACTGTAAACAGTTTCTCGGACAGCGTCAACGCGAGGTCGGCCCCGCCTACCACTTCATGCGGCCGCGCAACACGCGCGCTTGCGCGCGGCTCAGTTCGACCTCGGAACTTGCCTGGTCCCGCATCACCAACTTGAACCGGCCCCCGAACCAGGGCACGATCGCCTTGACCCGGTGCAGGTTGACCAGCCGTGATTTGTGGGCGCGGAAGAACACCTCCGGATCGAGCCGATCCTCCAACTCCTTGAGCGTGAAGTTGGTCATGTACTGCATGCCGTCGGCGTGGGCGTAGACCAGCCGGAAGCGAACTTCGAACCACAAGATGTCTCCGACGTTGAGAATGAGAATCTGCCGCCCTTTGTGCACCGGCAACTGGGTCGCAAACCGCGGCACCGGGGTGGCCAGCCGCTCGATCAGCTCGCGCAGTTCCGGGGCGGGTGCGTGTTGCGACAACCGCGTGCGCACCCGCTGGATGGCTTGCTCCAATCGTCCCCGGCTGATGGGCTTGAGCAGGTAGTCCGCCGCGTGCACCTCGAAGGCACGGATCGCGTACTCGTCGAACGCCGTCGCGAACACCACGTGAGGTGTCTTCGTGATGCTGCGCAGCACATCGAAGCCGTCGAGTCCGGGCATTTGCACGTCGAGCAGCACGAGCTGCGGGTCCGTCTCTTCGATGAGCTTCACCGCCTCGACGCCGTTGCGCGCCTGCCCCACCACCTCGACGTCGCCGATACCGCGAAGAAACGACGCGATCCGATCGCGCGCGAGCTTCTCGTCGTCGGCGATGAGGGTGCTAATCATGCAGTGCTCACTGTCGTCGTGGGAATCCGCAGCGTCACCGTCGTTCCGTGCCCCGCGATACTCTTGACCACCGGCGCATACGCCGGCCCGTACAACCGAAGCAAGCGGGCGCGCACGTTCTTCAGCCCGACGCCCGATTCAAAAATCCGACTGGCATCTTGAATCCCGGCCCCGGTGTCGGCAACCGTGAGGCGCAGATCACCGTTGTCGAACGCGGCTTCGATGCGGACCTGACCGCCGCCGATTTTGCGTGACACGCCGTGCTTGACGGCGTTCTCCACCAGCGGTTGCAGGATCAGCTCCGGCAGTCGCACCGCGCGGGCGCGCTCGTCGATCTGCTCGTCGACGGCCAGATCATCGCCGAAGCGCGCCCGCTCGATTTCCAAGTACGCCTCGGCGATCTCCAACTCTTCCTGGAGCGGCACGAACTCCGTGTGACCGCGGCGCAGCATGTAGCGGAAAATCTCCGCCAGCCGTTCGACGCAGGCCTCCGCCTTCGCCGGATCGGTGGAAATCAACTGCGCGATCGAGTTGAGGCTATTGAAGAAAAAGTGCGGGTTGAGTTGCGCCCGCAGGGCCGCGAGCTGCGCCGACACCGCCAGCTCCCGCAGCTCGCGCTCGCGCCCTTCCAGGGTCACGATCCGCCACCAGTGCTGATTGAATCCGACCACGCACAGCAGCACGGTCGGCACGATTGGGATCAGCGTGTAGATCAGCGGTGCGCGCTGCAGCGCCTCGCGGTGAATCGTGACGGCGATGTCCTCGCCTTGATACGGGTGAAAAATCGATAGCCCTCCGAACAGCGCTGCGTTGCCTTCGGTCGTCAGCACCGATAGCGTCGCGAAGGCCACCACGCCCACCGCGATCTGTGCCGCCAGCCGCCGCCCGTGCGGCCAATCGGAGAACAGCGGCAGCACCCACTTCCACAGCACGAGGGTGAGCGAGGAAAAAATCAGTGTCGCGACCGTGAACGCCAACAGCGCGCGCGGCGAACGGAAGAGATACAGATGGATCAACCCGAGGTGGAGACCGTACGCCAGCCCGGTTCCATACACGAATCCGAGTTGCTGCCGAAAGGCGTTTTCTGCGCGCATGTGTACGTCGCCGCGCCAGCGTTCGAGACGCGCCGCGCCCTCGACAATATGTTGCGCGCGCTTCATGGCTCTGTCACTCACGTTGTGGCCAACCGGTCAATTGTTCCGCGCGAGCGACCCACCTCGGAACTCCAGCCTCGTTTGCGACCGCATATCCTGCCAATTCGACCGAAGAGCATCGCAATAAATCGGTCTGAGCGGTCGCCACTCTGTTGCGCGCGAGGAAAATTGACAATGCTCTACCCCGCACATACTAGTTCACTCCGACGACGTTTGAAAAGGGAGACCTCGATGAATCTCCGCCGGATCGCCCTAGCCTTTTTGGTCCTCGCCGCGCCGCTTTCGGCGCAGGAGGCCGTGACGGTGCAGGGCGAGATTCTCGATATGGCCTGCTATATGGCCAAAGGCAGCCAAGGCCCGTCTCACAAGGCCTGCGCCCAGTTGTGCGCCAAGCAAGGCGTGCCGATCGGCGTGCTTACCGATGCGGGTGAGGTGTACTTGTTGATCGAAGATCACGACAACACCTCGCCGTACGAGGCCGCGAAGAAGCTCGCCGGCGTGCGCGCCGAAATCAGCGGCAAGAAGTTCGTCAAGCAAGGTGTCGCCAGCATTCAAGTCAGCGGGGCGAAGGGCCTCTAGGTCGCTCCCGGCTCCGGTTGCGTTTGGTCGCCACCATTTGGTCGCTGCCATGAGGTGCTCGCTCGCGAGGCCGTCGGCCGTGCTGTTCGCGCTCGCCGCGTGCGCACTCGGCTGCGCCGGCAATGGGCCGGCGACGACCAGCGGCGGCACCGGCTTCGCCGCCATCCAACGGGAAATCTTCAACCAAAGCTGCGTCGCGGGCAGTTGCCACAACCTAGTCGCCCCCGCCGGCAACCTGGCGCTCGTCGAGGGGGTGTCGTACTCGCAACTCGTCAACGTACTCTCCAACAATCTTGCCGCGCGCAACGCTGGTCTGGTACGGGTCGCGCCGTTCCAACCCGACGCAAGCTTTCTGCTGATCAAAGTGACCAATCCGAGCGCCCCCCAAGGTGCGCTGATGCCGCAGTCGGGCTCGCCGCTGTCGGCCGCGCAGATCGATCTGATTCGCAACTGGATCGCTGCCGGCGCACCGGAATTCGAAGGGGTCACACCCACCCCGACCGCATCGAGCACCGCCACCGGTTCCGCCACATCGACGGCCACTCCGACCGACACCGGGACGCCAACTCAGACGCCCACGCCAACCATCACACCGACCGGCACATTGCATCCCACGGCAACACCGACCGCGACGCCAACACCGACCGCGTCACCGACGCCGACGGCAACGGCAACGATCACGTCGACGCCGACCTTCAACCCCGACGCGACACTGGCGAACATTCAGACCCAGATCTTCGACGCGACCTGCGCCGACGTGCTGTGTCACTCCAGCCAGAGCCAAGCCGGCAACCTCATCCTCACCGACGGCAGGTCCTACGATCAATTGGTCGACGTGACCGCGGCGAACTTCTCGGCGCAGCAAGCCGGATTGCTGCGGGTCAAACCAGGCGATCCCGACAACAGCTTCCTGGTAATCAAGCTCACCAACCCGACGCTCGCTCAAGGCGCCCCGATGCCGTCCGGCAAGGCGCCCCTTAGCGCCGCGCAGGTTCAGCTGATCCGCGATTGGATCACCCAAGGCGCACAGCCGTAGCACCTTGGCGGATTTGCAGAAGCCGGGCGCCCGCGCGCTCCGCGGCGCGTCAGAAAAACAGATGCAACTCGGTGAGCAACTGGTTCTGGTTGTGATTGGGTTTGTTCTCGACACCGTTGCTGACTTGGTAGAACACGCGAAGCTGAAGAAATCGGTTGAGGAACGGCTCGACGCCGACGCGCACGACGTTCTCACTGTCGTCGGCGCGACTGGAGAGATCGCCGTCATCGTCGGCGTAGCTGATGGCGCCTTTGACGTTGAGCCAGCCCAGCGCCAGGTAGTCCAATTCGCCGTAGCTGATGAACGTGCCCTGATGTCCACCCGAGGTCGGGGTTCGGGTGTCGAGAAAATCGACTTCAGCCAATCCGGTCAGCGGCCCCAAGTTGGTGCCGCCGAAGAAACCGAACTCGAAATTCTCGCTCTGGCCGCCCATGTGTGCGGCCGAGCCGCCGACGAAGACGTTGCGCACCACCGGCAAATCGGTCCACATCGCCGAGACCGTTCCCGTGACCCACAGATCCCGGTCATTCGACGTGCCGTCGGATACCGCGACGATGGCGCTGTACGGTCCGGGCTCGATGCCGATCTCGGCGGCGGGTTGGCGGGTGTTGAAGCTGAAGTTCGTCGTCGCCGACACGTTCGCTCCACCCCGAATGAACGCGGTGTCATCTTGCAGTTGCAGTCCGTACGGCTGAAACATACGCCCGGCTTTGATGAAGCCGTTCCACGGCAACCCGCGCAACATGCCCCACACTTCGCGAGTTTGTGTGCTCGTGGCGAACTGCTGATCGACGTAGAAACTCAAGGCGTCCGGAATCAGACGGAGTTCGAGAAACACCGCGGCTTCGGTCGCGTCGAGGCTGTCGGTCTCCAGTCGACCGCGGAAGACCTTGTTGTTGTCGACCCGGCCGTTCACACCTTGATCCTGGAACGTCGCGAGGTTGCTGACCCGCAAATCGCCGCCGACACCGATATACTTGTTGACTTCACCCGTGAACTTGTCGGCGGGGCTGGAGAACGTTCCGAGGAAGTCTGGGTAGCGCAAGATCTCGCGCGGGTGAGTGGTCACGATTTCCGTCCGCTTGCCCCCGCCGGTCACGTTGGTGTGGCAACCGCTGCAGTTGTAGCCCTCGCGTACCGCGAGATACGGCTCGGCCCACGCCGCACGTGCTCCCGCTGCCAGCAGGGTCGCAAGGACCACCAGTCGCATCCATTTGATCGTGTCACCTCGACCCACCGACATCCTCCCAGTGGGCGCGAGAACTATGCGAGGGGGAATGCAGGGTCAAGGGAGTGGTGAATGATGAGTCGTGAGTGGTGAGTCGGGAACAGTGAGTGGGCGGAACGACACTCCGCTCAGTCGGCTCACGACTCACTTCTGACCACTCACCCCTCGTGACTGATTCCAGCAGACGCGCTATTCGAAGCGCGCATGTCGACAACGACTCAGAAGGACTTTGCGCTGTTGCCGCCGACCGCTCCGGGCGGTTGGATCGGTACCGATGAAGCGGGAAAAGGCGACTACTTCGGGCCGCTCGTGGTTGCGGCGGTCTATGTCCACGAGCAGAGCGCGACGTTGCTGCGGCAGGCCGGGGTGCGCGATAGCAAGACGTTGTCGGACAAACGCATCGGCGAGCTCGCCGGCGAGATCCGACGCACCTGTCCGGTACGAGTCGTCGCCATCGGACCCGAGCGCTACAATTCGCTGTACGCCGAGGTGAAGAATCTCAACCGATTGCTGGCCTGGGCGCACGCGCGCGCGATCGAGGACCTCCTCGGCGACGTGGCGTGCTCGCGCGTCATCTCGGATCAGTTCGCCGACGAGCGTGTGCTGCAGCGCGCCTTACAAACGAAGGGCAAGGCGGTTCACCTCGAACAGCGTCATCGCGCCGAGGAGGACGTCGCCGTGGCCGCAGCATCCATCGTCGCGCGCAGCGAGTTCGTCAGTCGTCTCGCGCGCCTCGGCGAGAGCGTCGGCGTTGAACTCGCAAAGGGCGCGGGCCCGCCGGTGTTGGAATCCGGCCGTCGTTACGTCGCCAAGCACGGCGCGGCCGCACTGGCCAAAGTCGCCAAACTGCACTTCCGCACGACGCAGCAGCTCCGCTAACTCCCTTGTGCAGCCCGTCGGCTTCGGGCCGGACACGCCCATCCATCACACCGTGATCTGCATCCCAAGCTCGATCACGCGGTTGAGCGGCAAGCGGAAGAACAGTGACGGTCGCAACGCGTTGCGCGACAAGAACACGAACAGGCGGCGACGCCAGCGTGCCAGCGCGGGACCGCGTCCTGGGATAAGGCTATTGTTGCTGAGAATGTACGTCACGTTGGCCGGATCGATGGGTTGTCCCTGTTCGCGCGCGAGTGCGAGCAGGGCGGGGACATCTGGATCCTCCTTGAACCCGTAGCGGGCAACCAAGCGGCAAAAGCCGACCGCCAGTGGCTCGATGCTTAGCCGATGCGCTGCGGGAACGTAGGGGACCTCTTCGGTAACCAGCGTGAGAACGAAGTTTCGCTCGTGAAGCATTCGATTCAACTTGAGATTGTGGAGCAAAGCGATCGGAGTATTCTCTGCCGAGCTATTGAGAAACACCGCCGTGCCCGGCACCCGCGTGACATTGTGGCGCTGTAGATCTTCCACAAAGGTGCTCAGCGGCAACGCCGTCTTGTCGAGTTCGGCCGCCAACAGCGCCCGCCCCTTCTGCCAGGTTGTGAACAGCACAAAACCCACGATGCCGATCAGCAGCGGGAACCATCCCCCTTGCGCGACCTTGACGATGTTGGCGCCGAAGAAGGCGAGGTCGCCGATGAGAAATCCGACGGTCACCAGCACCGCAACCGGCAGGCTCCACTTCCACAGACGGCGCGACACCACATAGGCCAGCAACGTGGTGATGATCATCGTGGTCGTCACCGCGACGCCGTACGCGGCGGCCAGGTTGCTGGAATTTTGAAACGCGATGACCAGCCCGATCGTGCCGACCATGAGACCCCAGTTGGCGCCCGGAATGTAGATCTGGCCGATCTCGCGCGAGGACGTGTGAATAATCTCGACCCGCGGCGCGAAGCCGAGCTGGACCGCTTGGCGCGTGAGCGAAAACACGCCGGAGATGACCGCCTGCGACGCAATGATGGTCGCCATCGCCGCAAGGACAACCAACGGATAGAGGGCCCAACTTGGCGCCATCCGATAGAATGGATTGTGCGCCATCTCCGGGTCGTGCAGCAATAACGCACCCTGACCGAAATAGTTGAGCAGCAGCGACGGGCCGACGATCGCGAACCAATCGATTTGAATCGGCAGCTCGCCGAAGTGGCCGAGATCAGCGTAGAGCGCTTCGCCACCGGTCGCCACCAGAAACACCGCGCCCAAGACGAGGTACCCCATGGCACCATTCTGGTGCAGAAAGGTGATCGCGTAGGCCGGGTTGACCGCTGCCAAAACCCCCGGCGCGTGCGCGATGTTGATGACGCCGAGGACCGCGAGCGTGGCAAACCAGATCAAGATGACGGGCCCGAAGATCACCCCGACGCCGGCCGTGCCGCGGCGTTGAAACAGGAAGAGACCGATCAGAATGACAACGGTAATGGGCACGACGAACGGCGAAAAGAACGGGGTCGCCACCTCGAGGCCCTCGATCGCACTCAACACCGAAATCGCGGGCGTTAGTACACCGTCGCCATAGAGCAACGCGGCACCGAACAGTCCGAACGCCACCATGACCGCTCCGCGCGCGCTACGATCGTGATCCTTCCGTACCAACGACATCAGGGCGAGGATGCCGCCCTCCCCGTGGTTGTCCGCTCGCAACACATAGACGTGATACTTCAGGGTCACCACGATGATGAGAGCCCAGACGATCAACGACAGCACGCCAAGCACGTTGACCTGACTCACCGGAACTCCGTGCGGTCCGAAGAAACACTCGCGAATCGCATACAGCGGGCTGGTGCCGATGTCGCCATACACCACTCCGATCGCCGTCAAGCACAGAAGCGCAAGCGGCGACTTCCCAGCGTGCGCCGTCGCATGGTGCGCTTCGGACGCGTCTTCTCCCGATGCCTCCGACAACCTCGCCGCAGACTCCAAGTACCCAATTGATGCTTCCTCAAGGCGCCTCTGCTGCAATGAAATACCCATGCGGGCGTCGCAGCAGCGTATGTCGTGCCCGAACATTGCACATTGCAAAATCAAGGATCGCGAGCCCGCTAACCACGCGCTATCTTGCGAAATGCAATGAGCGATCGTGCGGAATGCAACGACGGGACCGGGGTTCGGAGGTCGCGCCGCGGCTATCAACTCTCGCGGCTATCCTCGATGATGGCATTTTGCGCGAGCAGCTGGGATCGTCGGCGTGCCCACTTCCGCTCGGCGATGACTCTGCCGATCGCTACGACGCCAGACGCAGCCCACATGGCACCGACTGACTGCTGCACGTGAACACCGAAAATCTCCGGAATCAACGTCGAAATACCAGCAGCGATACCGAGGAGGGCGAAGAGATTGACCCAAAAGGAGCGGGCTGCACGGGCACGCTCGTACGCCAAGTGGGCGTCGACAATGTCGCCGAGAACAAGGCCGCCCGGATCGCGGTCGGCTGCAACGCGAAACACGATGCCATCGTCAGACATGGCCGTTAGCGCGAGCGATCACCGTGCCACCATCCCGTCACGTTTGGGACGGCCGGCGGTGGCGCTGCTCGTTCCTCAGAATTGCAAACTACCCGGCAGGTCCGTAATGCAAATTGCAACGGCGACGGTCACCGCGGGCGCGCCCTCGCCTCACCGCGACGGGTGCGGGCCTCCGCCGACGGCCGCCGACAACGCCGCGAGCGCCGAGAGGCAGTCCTTGGTCGCCTTACGCTTCTCGTGGACCGACACGTCGAACGAGATCACGTTGCTGTTTTGCCGCGACAGCCGGATGATTTCGGCCGAAAGGCGTTGATAGTCACCCCAAGCTTGAGACGCCGACTCAAGCCGTTCGAGCCCTGGCCGGCCACTCTCCCGGACAGTGCGGAGGCAGTGCTCCACCTCGGCGTTCAAATTCGCCATCTGCTGCTCCAGCCGCGTCATCTCTGCGTCGTCGGCTGAGGGGATGTGAACGAAGAGCAGGGACTGACTACGAAGTGCGGCGACGGAGGCCTGCGACAGCGTGCGAATCGTGTCGGGCTCGGCAACCGCGTGCTGCATCTCGGTCAGCGCATTGACGAAGCGGTCGAGAGCGGCCGCGCCGTCACGCGACACCAGCCGCGCCGCCTTGAGGTTCGTGTTCGCCACCGCCAGAGCGAGGAGGCGTTCGTCGATGCGTTCGAGTTCCGCCCACGCGGCGTCGAAGGCATCGAATTTCTCGATCTCCTCGCGGCGCCCGTCCGCAGCAACCAACCGCCCCAACTCGCCGCGATCGGCATTGACCTCTGCCTCGTACTTCTTTGCCTCGAGCGCCGCCGCCTGCGACTCATCGTCCGTGGTCGCCAACACCGCGCTCTTCTCGGCCTCGGCGGACTCGAGCAGCTTTTCTCGGATGGCGTTGATCAGTTCGTCCTTGTGCATCTGGCGCACCATCGCCGGTTCCGAGTGGCACCCGGCCGCCAGAGTCAGGGCGAAACACGACAGTATCCGCGTGAGTTTCATTTTGGTCACTCGCAAGGTGCAGAGTCTACGCGATTTGCCCGGCGCTTGCATCCTCGTCGCGGCAGACACGACGCGGCGCTCACGCAGCGCTTGATGCGCATCCTCAGATGCGTTCCTTGTCTTCAAGGGCTACGA
>Ga0335069_10003027_pt1 | contig 25592 bp, 16 predicted proteins | sample Lox_Sample_11_FD_206714 | JGI IMG/M metagenome (GOLD analysis project Ga0335069, IMG submission 206714) | Soil microbial communities from Loxahatchee National Wildlife Refuge, Florida, United States - Lox_Sample_1.1 | ecosystem: Environmental > Terrestrial > Soil > Wetlands | place: USA... | reverse complement strand
CGTTCGAGGCAAGCTTCGCCCCCGTCAGTCCCATGGCCCGGATCGACACTCGGAAACACAACTCAACTGTCTCCTGCATTGAACAGGAACGCGCTCATGCGCAGTTTGCGTTTCCGCGCAGTGAAGATTTCTTCACTGAACCTCCAACTTGTTTTTGGGGAAATTCCACCATAACACTCAGCGGTCTTGGGCGCAAGCAAAAGTGAGACAAATGTGATGCAATTGTGAACTTATTCTTCCTTGCTATCTTTCCTCAATCCATACTTACACCAGGCAATAAGTGGTGTGATGCAGTCCGAAATCCAATCTAAGTGGATTTATTTTTGCGCGTTATGCTCACGCCACTACTCCAAAATCGCACAGCCCGGTCACATGCTCCGCCGATCCGTCGCGCAGCCAGCCATCCAGCTGAGCCGGTTCCTTCAATTGCTGCCCGCGCACCCGCGGCACCAGAATGTACTCGCACGCCAACTGCGGCAAAGCTGTCATGTCGACCCAGAGCTTCTCGAACTGCGCCACCGGATAAATATCTTCCTGCCCCTTGCCCCACCGTCTCTTCACATCCTTGAGCGTAATGTAAGTAGGCATCCGTACTGCAACGGCTCGCACCGCTGCGGCCACCTTCTCCTGGTCCGGTAACTCGCCGCGGTTCAGCCCGAATGTCTTGAGCAACGCGTCGATATCGATCCAGAATGTGTTCGAGTTATAGTACGAGAGCTTGAATTCGGTCTCCTCCGATGGCAGCGCCAGGCCTTCCACCAGCCGGACGCGCCCATCCACCAGCGCAAGGCCTCCGCCGCGGTCTTCAAGCCGCCGGCTGATCACCTCCACCGTCATCGCCGCTCTCGATTCGATATGACGACCCAGGATTCCCGGATCCAGATCCGCTCCCACCGTGTCGACGTTGTGCACCATTAGGTAACGCAGCTTCGGCCTCGCCTCGATCAGCCGCTCCAGAACCCCGTTGCGAAACAGGTTCGGCACCTCGTACCAATGCCCTACGGGATGTAGGCATTGCAGCGGCAGGTTGTCGGTGTAGTTGCTTCCCTCTCCAGCCTGCTGCGCCCAGCCTATCAATGCCGCGTGCGTGCTCTCGCGCACCTTTTGCGCCTGCGCGTCGAGCAGTTGTTGCGCCGTCTCCTCCCACGCGAATCGCAGGTCCCGCACCATGGGAACCATCCGCAATCCAACGCTCCGCCCCGGCGACAGATGGAGTGGCCCCTCATATCCGTAGTTCTTCTCGAAGCGCAGCAGCTTTTCGGTCGGCTCATGGGTCAGGTAGCTCGTCGTAATCACATGCGGCACCGCAGAGCCGTAAAGCCCGCCCGCGCGCCGGCTCTTCGCCAGATGTACCTCAAGAAATGTCCTGTGCACGCCGGCAAGCCGGCAGAACGGGCTTAGCGCCTTCACCACCCCGGCGCCCTTGGTCCAGCGGCTGCCCGCGCCCCCGCTCAGCGTCACCACTGCGACCGCGCCGCTCGCCAGCGCATCTTCGCCGATGCGCCGGTAACGCTCGTCCACATCCTCTCTCGCATCGAACACCGCGTCCGCCGCCACATCCTCTATCTGCACCGCGGGCGGAATTCTGTTCTGCGCCAGCCCGATGTGCCCCGCCCGTAGTTCGCTCTGGATCCGCTCGTGCTGGATCGGATCGAACCCATTCTGTTCCAGCAGCGTCTCCAGCCTTTCACTGCCTTCGTCGCCGTGGCCGTTGCGCGGCAACAGGCGATCGAGCAGGCCGCGTGCCCTCTCCCGCGCTCCCACCACGTCGTGGCAGCGTTCGCTGAATCGCTCCAGGTCCATTCGCTCGCAGGCTGTCAGCAGCCGCTGGTCCTTGCGCAGCATCGCCGGCAGAACAATGTTGTAGTAGCCGTCAGGCAGCATCGCTCCTGCGCCGCCGATCAGTTCCGCATAGGTTCCGCGCTCGTTGATCGTGAAGTCGTAAACCACCGGCTGCATGGCAAACGCCACGCCGCCTGCCAGCCGCTCGCTCACTTCATTCATCACGGCGCTCAGCCGCTCCTGCGCCTCGGCTTTGCGCGCGGGGTCGAAGATGAATCCCATCCCGCCGCCCGCCATGCCGCCCAGCATCCAGAATCCCCAGAACCCATCCCCAAACGCTCGCCTCACTTCATCGATCAGCGTCTCCGTGTAGAGATTGCTCGCCCACGGAATAATCGCCTGGATCGGCCCTTCAAAGTTCCGCTGCGTATCGCAACCCACTGCTTTCACATCGCCCGCGCGCAGGTGTTCGACAATCTCGTCCAGAAGCCCGCATGCCTTCTTGCGCGCGGCCCATGCATCTTCGCTGCGCAGCAGGTAGCGCTCCGTCACCATCTCCAGAATCGGCCCCACGTCCTGCGCCATGCCGCCGTGCACCAGCACCAGGCTGTCCTGCAGCCTCTGCCGCGTCTCCGTCGAAACATCGGCCTCGCTCAGAATGCGATGGTTCGGCAGCAGCCGCCCGCGGCTGATCCCGAACTCCGCGTCGCCCTCGCTCGCACTCACGCCCTCGATCAATTTGATCCCCGGCCACACGCCTCCCGAATCCTGCCATCCGCCGCCCGAGCCACCCAGCCATTCACCCAGAATCGCGCGCGCCGCTACCAGCCGCCGTTCCGGTTCCGCTAACGATCCGGTAAGCGACGACGCCTGCCGCGTCGCCCGCATGCATACCGAAATCAGCGACGCCAGCAGCGTGGTCGAAACCGCCAGCCGCGAGCCCTTGGGAATGTTATTCACCTGGCTCACGATCTCCAGGCCCAGCCCTGGCCTCTGCATCAGTTGCCCCAGCAGATGCGACAACGGCTGGCCCGAGCCTTCCAGGCCGGGCGGCACAATTCCCGACGCAATCACCGCGCCTTTCAGCAGTCCCAGATAGTCGCGCCCAAAGTCGAACAGCTCCTGTAGATCCTCGATCTCCGCGCTGGCATCCAGATCCACGCTCACCAGCCTGATCACCGGCCGGTCGATCACGCGCAGGTAAGCCTCGACCGGCGGCTTCGGTCCCTGCGCGCCCGATCCCCGGCCCGAACCCCGTATCGCCAGATCAATCGACACGTTCAGCACCCGCGCCATCTCCGGCAGATCCATGCCCAGAAAAAAGATGTCGCTCCATCCGCTGTGGCTCAGGTCCATCCGCACCGGCGTCGACTCGTGCAGAATCGGAAAGGGATCGCCCGCCGCGCGCTCCACAAGCTCGGGCCGGATACGCAGCGCGTAATCCGCCGGATGCCCGGTGCGAAACATCCACTGGTTTCCGCGCACTGAGCGCACGCTGCGCCGCACCTGGTCGGCCAAAGTCTGAAATCCCAGCCCCCGATAGGCCGACGCCAGCGCGCTGGCAAGGCCGTCGCTCGCCCCCGCCGCTTCTTGCGCAGCCAGAAAAATGCCGATTGCCTCTTCGTAGCGCCGCGTCAGCAGCTTCTCGAATCCCTTGAAAGGAACCAGCGCCTTTCCTCGCCGCACTTCGCTCCTCAGCGGCAGATGAAAACGGTAAATTGCAGAAAGAAAGAAGAGCGCCCGAACCCGCTCGTACAGGTTCTCACTCAGATGCCGTCGCTGCTCGAGATCACCTGCCTCGGCGAGCAGCTGTTCCGTCGTTGCCTTCCCGCAAAATGTATCGAGTGAGCGATTGCGAATCTCTGGGTCGGCCGCGGTAATGATCTTCCAGAGTTCGCTCACCCTTGAGCCCCCTTCCCTGAATGCATCTCGCGGACCGCCAGCACATCGATCAACTCCTCCAGGACTTCATCCCGATCCTGCCCGTTCAGCGCCAGAGCCAGCTGCGCAATAAACAGTCCGTACTTCACGCCAACGTCGAAGCGCTGGCCTCGCTGGATCATGGCCAGGTATTGCTCGCGCTGCGCCAGCACGCCCAGCGCTGCCGACAAGCTGGTTCGTCCCGTCGGCGACTGCGCCATCAGCGTTTCCAGAATCTCGAAGACAGCCGGCGTCAGAACGTGCATGCCGTAGAAACACAGATACTGCCCGCTGCGCAGCCCCGGAACCATCAGCCGCTGCTCGGCTTCGGTTGGAGTCGGCTTCTCCACCACCGTCTCCACGCGATAAATGCCGGGTTTGCCCGCAACCGGCTGCCCGCCCACCGTTCCGTACAGCGGAAGTTGATTCTCTCGCGTGACCTGCACGGCAGACACCGCGCAGTTTTCCGCGCTCGCGGCCTCCACCAGGTGCCGTGCGCTGCCGCCTGACTCCGCCCCTACATAAATATGGTCGCCGACAAAATGCAGAAACGGCTCATCCTTCACGAAATCGCGTGCGCTCCAGACCGCGTGCGCGTAGCCGCGCGCCTCCGTCTGCCTCACAAAGCTCAGGCGCGCCGTATCTCCAGCCAGCAACCGCGCGTACGGCTCTTCATCCCCCGGCCACACAACAATGCATATGTCGCTGATTCCCGCCCGCACCGCCTCTCTCACCACCAGGCTCAACACCGAGCGCTTGATGCCTTCCTGGTCAAAGAGCGTTTGCATGGGCAGCGTCCGCTGCTCCTCGCCCGCCGCGGTAATCACAGCTTTCCTGATTTGCATGGGCACCATTTTACAGGCGCGCTGCTGGCGCAAAACCAGAATCGCTGCAAACTGTAGGAGCGCCCGCATCCTTGCCGGCTGTCGTGAGTAGCGCCCGCATCCTTGCCGGCTGTCGTCAGTGAGCGCCGGCATCCTTGCCGGCTGTCATGAGTAGCGCCGGCATCCTCGCCGGCTGTCGTGCATAGCGCCGGGCACCCTTGCCGGTTGTCGTGAGTAGCGCCGGCATCCTTGTCGTAGCGCCGGCATCCTTGCCGGCTGTCGTGCGGGCGTCCTCGCCCGCACCACACAGAAAAGTCTGTGCCCCGTTCATCGCGATGAGCGGGAACACCGCACCATCTCGCGATCCGGGGTCGCGGCGCGTCTTCGCAACCAAACAAAAAGCGGAGCGCCATGCGCTCCGCTCTCTCCTCCTGACCGCCTTCTCAGTACAGCCGGAAATCCACTTCGATGGTGATTGGCACCGGAACCGGCGTCTTGCCGTCCTTCATCGCGGGCCTGAATTTGTACTGCCGGATCGCTTCGATTGCTTTTTCATCGAGCCCCATGCCCAGCGAACGCGCCACGTGAATGTCCTGCGGATTCCCCTGCGCATCCACCACCAGCGAAATCAGGCAGACGCCCTGGTATTTGGCGCGCCGCGCCTCGTCGCTGAACTCCGCTTCCACTTGATGGATCACCACCGGAGCCGAGATCCTGCCGCCGATCTGGTACAACCCGCCCCCTGCGTTGCCGCCAAACCCGGGACCATATCCATTGCCCTGGCCCGAGCCCAGTCCGCCGCCGCTCCCCGAGCCCATGCCCGCGCCGCTCCCTGACCCGGCAGATGCCATCTGCACGTTGGCGGATTGAGTCACGCCAATCAAGGGCATCGTGGGATTGTCGGGTAACTGGATGTTCGCCTGCACATTAATGGCTGGAGGCTCAGGAAGCTTGGGACGCTCGATCACCGAAGGTTGCGGAGGCGTTATTGGATCGGGCGCCTTCTGCGGCAGCTTGCCCTTGTTGGCTTCAATCATGCTTCGATCGCCACCACCGCCGCCGCCACCCGCTTTGTTCGCATCTTTAGGAGCGTTGTAGTCGCCAACATCGATGTTGGTCGCCAGCAGGCTCGGCTTCACCGTCTCCACGATCTTGCGCCCAACGAAAAACAGTACCAGCGCCAGGATCATCAGGTTGACGGTCGAAGATATTCCGATGGCCCAGGGGTTGGCCTTCACCGCCATCCGGTCCGGCACAGGGATCGGCTTTGAAGTCAGCTCCAGCGGGGGTAGCTTGACCGGGAAAAACACGTCTCGGACGCTCTCGTAGAGTTCCACCCAAATGGGCTTCTCCACGAACGCCTTTCCAAGAAGCGCGTCCAATTCATGCCCGGAACCGGAATCTCCGGCCCTCTGGTCAGTTATCTCTTCCGTTGTCATTTCCGTCGCTAGATTGCCTTCGCAGCTTCCGGTCCGGCCGTCTGTCTCTCTGCGCGCTGTACAGGCGTATCGAACTATTATGCTTGACCGTCCCTCGGTTTGTCTTGGCCTTCCAACTAGCTTGCCTCAGAGCAAACTACCCACAGACTCCCAGATCAACGGGGCCCGCGCTCCACGATCTCATAGTTCTTCTGCTTCCATACTTCCACAAACAATAAGACGCTGCCAAGAGGTTGTTTGTTACCCCGGAAAATTCTATTCGGTACGTTTACACTGGTTTATAAACAGGTTTGCATCCTGGAACGGAGTCTCGATGTCCCCTGCGCCGGAGCTGAAGGCGACCCTAACCCTGCCCCAAACCGCCTTCCCCATGAAAGCCAATCTGCCGCAGAATGAGCCCCTCCGGCTCGCCCGCTGGGCTTCGCTCGGCCTCTACGAACAGTTGCGCAAGGCCGGCCGTGGCAGGCCGGTTTATCTCCTCCACGATGGCCCCCCCTACGCCAATGGCCCCATCCATCTGGGCCACGCCCTCAACAAAGGCCTCAAGGATTTCGTCGTCAAATCCAAAACCATGGCTGGCTTCGATGCTCCCTACGTCCCGGGTTATGACTGCCATGGCCTGCCCATCGAAATCAAAGTCGACGAGAAGCTCGGCCACAAGAAACTCGAAATGCCGGTCCCGGCCGTTCTCGAGGCCTGCCGCGCCTACGCCCAGAAGTACATTGACCTGCAAACCGAGCAGTTTGAGCGCATTGGATGCTTCGGGCGCTGGCAAACCCCATACAAGACCATGGCTCGTTCTTACGAAGCCAGCACCCTCGAAGCCTTCTATGGCTTTCTTGAGAAAGGCTTCGTCTATCGCGGTCTCAAGCCGGTCTACTGGTGCATTCACGACCGTACTGCCCTCGCCGAAGCCGAAGTCGAATACGCGAACCACACCAGCCCGTCGATCTACGTCCAGTACCGGCTCACGTCTAACCCCGCATCCATTCACCCCTCCCTCGCCGGGCGCGAGGTCTCAACCATCATCTGGACCACGACTCCGTGGACCCTCCCCGCCTCCATGGCGGTCGCCTTCCACCCCGGCTTCGACTACGTCGCGCTGGAAGCGGAAGACGATTTTGAAGGACCTCTCTATATCGTTGCTGCCTCCCTCGCCGGCCAGGTGGCCGCGGCCTGCCGTCTTGGAAAGGCAAAAGAAGTCGCCAGGTTCAAAGGCTCGGCGCTCGAGCGCGCCACCTTCAAGCATCCCTTCCTCGAGCGCTCCGTGCTGGGTGTCCTCGGCGACTATGTGACCGCCGACACCGGCACCGGCGCAGTACACACCGCGCCTTCTCATGGTGCTGAAGACTTCTATACCGGCCAGAAATACGGCCTCGACCTCACCTGCCGCGTCGACGCCGCCGGCTACATTCACGTCGACCCAGCCGCGTGGCCGCTCGCCACGCCTCCCTCATTCGAAGGCATAAAGGTCTGGGCCGCCAATCCCATCATCCTCGCCATGCTCGAGGAACGCGGCGCTCTGCTCTCTGTCTCTGACTTCGTGCACTCCTATCCGCACTGCTGGCGCTGTCATCACCCCGTCATCTTTCGCGCCACCGAGCAATGGTTCATCTCTCTCGATACGCCGATCGAGTCGGTCCAAAACCAGGAAAAAACATTTCGGCAACTCGCCATCGACGAGATCGACAAGGTTGTCTGGGATCCCGCATGGGGCAAGGAGCGCATCACGAACATGATCGCCACCCGCCCCGACTGGTGCATCAGCCGCCAGCGCATTTGGGGCGTGCCCATCGCTGTGTTCATGTGCGAGAGCTGCAACGAGCCCCTCATCGATGCGGATCTCAACAGGAAAATCGTCGATCTCTTCGAACGCGAAGGCGCTGAGTCGTGGCACACCACGCCCATCGAAAATCTTCTGCCTGCCAACCCCGTTTGCAAGAACTGTGGAGAAGTCCGCCCACCGGGACAGGGCTTCCGCAAAGAAACCGACATCCTCGACGTCTGGTTCGATTCCGGCGTCAGTTGGATGGCCGTCTGTGAAGTGGACCCGGAACTCAGTGCAGCCTACAAAGCCTTTCAATCGGGAGCCGCATACGTTTCAGATTCCGAATCGGAAGATCTGGGCGCGAAAATGGGTGCCCGGGACAGCACGACACATCGTCCGGAAGCCTCGTATCAGGGCACGGCTTTGGCCGGGCCGAAAGATGCCGAAAGAAACGAAGGGGCTTTAGCCCCTGCGGTCGTACCCGAAGTCCTCTACCTCGAGGGCGGCGACCAGCACCGCGGCTGGTTCCACTCTTCGTTGCTCACCTCCGTCGCCCTCCGCGGCCGCGCGCCCTACTCGCACGTCGCCACCGCCGGCTGGACGCTCGACGAACAGGGTCGCGCCATGTCGAAATCCCTCGGCAACGGCGTCGATCCCGTCGACATCGCCAACCGCATGGGCGGCGAAATCGTCCGTCTCTGGGTCGCATCCGTCGACTTCCGCGAAGACATGGCCGCCAGCGAAAACCTGATGCAGCGCTGCGCCGAGCTCTATAAGAAACTGCGCAACACCTTCCGCTTTCTCTTGGGCAATTTGCACGGATTCGATCCGGCTCGCGACCGCGTCCCCGAAGCCGGCCTCCAGCCCCTCGACCGCTACATGCTGGCCCGCACCCGCGAGCTCACGGAAAAGATCCTCGCCTGGTACCAGACCTTCGAGTTCCATCGCATCTACCACGCCGTCAACGAATTCGCCATCTCCGACCTGAGCGCCTTCTACCTCGACGTGCTCAAAGACCGCATGTACACCTTCGCGCCCACCAACCCCGCGCGCCGCTCCGCGCAAACCGTCCTCTGGCAGATCACCGAGGCCCTGGTCCGGCTGGTCGCCCCCATCCTCACCTTCACCGCCGACGAGATCTGGGAACACCTGCCCCAAGTCGAAGGCCGCCCCGTCTCCGTCCACCTCGCGCAATTCCCCAAGCCCGAAGAAATCTTCTCCGAAGATCCGATCGACCTGAGAGCGGAGTGGGCTCAATTGCTTGCCTATCGCGACCAGGCTCTGGTGGAGATCGAGCAATTGCGGCAAAACAAGGAAATCGGCAAGGCTCTCGAAGCCGACATCGAGATTTGGCTTCATGACATTCCATTGCCGGCGCGCCTTTCTACGACGCTCGCCGAGATCATCAACGTATCGTCCGTAGAGATCAAGCATGTGTCGCTCGCGGAATTCGTATCCAGGTTTCCAGAACTGCGCGGCCAGAAGATCGATGCCAGCGCGCCGCTCTTTAAGGTGGTTGCTCAGCGCGCAAGCGGCGCCAAGTGCAACCGTTGCTGGCGATTCACCGGCGATACAGCGGATTACGGCGCCTGGCGCAACGTTTGCGCACGTTGCCGCTCCATGCTCGCCGAAATGGGTATCGCACCCCCCAACAGCCGTGATGAAGGTGCGATTTGAAAGGGCTGGGTCTTGTGGCGATTCAGCGTGAGCCACTGTTTTGAAAGGGCACGGCTTTAGCCGTGCCGCAAATTGAACTGAGTAGAATCGCGGCTTTAGCCGCTGAGGGACGGTTTGAAACCCCACCGCGAGCACGCAACCAATTACTCGCAGACCTACTTCGTCACGTCCAATACCTGGGAGCGGCGTGCTTTGTTCCGCACCGAATCGTGGGCGAGGCTGTTTTTCAAGACGCTACTGACCTACCGCGGGGAATATTTCCTGCTTCACGAATTTGTCCTGATGCCAGATCATTTCCACCTCCTGATCTCCCCATCCCGCGCATTGGAACGGGCAATTCAGATGATCAAAGGCGGATTCTCGTACCGCGCGAAGAAAGAGTTCGGATCGAGCGCCGAGATTTGGCAACGCGGCTTCTCCGATCATCGCATCCGCGACGCAGCCGATTACAAAAAGCACGTCCTTTACATTCACCTGAATCCGGTGAAGAACGGTCTGTGCTCGCGCCCGCACGAATACCCATACTCTTCGGCTTATCCGGGTTGGAAGCTTGACCCCGCCCCTCAGGGGCTAAAGCCCGAACTCAATACAGGGCCGGTTCATGGCATGGCTGGAGCCATGCCCTTTCAAGAGGAAGACGACGCGAGTTGCGCCTCGATTGAGCACGCGCCCGAAGGAACAGCCCACACATGACGCAATCTCTGAATACCTGGCGCCCTCCTCGCCAACCGGGGTCCCCACCGGCAGGTCTTCGCCGATGGGGTGGTCGCCGTCTTCCCTGGCTCCTCCTCATCTCCGCCCTCATCTTCACCGCCGACCGCCTCTCCAAGACCTGGGTCTCTCACCACGTCCGTATCGGCGGCGCCATCACCATCATTCCTCGCATCCTCCGCATCTCCCACTGGACCAACGAAGGCGCGGCTTTCTCCCTCTTCGCCGATTCAGCCTCACCCAACGCCGTCCGCTGGGCCCTCGTCGTCTTCACCCTGATTGCCGCAATCGCCGTCTTCATCGCCCTGTTGCGCATGGGCAGCAGCATCACCCTCACCACCGTGGCTCTCGCGCTCATCCTCGGCGGTGCCCTCGGCAACGTCCACGACCGCATCCTCTATGGATCCGTCATCGACTTCATCGAGGTCCACATCTTCACCTACCACTGGCCCGACTTCAATATCGCCGACTCCTCCGTCGTCACCGGCGCCTGCCTGCTCTTCCTTGATTCGCTGCGGCCCAGAGGCAGGGGGCAACGGGACAAGGGAACGAGTGAACAAGGTTCCTGACCGAATGAAGGTATGCAACTCTCGAGCCGCAGCGGCCGGCTCACCATTGGAATCGACCCGGCTTTACACACGCTGGAACTCCCATCGCGGATTTCGCGGCGTAGAAGGTAGCGCATATGAAGTGGAGTTGGGTGATAATCTCTGCGCTCTCTGTTTGCCTGCTTGCCGGAGCGGTACTCGTTACGGTCAGATATCTCCGGGAACGGTATTCGGTGCAGCCGCTTCCGATGATTCAAGAAGAGGCGGTCGATCCAATCCGGGAGGAACTCCGTCAGAGGACTTACACCAAATTGCCTGAGGCTGAAGTCGGGCGCCTACTCAGCGGCAGCTGCACGATAGTTCGTTCGCCTGAAGAATTCCCCGACCCGATCAAGAATGCTTTTGCATTCCTGACCGTAGACGAGCAATTCGACCTGGCCGCCCCAGGGGCTCGGTTCAACGCAACCGACGTGATCGAGCCTGGATTTCCTTCAAGACGGCTGGTACTCGGAGGGCGCTGCGAAGACCGTTGGTTCGTCGAATACGAGCACGGCGGAATCGGAATGACGCTCCCACTCTTAGTGCTAAGAGAGAATTCGGATCAATCTGTAACCTTCGTTTGGGGTACCTTGCTAAAGGAACCGGCGCCGAGCTTGGCGAGCCTTCGCGTGGCGCTCGCCAGTAACGCGTTTTGGGACGGCCCCCATCGTTGGTAGGCTCTTCAGCCCGCCCTTATAACTCTTCAGCCCGCCCATATAATTGGTCAGACCACTTTACCGCCCAGCGGAGCCCCACGAAATGAAGGCTGACCCTTCCGATTCGTTCTTTGCCCCCATCGGGTCGCCGAGGCGCATGACCCATCAGCGCTGGGTCATCTGCGCCCTCCTGTTCTTCGCTACCGTCATCGCCTACGTCGACCGCGGCGTCATCGCCTATCTCGAAAAATTCCTCGAAACCGTCATCCCCGGCCTCAACAGCATTAAGTACGGATACATCCTCGCCGGATTTCAAGCCGCCTACGCCATCGGCATGGTCGTCGCCGGCGGCCTGACCGACAAGCTCGGAACGCGCAAGGCCTTCGCCCTCGCCATCACTCTTTGGAGCGTGGCTGCCATGCTGCCCGGTGCGGCGTTTTCCGTAGGCACCCTCGGCGTGGCCATGTTCCTGCTTGGCCTCGGTGAGGCCGCCAACTTCCCCGCCTGCATCAAGACCGTGGCTGAGTGGTTTCCCAAGCGCGAGCGCGCGCTGGCTACAGGGATCTTCAATTCCGGCGCGAACATCGGCAACATCGCCGTGCCTCTTATGGTGCCCGCGCTCGTGGCCCTGGTCACCTGGCGAGGCGCATTCGTAGTCACCGGCGCCTCGGGATTGGTCTGGTTGCTTTGCTGGCTCCTTTACTATCGCCGGCCCGACCACCACCGTCGCGTCTCTCCCGGTGAGCTTGCCCTCATCCTCAGCGATCCCGTTGAAAAACTCGACAGCGTGCCCTGGCGCCGCGTGCTCCCATGCAAAGAAACCTGGGCCTTCGCCATCGGCAAATTCCTCACTGACCCTATCTGGTGGTTCTACCTCTTCTGGCTGCCCCGCTACCTGCAGTCCACCTTCGGCCTCAGTCTCTCCGCCAACCGCCTCCCTCTGGTCATGGTTTACGTCATCTCCATCGCCGGCAGCATCGGTGGCGGCTGGATCTCATCCGCGTTGCTCAGGCGCGGTTGGACCTCCAACGCGGCGCGCAAGACCGCTATGCTGATCTGCGCCCTTGCCGTCGTTCCGGTCTTCGCCGCGCCATTTTTGCATCATCTGTGGCTGGTGGTGGGCGTCGTAGGTCTCGCCGCGGCGGCGCATCAGGGTTGGTCCGCCAACATCTTCACGTTGCCCTCTGACATGTTCCCCAAGGCCGCGGTGGGCAGCGTCATCGGCATCGGCGGCATGGCCGGTGCTGCCGGTGGCATCCTCATGCAGCTCGCCACCGGTTTCATCGTCGCTCTCACCCACAGTTACGTGCCCCTTTTCGTCATCGCCTGCTCGGCATACGCGGGCTCGCTCGTGATCATCCACACTATCTCGCCCCGGCTCGCTCCGGCGCGCATGGAATAGCTCCCTTGCAGCCAAAGCAAAATCAGAAGCGCGATCCGGCGCCGAAACAGCAAAGTCGCCGCGACCAGCAGTGCTCGACGGCCCTGCACTGCAGCAATCGGGCCACGCCAATCCTGGTTTTACTGAAGCGCGTCACCGCACCCCAACGTGTCAAAATAATGGATGGGCCGCTCGCCGCGACGCGACGCATGCTCGCCTCGAATCGAAGAATTCAATTCGGGCCGCGCCCGTTTCAAATCACTCAAAAAGGACCTCAATGACCCTCCCCCGTTTCTGCTCTTTCGCGCGCCGGCTTCGCGCCACATTCGCGCCGGCCGCGCTCATTCTTGCCTGCATCTGTCCGGCGTTCGCGCAGCGCCTGCCCAGCACCGTGATCCCCACACACTACGATCTCAGCCTCACGCCCGATCTCAAGGCCGCAACCTTCTCCGGTGTAGAGTCCATCGCTATCAACATCGCGCAACCCACCAGCGCCATCACTCTCAACGCCGTCGAAATCGTGTTCCAGTCCGTCACCATCGACGCGGGCGGTTCGCAGCAAACGGCCGCCGTCAGCCTCGACAACGATAAGCAGCAGGCCACCTTCACCTTTCCGGCCGCGGTCTCGGCAGGCAAAGCAACCCTGCACATCCAGTTCACCGGCATCCTCAACAACCAGTTGCGCGGCTTTTATCTTTCCAAAACCAGCCGGCGCAACTATGCCGTCACCCAGTTCGAGTCCACTGACGCGCGCCGCGCCTTTCCCTGCTTCGACGAGCCCGCCCTCAAGGCCACCTTCGACGTCTCTCTCGTGATCGATGCTGCCGACACCGCCATCTCCAACAGCCCCATCCTCTCCGATACCCCCGGCCCCGGCCCCGGCAAACACACCCTTCGCTTCTCCACCACGCCCAGAATGTCCACCTATCTCGTCGCCTTTCTCGTCGGCGACTTCCAATGCGCAGCGGGTCGCCAAGACGGCGTCGATCTGCGCGTCTGTTCCACGCCCGACAAAGTTGCCCTTGCGCCTTATGCGCTCGACATCGAAAAGTTCGTGCTCCACTACTACGACAATTACTTCGGCATTCACTTCCCGCTTAAGAAGCTCGACCTCATCGGCATTCCCGACTTCGAGGCCGGCGCCATGGAGAACTTCGGCGCCATCACCTTCCGCGAAGACGAGCTCCTCATCGATCCCAAAACCGCCCCCATCTCTTCGCAGCAGAATGTCGGCCTTGTCATCGCGCACGAGATGGCGCACCAGTGGTTCGGCGATCTCGTCACCATGCAGTGGTGGGACAACATCTGGCTCAACGAGGGCTTCGCCACCTGGATGGAAAACAAGCCCGTGGCCGCGATGCATCCGGAGTGGAATATCCCTCAAATGGTGGCTCGCGATTTGCAGAGAACCATGGATACCGATGCGCAGCCCACCACGCGGCCTATCCGCGCCAAAGCCGACACACCCGACGAGATCGATCAGATGTTCGACGGCATCGCCTACGGCAAGGCCAGTCACGTGCTTCTCATGGTCGAAAACTTTCTCGGCGAAGAAACCTTCCGGCAAGGCGTCCACGCCTATCTCGCCGCCCATGAATACGGCAACGCGACTGCGGAAGACTTCTGGGGCGCTCAGACCGCCACCAGTCACAAGCCCGTCGATAAGATCATGGAATCGCTCGTGGCCCAGCAGGGAGTCCCACTCCTCGCCTTCGCTCCTCCCGTGCACGGCAGCGTCGAAGTCCACCAGCACCGCTTCTTTCTCAGCCCGAGCGTGGCATCCGATCCCAGCGAGAAATGGACGTTGCCCGTCTGTTTCAAGGCCACGGCGTCCGGCAAGAACTGTGCGGTCCTTACTCCCTCGTCAACCCGGCTGCCGGTTCCCGCGAGCGGCCTGTTTTTCGCCAACGCGGGCAGCAGGGGATACTACCGCACCTCATACGCGCCCGCCGACTACCACGCGCTTGCTGCCCAGGTCGAAACCGCTCTGACTCCCGAAGAGCGCATCAGCCTGAACGGCGATGAATGGGCTCAGGTGCGGGCCGGCAAAGCCACCGTGGGCGAATATCTCGATCTCACCGCAGCGCTCAGCGCAGATCCCAACGCGCATGTGGTCTCAGCAGCCGCGGAAAACATTGGCGCCATCGCCGATCAGGTGGCCTCAACCCGGCAGGAACGAGATGAGCTGGCCGCATGGGTGCGGCGGACCTTTGCCCCCGAGTACAAGAAGCTCGGCCCTCCCGCTCCCGGCGACTCGCCCAACACCCGCGAGCTGCGGGCCACGCTCTTCGGTCTGCTCGCCTATCGTGGCAACGATCCCCAGATCATCGCCGAGTCGCGCCGCATCGCTGGCCGCTACCTCTCCGACCCTGCTTCCGTTGACCCCACGCTGGCGCAGACAGCCCTTGGTGTTGCCGCGGAATACGGCGATGCCGCGCTCTTCGAACAGCTGCAGAAGGTCTATGAAACCTCATCCGATCCTGAGAAGCAGGAGACCGCGCTGCGCCTGTTGGCCCAGTTTACTGACCCCACCCTGCGCGAGCGCGCTTTTGACTACGCCGTCTCCGGCAAGGTTCGCAATCAGGACTCGGTCTTTCAGCTCGGCATCGCCCTCCAGATTCCTGAGAACCGCGATGCCGCGTGGAACTTCGTCAAGACCCACTGGGATCAGGTCCAGGCGGAATTCACTACCGAGATGGGCGCGGATATGGTCCAGTTCTCCGGCAGTTTCTGCACTGCTGAAGCGCGTGACGAAGTGAAAAGCTTCTACGCCACCCATCCTGTCGCCGCTTCCGACGTCGAACTCAGGCACGCTCTCGAACACATCGACGGCTGCGTCGAACTGCGCCGCCTCCAGGAGTCCAATCTCCAGAATTGGCTCGCCGCTCACGCCGCCCACTAGAAGCTGTTTCAAATCCCGTTTTGAAAAGGGCACGGCTGGAGGTCCAGGCGTTAGCCGGTTTTGAAAGGGCACGACTTTAGTCGTGCCGCAGCAAGCACCCCGACAGACACCGGACCTTAGCCCCCGACGCTTTGAAAGGGCACGACTGGAGGTCCGGGCGTTAGCCGGTTTTGAAAGGGCACGACTTTAGTCGTGCCGAAAAGGACCGCATAAACACTGGGGCTTTAGCCCCTGAGGGAAGCGCAGAATCCGCTGTTGTTCTTTCTGAATTGTGCCGAGTTTCGGGGACGCCATACTGGAACTGGCTGCATAAATCCTGAAAGGGCACGGCTGGTAGGTCCTTGCCTTGTATCAGGGCACGGCTTCAGCCGTGCCGAAACAAACCCCGAAAGACACCGGGCTTTAGCCCCTGAGGGACGCGCAGAATCCGCTGTTGTTCCTTCTGATTTGAGTTTTGGGGACGCCACACTGGAACTGGTCGCATAAATCCTGAAAGGGCACGGCTGGTAGGTCCTTGCCTTGTATCAGGGCACGGCTTCAATGCACATTGAAAACACCTAAGCTACTGATTTCGCAATGTACTGATGTGCTAGATGTGCAAGATGCGCAGCAGCGACCGCATCCATAGGCCGAGACTTCCCAATTGCCGACGATTCGCTCATTGGATCACGGCAGCCCGATATCACCGCCACTCCGCAACGCGCTGTCATCCCGACAGAGCGCAGCGACGAGGGATCCGCGGTTGCTTTTCAGGAGTTCAAGATGTTGATATTTCCGAGTTGCCGACAATACATCCGGAGCTGATCAACCGCCCTTTTTGTTGCTGCCTTCATCGCTTGCGAACGCAGGTGTATCCCAGATGCAGGTCTGTCTTGCCGGACGAAGCCGCGCCCTCAGGATCAAACATCGCCATGTCCCCCGAATCTCGAGGCTCTGTAAAGTGCGATGGACTAGCTTGCGGTGTTCCGAAGACACTGTCGACGACAAAGCCCTCCCCGCAGAGGCCGTACAAGACGAAGCCGCCGGTCAGTCTATAGCTTGTGTAGGCTTGCCATGGCTGCAGTTCCTTGCCCGCACTTGTCACGTGGAAAACAACCGGATGATCGCCGGGAGAGTAGTTGACAAGCATATCGACGCGATACTGATGAACGCTCTCGCTGGGCTTTTCCTTAGATTCAGCAGGGAGCGGTGGCTTGGGCGTGCATGTTCCAACCGGCTCGATGTGCTGCACACTTTGAGAAGTCTCCAAGGAGTAGTAGCCAGTCGGCGAAGAGTAGATCGAGCCCCTTGAGCGGACTCGACAGCCCCTGAGAACCTCTATCTGCGTCCAGTCGTCCCCCTCGGGCACCAGTTGGACCGAGGTCTGTCCGGATTGCTCCCGATCCAATTTCAGCTCAAACCATTTACGAATGCCATTGTGATAAACGAGTTGGCCGGTCAGTGTCTGGACCTGAGGTGGCGTCTCGGCTTCTCTCTCCTTCGATTGGGGTTGCTGTCCGACGGCGATTCCATACGTGAGTGAAGCTACGAAGAGCGGCACAAAAAGTCTTGAGACGTTCATTGAGGACGACTATACATCTCCTCAGAACGATCACTCCCGAGCGACCGCCAATTCGGAAGATTCGGGCAGTCAACCCGAATCCGTGTTCCTGGCGAAGAGTCGAGCACAAAATTAGCACAGAATATCGATTGTCGTTCGTAATGACCTGATTCCCGGAGGCTTCGGAACGGCCTACTTTGAAAGGGCACGGCTTCAGCCGTGCCGAAACAAACCCTGATAGACACCGCGCTTTAGCCCCGCTGCTACAACTGTCAAGTCCCGCAACCCTCGCCAACACCCGCAACCCCCTGAAAACAAGCCGCGAAAAAAGCCTCTGGCAATTGCAGATTATTTCCCCTCTTTACGGCAAAATCGAAGCAGAGTTGGAGAAGATCCATGAGCCGTCCGCGCCCGGTCGGCACAACATCCTCAACTCCCTTGCACGCAGGACTTTGCGTGGAACCCTTTTGGAAGCCGGTTGTTACGCTCCGGTCTTCCTCTTAATCCTCCTCATCGAGGACTTTCCGCGCTTCGACGGGGGTGGGGAGGGGAAGGGGGGTGGTCTGAGTACTTGGCTGGGAAACATGCGCGCCGCAGTCCCACGTTCGCTCTGCATCCCCAGGAAATTTGTGTGCCTTCACAGCCTGCGCAACCTGGCGCATGCCTCATCCAGTTCCGCATCCTGCTTGGCAAAGCAGAAGCGCAGCAGGTTCTCGCCACGCCCAGGACGGTAGAACGCGCTCCCCGCCACTGACGCCACCCCCGTCGCGCGCAGAAGATGGCGCGCCTTCTCGGCTGCGTTCTTCCCCGGCAGTCGCTCTGCGCTGGCCATCACGTAATACGCTCCCGGCGGCACGTGCGGTGACATGCCGGCATCCTTCAGAGCCGCCACCAGTCGCTCGCGCTTCGATTGATAATCCGCCGCAAGCTGCGTGTAGAAACTCGGCGGCAGCTGTTCCAGACCCACTGCCGTGGCCACCTGAAATGGCGCCGGCGAGCAAACATACGTCAGATCGTGGAAGTGCGACATTGCTGGCATCCACCTTCTGTCGGCAACCGCATAGCCCACCCGCCACCCCGTAATCGAAAATGTCTTGCTGAATCCTGACATTACGATCGTCCGCTCGCGCATGCCGGGCAGCGCCGCCGCGCAGATATGCTTCGCCCCGTCGTAAACGAAATACTCGTAGATCTCGTCGGTGAAAAGAAACAGATCCCGCTCGATGCAAAGCTGCGCAACCGCTTCGATCTCCGGCAGCGTAAAGATCTTTCCCGTCGGATTCGCCGGTGTGTTCAGCAGGATCGCCCGCGTGCGCTCGGTGACCGCCGACCGCATCGCATCCGCGTCGAGTTGCCACTCCGGTTCGGCCAGACCCACAAGAACAGGCTCCACGCGCAGCGACTTCAGGGTATTCACGTGATATCCGTAGAACGGCTCGAAGACCAGCACCTCGTCGCCCGGATTGAGCAGCGCCATCGCCGCCACGTGCAATCCGGCCGTCGCGCCCGAGGCCACCAGCACCTCATTCTCTGCGTTGTAGTTCAGCCCGTAGTCGCGCACCTGCTTGGCCGCAATCGCCTCGCGCAGCCGCGCGATGCCGTCGCACCGCGTATAGATGTTCTGCCCGCCGCGAATCGCCTCGATCGCCGCCGCTTCCACCACCTCCGGCACAGGCGTGTCGCACACACCCTGCGCTAGGTTGATGCCGCCAGTGCGATCGCACTCGGTGGTCATGGCGCGAATCTCAGACTGAAAAGTCTCCGGTGCAAGCGAACTGAGCGCAAGGCGCCCTCGCGATGCGGAAATAGATGTCAATGTGCCGGTCAAGGGGAAGTTCCTTCCTGTCTATCTTACATTCGCACGCTCCATTCGGTGGATTCCGCGCTCCGCAAACGGGTGCCGAAGTTGAACACGGATACAAGCCGCGATCCACCTCGCCTCGACGGATCTCGAGGACAGCGAAGAGCGATCGCGAGCCATGACTGCTATCTTGGTTGTGATTGCTCGATAGAAGAAAGGACGGACGCGCATGTACCTGGCAATCGTCATTCTGCTTATGTTCGTGCTTCCCGTCCTATCGATGAGCCTGGAGCACCATCATTCATCGGGCGCGGTTTCGTGGGCGATGCTGGCCGGGAAGTGGTTTGTTTTCTGGAGCGCCGGCGTCCGGCTGCTGATTGCCGGACTGCGGCAGTGCCTGCAACCGAAATTCACCGCTGTAGCAATCTTTCGCATGAAGACCGAAGAGGCGCTGCCCATCATTCGAGAACTGGGTATCGGTAACTTTGCTATTGGCGTGGCCGGGGTAGCGTCGTTGTGGATTCCAGGCTTCATCGCGCCGGTGGCTTTGATTGCAGCCATCTTCTACGGCTTCGCAAGCGCGTTCCATGTCGCGGCGAAAACGCGTAGCACGAATGAAAACATCGCGATGGTTAGCGACCTTTGGGTGGCCGCGGTCCTCGCTGCTTACTTGATCAACCTCAGGGCGTAAAGATGCACGAGCTTTCCATCGCGAGCAGCATTGTCGAAGCCGTCACCGACTCCGCCGCCGCCTATCCCGGTGCGATTGTAGAAGTGGTGCGTCTGCGCGTCGGCGCGCTCGCCTCCATCGTCGAAGATTCCCTCCAGTTCTGCTGGGAACTTGCTACCGAAGACACGCCTCTCGCCGGCTCGGCCCTCGCCATCCTTCGACTGCCCGTCATCGTGCATTGCGACCGTTGCGCCATCGACGCCCAGCTCGACGGTGTGCAGACCTTTCGTTGCCCGCGCTGCGGCCAAATCGCCTCCGACCTTCGCCAGGGGCGCGAATTGGAAATCGAGTCGATAGAATTGCAAGACCCGGACGAAACACCGCAAGAGCCGGCCAAGGTAAAGGAGCGCGCATGACCACCCGCATTGTCGAACTGCGACGCGGAATCCTCAAGAAAAACGACGAGCTGGCAGCAGGCCTGCGCGACCGCTTCACCTCGGCCGGAGTGCTGGTGCTCAATCTCGTCTCCAGTCCCGGCACCGGTAAAACCGCCCTCCTCGAACGAACTCTTCGCGAACTGCGCGGCCGCGGCGTGCGCGTTGCTGCCCTAGTCGGCGATCTCGAAACCGACAACGATGCCCGGCGTCTGGCCGCGAGCGGTGCGCCCGTGCGCCAGATCAACACTCACGGCATCTGCCATCTCGACGCCGAGATGGTCTCCAGGCATCTCGAAAGCTGGGAAAATGTCTCTCTGCCCGGACTGAACCTGCTCTTCATTGAAAACGTCGGCAACCTGGTCTGCCCCTCAAGCTATGACTTGGGCGAGCGCATCCGCGTGGCGCTGCTCAGCGTCACCGAAGGCGAGGACAAGCCCCTGAAATACCCTGGCCTCTTCAACTCCGCCGACACCGCAGTGATCACCAAGATCGATCTCGCCGGCCCGTGCGGCTTCGATCGCGATCTCGCCCTCAAGAACCTCAACGAAATCCGCCCCGGTATTCGCGTCTTCGAGACCAGCTCTAAAACCGGCGTGGGCATGGATGCATGGCTCGACTTCCTTACCCGCGAAGCACATACTTGAAGCAGGGTTTAGAGCGCTGCCACTGCTTTTGATCGGCCAGCGAGCTACATTCTCTGACCGGTCACCACTTTGCCCATTGCCAAGTTCGTGTCCCTGGCGGTATTTTTCCCTTAAGGTCGGTAGCACAACATGTGTCCTTCGGAGTCCCCAGAGCGGGTCGCCGGTGCGGAAGAGCGCGTTGAGCCGGGGTTTGCCCAAAGCACCATCGAGAATCTCTTTGAGTTTTCGCCCGATGCGATTCTGATCACGGACTCTGAGGGCGTCATGCGCGGCGCCAATCCGCGCGCCGAAGAGCTCTTCGGTTATGCCAGCCAGGAACTGATTGGCAAACGCGTTGAGATGCTCATTCCGGCGCGCTTCCGTGCCAGCCACCCGCGCCATCGCGAAGACTACAATGCCGCTCCGCGTCCCCGTCAGATGGGAGCCGCACTGAATCTCTTCGGCATGCGCAAGGACGGGACCGAATTCCCCGTCGACATCATGCTCAAGCCAGTCCGGACCGATGCCGGCCCGGCTGTAGTCAGTTTCATCCGCGACACAACCGAACAGAAAGCTGCTCAAGAGGCTCTGCGCCTCAACGACCTGCGCCTGCGCTCCATCGTCGAGAGCATCAGAGAATACGCCATCTATCTCCTCGATCGCGATGGGCATATCATGACCTGGAATCCCGGCGCTGAGCGCATCAAGGGATACGCAGCCGACGAGGTCGTCGGCCTGCACTTCTCGCGCTTCTTCACTCAGGAAGATATCGAGCGCAATCATCCCGCCGAGCTTCTCCGTCAGGCCACTGCCAAGTCTCGCGTGGAAGAAGAAGGCTGGCGTGTCCGCAAGGATGGATCGCGCTTCTGGGCCAACGTCGTGATTACCGCAATTCACGATACCGCGGGTCACGTGACCGGCTTCGCCAAAATCACCCGCGATGTAAGTGAGCGCAAGCAGGCACAGGAAGCGATGATCGCCGAGTTGAGCAGCCTCCTGCTTGCCAATGTGGATATCCGCAAGCTCCTCGGCGCATTCTCCGCCACCATGCGGCAGATGGTTCCTCACGATGCGGCCACCTTGGCTCTCTTCGAGGAATCCACCGCCAAATTGCGCGTCCAGTTCCTCGCCGCCGGCGAAAAAGATGCGCCGCATCGCGGCGAAGTCCTTCTCGATCCCGACAAATCTCCAGCCGGTCACGCTTTCCGCACCCGGCAGCCTCTCATCCTCGACAAAATGGACGCCTGGCCGCCTGAGTCAGTGCAGCACTTGACCTCACTCGGAATGCAATCCGGCGTTTGGGTTCCGCTCATTCATCGTGAGCGAACCCTGGGCGCCATCATGGTCGCCAGCCGCACAGAAGGCGCGTTTGGCGAGCACGACGCTGAAACCCTCGCCCAGGTTGCCGGCCAGGTGGCTATGGCCGTAAACAATGCGCTCGCCTTTAAGCAGATCGCCGAGCTTCGCGATCGGCTAAGCCAGGAAAAGCAGTACCTCGAAGAAGAGATTAACCTCGAGCATAGCTTCGACGAGATCGTGGGCGAGAGCGCCGGCCTGCGCAACGTTTTGCGCGAGATTGAAACCGTGGCCCCAACCGACGCAACTGTCCTCATCCAGGGCGAGACGGGAACCGGAAAAGAACTGCTCGCGCGCGCCATCCATCGGTTGAGCCCCCGCAGCGAACGCACCTTTATCAAGCTCAATTGCGCCGCCATCCCTGCCGGGCTCATCGAAAGCGAGCTCTTTGGCCACGAGAAGGGCGCATTCACCGGGGCCATCGCGCGCAAAATCGGCCGCCTTGAGCTGGCGCATGAAGGCACGCTGTTTCTCGATGAAATCGGCGAGCTCCCGCTGGATCTGCAGCCCAAATTGCTTCGCGCTCTCCAGGAACGCGAGATCGAGCGGGTCGGTGGGACGCGTCCTATTCCCGTCAACGTACGCCTCATCGCAGCCACCAATCGCGATCTGGCGAAAATGGTCGCAGAAAAACAATTTCGTAGCGACCTCTTCTATCGCCTCAAGGTCTTTCCCATCTTCGCGCCGCCGCTTCGCGAGCGTGCCGCCGATATTCCGATCCTCGTGCGTCACTTCGTCGATCGCCACAGCCGCCGCATGGGCAAAACCATCGAGACCATCCCCCCGGAAGCCATGGAGGCCTTAAGCGAATGGAAATGGCCCGGCAACATTCGCGAGTTGGAAAACTTTCTTGAGCGCGCGGTAATCCTCTCGAAGGGACCCGCTCTCCACGTGCCTCTGGCCGAACTCGAAACCATGGAAGACGAGGAGGAAGAGGACGCCGCCGTTTCCGCGAACCCCACGCTTCTGGCCGCCGAGCGTGACCATATTCTGCGCGCGCTGCGCGAGGCCAAGGGCATGATCGGCGGACCCAACGGCGCTGCCGAACGCCTCGGCCTCAAGCGCACCACCCTCAACTCCAAGATAAAAAAGCTCGGCATCGAGCGCAGCGAGTATATGTAGACAGCTGCTTCTTCTGACTCCTCACCCGGTCCGTAAGTGTCGAAGCCTCGAAGTCTCGCAGCCTACTTTCTTTCAGCCCCCGCTCTCTGCCCAACCGAATGAGCTGAAAGCTAAGACCTGAGAGCTAAGAGTTGAAAGCTAAGGGCTGAGAGCTGTCTTCGCGACGTCCCATCGTCGCGCGACGAAATATCGTCTTCGTCACTTCGTCACGACCCGTCCCCAACGCTCGCCGCTGTCTCCTAACAATTCATTTGTTGTCAATGGTTTGGACGCGCTTGTGATCCAGGTCACAAGTTTGGCATGCACCGTGCACTTGTACTGGGCGTGGCGCAGGACGAGCCAAAACAGTGCTGAGAATCACGGTGAAAGAAAACTCCGAAGCAGTGGTCCTGAAACTGGAGGGTCGGCTTACCGGACCGTGGGTGGAAGAGCTTGGCCACCTGTGGGAACAGACTGCGCCTGGCTTGAATGAAAGAAAGCTATCACTCGATCTTCGCGAAACCACATTTGCCGACGCCGGCGGAATCAGGGTCCTGCAAGCAATCTATTCCCAAACAGGAGCCAGAATTCTCGCCGGGACACCCTGGACCCAATACCTTGCCGACGAAGTCACGGCCGGCAGAAGCCATTCAACGGAACTGGAGGGTTGAAATGCAATACGACCGCGAAAGAATCAATGAGACCCCACTGCCTTCTTACCGGAAGGGAGAGTTTTTCAAAGCATTGTCAACCGCCGCGCTGGCCGATCTGGAGCCGCTCCTCGCCCCCTCCAGCTATCCATCCAACATGGTCCTCTTCAATGAGACCCAGCCAACCGATGGAATCTACGTCGTCCTCGAGGGCGAGATCAAGCTCTCGATTAATTCAACCGACGGCCGCCGTCTCGCCTTTCACATTGCAAAAGCAGGCGAAGTGCTCGGCCTTTCCGCAACCCTCTCGGGTGGCGAGTACGAGATGACCGCCGACACTCTCTACCCATCCAAGATCGCCCACATCGAGCGCCAGACCTTCATGCAGTTCCTGGCCCGGCACCTCGATGTCTACCCCATCGTCACTCGTGAAGTCAGCCGCAGTTTTAACCTCGCCTGCGAGCAGTTGCGCATGGTCGGCCTGTCAACCTCGGTCCATGAACGGCTGGCCCGCTTGCTGCTGGTGTGGAGCGACGGCTCTGAAAAGAAGACGGAAGGCGCGCGTTGCCGCCTGTCCATGACCCATGAAGAGATCGGCGAGTTCATCGGCGCCTCGCGCGAGACCGTTACCCGCACGCTCAGCATATTCAAGAATCGTCATCTTGTGGCACAGCACGGCTGCACCATTACCATCCCCAGCCGCAACGCTTTGGAGAATTACGCGCGCGGGTGATCCAACCAGCTCTCCAGGTCGGCAAACTGAATCGCTGCAAATGAATTCTATTGGCCGTTTGTTCGAGTCACACGATGGGAAGGCATCGCGTAGCTCAGGCAAGCGGCCTTCACTTTTCCGCGCCCCGTTGCGGTTCAGCTACGATTCTGTTCATAGGAGCGCAAAGCCATGAACGCGGATTGGCATTCTCGAAATCTGATGCCTGCCAGGGCAACCCTGGAGCAGAGGATCGCCTGGCACAAGCAGCATCAAAAGCATTGCGGTTGTCGTGAGATACCCGCAAGCCTTCGAAAATACATCCCTGCAAAGAAGCCGAGAAAATAGACGCGTGTAGCCATCACCCTGTTAGCCGATCCTCCGCAGCGCGGTGTTTGCTGAATCATATTCGCGCATCCCATGCATGATCGTCGAAACCGGACCAGCGAAATAAGCTAAGGGCTGGAAGCTAAGAGCTCCTAGCTGTTTTTCTCAGCGCCGCCTTTGCCCCGTGATATCCGCACATTCCATGCACTCCTCCGCCTGGAGGCGTCGACGCAGAGCAAAGATAGAGTTTCTGCACACCTGTCGAGTAACTGCACAGCGTTGGCCTTAGGAAGAATTGCCTCAAACTCAACGCGCCGCCTGCGATGTCTCCGCCCAGGAGATTTGCATCCATCTTTTCCAGCGCAGCCGGCCCGGAGACCCGGCGCGCCAGCACGCAATCGCGGAATCCTGGCGCAAAGCGTTCGATCTGCGCCTCGATACGCTCCTTCATATCCACCGCTGACCCGTTTGGCACATGACAGTAGGCCCATAGAACATGCTTGCCCTGCGGCGCGCGTGTCGCATCGAAGAGAGTCGGCTGAGCCGCCAGTACAAACGGCCGCTCTGCAACTCGTCCGTGGGCAACTGCATCTTCCGACGCTGCAATCTCCTCAAGAGTTCCGCCGAGGTGAACGGTGATGGCCCTCCGGCACTCCCCGGCTCGCCACGGAACCGGCTCGGAAAGCGCGAAATCCATCTTGAATGCTCCAGGTCCCGGCCGGAATCGCGAG
>Ga0335069_10003026_pt1 | contig 25598 bp, 17 predicted proteins | sample Lox_Sample_11_FD_206714 | JGI IMG/M metagenome (GOLD analysis project Ga0335069, IMG submission 206714) | Soil microbial communities from Loxahatchee National Wildlife Refuge, Florida, United States - Lox_Sample_1.1 | ecosystem: Environmental > Terrestrial > Soil > Wetlands | place: USA... | reverse complement strand
AACGCCGCCGATCCGGTCGCCCGCAAGATCAACGCGCTCTACACCGCCTTCACCGACGAAGCGCGGCTGGAGGCCCTGGGCGCCGCGCCGCTGCAACCGGACCTGGACAAGGTGCGCGCCGCCCGCACGCACGAGGATATCGCCAAGCTGATGGCCCTGGCGCCCAAGTCGGAATTCAGCTCGTGGTTCGACCCGGATATATCGGCGGACCCCAAGACCCCCGACCGTTACGCCGTGCTGCTCTACGAGGACGGCCTGAACCTGCCCGACCGCGACTACTATCTGACCCCGCAGTTCGCGGCGCAAAAGGCCAAATACCAGGACTATGTCGCCGCCACCCTGCAGCGTATCGGCTGGCCGGACGCGGCCGCGCGCGCCAAGGCCATCGTCGACCTGGAAACCCAGGTCGCCGAGGTCAGCTGGACCCGCGCGCAGCGGCGTGAGGCCGACAAGACCTATAATCCCATGTCGGTGGACGATCTGGCCAAGGCCGCACCCGGCTTTCCCTGGCGCGTGTTCCTGGACGCCGCGGACCTGGGCGACGTGCAGCGGGTGATCGTGCGCGAGAACACCGCTTTCCCCAAGATCGCCGCGATCTATGCTCAGACGCCGGTCGAAACGCTTAAGGCCTGGGTCGCCTTCGCCCTGGCCGATCACGCCTCGCCCTATTTGAGCAAGGCCTTCGACAAGGCGCACTTCGATTTCCACTCCACCGTGCTCTCAGGTACGCCCGAGCAGAAGGCGCGATGGAAGCGGGCGGTGGCGTTGGTCAACGGGGCCATGGGCGAGGCGCTGGGCAAGCTCTATGTCCAAGCCTATTTCCCGCCGCAGTCCAAGGCGCAGATGCTGGCGCTCATCGGCAACCTGCGTACGGCGCTGGGCGCGCGCATCCAGCACCTGGACTGGATGAGTCCCGAAACCAAGACCAAGGCGCTCGAGAAACTCCGTCAGCTTACGGTCAAGGTGGGGTACCCGGACAAGTGGCGCGACTATTCGGGGTTGGTGATCAGCCCGACCGATCTCTACGGAGACGTGACGCGGGCCGACGCTTTCGACTGGGCCTATCACCGCGACCGGATCAACAAACCTGTCGATCGGCAGGAGTGGTTGATGACGCCGCAGACGGTCAACGCCTACTATCTATCGACCAACAACGAGATCACCTTTCCCGCCGCCATCCTGCAGCCGCCGTTTTTCGATCCCAAGGCTGATCCCGCGGTGAACTACGGCGCCATCGGGCAGGTGATCGGCCACGAGATGACCCACGGCTTCGACGACCAGGGACGCAAGTCCGATGGCGCCGGCGCCCTGCGCGACTGGTGGACCGCCGCGGACGCCGAGCGATTCGATGCCCGCGCCAACCAACTGGCCGACCAGTATTCCGCCTATACCCCCTTACCGGGCGCGCACATCAACGGTCGTCAGACTCTGGGCGAGAACATCGCCGACCTCGGCGGCGCGGTCATCGCCTACGACGCCTACCACGCTTCGCTGCACGGCCAGCCCGCGCCGGTGATCGACGGCCTGACGGGCGACCAGCGGTTCTTCCTCGGCTGGGCCCAGCTCTGGATGTTCAAGGAGCGCGAGGACGCCGAACGCCAGCAGTTGGCGTCTGACCCGCATTCGCCCGGCGACTACCGCATAAATGGCGTCGCGCCCAACCTCGACGCCTGGTACGCGGCGTTCGATGTCCAGCCGGGCGACAAGCTGTACCGTTCTCCAGACCAGCGCGTGCGCATCGGGTGATTTTGACGGTTGTGCATAAAATATTTGCGGACAGTCGCGAAATGAAAGAGCCGCCGCGAGATCCCTCGCGGCGGCTCTATCGTGGTTCCAGGAACCTCGATAAGTAGGGCGTTTCCTCCCCAAAACGCCCGCGGTCGAGACTGCTTATGGTCTTCGTGTCCGCGTGGCCCAGAGACAAACGCAAAAAGATAAGCCTGTCAACGGCGGCAACCGCTTAATATTGATGCGCTCGCCTAAATTCGCGTGATCACAGCGTTATTTTTTGTACACAGCCGTCAATAATGGCGTGCATTTGAACGGAACCTAGAGGCCCAGCGCGCGTTGCAGCGCCTCAGCCGCGGGACAGTCAGCCTGGAACACATAGTCCGGTCGATTGGCGGTCGCCGGACCGAGGCCGGACGAGGCCAGATCCTCCGCCGTCTCGAACAGAGCGCCGATGGGCGTGAGTAGGCCGCCAGCGGAGCCGTTCTGTCCGCCCCAGGCGACCGTCGCCAGGGTCTTGGCGCGCGCCCGGGCCTCCACCGCGCGCAGGAAGCCGCGAACGACCTCGGTCTGCTCGCGGGTCCACCCCGCCTTGAGCCCGGCCGCCAGTTGCGCCTCGCTGCGCAGGATCACCCCGTCGGACAGAATCTTCAGGTTGTTCGCCGCGAGCGTCGCGCCCGTGGTGGTGATATCGACGATCAGCTCCGCCGCGCCCGCCGCCGGCGCACCCTCGGTCGCGCCGCTTGATTCCACGATGCGGTAATCGGCTACGCCGTGCCCAGCGAAGAAGGTCCGCGTCAGCACGGTGTATTTGGTCGCTACCCGAAGGCGCCGGCCCGTGCGCGCTAGATAGCTGGCGGCCACGTCCTCGACATCGGCCATGGTGTCAACGTCGATCCAGCTCTTGGGCGCGGCCACCACCACATCGGCCCGGCCAAAGCCAAGCGGCCGCAGCAGCATGACGCGCTGATCAACCCCCTCGCCGCGCTCACGCAGCAAGTCCTCGCCGGTCACGCCCAGATGCGCCTCGCCCAGATCCAGGGCGGTGGCGATGTCGGACGCCGACATCAACTGAACCTGAACCTCGGGCAAGCGGTCGATGGTCGCCCGATAACCCCGCGCGCCGCCCGCCGTCTGCAGGTTGAACCCGCAGTCCGACAGCCAGGCCTCGGCCTGTTCCTTCAGCCGTCCCTTGGACGGCAGGGCGAAGATCAGGGGCTCGCTCATGCCATCCTCTTTCAGGCCTGGCCCTGAGACCAGGCACGCCAGGGCCGCACCATGCAGCCGGCCGCGCCGCCGGCAGGTCCCCCGCCCGCGCCCAGTTGGGCCTTGAGCCGCGCCAGCAGGCTGTCGTAGCGCCCGCCGGCGGCCACCGGCGCCTCGTCGCCCAGGGCCGCGCTGCGGACCTCGAACAGGAAGCCGTCGTAATAGCCAAACGCGCGCCCGAACGCCGGCGACAGCGTCATGGCCGGCAACGGGACCCCGCCCGCGCCGAGTATATCCAGGCGCCGGGTCCAGTCCGACAGCTGCGCCGACAAATCGGCGCCGACTTCACGGCCGAGCGCCTCGATCTGGGCCAGGGCCGCGCGGGGCTCGTCGGCGATGGTCAGGAACCGCCCGATCAGGTCGGCCTGGACGGCGGTCAGGCGCGGGGCGGCGCGGTCCTTGGCCCGGCTGGCCAGGCGGTGCACGATCTCCTGCGCCGTGCGCCCGCCCACCGGCGCGATCCCCGCCACGGCCCACAGCTCCTCAAGCGCGGCGGCGGCTTCGGTCTCGGGCAGGCGCGCCAACAGTCCGGCCAGATGGTCGCCCTCGCGCCCGGCCCGATCGCTGGTCTGCGCCCGCTCCAGCTCGGCCTTGAGCGACATCGGCCGGGCGAAGGCGCGCTTGAGCCGCGCGGTCATCGAGGCCCCGAGACCCAAGGCCTCGACGAAGGCCGAAAACAGGCTGACATCGCCCAGCGCAATCGAAAGGTCGGCGCGACCGCCTGCCGCCGCCGCGCGCCACGCCAGAACCAGGAGTTCGGCGTCGGCCGCCTTAGGCTCGTGGCCGCCCAACCGTTCCACTCCGATCTGCAGGAACTCCTCGGCGCGGCCCGAACCCGTGGGCGCGGTCACGAACGCCTTGCCCTCATAGCGATAGGCCGCGGCGCCGTCGCCCGCCGCCATGTGCGCCAAGGCGACGGGAATGGTGAAATCCGGGCGCAGGCACGCCTCGTCGATGCCGTCGGCCTGGACCACGAACAGCCGCGAGCGCATCGCCTCGCCCGACAGGTCGAGCAACAGGGCCAAGGGCTGCATCACCGGCGTATCGATCAGGCGCGCGTCCTCGGCCGCGAACGGCGCGCGCATGGCGGCCAGCGCCTCTTCCGGGCATGATGGCTCCAGCGTGATCATCGCGCCCGCCCCACGATGCTTTGGACCACGGCGGCAAGCTGGTCGCGCGCGACCAGGAACTGGCCGGGCCGCTCCTCGCGCCACGCGCTGTTGCCGGCGATCGCCTGAGACAGGGCGCGTCCTAGGTCAAGGTCCTTGACCGTCGCCTGGCCGGCCTTGCGCTCGTCCTCGCCGATGATCACGGCGGCGGGCGCTCCGCGCCGGTCGGCGTATTTCATCTGCGCCTTCATGCCCGAGGCGCCGAGATAGACCTCGGCGGCGATCCCGGCGGCGCGCAGCTCGCCCGCAGCGGCAAAATAGTCCGACATCTGATCTTGATCGAGCACGATCACCACCACCGGACCGCGCGCGGCCGCCGCTTCGGGCGAGCGGCCCGCCGTCGCCAGCGCGGCGGCCAGACGCGATACGCCGAAGGAGAAGCCCGTGGCCGGCGTGGTTTGGCCCGTGAAGCGGGCGATCAGATCGTCATAGCGGCCGCCGCCGCCGACCGAGCCGAACCGAACCGGCTCGCCCTTTTCGTCCGTGGTCTGCACCAGCAACTCGGCCTCGAACACCGGACCGGTGTAATACTCCAGCCCGCGCACCACCGAAGGATCAAACACCGCCTGGGCCTCGCCCACGCCCAATCCCTTGAGCGCCGCATCGATGCGCGCCAGATCTTCCAGGCCCGCCGCGCCTTCGGCCGATCCGCCGACCACGTCCGACAGGCGATTCAGCGCCTCGCCGCGCGATCCGGCCCCCGCCTGCACGAACGCCAGGACCGCATCGACCGCCGACGGCTTGAGCTTGGCGCCCACGGTAAAGGCGCCGGACTCGTCCTTGCGCCCCTCGCCGAGCAGCAGACGCACGCCTTCCAGACCCAGGCGGTCCAGCTTGTCGGCCGCGCGCAGCACCGCCAGCTTCTGGCCGGCGCTGTCCACGCCCGCCAGCGACAGCAGGCCGTTGAGCAGCTTGCGGCTGTTGATCTTGATCACATAGTCGGCCGGGGCCAAGCCCGCCGCCTGCAGGCCCTCGCCGGCCATGGCGATCATCTCAGCGTCCGCCTCGGGCCGGGCCGAGCCCACGGTGTCGGCGTCGCACTGCACGAACTGGCGGAAACGGCCGGGGCCGGGCTTCTCGTTTCGCCAAACCGGGCCGAAGGCGTAGCGGCGGAAGGGCTTAACCAGGGTTTCCCAATGTTCCGCCGAGAAGCGGGCGAGGGGCGCGGTCAGATCGTAGCGCAGCGCCATCCACTGTTCGTCGTCATCCTGCAGGGCGAACACGCCCTCGTTGGGACGATCGGAATCCGGCAGGAACTTGCCCAGGGCGTCGGCATATTCGAACGCGCCGGTGTCCAGGGGCTCAAAGCCATAGCGCTCATAGACGCGCGAAACCGCGTCCACGATGGCGCGCTCCGCGCGCAGCGTGGCGGCGCGTTTATCGACGAAGCCGCGCGGCACGCGCGCCTCGGGGCGGAACTCGGCGTCGGACATGGCGGGCCTCTAGCGGATGACGGCGCGCGCGGCAAGGAATCTGGCCGCGCCGCGCGCGCGAGACCGGGCGCTAGCGCCGGAACGTCAGGCCGATGCGCACCGTGCGAGGCAGATCGTAGCTGGGCACGCCCGTGGCCGCGCGGGCGGTGACGACCGCCGCGTCGCCGACGTTGATCACCGCCAGATAGACGCCGAAGTTGGACGTCACCGCATAGTCGGTGCGCACGTCGCCGGTCAGGAACGGCTCATCGACCAGGGTGTTCTGGTCATCGTCGTAGCGCAGGCTCTCGTAGCGCAGGCTGGCCGACCAGCGCCACGCCCGCGTCGCCTGCCACTGGGCCGTGGCCGTGCCGGTGAACTTGGGATCGAGCGCGGGAATCTTGCCGGTCAGTTGCGGAGCCGCGCCGCCGCCGATCACATGGGCGTCGGTGTAGGCCGCGGCGAACTTGAAGGTCAGGGTCTCCAGCGCCTTGATGTCGGCGTCGGCTTCCGCGCCATAGGCCTGGATCGCGGCGACATTCTCGCGCTTGAACAACAGGCCGCCGGCCGGGACCACGCCCGCGATGGGAAAGGTCCCCGGCCCCACGCCGATGGTGGCGTTGATCACCGGGTCGATCACGCGGTTGTCGAACACTGTGGCGTCCCAGGTGATCGGGCCGTTGTGACCGCCCAGGCCGCCCTCCACCCCATCCAGGCGCTCGGGCTTGAGCAGGGGGTTGGCCTCGGTGATGTTGTTGCCCACCCGGAACGGCCGCTCCAGTTCGTTGAGCGTCGGCTGGCGGAAACCGGCGTAGGCGGCGGCGCGGATATAGACGCCGTCGGTCAGGTCCTTCTTCAGCCCGATGCGGCCGGTAGGCACAACGCCGCTGCGTCCCGGGGTGGGCGAATTGAGCGTGATCGCGCCGGTCGAAAGGGTCCGCTCGATCAGTTCCGCGTCGCCCTGCCGCCAGGCGTCGGCGCGCACCCCGCCGGTCAGGAGCCAGCCCGACCAGGCGTGGGCGCCCTCGACATAGAGACCGCCGACGCCCTCGTTGCCTCCCGCCAGCCGGCTCTTGGAATAGGCGCCGCCCACATAGGAGAACAGTTCGTGGTCCTTGCCCGTGGCCGAGCGATAGTCGCCGCCGACTTCCAGGTCGCCCCAGTCGCCGACCTTGCGCACGGCCGCGTTGAAGCCCCAGCCCGTGGCGGGGGTGGCGTATTCGTCGTTGGACGGCGTGGTGCTGTTGCGGTTGAGCGCGGTCGAGACCGACGTGTTGAGCAGGTCCGAATGGCGCACCCAGCCCTGCACGCGCCAACCCAGCTGATCGCCCGTCGGCTGCACCGCCGCGCTCAGGCTGGCGTTCTGGCCACGCGAGCGCGAAATGGCGCCGACCAGGCCGGAGTCGCGGCTCTCCTCGAAGGCGCCGCCGGCCGCCGCCACGGTCACCTTGCCGATCTGGGTCGTGGCACGGCCCGTGGCGTTCCAGTCGTGCAGGGTCAAGGGCGTGTCGGCGGCGCCGCGGCCGGTGATCACCGGCGTCCAGCGGTCGCCCTGCTCGCCAGAGACCGCGCCGAACAGGTTGACCGGGCCGGTCTGCACATCGCCCACGGCCACGCCGCGCGCGCCGCCGCGGCTGCCGGCGGAAACCTCGCCGGCGACCTGGCCCGAGGCCATCTGGCGCTGCTCAAGATCGATCACCCCGGTCAGGGCGCCCGCGCCGTAGGGGCCCGCGCCCGAGCCCTTGACCAGGCGGACGTGGCCCAGGCTCTCGGGCGGCAGGCTGGTCCAGATGACCCAGCCGCCGAACGGATCGTTTTGCGGCACGCCGTCCAGGGTGACCAGGGCGCGGCCGGCGGCCGAGGGGGCGACCGAGCGCAGGGAGATGCCCTGGGTGGTGGGATTAGCCCCGGCGCTGGAGCCCGCGCGGAACAGCGAGGCGCCGGGCGAGGTCTCCAGCACCTGGTCCAGGCGCGGGGTCGTCGCCAGGTCGCCCGGCGACACCTGGATCACCGCGAACGCCGCGTCGGACGGCGAGGGCGGCAGGCGCACGGCCTGGACCACGACGGTGTCGGCCGCGGGCGGCATGGCGGCAGCCATCGGATTCCCCTTCCCAAACGCAGCGCAACATAAGCGCCGCGTTCGTCCTTATGGTCTGGGCTGCCGCGGAAATTCAATGCGCCTTTCGGCCACGACTCGCTCGGGGATGCCCGCGCGGCTCGCGCTCTCGCAGGATGAGACGCGGGCCGGCGGCTTGACCGACGTCGGACGAGCGCAGGCCGATGAGCTTATTAATTCGTAATTGGTGGCGCTGGCGGCGGGCGGGGATCAGCCAAACGGAGCCATGAACCCGCGCCGCCGGGCGAGCGTTGAACCGGTGCGCCCCGACCCAGGAGACCGATCATGCCCGCCAAATCCGCCGCCCAGCAGAAGGCCGCCGGCGCGGCCCTGTCCGCCAAGCGCGGGCAAACGCCCAAGAGCAAGCTGAAAGGCGCTTCGAAACAGATGGTGGATTCCATGAGCGAAAAGCAGCTCGAGGACTTCGCCCACACCAAGCGCAAGGGCAAACCCGACCACGTCGCGCGCTGAGCGGCGTATCCGGATTGTGGACCCGGAGGTCAGCGCCCGTCGGAGCAGGGAAGCCGTGGCCTCCGCGCGCGCTCACTGCGGCAAGTGGCGCACCCGACACGATTCGAACGTGTGACCTTTGCCTTCGGAGGGCAACGCTCTATCCAGCTGAGCTACGGGTGCTTGGCGCGAGGCTGGCCTTCCTATCCGAAAGGGCCGGCCTTCGCAATCATGCCGCGGCGCCCGATCCGTAGGTAAGGGCCAGGAACACGTCCTCCAGCGCCGGTTCGCGGATGGCCAGGTCGTGGATGCCCACCCCCGCCTCGCGTACGGCGGCCAGCACGGCCTCGACATCAGTCTCGGTGGTCTTGAAGTCGATGGTCAGACGCCCGTCGCGCGCCAGCTTGCCCTCGAAGCGGCCCAGCGCCGGGGCCGCGGCCAGCGGCGCGGTCGGGGTGATCACCATGGTGCGCACGTCCAGGGTGCGCAGCAGCGCCTGGGTCGGCTGGCACGTCACCACCTGGCCGTGGTTGACGATGGCGATCGTGTCGCACAGCGCCTCGGCCTCCTCCAAATAATGGGTGGTCAGCACGATGGTCACGCCCTGGCGGTTGAGCGCCGAGACATAGTCCCACAGCTGGCGGCGCAGCTCGACGTCGACCCCGGCGGTGGGCTCGTCGAGGATCAGCACCGGCGGGCTGTGCACCATGGCCTTGGCCACCATCAGCCGCCGTTTCATGCCGCCCGACAGGGCGCGCACATAGGCGTTGGCCTTGTCGCCCAGGCCCAGCACGTTCAACAGCTCGTCGGTGCGCCGCTCGGCCTTGGGCACGCCGTAAAAGCCGGCCTGCACCTCCATCGACTCGCGCGGGGTGAAGAACACGTCCACCGCCAGCTCCTGAGGCACCACGCCGATGGCGGCGCGGGCGTCGCGCGGGGTCTTGTCGATGTCGCGGCCCCAGATGCGCACGGTTCCCGCGCTCTTGCGCGTGACCCCGGCCAGGATGTTGATGAAGGTCGACTTGCCCGCGCCGTTGGGCCCCAAGAGGCCGAAGATCGAGCCGCGCGGCACCTTCAGGTCGACGCCCCGCAGCGCCTCCTTCGGCGGCATGGTCTTGGTGGCCGGATAGGTCTTGATCAGACCTTCGGCTTCGATGGCGAAATCGGGCAGGCTCATGGGAGGGAAATTGACGCTCCAGGGCAGGGCGCATAGGTATGCTCGGGCAACGCCCTTGCCAAGCTCGACCCGATTTCGCCGAGGTTTTCTCATGCCCGCCCACACGTCCCATCCCATCCGCGAGGATTCCCCCGAGCAGGTGACGGTCCGCACCAAGCGCGTGGCCTGCGACGGCGTCGGCGGCGTGCTGGGCCATCCGCGCGTGTTCCTGGAGATGGGCGAGGACGACAGCGTCGAGTGCCCCTACTGCGACCGCAAGTTCGTGCTGGCCAAGCACCACGGCGACGAGAGCGAAATCCTGGCGCCGGGGACCTACGAGGGCGCGGCGGGGCACTGACGTCTAGAGGCGCAGCGCCTCGCGCAGGCCATCCAGGGCGAACTGCACGGCCAGGGCCGCCAGCAGGATGCCCGACACGCGCCCGACAACATCCGAGCCCGTGCGGCCCAGCAGCTTCACGATGGCTTCGCACGCCCGCATGCTGAGGTAGGTCGCGGCCAGGCATAGGGTCAGGGCAAAGGCGATGCCCGCCAACTGCCAGGCCGATTGCGCCCGGTCCACCAACAGGATGATCGCCGACAGGCTGGCCGGCCCCGCGATCATGGGGAAGGCCAGGGGAAACACCGCCATGTCGCCCGAGCGCTGGGCCTCGCTTTGCTCGCTGCGGCTGATCGACGAGGCGCCGGGACTGGCGAAGGTCAAGGTCATGGCCTGCAGGAACAGGAGCAGGCCGCCGGCGATGCGGAAGGCCGGGATGGATATGCCGAGCAGGCCGAGCAACCGCGCGCCCGCCACCCCGAACAGAAACAACATCACGCCCGCGATCAGCACCGCCCGCCGCGCCAGCGCCGCGCGGCCCGTCTGCAGCCCATGCGAGGTGAGCGAGCCGAACACGACCGCCCCCTCGATCGGGCCGATCGTGACGAACAGCATCACCAGGGCCGTCAGCCAATCGGTACCGTGCGACATGACCTGAGCCTGGGGCTGCCCCGCGCTGCGCGCAAGCCTCGCCCCGACTAAAGGCCCGAAAGCCTGGGTTTTGCCTTGGTTGGGGCGGGTCGACCTCGACACCGCCAACTGCCGACCGCCAGGCGCTTTACATCGCCCCGCTGAGGTCTCGATTGAGCTTTTCCACATAGAGCGGGCAGGTCGCCGGGCGCAGGTCGGCCCTGGCCTCGGCGCCGTCGTTGCTCAGCTGCATATAGCCGCGCTTCTGCGGGTCGTACCTGGGCCAGACGGGCAGGCCCGGGCCGTTGGGATCACCGGTCTTGGCGAAGTTGGTCCAATAGTCCTGCATCTGCGCCGACAGTGTCTTCAGCTTGGGCGCGGCCGCCTGATCCCGCAGATAGCCGAACACGAAATCAAGCTCGCCCGAGTGCATCGGCGGATGCGCGGCGACCCCGGCGGTGAATTCGTATTCGTAGGTCGGCGCGATCGCGCTGTGCCAACGGGCGATGGCCGTGGCCTGACAACGGAACGAATGGTCCACCGCGAATTGCAGATCGACCGGCCCATAGGGCGCGTAATCGGATATGCCCGCGCCGTCGCCACCGAAGCCGTAGGCCTTGGAAACGCGAGCGTCGAGGTCGGCGTACTTGCCGTACATGGCGTCGATGTGCGTCTTCAGCTGGGCGCGCAAGGCCTCCGGCGAAAGGTCGGGCGGCCGATAGCCGGGGATATCGCGCGCATTGTTGCCTACGATCATCGGGATGGCTGGCTCCTGCCCCGCCTTGTAGGTCAGGGCCGAAAACGTCGGCACCGCATAGCCGTCCTGACCGACGTCCAGGTTGAGCTGGGCCGCGGCCAGGCCTTTGCGAAACTCGGCGCTGGCCGCCAGGATCTGCCCGGTCGACAGTGCGCGCAGGTATCGGATCTGATCCTTGGACGGCGCCTTGAGCGTTTGGGCCAGCACGACGCCCAACTGTTCGGTCTGGGCCGGAGACAGCAGATGACGATCGCTGATCATGGGGCTGCCGCTTTGCGCGATCGCTTTCGCGATCAGGCCTCGGGTCAGGGGCGAAGCGACCAGGATGGTGGTGTCCTGCGCGCCGGCCGATTGGCCGAACACGGTCACGTTGTTCGGATCGCCGCCGAATCTGGCGATATTGTCGCGCACCCACCGCAGGGCGGCGACCTGGTCGAGGATGCCGTATTCGCCCGAGGCGTGGTGCGGCGATTCCGCGGTCAGCTCGGGATGGCCGACAAAGCCGAATACGCCCAGGCGGTAGTTCAGGGTCACCACCACCACGCCGTGGCGGGCCAGGCTCGCGCCATCGAACGGCGGCTCGATGCCGCCGGCGCCGATCGCCGAGCCGCCGCTGTTGCCGCCGCCGTGAATCCACACCATTACCGGCTTGCCGGCCGTCGCCTTGACCGGCCATTGCGGGGTCCAGACGTTGAGATAGAGGCAATCCTCGCTGGACCGGTCGAACGCTATCCTGTTCCAACCGGCCAAGGCCTGGGCGCAGGCGTTGCCATATTCCACCGCCCGCCGCACGCCCGTCCATGGGATGACCGGTTGCGGTTCGCGCCAGCGCAGATCGCCCACCGGCGGAGCGGCGAAGGGAATGCCTTTGAACACCGCGCCGCCGTGGCCCTCTAGCGCCACCCCCTGAAGCTGGCCGTCGGCGATCGACACGATCGGAGCGGCTGGCGCGGCCGCGGCCGCCGTCAAGGCGATGGCCGCTATTGCGCCGGCGATCACGACCCCGGCGACTGCGGATCTCGCGGCGAATCCTGAGACGCGCATCGGCTTCCCCCCTATGAATTCCGGCGCGGGCTGATTCTTCGCCCTCGGCCGGCCAGCCTGAGACTTTCGGCTGGATGCAACATCCCTAGCGGCCGGATGGCAAGCCGCAACAGTGCGGGTCGGAAACCTGGCGTCCCGCCCGACGGGCCGGTTCGCGCGGCCGTTGGAAAGTGGTTTATGTGCTGCCCGGTGATGACCCCGCGCCCGGCCGCGCCTATCTTGGCGCCATGACCGACATCGCCGACATCGACGCCGCCCTGCCAGACGCCCTTCTCGACGCCCCGCCCTTGCCCGAGCGGCGCGAGACGACCCAGGACGGGCCACGCGTGCGGCTCTACCTGGTGGACGGCTCGGGCTATATCTTCCGCGCCTATCACGCCCTGCCGCCGCTGACCCGCAAGTCCGACGGCCTGCCGGTGGGGGCGGTGGCGGGCTTCTGCAACATGATGTGGAAGTTCCTGTGCGACATGAAGGGCGAGGCCGACGCGCCCACCCATCTGGCCGTGATTTTCGACCACTCCGAGAAGACCTTCCGCAACGACCTGTACGACAAGTACAAGGCCCACCGCCCGCCCCCGCCCGAGGACCTGATCCCGCAGTTCGCCCTGGTGCGCGAGGCCACGCGCGCGTTCGGCGTGCCCGCCATCGAGCTGCCAGGCTATGAGGCCGACGACGTGATCGCCGGCTATGCCGAGGCGGTGCGCCAGGCCGGCGGCGAGGTGGTGATCATCTCGTCGGACAAGGACCTGATGCAGCTGGTGGGCGACGGTGTGTCGATGCTCGACACCATGAAGAATGTGCGCATCGGGCCCGACCAGGTGATGGAGAAGTTCGGCGTGGCCCCGGACAGGGTGATCGACGTGCAGGCCCTGTGCGGCGACAGCGTCGACAATGTGCCGGGCGCGCCGGGCATCGGCATCAAGACCGCCGCCCTTCTGATCAACGAGTACGGCGACCTGGATACGCTGCTGGAGCGCGCGGGCGAGATCAAGCAGCAGAAGCGGCGCGAGACCTTGATCGCGTTCGCCGACCAGATTCGCCTGTCGCGACAGCTGGTGACGCTGGACCGCGCCACGCCCCTGCCTTGCCCGATCGACCAGCTGGAGGCGGCCGATCCCGACAAGGCGGTGCTGGCCGACTTCCTGGAGCTGATGGAATTCCGCACCCTGGCCCGCCGCATCGGCGAGGCGGGCCATGCGCCCTCCGCGCCCGCGATACCGTCGCTGGGCGCCGGCAAGGCCCCCACGGCGCCGACGTTCGACGTGCGGCGCGCCCCCCGGCCCAGCGCGGCGGCGGCGCCCGCCGCCATCGACACCACCGCCTATGAATGCGTGCGCGACCTTGCGGCGCTCGACCGCTGGATCGCCCAGGCGACGGCGGCGGGGACCGTGGCCTTCGACACCGAGACCGACGCCCTGTCCTCGGCCAACGCCGGCCTGGTGGGCGTGTCGCTCGCCATCGCGCCGGGCCAGGCCTGCTACATTCCCCTGGGCCACGTGCACGAGAGCGAGGGCGGGCTTGAGCTCGAGGCGGTCGAGGACCTGGGCCAGATCCCGCTGGCGGACGCCATCGCGCGGCTGAAGCCCCTGCTGGAAGACCCGAACGTGCTGAAGGTGGCGCAGAACGCCAAGTACGACATCGCCGTGCTGTCGCGCTACGGCGTGCGCGTCGCGCCGATCGACGACACCATGCTGATCTCCTATGTGCTCGATTCCGGCGAGCACGGCCACGGCATGGACGAGCTGTCGGAGCTGTGGCTGGGCCACAAGCCCATCCCGTTCAAGGAGGTGGCGGGCAGCGGCAAGACCCAAAAGCACTTCGGCCAGGTCAAGCTGGAGCCGGCCACCTGCTACGCCGCCGAGGACGCCGACGTCACCTTGCGCCTGCATGCGATCTTGCGTCCGCGTTTGGCGGCCGAGGGCCTGCTGACCGCCTATGAGACCCTCGAACGCCCCCTGCCGGCTGTGCTGGCTCAGATGGAGTGCGAGGGGGTCAAGATCGATCCGGACCGGCTGCGCCGGCTGTCGCAGGAGTTCTCCATGCGCATGGCCGAGCTGGAGGCCAAGGCGCAGGGCCTGGTCGGCCGTCCGTTCAACCTGGGCAGCCCTAAGCAGATCGGCGACGTCCTGTTCGGCGAACTGAGCCTGCCCGGCGGCAAGAAGACGCCCAAAGGCGACTGGAGCACCGACGCCTCGGTGCTCGATGACCTAGCCGCCCAGGGGCACGAACTGCCGCGCGTGCTGCTCGACTGGCGCCAGCTGTCGAAGCTCAAAGGAACGTATACGGATAATCTCGTCGCGGCGGTCTCACCGCGCACCGGGCGGGTGCATACCTCCTATGCCCTGGCCGCCACCTCCACCGGCCGCATCTCGTCCAACGACCCCAACCTGCAGAACATCCCGGTGCGCACCGAGGAAGGCCGCAAGATCCGCGCGGCCTTCATCGCCGAGCCGGGCCATTTGCTGATCTCGGCCGACTACAGCCAGATCGAGCTGCGCCTGCTGGCGCACATCGGCGACATCCCGCAGCTCAAGACCGCCTTCCGCGAGGGCCTGGACATCCACGCCATGACCGCCTCGGAGATGTTCGGCGTGCCGGTCGAGGGCATGCCGGGCGAAATCCGCCGGCGGGCCAAGGCGATCAACTTCGGCATCATCTATGGCATCTCGGCCTTCGGCCTGGCCAACCAGCTGTCGATTCCGCGCGAGGAAGCCGGGGCCTATATCAAGACCTATTTCGAGCGCTTCCCGGGCATCGCCGACTATATGGAGCGGACCAAGGCGCTCGCCCGCGCCCAGGGCTTCGTCACCACCCTGTTCGGCCGCAAGATCATCATTCCTGAGATCAAGGCGTCCTCGCCCGCCCACCGCGCCTTCGCCGACCGCGCGGCCATCAACGCCCCGATCCAGGGCGCGGCCGCGGACGTGATCCGCCGGGCCATGGCGCGGATGCCCGGCGCCCTGCGGGCCGCCGGTCTGCGCGCGCGCATGCTCATGCAGGTGCACGACGAACTGGTGTTCGAGGCGCCCGCCGAGGAAGCCGAGGCGACCTGCGCCCTGGTCAAGCGCGTGATGGAACAGGCCCCAGAACCGGCCGTGGCCTTGTCGGCCCCCCTGGTGGTGGAGGCCCGCGCCGCGCTCAATTGGGACGAGGCGCACTGATCCTCAGGTTAAGCTTCACTGCCCCAAAACGGAACAAACGAGCATTAACCTACTGTTCACTATGGTTAATATTTGGGGCAAACGGTGAACGTCGCGCCGTCGCCCAGCACGGTCGCTCGACGGCCCGGCAAGGAACGACCGCGCCACAATTCTGTACTAAGTCTTGGCGACGCTTCATTTCAGCTTTGCCACGGTCAAGCTGCCTACTTGGCCCGACCGTGCGAAATTCCGCTTTAAAATCAACGCTATCTGGTGGATTGCGCCCAGCGCAACAAAACTCGTTGCGACGCAACATCAATCCTGGTTGTGACATTCACCAGGCATTCGTCCGCAAACCCCAAGCACTAAAGTTCTCCTGTGGCTGGGGCATGTCACATTCACAGGAGACTTCGAAATGACCACCAAGAAGCCCATCGGCCTGATCTACACTCTGGCCAACTCGGGCGTGGCCACCCTGGCCGCGACCTATCTGATCGCCCTGGGTCTGACCGCCCGCCTGTTCTGATCGTGGCGATGGAGCTTATTCAGACCGGCGGGGCCGGCGGGGCGGTGATCACCTCGACATTGTCGTTGAGCAGGTAGGACATGTCGCGCAAGGCCGTATCCTGGTCCGGCGCGGTCTTGGCGCCCGTCAGGTCCGCCAGCTTCTTCGGCAGGTCTTGCGAGATGCCTCGAAGGATGCATTTCAGATCACCGTCCGTGCCGCGCTTGGCCAGTTCCTGGTTGCCCTGCAGGTCAAGCGCCGACAGCGCGGCGATGCGCGCCTGGAAGTCGTCGAACTTGGGCAGCGCGATCGAGGCGCCCGAGGCCTTGCCCAGTCGCTTGCGGTAGCCGTCCGTGTCGGCCTTCAGCTTGGCGGCCTGCTGGATGATGTTGGCGAACAGCGGTTCGGACGCCACTGAGGTCGGCGGCGCTGGCGTGGCCGCCACGGCGCCTGCGGGCGCATCGACCAGGATCAGAGGCTGATGGGGCGCGGGCTGAGCCGACGCCAGAAACAGGAAGGCGGCGGCGGCGACGTCACAAGACATTGCGAAGGCTCCGGGGATAGGCTGAACTGCGCCTTGAGCCTCGTACCGACACGGTTAACGCCGCGTTAACCATGTCCCTTGCCCCGGAGCCTGCATGCCCCCCAGCGCCGAATGGAACGCCTTCCTCGCAGACGCGGAGGCGGCTGAAGGTCGCCGGATCCTGCCCCTGTTCGACCGCGAGCCGAACCGCCTGTCGGCCCTGACTGTCCAGGCCGCGGGCCTGACGCTCGACCTTTCCAAGCAGTCGTGGTCGATGGCGGGCGTGGGCGCGGGCGTGGCCCTGGCCCAGGCCGGCGGGGTGGCCGAACGCCGGGCCGCCCTGTTCGCCGGCGAGGCGATCAACACCTCCGAAGACCGCGCGGTGCTGCATCCCGCTCTGCGCGCGGCGCCCGGCGGCGACTTCAAGGCCAAGGGTGAGCCGGTGTCGGCCGAGGCCGACGGCGTGCGCCAGGCCATGGCCGACTTCGCCAACGCCATCCGCTCGGGCGCCGCCAAAGGCGCGACCGGTAAGCCCTTCCGCAATGTGGTGCACATCGGCATCGGCGGTTCGGATCTGGGCCCCCGGCTGGTCTGGGAAGCGCTCAAGCCCTTGGATGCGCCGATCGCCCTGCATTTCGCGGCCAACGTCGACGGCTCGGACATCGCCGCGGCCCTGCACGGTCTTGATCCCGCCGAGACCCTGGTGGTGGCCGTCTCCAAGACCTTCACCACCCAGGAGACCATGGCCAACGCCCTGGCGGCGCGCGACTGGCTGCGCGCGGCCCTGGGCGCCGGCGGCGACGCGCACCTGGTGGCCGTATCGGCCAACCCCAGGGCCGTGGCCGAGTTCGGCGTCGCGCCCGAGCGCCTGTTCGCCTTCCGCGATTGGGTCGGCGGGCGCTTCTCGGTGTGGTCGGCGGTCGGCTTGTCGTGCGTGATCGGCCTGGGTCCCGAAGCGTTCGAGGGCTTCCTCGCCGGCGGGACGGCGATGGACGCGCATTTCGTCGCCGCGCCGTTCGAGGCCAACGCCCCGGTGCTGCTGGCCCTGGCCCAGATCTTCAACCGCGACGGCATGGGCCGCGCGGCGCGGGCGGTGATCCCCTACAGCCAGCGCCTGCGCCTGCTGCCCTCGTTCCTGCAGCAACTGGAGATGGAATCCAACGGCAAGCGGGTGGGCCTGGACGGACAGCCGGTAGCCCGGGCGACCGCGCCGGTGGTGTTCGGCGAGCCGGGGACCAACGGCCAGCACGCCTTCTTCCAGATGCTGCACCAGGGTACGGATGTGGTTCCGCTGGAGTTCATCGGCGTGGCCAAGAACGACGAAGGGCCGCCCGGCGCCCACGCCAAGCTGCTGTCAAACCTGCTCGCCCAGGCAGAAGCCCTGATGATCGGGCGATCGGAAGCCGACGTGCGCGCCGAACTTCAGGGCAAGGGCATGAGCACGGCGGATATCGAGGTGCTGGCGCCGCAGCGCGCCTTCCCGGGCGACCGGCCGTCCAGCCTGATCATGATGGACGCGCTGACCCCCCACGCCCTGGGCGCGCTGATCGCCCTCTATGAGCACAAGGTGCTGGTCGAGGGCGTGCTGTGGGGCGTCAACAGTTTCGACCAGTGGGGCGTGGAGCTCGGCAAGGTCATGGCGGGGCGCATCCTGCCCGAACTGCAAGGCGGCCCGCGCGCGCCGCATGATCCCTCCACCAGCGCCTGGATCCAACGCCTCAAGACTTGACGCGGCGCTCTCGCCATGGGAACGCCGCACATCGCAGGTCAAACGGGGTCATGGACATGAAACGTCTGACCTCGCTGGCGACCTTGGCGGCGGCCTTGCCCGCCCTGGCCCTCGCCCAGATCACGGCTGAGCCACCGACGGTCGGCCGCGGCTCGGATCTGGTGGTGCATGCCAAACCTCCGGTCGACCCGCGCGTGATCTCGACCTTCCCCGCCGACGGCGGCAAGGCGCCGGGCGGCATCGTGGTCCTCAAGATCGTGTTCGACCAAGCCATGGTCCCCGAGGCCTGGTCCTATGGCGCGGCCCCGGACGGGGCCTTTCCGCACTGTCTGAAGAAGCCCCGCCTGCTGCCCGACCAGAAGAGCTTCGCCCTGCTGTGCAGCGTGGCGCCCGACCTGGGCTACGCCATCCAGATCAACGCCTCTCCCGATTTCGTCAGCGCGCGGGGCCGATCGGCCCAGCCGTTCATGCTGCATTTCAAGACCACCAGCGACACGGTCTATGACATGTACGCGGCGTTGAAGCAGGCCGGCCTGACCGACGCGGACGAGCCGATCATGACCTGGAACGCCCAGCCGGGCGGGGTGTCGGACGCCGCGCCGCCCGCGCCTTCCAACCCTTAGCGCGCGACAGGCTTAGAAAAACTGCAAGGCTGAAAATGTAATCTCTATTTCTCTGATAGGTCTTATTCTGTTTATCGGATTTGTCGGTGCGGAGGGTCGCCCGACCAAAACCGACGGGGAAATATGTTGCAGTTGAAAATTCATCGCGTGGCCCGCCACGCCGCGCTCCTTGGCGCTTTGCTGGCCAGCGTCGCTGGCGGCGCGTTCGCCCAGACCGCCGCCGCGCAGACCGCCAAAAAGCCCGACTGCTTCTCGAGCGTTTCCAACTGGTTCTACGCGAGCGCGACGGCGTGCCCGCTTTCGGCGTATGGCGTGACGGTCTATGGCGTCATCGACGTGGGCGGCGGCTACGAGACCCACGCGGCGCGGTTCAACGGCGACGCCAAGCAGGGCGTCGGAGAACTGATTTCCAAGGTCAACAACCGGGCGGCCTGGCAGGCGGTGCCGAACGGCCTCAACCAGTCGGCTATCGGCATCAAGATCAAGGAACAGATCGTGCCGAGCTGGTACCTGATCGGCGACGTCAACGCCGGGTTCGACCCACTGTCGTTGAAATTCTCCAACGGCCCCAAGTCGCTGATCGACAACACCAATATCCCGCTGGCCAATGAGACCTACAGCGGCGACTCGGCTCGGTCCACAGGCTGGGACAACACACGGGGCTACGTCGGCCTCAGCAACGCTGCCTATGGCGTGCTCACCGTCGGCCGCCAGAATTCTCTGAGCAACGATCTTGTGCCCGCATACGATCCGTTCGGCACCTCTTACGCCTTCTCGGGCATCGGCAACTCGTCGACCTTCGTCGCCGGCACCGGCGACACCGAGCTGTCGCGCTATGGCATGTCAGTCAAATATCAAGGGACATACAAGCACTTCCGCGCCAGCGCCCTGACTCAGATCGGCGGCTACGCCCAAGCCAACAACGCCGAGAGCGGCTACCAGTTCGATCTCGGCGGCGATTTCGGCGGCCTGTCGATCGATGGCCTTTACGCCTACGCCAAGGACGCCGTCACGCTCAGCAACTATACCTCCGGCGCGCCGACGCCCGACACGCTCAAGGCGACCCTGGCCAACGTCAGCGCCGGAGTGATCGCCGCCAAGTACAACTGGCGCAAGTTCACCGCGTTCGGCGGGTACGAATACGCCCAGCTGAGTTCGCCGAGCGATCTGTTCGGCGCGACGGCGACCGCCACTGGCCGGACTCTCACCTTGAACGGCGGCTATCCGGCCGTGGTCCAAGCCAATGTCTATGCGAATTCAAAAATTCAACAGGTCGCATGGCTGGGTGGACGGTATTCCGTCCTGAAAAATCTCGATTTCAATGCCGGCTATTACTACGTGTCGCAGAATAACTACACAAACGCCGCCACTAAATACAACATCGGCGGCAGCGCCACAAAGGCCGGGATCGGGTGCGGCCCGAACCTGAATCCGGCGATCACGGGGGCCACGCCCCAGGGGACGAACGCCGCCGCCTGCGCCGGCAGCGAGAACATCGTGTCCGGCGAGCTGGATTGGCGTCCGCTCAAGCGCATCGATCTGTATGGCGGCGTGATGTACAGCGCGGTCTCCGGCGGCCTGGCGAGCGGCTTCATCGTCAACAACAACACCGCGTTCACCAGCGGCGTGCGCTTCTCCTTCTGATCGACCTTTGCGGATTTCGGCTGGGGCGGGCGGCGCGGGCGAGCGCCATCCGCCCCATTTTCGTTCAAGGCGATCCCCGCGCGATTTCGCGCGGGGCCTCGCGCCGAAATTTGTTTAACTTGCCCCGCCCCGCCTTATGCGGGATCGAAAGGCTGGGCGGATGCCCGCTGGCGTATAGGCTCATGTCGCCTCGCATTCTGGTCATCGAAGACGACGTCGACACCTCCGACGAAATCGCCGCCCTCCTGACCACGAGCGGGTTCGAGACGCGGCGCAGCCTGGACGGCGGCGAGGGCCTCAAGCTGGCCCTGAGCGAGCCGTTCGACGCCATCACCCTCGACCGCATCCTGCCGGGCTACGACGGCCTGGAAGTGGTCAGCCGCCTGCGCGAGGCCGGCCGCCACACCCCGGTGCTGATGGTCAGCGCCCTGGGCGACGTCGATGACCGCGTGGCGGGCCTGAGGGCCGGCGGCGACGACTATATGATCAAGCCGTTCGCGCCGGTCGAACTTCTGGCGCGGCTGGAGGTTCTGCTGCGTCGGCGCAGCGCGGGCGAACCCCAACTTCTGCTCCGGGTTGGCGATCTGGAGCTGGACCTGGTCTCGCGCGAGGCGCGACGAGGCCAGCGGCGAATCGAGCTTTTGCCGCGGGAATTCAAGCTGCTCGAGTACATGATGCGCAATGCGGGCCAGATGCTCAGCCGACGCATGATCTTCGAGGAAGTGTGGGAGTATTACTTCGATCCGGGGACCAACCTGATTGAGGTGCACGTGGCCAAGCTGAGGAAGAAGATCGACACGCCCGGGGAGGCGTCCCTGATCCGCACCGAGCGCGGGTCGGGCTATGTGCTCGATGCGCCTTAGCGAGCTCTGGCGGACCACCACCGCCCGCCTGACCCTGCTGTATGGCCTGGTGTTCGCCCTTGGGGTTCCGGTGCTTCTGGGCGCCGTCTATCTGCAGTCGTCGATCTATCTGACCCAGCGCATCGACATCGTGCTCCAGGCCGCCGCCGATACGCTGGAGCGGGTGCCGCGTCCGGAATTGCCCCGGCGAATCGAGGAGGCCGAGGCGATCAACGGATCGTTGGCCGTGTTTGGCCTGTTTTCCGCGGACGGGCGGTGGCTCGCGGGCAATCTGACCGCTCTGCCCGCCGGATTGCCGGACGACAACAAGCCCAAGGAACTGCCGCTGACGCCGCGCGCCCGCACGCTGCGGATCACCGTGCGCAGCCTGCCTGGCGGCGAGACGCTGGTGGTGGGACGCGACATAAACCAGTTGCGTGAGATGCGCGCCATCATCGCTTCGGCCTCGCTGTGGAGCGGCGTGACGATTCTGGTGGCCGGACTGGGCTGCGGCGTGGCGCTCAGCATCGCGCCTTTACGTCGACTGCGCTCGATGCAAGCCGCCGCTCAGGATATCGCCGCCGGAAACCTCAAGCGCCGCATGCCGATCAGCCGCAGCGGCGACGAGCTCGACGTGTTCGCCGACGCGGTCAACTACATGATGAGCGAGGTCGAGCGCCTGATGAACGAGATCAAGGGCGCCACCGAGACCATCGCCCACGATCTGCGCACACCTTTGACCCGCGCCCGCGCCCAGTTGCACCGCCTGCAGCAAGCGCCCGAAATCGGCGCGGCGGACATCTCGCGCGTGGTGGGCGAGATCGACACGGTGCTTGAGCGCTTTCGCGCCCTGTTGCGCATCTCCGAGCTGGAGGCGCGCGAACGTCGCGCGGGCTTCTCGCGCGTCGATCTGTCCGACATCGCCCGCCAAGCGGTGGATCTGTATCAGCCCCTGGCGGAATCCCAGGGCGTGAACCTGTCACTTGGCCCTCTGCGCGGCGTGATGGTCGAGGCCGACCCCAAGCTGCTGTTCGAAGCGGTCAGCAATCTGGTCGATAACGCCATCAAGTTCAGCGGCGCCAGCCGTGGTCCGGGCGGACGGGTCGTCGTTTCGCTCGGGCCTGACGAACGGCCGGCCCAGATCGTGATCGACGACAACGGCCCTGGAATCGCCGAGGGCGAACGTCTGGCGGTGCTGCAGAGGTTTTACCGGTCCGAGGACAAGCGGCTGATCCCCGGGTCGGGTCTTGGCCTCAGCATCGTGGCGGCGATCGTCCGTCTGCACCGTTTCGAACTGGCGCTCCAGGACCTGCCCGTTGGTCTTCGCGCCGTGATTGACTGCACAGACCCGACTGAGGGCCTAGCTGAACTGCCGCCTGAAAGATAATTTATTGGTGCGCCTCATCTTGATCGCCTAAGGCGAGCTGTCCGCGATGGCGTTTCGCTTGCCGACATCACCGCTCGACCTGCCGTCGAGCGTCATTGCCAAGGAGCGCGTCTGATATGATGGGGATCGTTCGGCTCGCCCTGAGCCGGCCTTACACCTTCATCGTCCTGGCGATCCTGATTCTGATCGGCGGCCCGCTGGCGGCGGTGACCGCGCCCACCGACATCTTTCCCGAGATCAATATTCCCGTGGTCGCCGTGGTGTTCAACTACAGCGGTCTGTCGCCGGACGACATGGCCGGGCGCGTGGTCTACCCGCTCGAACGGTCGCTCCCGACCAATGTGGCCGATATCGACCACATCGAAAGCGAGTCACTGACCGGCTATGGCCTGATCAAGATCTACTTCCAACCGACGGTGGACATCCGCACCGCGACCGCCCAGGTCACCTCGATTTCGCAAACCATTCTCAAGGCCATGCCGGCGGGCATCACGCCGCCGCAGGTGATCAATTATAACGCCGCGACCGTGCCAATCCTCCAGCTGGTGCTGGGCGGCCGAGGCCTGTCCGAGCAGCAGTTGTTCGACCTGGGGGTGAACACCATCCGACCGGCGATGACATCCGTGCCGGGGGCGGCTGTGCCCCAGCCCTATGGCGGCAAGGTGCGCCAGATTCAGATCGATCTGGACCCGGTGGCCCTCCAGTCCAAGGGACTGTCGGCCGCCGACGTCGGGGCGGCGCTGGCGGCCCAGCAACAGATCGTCCCGGTCGGCACGGCCAAGGTTGGCGATTTCGAATATGTGCTGCGCCTGAACGACAGCCCGATCACGATCGACGAACTGAACGACCTGCCGATCAAGACCGTCAACGGCGCCATTATCTACATGCGCGACGTCGGTCACGTGCGCGACGGCGCGCCGCCGCAGCAGAACGTGGCCCGGATGGACGGTCGGCGCACGGTGCTGATGAGTATCCTCAAGAGCGGCTCGGCCTCGACCCTGGCGATTGTCCAAGGGGTGAAGGATCGCATGCCCCACCTCAAGGACATCCTGCCGCCGTCGGTCACTGTCGCCCTGCTCAACGACCAGTCCCTATTCGTCAAGGCGGCCGTATCGGGCGTGATCAAGGAAGGCGTCATCGCCGCTTGCCTCACCAGCCTGATGATCCTTCTGTTCCTGGGCAGTTGGCGTTCGACAGTGATTATCGCCGTCTCGATCCCCCTGGCGGTCCTCAGTTCGATTATCGCCCTGCGCGTGCTCGGCCAGAGTCTCAACATCATGACCTTGGGCGGCCTGTCCCTGGCCGTGGGCATCCTGGTCGACGACGCCACCGTAACCATCGAGAACATCAATTGGCATCTGGAGCAGGGCAAGGACGTCAAGACGTCGATCCTCGACGGCGCCCATCAGATCGTCACCCCCGCGCTTGTGTCCTTGCTATGCATCTGCATCGTGTTCGTGCCCATGTTCTCCCTCCCCAGGGTGTCCGGCTTCCTGTTCGTGCCCATGGCGGAGGCCGTGGTGTTCGCCATGATCGCCTCGTTCATCCTGTCGCGAACCCTGGTGCCGACCCTGGCCATGTATCTGCTGAGACCGCACGCGGACGGCCACATGGATGGCCACGCCGACTATGTGATGCAGAGCGGACACCCCAGTTCAGCGCCGCCTTCGCGTAATCCCTTGGCGCGCTTCCAGAAAGGCTTCGAACGCCAGTTCTCGAAGGTGCGCGAAGGCTACCGCGGACTTCTGGCCCTGGCTTTAGCGCGCCGGCGCGTCTTCCTGCCCAGTTTTCTGGCCTTTGTGCTGGCCTCTTTCGCCCTCGGGCCATTCCTCGGGAGCAACTTCTTCCCCAGTGTCGATTCCGGGGCGATCGTGCTGCACGTCCGCGCCCCGGTGGGCACGCGCATCGAAAACACCGCCGCCCATTTCGACCGCGTGGAGCAGGCGATCCGCCAGGTCATCCCCGCCAGCCAAATGCGACCGATCGTCGATAACATCGGCCTGTCCGTCAGCAGCACCAACATCGCCTATAGCAATACCGGGACGATCGGACCCGAGGACGGCGACATCTACATCAGCCTGGGCGAGCACCACCGACCGACCGCCGACTATGTGCGCGTTTTGCGCCGGCGCCTGCCCGAGGAATTTCCGGGGTCGACCTTCTCGTTCCTGCCGGCCGACATCATCAGCCAGATTCTCAACTTCGGCGCGCCGGCGCCGATCGACGTGGGCGTGGACGGACCGGACCGCGTGGCCGACCAGGCCTACGCCAACCTGCTGATCCGTAAGCTCAGGCTGATCCCGGGGCTGGCGGACATCCGCCTGCAGCAATCCAGCCAGTATCCCCAGTTCAACATCGACGTGAACCGCAGCCTGGCCGATCAACTCGGCATCACCGAACAGAACGTGACCCAGAGCCTGACCACCACCCTCTCGGGCAGCCAGCAACAGGCTCCGGCCTTCTGGCTCAATCCCAAGAGCGGGGTGTCGTACCCGATCGTGCTGCAAGCCCCGCAGCAGGACGTGGCGTCCCTGTCGGATCTGCAGAACATTCCCCTGACCTCGGCGCGCACCGCTGATCTGCAGGTGCTCGGCGGGCTGGCCAGCTTCCATCGCGCCGCCTCGGATGCGGTCGTCAACCACTACGACCTTGCCCAGGCGCTCGACATCTATGGCGCGCCGCAGGACCGTGACCTCGGCGCGGTGGCGGCCGACGTTCAGAAGGCGATCAAGGACACGGCCAAGGACCTGCCGCGGGGCGCGGAGGTGACCTTGCGCGGTCAGGCGCAGACCATGAACACAGCCTTCTCGGGACTCGGCTTCGGCCTGCTCGCCGCGGTGGTGCTGATCTATCTGTTGATCGTGGTGAACTTCCAGTCCTGGCTTGACCCGTTCGTGATCATCACCGCCCTGCCGGCCGCCCTGGCGGGCATCGTTTGGATGTTGTTCGCCACCGACACGCCGCTGTCGGTGCCGGCCCTGACCGGGGCGATCATGTGCATGGGCGTGGCCACGGCCAACAGCATCCTGGTGGTCAGCTTCGCCCGCGAGCGCCTGGCCGCCACCGGCGACGCCGCGCGCGCCGCGCTCGAGGCCGGCTTTACCCGGTTCCGCCCGGTGCTGATGACCGCCCTGGCCATG
>Ga0335069_10003025_pt1 | contig 25612 bp, 16 predicted proteins | sample Lox_Sample_11_FD_206714 | JGI IMG/M metagenome (GOLD analysis project Ga0335069, IMG submission 206714) | Soil microbial communities from Loxahatchee National Wildlife Refuge, Florida, United States - Lox_Sample_1.1 | ecosystem: Environmental > Terrestrial > Soil > Wetlands | place: USA... | reverse complement strand
ATCTCGCTGGTCAACCTCGACGGGTTCGCACCAGCTAGTCAATGGGAAGAATTGTCGACGGGATCGCGCTACACGAAGCCCAGCACGCAGACGACCGAGGTCAGGCGATGACCCACTCCTACACTCAAGTCAGCCAATATCTGACCTGTCCGCGGAAATACCGCCATCGGTATCTCGACGGTTGGCAGGAAAAAGACACCCGCGCAGCCATGCTCTTCGGACGTGCCTTCGAGCAAGCCGTCGCGGCTCTGTTTCGACATGACGACCCGGCTGCTGCGCTCTTCGAGCAGTGGGCGCCTTGTAAGGACATGGGACTCAACTACTCCGGCAATGACAACTGGGAACGCATGCTGCAACAGGGCATACAACTGCTTGAGCGCTTCGTTCAGGACGGCCGCGTCCGTGTTTCGAGCCCGAAATCCAGCCAACAAGTCCAGTTCACTCGCCGATTGACGTCGGGGAACAATTTCATTGCCTACGTCGACGCCATCGGTGAACTAGACGGCACGCCCTGCGTCCTCGAGTGGAAAACAACCTCGGCCCGCTTTCCGGACGAGCCCTCTGGGCTTTCCGCCCTTGATCCGCAGTTGATTTGCTATTCATGGATGACCGGAATCGACGAGGTCGCTCAGGTTGTCTTCGTTCGCAAACGCCTCGTGGAAGTTCAATACCTCCGCGCCACGATCACCGAGGAACAACGCCAGGAGTTTGCCAGCCTGGTCGATGACACTGTTCGCCGGATTGAGTCAGGGCTTTTTCTTCCTCATAGCGGAATCCGCTTTCCCCAAAATCCGTGTACGACTTGTCCCTTTGTAGGACTCTGCCTCGACAAGCGTGAGCTTGTAGCAACACGCCTCGTTCGCAATCCGGGAGTCGACCTTGGTCTGTTTGACGAACTTGCGTACTAGGTACCCACCAATGCTCCCGAAACTCGATCGCCGACGCGCCGTGTTCGTTCTGACCAAGATCGACGAGATTCTCGACTGGGAAAAGCGAAACGAAGCGGAACGGGACACACGATTCGTGGAACTCGGGCGTTATTTGTGCGAGGTGCGCGCGGGACAGTACTGGCGAATAGAGAAACTGGCGTCGTTCGATGACTTCCTGGAGAGGCGGTTCCCCGAATCAAGGAGAAAGGCGTACTACCTCATGTCGATCCATGAGCACTTGCCGCCCGAGGCTCGGAGAGAACTGAAGCAGGTGGGCTGGACGAAGGGTGTTGAACTAGCGAAGGTGGCGCGGAGGGATGGGCAGCGGTTCGATTGTGCAACCTGGTTGCACAAGGCCCGAGAAATGCCGAAGGAGGAGTTTAGGAAGGAAGTTGAGAAAGAGCTGACAGGAAAGGAAGCGGAACCGTCGGAACTAATCTACTTCAAGGTGTACAAGAGCCAGGTTCCGGTGATCGAGCAGGCAATCGGGACCGCGGCGAAGATGCTGGGCTCAGACAAGTCGCGCGGTTACTGCCTCGAAATGATCTGCGCCGACTTTCTGGCGGGAGCTACCTTGGACTGTGAAGATCCCAACATCTTGCTGAGCTCGATTGTGCGCTACTACCAATTCTTGCCGAAACCACAGCAAGAGGCCTTCCTGACAAATGCTCGGGAGAAGGTCTCGTGAGAACCATCCGTCCGAAGCACAAGCGCCTCCGACTTCCACCTGATGCATACCGAGAATTACACCGCAAAGTGCTTCAGCGCGACGGTTGGCGATGCCAGGGATGTGGCGCCATGAAGAGGCTGGAAGTCCATCACCTCCAATTTCGGAGTCAATCGGGGATCGACGACCCGGCGAACTTGATCACGCTCTGCGCAGACTGTCATCGGCAAGCTCACGGGCGCCTAGTCTCTCTCTAAACCTCTTTTGGCGCTCATCCTGCATTCAATAAAGAAGGGGTGCCACATTGTGGCACCCCTGACCTCTGCAGTAGAGGACTTCGCCCGGTTCCAAGCGGCTTCTAATTCCTCATTTGACGTTGTAGACGACTACATTTGCGTTCTGGTTGCCGCCCGAATCGTCTCCAATGACAGTGAATACATGCAGCCCCTTGCTTCCTGTATCGACCGTGCCCGTGCACGAGAGTCCATTGCTGTTTTGCGTGCAGGAGGTCTGTGTGCCATTACCAACTTGCGAGCAAACCGCTGCGGTCAAATACGGACCCACGGGACTGGATGGAGGTTTCGAGGTAGAGGGATTTGTGCAGGCGTAAGCCGCAGTCACGACCTGACCCTTACTGTAGGTTGTCCCCTTGGGCGATGTGAGGGTGACGCCCGGAACATTCTCGCCGGGTGTGTCGTAAGTAGCAACCCAGCATGAACCAGTGCCACCGCTTGCGCCCTTGGTCTTTCCACCGGGATCACCCGTCACGGAGAACGAGGTGATCTGGTTGCTCACGAAGAGCGGACCCTTTGCCGGCGGAGTGCAGGGGTGAAGCGGATCGGGGCCTGCGCCCTTCAGCCATCCTGGGAAGGGGTTCAAGATGCCGAGAATTCCGGGGTAGATGAGGAACGGGTTGTCGTGGAAGGTGAAGGTAAAATCGCTGCCGAGCGCGGCGAAGAAGGTCTGATTGTCGTTGCAGAGTCCGCCCTGGGAATCAGGACAAGTCAGCTCGAACATCACAGACGCATCGATGCCCGTATCTTCGGCATTCTCATAAACAAAGCACTGAGCCGGCCAGAAATTCTTGTCCACGAGCGCGTTGCATTGATTCTGTGTAATGACGATCGGCTGGACGGTTACCACCGGCTCCCCGTACGGAGCGGTCAGCTGAGCGTTGTAGTTGTAGACGTTGGTTCCGGAAGCGTTCGGGAAGGTGAGATCGGTTTCCGTGGTCTGGTTGATCTGGGCGGTTTGAGCTCCCGGCTGGAAGTTCCAGCTGAGGATGTCTTGGTTGTTGTTGAAGAGGCCAGTAGCCGCGGTGAATCCAACCCAGGCGTTGCCATCGGTCGAACCGATCGTGGTCAAATCGAATTTCACGCCACCACTGGGATTCGAAGGAGTGGCGGGAAATAAATCGACGTTATCGAGGATAACGTCGAGCAGTGTGGAACTCGGACCCGAGTAGGTGATGGTCGCGGTGTGGACATTGCCGTCCGCCAAGTTGATCCCGTTTTGGAGTTGTGTGAGATCACTCACCGCAATTCGGCAACTCTGGTCTATGCTGTTTGCGCCAGTGCCTCCGCAGTTTTGAATTGAAACGTCGCTGCTGCTGGGATCCACACCTCCGTTCGTAACGGTGTTAAACTCCACCGCGAGGCTGTTCGGAATCCCACTTTGAGGACCTACGCTACCCATGCAGTCGCTGCTGAAACCGAATCCGATCCCACAGCCCTCAGGACCGAGGGCGCTTATCCCCGCCGCTGAGTTTTGAATTAAGAATGCTATGCCATCTCCCGGGCTGGGGTTGGAGCCACTCATCTGAAATGTGAACGTGGTAGAAAAGGCACCGGCAACTGCTTGCTGAGTGTTGTACCAAGCTGACCCCGCCCAATCCTCCTGATTTGGAGCGATCCGAAGCACAGTCGCAACTCCAGGCTGGACTGCCGGATAAAAACCCGGATACGTAGTCAACGGAGTATTGTCCTGCATCCCATTTAACGTCATGCAGTTTTGGTTAGAGCTGAAATCCGGAACATACTTGGGAGACGGCGGACAACTTTGAGCCGCCGCGCTTGAGATTCCAGCAACGATAGTCAGGATGACAATCGCGCTCGCCACTACCACTTTTGCATAACCTGAATTCATAACTCTCCTCGTTCGCTCACTGTGTGTTTGCCATCCGTGCAGCACCATCGAAGATGGATCGCCGTGGAAGCGCCGCGGCACACCGCTGACACTCTTTTACATCGAGAATTCTGGGGATCCAACTACATCCCAAAGAGGGAATAGCTTCGGGACAGCCAACGGTTCGCCCAGGGGATCGGCAATCGAAAATGCCGAGGAGCGGCCCTTCGAGCTAATCGAGTCTGCTATTAATCTGACTGGGTGTCAATGAATTTAACGGGAAAACCACCACATTCAGTTTTAGGATGTGCAAAACTATGCACTTCGAAATTTACACCGCTTCATCCACTCAGCATCTCGCCAGCGGCCGGAGCTGGGTGCGTGTGCTTAGAATCCCCCACTCAAGTCGGGTTCCAGGGCCGTGCTGATGGGATTGTGCTCGTCGATCCCATTAGTCGATCCAGAACTGTCGTGGCCCCGATCAGCAGAAGATCGTTCGGCTCTCCCCTGATGAAGGACGCGCCGAAGTGTACGTAAGTCGTTGAGGATGCGACGACTGCACTTTACGTGGTGTGCGAGCTTCTCCAGGTTGTACCCAATCAGTCGAAGCGCGTCCAGGCGGCGTGCAGATCCCGCGCTCGTCACTCTTCCAACGTCCTCTTGGACATCTTCTCGAGCCTCGCGAACAACCTCATCCAGAAGCTTGAGATACTCTTGGGCATTTTCGATACTTTCAAAAGGAGTGACGGATTCGGAGGTCATGGAGTCTCCATCAGATGAACCTTCCATCTCTTCTAGCGAGAACAGCGGGGGACAGAACGGCTGGGGATTGAGAATATAGGGCGGGGGATCACCAACATTGGAGGGTAGCAAACCTCCGAGTTAGGCCGAGGCACAGAATTTATTACCTGGCGCCATGGGCCTCGTTGCGATGATCCAGGTTTCGCGAGGTGCATCAGGCGACGTTGTGTTCTCTTGCCGCCTTCGATGCGGCTCGGTCTGGCATCCACTCCCAGTACTCCGCCCGCATGGAAGAATAAAATCGGGAACGCCCGCCAACAAAACGGAGCCAGCCACTTATTTGCGATAACCTTCTGCACGGCTTTCGACTGCTCCGCTACGGGCACTACGAAGATGCATCTGACGGGCCTGGGATTAATTGCGAGGGTTCTACCGATCCTGTTTAGGACGGCTCGCATCGTTTTGTCTCCAAAGGGATCGCCAAAATAAAATGTAGTACCGTCCGTGTAGTCCATCACCGTCACCTACGCGGACTTCGATTGGGGAAGCACGCACGTTCACTGCCAATGCGTTCGCTCGTGCCTTCTCCGAGAATTCCTTCGAGAGCTCAATCCTGAAGCACTTTTCAACCCGATGTTGAGCGACTACGCACAGGACTCGACCATGACCGCAGCCAATGTCGTAAAACACCTCTTTCGGGCCGATTTTCCGATAGTCAAGGTATGCTCGGAGAATCCAATAACTCACGGGCCCATTCACGTTAGCATCGCCATACCGACAGCTTTCAGCAGCGGGTGGCATCGTGCCATCAATGACCGTATCAATCGAGTAGAAGAGATCCGTCATACGATCTAGTCTTAGGCGTAGTCGTCTTCGAGCCGTTCGCGCGCAATTGTCCAGAAGCTCATCGGGGGGGTACGGACATTAGCGATGAGGTTAAGTAGCGCAGATTGAGGTCATTATGCCCGACGATAGGGCTAATTGTTCTGCTGACTCAATTCGGTCCTGCTGACCCTCCTAAGCCAAATTTCCCTCCAATAAAGAAGGTCGGCTCGGTAACATCCACCGAAAGCGAAACAAGCGCTGTCACAAAGGACGTCTTCTAATATTACTGTATTCTGGAAATGCTTCATCTCGCCTGTCCCTTCGGCGATGAAGTTATCTGCACGACTTCTTACACGATAGCGCCCGCCGCAGAACGGAAGCTGGTCCGGACTGAAATGCAGTCCCCTATTGTGTCCGTTCTTGTTTAGGGTAGCAACGATCTCCGGTAGGGACTTCACCTCTACGATTTCCCCCGGCTGCAATCCGAGAAATTCAGTGGGTGTCTTCTCCAGGGTCCCGTGGGCGGGTTGGCCAATGAGCTTGGTATACGCCCTCCACCACATCCAAAGGAGGATACGCTTCACCATTCGCCACGCGCTGATGTTGCCCGCGGCAACGGCGCTGAAGCATTTCCTGAAACGCTGCACACTTGAAAGGTGCAAGGTCGCCTTAAGGAATTCACTCGACTGGCAGTAGTATTTGCCGGACTCGGTCCTCGTTTTCAGCAGCAAACGGAGTTCATCAGAGACTGCACCGGCAGCCCTTGGTTGCGCGATGCATCTGTCATCATCGTCCTCAACCTTCTCGAGCCACGCCTCTTTCCAGAAAATCGCACATCCTCGTTGACAGCCATCGTGCTTATCGCCGGAACAGCGTACGCCCTGGAGTATGACGACGTCATTGTTCTTAAATTCCCTGACAAACGACTCCGAGTGATGGCCCAGAAACGCCGCGTCAATCGTGGCTTGTACGACACGATTCAGCACGCGAAACCGCTTCTCACAAAACTCCAGCATTTCCGGCATGAACGGCAGCCCGCCCAACGTTCCATCTGCGTTCAGGGTCTGGGTGATCTCGCGTGACGACCGGACTGCGACGAGATCTCCTGCACGCAGGTGTGAATTCTTACTCTGCGTTTTCATTTCGGGAAAATCTCCGTTGTGCAGCAGTAGTGTGGCTGGGAGCTCAGTCGTTCGAGACAAATATCTCACAATTCTCCAGCGACGAAGAGTCATTTGATTCAATAGCGTTTCCAGTTGGCGGCGCAGCAGTGATGCGCTCTTTAAGTTGCTGCGCGAGCACTGTCACGTACGGCTCCAGTAACATGGAGTGGGGATTCACGGCAACCTCAACGATGTCTAGCCCGCCTAGAGCCATCTCACCCCAGCCCATTTTCTGGTCAGGATAGAACTTGTAGTTAAAACGCGGCTTGAAGAGCGTGAGGCGCCCTGGATAGGGGACTGGATCGTAGTGCTCAGCTGCAAAGTCATTGATGGCTTGCACTTTGGCTTCCGCACCAGAGGTCGCCCGGCTCACACCGTCCGCTCGGCTTGAACCAGGCATCGAAGTCTTCAAATTTGCAAGTTCACCGCCCAATCCCAACCTCAGTTTTTCTTTTAGATACTCGATCATGTCACTCGGACGCAAGTGATACATGTTGGCTAAATGGAACTTGGCTTTCTGTAACAGAAATGAGCTAAAACTCACTTTGAGCGCGCGACTATAATTGTACGTATCTAACATAGCGACCAGTGGAACTTGTTCCCCTTGACGATTCAGAATCCGCGCCATTTCGTAAGCAATTGTGCCACCCAAGCAGTAGCCACCCAAGTAGTAGGGGCCCTTGGGTTGCACAGTTTTTACCTCGTCGACGTAGCACGTGGCCATTTCCTCAATTGTGCGCAGCGGGTCACTTTCTCCGTCCAAGCCTTTCGATTGCAAACCATAGAGCGGGAAATCTGGAGCGAAGAGCTCACCAAGGCTGCGGTACAAAAGCACGTTTCCGCCAGCACCGTGGACCAAGAACAGAGGGGGATTCGATCCCCTTGGATTGATGGCAACGAGAGGCGACCAAGATGTCCTTGTATCGTCGCCGTGCAATCTGGCCGCGAGCACCTCAATTGTCGGAGAAGCAAATAAAGTTGCGAGAGGTAATTTCCTACCAAATTCTTGTTCGATCTTCGTGAATAGCGCAACCGCAGACAGCGACTGACCGCCAAGCTCAAAGAAGTTCGCTCTGCAGCTCACGCTTTTGACGTTTAAGATCTCGCACCATATCCGCGCAAGACGCTCCTCCGTCTGGTTGCGCGGCGCAATGTGTTCCTCCCCCACTGACTTTGGTATTTTGGCTGTTGCCTTAGGAGCAACGCGACGAACTTGCTTACGAGGTGCGGATTGATCGATTTCAATGGCCAGAGGCAATTGACTAAGCTGCTGATTCGGATTCGAGACAACCCCTTCCAAGAGAGTTTGGAATCCACTGAGCCATTGACGGATAGTATCTTCGTCATACAGATTCGTGTTGTAGTCGCACTCGACCACTAGGTTGTCCCCTTCGTCGATCACGTTGAAACCAAGGTCATAGTGGAAATAGAATCTCTGGCCCGAGGTGATGCGCGATGTGCAGCCTGCGAACCGCACTCCAGTTAAAGCAGGGTCCAGGTTGAAGATGACGGGAGCTAAAGGAATCCGGCTGGGATCGCAAGGAACATTCAATTTCTGAATGACCGTGCCCAGGTTCGAATTCCAATATTCCTGAGTATCGAGAACCAGCCTTTGCGTCTGCATTAACTGGTCGACGAACGTCGCTCCGCGGGCCACACGAACGCGGAAGGGCAGTGTGTGCACGCACTGGCCAACGAAGGTGTTGAGGTCGAGCGCACTTTGACCGGCAAAAGGGACGCCAATCACGAAGTCGTCCACTTTGCTGAGCCTATATAACCAGGTCGAGAAGGCCGTCAGCAGTAGCGCAAAAGGAGTATTTTTTAACTCGCGAGAGATCTTTTTTATCTCCTGATAGAACTGCTGGCCGACGCGGAGATTCGCTCGAGCCGCGTCGTAGGACCGGACCGGCGGTCGCGGATTCTGAGTGGGTAAATCGAAAAGCGGCGGCAGCTTGCGCAACTGTGGGAGCCAGAAATCCTCGCAGGCTTTCCTCGAGGCTGTGCCTTCTGCATGAGCTTGCCATTCAGCGTATTCGCGCATCTGACTCGGCGGCTCAAGAAGAGGTTCGTGTCCTTCGACGAACGCAGAGTAGATCTTGCTGATCTCTTCTAAGACAACCTTAAAGCCCCAACCGTCACAGATGATCATCTGTGCAGTGAACACGAGAAGATGCCTCTGCGGCGCCAGATTGATCAGCTGGAAAGACGCGAGTGGACCCGCAGCGAGATCGAAAACGTGCTGGCCATCCTGCTCGAAAAGTTTCGTCAATTGGGCAGCCTGATCAGCCGACGAGAGGCTACTCAAATCGTGTTCGCGAACCTCGATCGGCACGAACGGTCGGACGATTACCTTCGAGCCGTCTTCACTGAACGTAGAACGGAGCGCATCATGCCGATGTACCACTTCAGCAATCGCACGCTGCAATGCAGAGACGTTCAGGTCTCCAGTTAGATCAATGACGTTGCTCCCATTGCTGGCCGCGGAAGCTTCGGGGCGCATCTGCGCTGCAATCCACATCTCCCGTTGCAGGTCGGTGGCTGAGTGTTCGCCAGAGCTCGCACATGGGGGTGTCATGATGGCTTGCATTGCCGGCAGTGAGGGCTCGGCTTGAGATGAGTGCCAATTTTCTCCCATGCTCTTGCGCGGTGGCAGTTTGGAAGGATTTCCAAAGATGCCATCATCAACCATTACTTCGACACTGTCGGTGAACGCTTGCACCAGGTGCTCGATATCCTGGTCGCTGTGAGCGTCCGTTGTATAGCAGGGGAACCCCTCGGCAATGTGAACACCGCGATAGCGCAGGTGGAAGGCAAGCAGATTGGCAAGTTCGGCCTGTTCCTTCACCCGGAGATACATCTGCGAGGTGAAGTGCGGGAGTTCGATATTCAGTTCGTATTTCTTAAACAGCGCGTTGACTTGTTCAGCCAGTCTATCGGCCTTGGCAGCAACCCGCTGCTGCAATGCAGGCCCCTGTTCGATGATGTATTTCAGAGCCGCATGTGCCGCCGCGATGGCTAAAGGATGCCGCACAAACGTTCCGGCGAAGAACGTAACGCCCGCCTCAGGAAAGGAATCATCGCCGAATTGCCAATAACCGCCATCGAAAACATCCATCACAGAACTACGCCCCGCAACGACGCCAATCGGCATACCGCCGCCGATTACCTTGCCGTAAGTCGCGAGGTCGGCCTTAACGCCAAAATAGGCTTGAGCTCCTCCCGGAGCGCAACGGAAACCGGTAACTACTTCATCGAAGACAAGCACAATTCCGCTTTCCCGGGTGATTCGGCGCAACTCGTGCAGGAATTCTCGAGGTTGAAATTCCGGTCTGCGGCTTTGAACCGGCTCGACAAGCACAGCCGCAATCTCATCGGCGTGTTTCTTTATGAGATCCAGGGACTCTTCCGTCCCATATTCCATCACGTAAGTGTCGTTAACACTTTGAAAGGGGATACCCGGGGCGGAAGGGAGAGTGCGCAACCGGCCATCGCGGTTGGCGTGATGAACAAGTACCTGGTCGAAGTTGCCGTGGTAGTCCCGCGAAAAGACGACGACTTTGTCACGGCCTGTAAACGTTCGTGATAAGCGCATGGCAGCTTGTACAGCCTCGGATCCCGAGCACGTGAAGCTCGCCCTATCCAAGCCTGTGAGGTGACAGATCATTTCGGCGACCTCACCGACTAGCGGTGTCTGCGGACCGATCTCAAATCCGCGGCGCAATTGCTCTGAAATTGCTTTCGCCACGTACTCCGGCGCATGACCGAGGAAATGAGGACCGAAGCCATTCAGCAAATCAATGTATTCGTTGCCGTCTACATCCCACAGCTTCGATCCTTGGGATCGTTGAACCCAGATCGGGTAAACCATCTCTTTCCAGCGGCGATTAAACCCGGCCGCGGTTCGTGGATCGGCCAGGCGACTTCTGTATCGTTGCGTGCGCTCCTTCGAGCCTGCGGTCTTTCGCGTGTACTTTTCAATCAAAGAATCCAAGTGCATCCGCTGGCTCGGTGAAAGAGGTTGAAGCCCAGTGCTCTGGACCGTTCCCGGCCCGAAACCGGAAGCCAGCCTCGGCGCCGCGTCCTCCTTTCGCTTGTCAGTCGAAGTGGGCTCGACATGGGGAACACTCTCAGTAGGTTTGTTAGCAATGCCGGACTGCGCTTCCGCCACAGACAGTACTGGCTGTATTGGAACCGGAGCAACGATGGCTTGAACTTCGGACAACTGAATCGAGTCATCTGCAGGAACTCCTTGCAGGAGGCGCAATTGCGCATTCATCAGTTCCAACTGCCTAAGTATCAATGCTTCCATGCCGGCGACAGGCAATACATCATTGTCATTGGCAAAAGGCGCAAACGAGGCTGTTGTTTGCACTCGAATGGACGGCACCGGCGGAACGAAAGTTCGGGGAACGGTGGATGCGACTTGAGCCGAGACGGGTCTTGTCTGAGCAGGCAGAATATCTGTTTGCGGAACCGGAGTAGCGACTGCCGCAGATGGCTTGTCCGCGGCGTCGTTTACCGTGATTGCCTGGTTCGCGGGCAGCTTCTTATCTAAGTAGGCCGCTAGGGCCTCAATGGTCGGCAGGTCGCTGAACAACTGGCGAAACGTGACCTTCACGCCGAAAAACTTCTGGCACGCGGCACTTAGCTGCGTTAGAAAAAGAGAGTCGAATCCCAATTCCAGAAACGTGGCATTTGCTTTGACCGTTTCCGGCGGAACACCCGAAAGGTCTAGGGCTATCTCCCGGACCTGCTGAACTAGTCGCTCGCATCGTTTATCGTCTGGCATTGTTGGTTTCCCCCGCAGCAAGCCGATGTCGGAGTATCTCCAGCTGCTGTGTCATAAGTTCGACTTGCTTTTCGATCAACAAGTACGTATTGGAACGACTTCCGGCAGTGAATACTGATTGCGGAGTCGTCGAGGCAGCGAGCTGCGAAAGCGCGGGCGAAGCCTCGCCCTGCACCGCAACTCGAACAGCATTCCCCGCGCCATCAGCCTTCACGACGCTGGAAACGCTGCCTTGTTTGCTCTGGACAGGGGGAACGATCCAGTAGCTCTTACGTTCAAACGGATAGGTGGGCAAGCTGACACGCTTGCGATTCTCGTTCGCAGAAAATTCTTTCCAATCGGGTTCTATGCCGTTCAGCCACAAACGACCCAAGGCGGTTAACATCGCTTGACTTTCTTGTGGATTGGCATCTTGTGGACCCCAAGAACTCACCCCGGCGAGACGATCAGCACCGGAGGATTGTTGCAGTACAAGTTGCGTCAAAGCCTGCCCTGGTCCCACCTCTAAGAAAGCAGTAAAGCCATTCTTGATCGCCATCTCGACTGCTTGGCCGAAGCGAACGGTGCGGCGCAGCTGGTTTGCCCAGTACGATCCATCAGGAGGGTCCTCGTCGTTCATCGATGCGCCGGTTAATGTCGAGATCCACGGCAGGGTTGCTTTCTGTCGAGGCATTCTTTCTGCTAGCTTGGCGAACGGCTCCACGATTGGGTCCATCATTGAGGAGTGGAAAGCGTGGGAGGTGGGCAAGATCCGGCAGAAAGTACCGGCTGCAGTGAATTTCTCCTGAAGGGACTCTAAAATTTTGGTCGGACCTGACAGCGTTGTTAGGAACGGGCTGTTAATGGCAGCAATGGCGACATCCGTCGGCAATGTCCCTTCGAGATCCCCAGCGGCCTTGCGGACAGCAAGCATAGATCCTCCCGGGAGGCCTTGCATCATCCTTGCCCGTCCCGCCAACACGCAGAGAGCATCTTCCAGGGACAACACCTCAGCTAGAACGGCTGCAACGTACTCGCCGACGCTGTGCCCAATGAGCAACGATGGTTTGATTCCCCACGCCATCCAAAGGCGCGCCAGGGCATACTCCACAGTAAAGATCGCGGGTTGGGTTACCCGGGTCTCATTGATCTGCTCTTGAGACTTTGCCCTCTTCGCTTCTTCGGGATACAGCACGGACCGAATGTCGAATTGAAGATGGCTCTTCAGGTTCTCTGCGCAGCGGTCGACAGCCTCGCGGAACACGGCTTCGTGCTCATAAAGCTCGCGCCCCATGTTGACGTATTGAGAGCCCTGTCCGGGAAAGAGAAAGACTAAAGCGGGCGGTCGCACGGGGGCCTGCCCTGTCACGCACTCATCAGAATCCGTGGTCCTAAGCCTCTCCGCCGCTTCCGCTGTGTTCCCAGCCCACAACGCCCGCCGATAGCGGAAACGTTTGCGCCCTTGTTGCAGAGTAAAGGCAACATCAGCCAGAGATGTTTCTGGTTCACGCTCGATATAGTCCGCGAGTCGCGCGGACATGGCCGCCAGTGCCGTCTCCGTCTTTGCGGATAGCAACAGAAGCTGGGCCGATCTAGAAGGACCAGAGATTTGAAGCGGCGCTTCCTCGACAATGACATGAGCATTGGTGCCGCCGATACCCATTGCACTTACGCCCGCTCGTCGCGGCGCATCGCCTCGTTTCCATTCCATCGGCTTGGAAACAGGAAAAAACGGGCTGTTAATGAAATCGATTTTTGGATTCGCAGACCTGAAATGCAGCAGGGGGGGAATGAACTCGTGTTGAAGCTGCAGCACCGTCTTGATGAGCCCAGTAGCGCCGGCGGCGACATCGAGATGTCCAATGTGCGTCTTGGCTGTGCCTATCGCGCAGTACTGATTGCGAGAAGTCCCGCCCCGACGAAATGCCGATGTCAGAGCCGATACCTCAATAGGATCGCCGAGCGGAGTTGCAGTCCCATGCGCCTCTACGTAGGAGACCGAGTCAGGGTGAATGCCAGCGGCGGCCTGCGCCATGGCAATGACATCGGCTTGTGCCGTTACGCTGGGCGCAGCGTAGCCGATCTTGTCGCATCCGTCGTTGTTCACCGCGAACCCTTTGATAACCGCGAGGATGCGATCACCGTCTGCTATGGCATCTTCGACACGCTTCAGCAACACCACAGCGACACCGTGACCAAACACCGTTCCGCAGGCGTCGGCGTCGAAGGTCCGACAGATACCGTCGGTAGAAGCAAGGCCTTCCTCCTGGTATCGGTAATCGCGCTTCTGAGGAAATGTAATTGAGGCCCCGCCGACCAAGGCCATGTCACATTGATAGGTCAAAAGACTAGTGCATGCCTGACACACGGCAACCAGCGACGTCGAACAAGCGCACTGCACCGTCATACTCGGGCCGCGCAGGTTCAGCTTGAACGACACGCGCGTCGGCATGAAATCCTTGTCGTTGCCGAGCATCGTTTGGTAGCCACCTACCTGATAGTTCGCGGAGAAATCAGCCGCAAATGCCCTGTCTACGCAGAGATTATGCAGGAAGTACGTGTTCATGGCGAGGCCGGCATAGACACCGATAAGTCCGGGGTAGGTCTCCGGGACATAACCAGCACTTTCTATCGCTTCCCACGCACATTCCAAAAAGAGGCGATGCTGAGGATCGATGAGTTGTGCCTCCTTGGGATACATTCCGAAGAAATCGGCGTCAAAGAGATCAACGCCATCCACGATTCCACGCGCGCGAATGAACTTTTGCCCTTGGGCAATCGATTCTGGTGTGGCAACCGAATACTCGAGTTCTTCTTCGCTGAAACGCGAAACAGAGTTCACTCCATGAACGAGGTTGTTCCAGAACTGATCCAAGTCACCAGCACCAGGAAACCGACCAGACATCCCGACGATTGCAATTCCTTCAAGACCTGACAACGCGCTGTGTTCGTCCATACACTATCTCCTTCGATTCCTACGGGCGCTCAGGGCCTCGCGCTGCCGTTGTGCCCGACTTAGAAGATTCTTTCCGTCACTCTGTTGAGAACCAGAACGAGTGAACGACGCTGCAAGCTCGCGTACTGTCGTGTGAACAAAGAGGTCAGCTGCCGAAAAATTATGGTTAACCAGCTTCTGCAATCGTGAATGTGCCTCAGCCAGCCTTAGAGAGTCTCCACCAAGATCAAAGAAATCGTCATCAACGCCCACTTTGTCCAGGCCTAGCACTTCCTGATAAACGAGTGCGATATCACGTTCCAGATCTGTTTGCGGTGCGTTAAAAACCTGTTCCATCTCGGAACGTCGCCCCTGAACGGCAGGAAGTGCCGCACGGTCGATCTTGCCGTTAGATGTAAGCGGGAGTCGGTCCAGAAATACGAAGTTGGATGGAACCATGTAGCCCGGCAAAATAGATTGTAAGTCGCGACGCAACTTGTCAATCGGAGGAATTTTCCCGTTCACTGGAATCACGTAGGCGACCAGTATCTTCTCGCCATCCGCAGTATCCTTGGCAATAACAAACGCTTCGCGGATGTTTGGCTGACGGGCCAGCGCAGCCTGCACCTCTCCTAACTCGATTCGGAATCCTCGAATCTTGACCTGCTGATCAATGCGCCCCATGTATTCGAGGTCACCGCCGGGTAGTCGCCTTGCCAAGTCGCCGCTGCGATAGAGCTTTTCACCAGGTCGCTTCGAAAATGGATTTGGAACGAAGCGCTCGGCGGTCAGGTCATCGCGCTTGAGATAACCTCGTGCAACTCCTGCTCCACCTACAAACATCTCCCCGGGTACGCGTATTGGAACAGGGTGCATCCCCGCATCAAGAACATAGAGTTCCAAATCCGAAATCGCTGTTCCAATCACACTTCCGGAGGCTTCGCTCAAGTCTGAGTTCTTAAGGGGCCGATAGGTGACATGCACGGTCGTTTCTGTAATTCCGTACATGTTGACAAGCTGCGGCGTGACATCCCCATGTTTTTCAAACCACGGAGCAAGACTCTGCAGATTGAGGGCCTCTCCACCAAATATCACCAGCCGCAGCTTGTCCAAACGATCATTAGGCCGCCTTTCATCCACGCCAATTAGCTGGCGGAATGCGGAAGGGGTCTGGTTTAAGACGGTGACATTCTCAATTGCGAGTAATTCATAGAAGCGCTCTGGCGATCGACTTTCCGCAAAAGGCACGACGATGAGGCGCCCACCGTAGAGTAAGGCCCCCCAGATCTCCCAAACCGAGAAATCGAACGCGATAGAATGGAAGAGAGTCCACGTGTCGTGCTCACTGAAGCGGAACCATTGCTGTGTGGCAGCGAACAGACGGCAGACATTCGCATGAGTAATGAGAACACCTTTAGGTCTTCCCGTAGAGCCCGAAGTAAAGATAGAGTACGCCAAGTTATCTGGAGTTATATTCGACAACGGATTCTCGGAGCTGAGGGTTTCCCATGCTGCTGCATCCTTGTCCATACGAATCATTGCTGCGTCAGTTGTCGGCAGATTCTGCGCTGTGCGCGAGTCGGTGATGACAACTGCAGCCGCGGCGTCTGAAAGCATGAACATTATGCGTTCTGGCGGATAACCAAGATCGATGGGAAGATAGGCCCCACCAGCCTTTATAATCGCTAAGAGGGCAATGATCAGGTCTGGCGTGCGATCAAGATATAAGCCTACGTGGATATCGGGCCCGACCCCCTTCATCCGCAGGTAGTGAGCCAGTCGGTTGGCAGATGTGTTTAGTTGTGCATATGTTAACGCTTTGCGTGTATCGCCTGGCATTGCGACAGCGATTGCGTCCGGTGTCTTCAGGACCTGCTCCTCGAAACGCTGCTGAAGACATTGGGTTACCGGGAAGGTCTGAGTTTGTGCGACGCTCTCCTGAATCAGCCCCTCCATCTCAGCTGGACTGCATAGCGGAATCCGGTCAACAGTTTGATCCAACAGTGTTTCGAAAGAATCGATCAGGAATACGAACTGCGCGAGAATCTTCTCAATCGTTGCGCGCGCATAGAGAACAGAATCGTATTCCGTTTCAAGGCAATTACCCCTCCCACATGGTCGGACTGCAAGAAGTAGACTGCTCTGGCCGCAATTTAGATCATCAACTCCTAAGTGATTATCCTTTAAGCGCGGTAAGAGGACCGAGGTGGATAGTAGCACCGGAAAAATCGACCGTTTGACCGGCAGGCCGGCCTGACTAGTCCAGGTTTGGAGTTCTTCCCATGTGCAACCGTTAGCACTAGCTTCCTTCGCAGCATGGACTGCCTCCTCGAGAACACTCCGTACGCTCATGGAGGCACTGATCTCCGTACATACCGGAAACACCAGACCAACGTCCAAAGCCACCTCAATCTCATCTGTGAATGTGTACCGGTGCAGGAGAATCTGCAGCAGGCCAAGAAGCGCATAGCCGGGCTCAATACTCTCACGATCGCAACCTGCGAGAAAACTCGACATGCTTGTACTAGAGATCGTTAGACTCGTTCGAGCGCGGCTATTGGAGCAGAGGGCGGGATCACGACGATCTGCAGGAAATCTCGATGCCTCGTTCTCCTTACGAAGTCGAGTCAGCCAGTGCTCCATCCTGTGGTCATGCTGCTTAGTAGCCATATTGAAACTCACCGCCTACTGAAATCACAAAAAAGTCACTACAGGGATCTTACGTTTTAACTCATGCCAACCCATCATGCTTCCAAGACCAGAATGTTACCTCGGTTCCGTGTTCCACACAGAGGGTGCCCACAAAATTGGGCGAGGGCTCCAGATGAGAAAGTGTCCAGCTAGACTGCTTTGCGTCCTCTCCTAAACACCAGACTAGCGACGGAGCAACGGGAGGCACCGAAATCTCAAAGCTTCCAAGATCCCGTTGTAGACCACAGCCCAAGGCCTTCAGGAAGGCTTCTTTACGGGTCCAGAGAGCAATAGCTGACAGCGCTTGGCTGGCTCGAGGTTGGGCGGCCAATCCTTTTTGCTCCTCAACCGTAAAGCAACCCTGGTACATTCCAGCTGCCACCCGGGGAGTCAAAAACTCCACGTCTAGCCCTATTCTTCTCTTGAGTGTGAATCCACATATAGCAAGATCGCGGGAATGAGCCAAATTGAACTGTAGTTCGGAGTCGTGGCAATCTTCTAATTCAGGCTTGCCAAACTCCCCGTAACGGAATCGCACCTTCGAGCTGGGGATATTGAGGTAACGGCCAAGCAGGATCCGCAGCACTCCACGTGCGACAATAAAACGGCGCCGGTCCGCTGCAAATTGAAATCGCTCTGCTCTCTCCCGTTCGTCGCCGGAAAGAGTCTTCCAATACCTTTGGGACTGCTCGCTGCCTGTATCAAGATGCATCGACCAAATGTGGTCCACCATTGGGGACAAGCCTACTTCGCGCGGTCCTATTGGCCACTTAAGAATTACCTTCGGCTCACAGGGATCAAACGTCTTAATCAACGTACCCTGAAAGAACTCAACAGATGTCTTATCAGATGCGTCTGCATACAATTCCTGCTGACTACAGTCCTGTTTTAGAATGTGTGCTTGACGCGAACATAAAAACATGGGATTAACTCACGAAGGCTTCATTTGAGTTCGAAGTGTGAGCCATACAAACACTGTGCCACGATTCGGAAACCGGTCACAACGCCACGTTCCGGGGATAAAATAGCACTCTGGCATGTTCTGCATGTCACAATGCCCTTCCGCGGAATTTGCACACAATCCTGTCCTTTTCTTTCAGCCACAACCCATTCGGTCGAAGACCAGCCGAATGAGCAAGATCAAACTCAATGTTTGATTCATGTTAAGAATGAGTCGTGGGAAACCCGCCTCTGTGTGTGCCTGAGCACGAATCCAGTCACGGCGAGCGTGAGGTAGCAACAAGACATATAGTACATAGCCACATATCGAACGAAATTATTTCCGGAATAGCCTGGGTCATGAAGAGTGAGAGGTATAGCCGCGGCGAACGGTAACATGAGAACGCCAAACCAAAAACCATACAAGCGCCACTCTGACGGCTCGGCAAGTGAGATACTTGTCGCCGACTTGTTTCGCTTTCGCACCAGCGCAAGATACATCCCAAGTGGAATGGCGACTCCGACGACACTGCTACAAAGCCAGACCAGATGATTCAGGGGCACTCCTCCGACTATCACTGAAGAAAGTATGCTGTGTCGCACTATCCAACTATGGTCGTGTGTGAGCGCATCCCAAGCAATGTGAAGCCAGCTCCCGAAAACCAAGGAAACCACAGTCCGGCTGAGTGAACTGGGCGCGATGGACTGCACGGACAGAAGAACGTCGCGGTGAGGATTAGGAAGCATTGCTATCAGCGGTATGCGAACTTGACGGAAGATCCAGAGGGTCAAGAGCCCGACTGGTACGCAAAAGACGAAGCTACCAAGAATTGTGTGCGAGAAGTACTCCAAGTCGCTCATACTGGCGGCTAGATCTGGAACGAGGCTGCCCACAACGAGAGCCGCGAAGTTCAGATACCTGGGACACCAAGGACGAAAAGGAAGCGTAGCCGCAGGATGTGCCAGCGGAAAGGGCATATGATCGGGCGACTCAGATTACTTATTTCGGCGCAATTACGAGACTCTAGTATCGATAGGTCTTAGATACAAATTGCACCCTATATAGATCGAGTCGCTGCCCGGAATGATACGCCACACTACCTGCGAACAACGTCTCAGCCTAACGAGACCCGTCAAAGAGCTCACCATGACCTTCAAGAGTGCTAGAAGTGCCCTCCTGATCAACTCGGTAGACCACTCGGTTGTTTTTAATTCGCGCATAGGCAACACGAGCGCGTTCACTTCCCTCCCCCCTCACCCGCCATCTGCCATCTTCTTTAACAACCTGCATCAGTGCGCGTGCGCGCCACCAATCATTGATCTCGCCAGGTGTGGCGATCCACAAGCCGTGAGCCTCTCTTAGCTTTGTTAGGTGAGTCAGGAGCTGTTTGTAAATCGTCTGTGCACGGTGCTCGATTATGTAATCGGGATGAATAATGAAGGTGGCCATCCCATGCGCTCGACTAATCGTCCACACCTGCTCCTCCCACAACCTCGTCGAGTAGTCGTGGAGAATGTGGAATAAGGTATAATCCTGTGTGGTGGTTACGGGAATCTCCACAAGTTCGCGCGCGAAAAAGAAGGGCATGATCGTACAACAGCCACCGCGTTGGGGATCGAGATGAGCAACGTTAGGGACTGACATGTCGTAAGCAAAATCCAATTCTCTCATCCACTCCTGTTTGCGATAGAGCGCGCCAGAACGAAACCCGCGTGAGCGAAATTCCTTGCCGTACCGATTGATCTTGCTAACTCTCGCGTGAAACTGCTCGCGTGTGCGAAAGAGATGGCCGTCATGATTAAGATCGTGAATGTTGACCTCAAATCCTCTGTACCGCAACGAATCGAGGAATGCCGAAGAGACTGCGTACCGCTCCTCAGGTACGACCTGAAACGATGATTTGATTCCGTACGAATCGTTTATATCCATCAACTGCACACAAAAATCACGACCAGCGCTGGTTTCTACATCATGCGTAATGCTTATGCAGCTCGGAGATCCATCCGGCCAGAACCACACAAATGGAACTTCGGATATTGCATCTGCTTCCATAACCAGGCCCAAAAGCCACTCATGGAGGCGATCAACACTTCGGTCAACCGGCCAGGAGGGAAACGGTATTCGATCCCATCCACGCAGGAAACAACGCTGCAGGTACTTGCGCACGTACACCGGCATTACGGGTCGCACTAGATAGTACAGTTGGCGAATGATGTTACTGCCGCTAGTGATCTCAATGCCATTTTGAGTGTTGTATCTTTCCAGACGGAGATTAGAAACAACTTCTGCGGCATCAAATGGCACAGTAACTCGTCTCGCTCCATTGCTAATCCGGTGGCAGACATTCGGAACATTGTACGGCGTTGCCGCAGGCTGAATCGTTGACAAACGCCCATAGCAAACCAAGTCTTCGTTTAGGCGGAAATAACCGCTCCGGTACGAGAGACTCGCTTCTAACTCGAAATCCGTGACGAATTGGGGGCAACGATAATAGTTGCTCAGGAGTGTTGCTACAGTTTGCGACAACGAAATCATGGAGGCTATCCCACGTGTTTGTAGAACGCCGCTCCTACGGACTCTAGGAGCGGGTCTGGCAGATGAGCACATGTTTTCCGGACCAGCCACAGTTTCCACGCTTTCTGTAGACTGGTACGTGCGGCGCAATGATAACGATGGTACAGTAAGGGGCTCTTCGTCGCGCCCCAGTGATCTTTGAATGCGACCAAGCCTGCATTTTGTTGATCAGACCGGCCGAAATCAAAGATGCGTGCACCCGCCGCTTTTGCATCCTGGATCGCGCGCCACATGAGCAGGAACATTCCTCCCAGATTGTGGTAGCGGGCGTCTGAACAGCCATACTTGTAAACGCCAGCATCACGGAAATGGGTTGTGATCATACCGGCAATCGGTCGACCGTCTTTCGAAGCCACCCGGACCTTCACTTTGCTCCCTAAGCAGTCAATTAGATTGCGAAACCACTCGATAGGCTGGGGAGGTAACTGTTGGCGCCGACGTGTCTGCAGAAGCAACTTGTAGAACTTCGACAACATTTCTTCGGAGCGCCCTTCCTGGTACTGCAGTTTCTCCCTCCCTGCTTTACTGATCTTGCGTTGCACACAGCTCTTGTGGAAACCTTCATATATCTCACCGAGACTTGGGCGGAGATCCAAATGGTGAATACAATATGAGCAATCCTGTTCCAGTTGCATCCTCTGCGGGAGGCCTGAATTCAAAACCTTAAGAGGTCGTAACTCGAGATACCCGCACTGACTCCGCATCACTTCCGCCTTGAGAAAAGTGATTAGAGCTTCGAGTTCATGTCCATCTTCTACGAGCGGAGCACAGTGGTCTGAGAATGGCATCGAAACCACGCGAGACCCGGTTAGCCAGCTGCGCACGGTGCAGAAAACCATGCCGTTCGACAGTGCTTCGGAGTCCCCAGAAGTCGTGACAAACAGCGGCTCGTAGCCATACGTTTGCCGTAGTGCCTCCAACCAACCAACACTATGAAAGATGCTTGCATCTCCATGTCGGTCTACAAATTCCCCCCATCGCGGGTCTCGCAACGGATCACAAACAGAAACCCTAACCGGTGCATGCAGCGAGTACTTAGTTGCAGCAAAAGGCATTTCAGTCATGCACGTACTATCCGCATCTTTCTCTTCGCGATCAACTCTAGCCCTTCTTGTAGGTTATTTATGCAACGGACCAGCCAGAAACACTCACCACAAGAACCACCCACTAGAGAAACCCATACTTGTATTTCCAAATCTCTCTTCCTTACCGTAGGTTTGGCCCCATCTTATTCAATACTCGCGGGTTGGGCTCTCAGCCCGCTTCTCCTTTTTTGAGAACGCACGATCGTAGGCTGCCAGCAGACTAGGGATCGAGTGTTTCCACGATAATTCGTTTTCTACTCTCAGACGCCCATACTCCCCCATACGTTCTCGTTCCTCCGGCCTGTCCAACAGCCACAAAATTTTGTCCGCGAAGTCGACTATGTAATCGGTTCCGTTGGCATACAAAGACGCTTCACCTGCACTGACCCTACCCTCTTTGACATCGAATTGGACAATAGCCTTGCCCAAAGCCATGTATTCCATGATTTTGATCATAGTCGAAATGTTGTTCATTGGACACGGCTTATCCGGGTTCACGCAGACGTCAGAGCTTGACAGAATCTCCATCAATTCTCTATCAGAGACCACTCCCGTGAAATTAACCATATCTGCTAGGTCTCTCTCACGTACCTGCTGCCGTAGCGTGGCTAACTGCGGTCCGCCGCCGACACATGTGAAATGAACGTCCCGTCGCCCAACTGCCTTGATGCGCTGCGCGACGTCTAAAATGATATCCACGCTGTCCTGAACGTCCATCCACCCAACATAACCCACTAAATATCGCTTGCCATGTTTAAGAGAAGCATCAGCTGGAACGATTTTTACTCTCTCTGAGTTAGGACCATTACGAACGACGAAAACGTCAGCCGGATTGACCTTACCTCTGGTTATGGCGATATCTCGATAGCTACCGTTGGTCGAAATGACAACATTACTTACAAAAAACGTCAATCGTTCCAACCAACATTGACACCTGTATGCGAAATCCATTGTCATATACTTGGCCACATATAGCTCTGGAACGACATCATGGTGGTCAAAAATATACGGTATCCCCATGAGCTTAAACGGCATTGCAACCAAAACGATATTGTCCGGTGGGTTACACCCCTGGATAACGTCGAAACCCACCTTCAGATAGATCCACCATGCGTAGATGAATTCCCAAAACAAAGCGCACATGTATTCAAATAAGTATCCGATGATGCCCTCTCGCTGTTTGGTCCTGGGATGTCTAAAAATCTGGATGTCGTTGATGATCTCGAAACCTCGCGTGTATTGTTCGTCCTTCGGACACAATACGGCCACTTCATAGCCATTCGCTTGAAGAGAAGCAGCTTCAGACCATACACGCGTATCCTCCGGGACTGAAGCATTCTCGACGATTATGAGAACCCGCCTTTTCATACCCATGTCCTTCTGAGAATCGCTGAAGTCTGAAATCCTGCGTGCCGTCAGGGCACCCATTGATGCGGTCGACTTTGCAGAGACTCTAATACTCGTGAACTGCTCCTTTGTAAACCGTTTTTGTGGATCCATCCCGGATCATCCCATGCAAGCCACTAAGGGCGCACAGCATTGTTGCTTGCCCCCAATGCAGTGTCGCCGTCTTGTTAACAAACCAAGGCGAGTAGCGACGATAATAAAAGTAACCTGTGCGATCTTGCATATTTTCAATGGTCCACTTTGCTACTTTTGCCGCTAAGGAAAGACTATCAGGATCCCGCTCCTTAAAAAACACTAGCGTGTCAATTGCCTGAGAGCAACACTGAATGTCCAGAGGTAACGTCTTGTAGTTGTAGTACTTCGGAGCACCAGATGCCAAAAAGAAGTTATCTTTCCAGTAGTGATAGCCACGCGTCAGCGAGTCCTCGAAGCGCTTGTCCCCCGTGTTATCTATGTAATACTTAAGCGAATCTAAGACATATGCGGTATGAAAGTTGTCGACCCAGTGTTGATTCGTAACCTCGCCATAGTACCAGGATCCGTCAGCTCTCTGATGCCGGCAGGTGTATCGAACGGCCATTTCCGCGAGCGCACGATAAGACTCGCAGCCGTTGATCGAATAAATGCGCGCCAGCAGGCTAGCCCCTAAGACGTTGGAATTGTGGACCTGGCTGTAGTCGCCCGGTATGTAGCCCAAGCACACTGCGCCATCCTCTGAAAATCTCTTGAGATCGTTCACAATATGTTCGCACGCGCTGACGGCCACTCGTAAGTAATCGTCGCAGTGAAAGTGCTCATAAGCATCTAGGAACGCATGACCTATCAGGGATGTCCATACGATCGTGGGCGCACCTTTCGGTATGTAACCCGTTCGTGACTGGTAGTCAAAGTGGTTGCCCCAGCATGCGCCGCTATAGCCAACAGATTGGTTCTGCATAAGCCATCGAAGTGCGTCTTCCGTTTTGGCCCTCCAACGGCCGTCGCCAGACGTCACATAAAGGCGTAAAAATCCCTTGGCCAGAAATCCCATACCCTTAGTCGAACGCGACTTTGAGATCCCTAACAAAGGACGAAGGTTGATGATGAATCTACGGACGCTCTGCTGTAATACGATACGCAAATATTTGTTGTTAAAAGTGAGTGGGCGCAGCAGTGTTGCATTCAACCCGTCGAAAGTGTCGTAACCTCGCCAGTCATTCTTGTCGAGCCAGGTAGAGAGTCGAACAATCGAGTCGTGGAGCTCACTCTGAAACGTCTGATCTTGATGAAGAGGTTTAGGCTGGTTGGTTGAATTTTGTATCATGAATGGCTTCCTCAATTTTGCCGCAGAACACGTTTCAAGAAGATAGAAACGATGCCTAGGTTATGCTGCTATCTGGCCCCGCCAATCCTGTTGGTGCGCAAAAAAACGCGTCCATACAGACTTCGCGGGCATTACGGTCACCTTTCCGCATCGTGGCCCTGATGTCAACGGTTCTCTGGCTGCCCTACTAGATTACCGCGTCGCGGATTTCGCCGAATTCCTCCCGGAAGGCCAGGTCGCTTTGACAATTCGCATGTACTAACGAGTGTACTTCCGTGACCTTGTTGAGAGTGTGAACCCACTACAATACTTGATCATATTCTAAACACTTCGGAATTCTCTGCGCGGGACGTGGCTTCTACAACCGAGCAGTGATATCCCCTTACGGAGTTTGGTGCTGTGAGAAAAATCTCGTTTGCCATTGTTTTGGTCTCTCTAACGGTTTCTGCTAATGCTGCGAACTATGCGGTAAAGTCGGGTGGCGGGGGAAACTATACAACTATTCAAGCCTGCGCAAACGTCGCGGTCGCGGGTGACACTTGCACAGTCTACGCAGGTTCTTATGCGGGGTGGACGCAACCTGCGAGCGGGTCTCCTGGCGCTCCGATCACATTCACAGCCAACACTGGCGATACGGTCAATGTGACCAGCGGCGTCTCTATTTCCGGCCGCAGCTACATAACGATCAGCTACCTGAATTTCACTGGGAAAGGGGGGAACGAGATCGCGGGCAGTAATTCGAGTACGCACAATCTCATCACCCACAACACGGCTGAAAGCACACTTTTCGACATCGAGTCCGGCTCGGGCGGCGGTGGTTCTGACAATGTGATCAGCTATAACGTCGTTGATCTCACCTCCCATAGCGATAACACTCCGGGCTTCAACGTATATGGAGATCGGAACTTGTTCGACCACAATGAAATCAAGAACGGCGAGGGAGATTGTCATGACCTCGGCGGAACTAATGTCGTTGTGCGCTATGAATATTGCCATGATATCAACGGGGCAAGCGGTGAGCACATCGATCTAGTGCAGGTAATTGGAGGGGTGAGTCCGACACTTTCCTTCTCATTAATCGAGCACAACACATTCCAGCATTGCTACAACGACGGTGGAAACTGCCATACCCTGATGGTCCGTGCCAGTGGCGGTCAGGTGGCAGACACGCTAGTGGTTCGATATAACTATGGGCAGGACCTTGATGGCGGGACAATTGGTATTGGTTCGCATTTGGACGGCAGTGCCACGACGCCAAACGGTACCATCTACAACAACACACTGGCCGCCGAAAAGCTCAACGGGTCAAACGGTAACTGCGCCATATTCGATTCCGGCACGGGAAATACCGCAAACAATATTTGTTACAACATAGTTTCTGGTCCCTGGTCTCCTACCTACTACTCTCAGGGTGGCAGTGGAAATGGAAACCTTGTCTACACATCGGGCTACTCAGGAAA
>Ga0335069_10003024_pt1 | contig 25615 bp, 31 predicted proteins | sample Lox_Sample_11_FD_206714 | JGI IMG/M metagenome (GOLD analysis project Ga0335069, IMG submission 206714) | Soil microbial communities from Loxahatchee National Wildlife Refuge, Florida, United States - Lox_Sample_1.1 | ecosystem: Environmental > Terrestrial > Soil > Wetlands | place: USA... | reverse complement strand
ACAACAGGCCCATTACCTTCGCAACCGTTCCGTAGTCGGCCTTCTTGTCGGCGCGCATGAAGATACGTTCGTCAACACCGGTGCCGCGCGCATCGGTGATCGCCTTCAATTTCGGAACCAGCTCGGGAATTGCAACCTCGGTGTCGTTGATGAAGACCTTGCCGTTGATGTCGACCGACAGCTGCAACGGCGTCTTGTCCTGGGTCTCCAGGCTTTTCGCCTGGGTCTGCGGCAGGTCGAGCGGCACGCCGACGGTCAGCAGCGGCGCCGAGACCATGAAGATGATCAAGAGCACCAGCATGACGTCCACCATCGGGGTGACGTTGATCTCCGCCATGACCGGCTTGCGCCGGCTGCGACGCCCCCGACCCCCGGACGATCCAACCGCATTCATCGCCATGTTGTGGTGCTCATCGCTGGTGTAAGCAAAATATACCGTCTCTTACGCCCGCTCGTCGATCTGGCGCGACAGGATTGCGGAAAATTCATCCGCGAACCCCTCCAGCCGCTGGGCCTGCCGGTTCACCTCGGAGGTGAACTTATTATAGAAGATCGTGGCCGGGATCGCGGCAATAAGCCCTATCGCGGTGGCAAACAGCGCCTCCGCGATGCCGGGGGCAACGACCGCGAGCGAGGTGTTTTTCGAGGCGGCAATCGATTGGAAGCTGGTCATGATGCCCCAGACGGTTCCGAACAGGCCGACGAAGGGGCCCGCGGAACCGACGGTGGCCAGCACCAGGAGGCGGCGTTCCAGCCGTTCGATCTCGCGCGCGATGGAGACATTCATCACCTTCTCGATGCGCATCTGCAGGCCTGCGACCGAGCGCGCATGGCTCTCGAACGAGCGTTTCCACTCGCGCATCGCCGCCACGAAGCAGGCCGCCATCGACTGCGTCGGCTTGGCTGACAGCGCGCGGTAGAGTTCCTCGATCGATTCGCCGGACCAGAACGCCTGCTCGAAGCGATCCATCGACTTCCGCGTGCGCGAATAGAGGAAGACCTTGTCGATCGCGATGGCCCAGACCCAGACCGAGCAGGACAAGAGCCCGAGCATCACCACTTGCACAATCAGGCTGGCCTGCAGGAACAGCGCGATCAGCGAGACATTGGTGGAGGCCATCGGCAGTGCCGACTGGGCCACATCGGCCGGATTCATTGGCAGTGTCCTCTCAAAAGTCCCAATTCTCCGGGAGCAACGGCCGCCGGTTCCACAGCCGCATGACGCGCGGCGGCAAACGCCTACGCAAAAATAGCCCTGTTTGCTCGCTTGGGAGGCCCGCCAAAGCCAAAAACCTCCATTGCCCGCCAACATGTCGAAACGAGGGCCAGCCTTCCGCGGGTCGGCGCGTCTAACCAAACGCTAAGCACGGTTAACATGCCGTTACCACAATGGAATCCGGTTCGGCAAAATGCCGCAGGCACAAGCCTTTGTGATGCCTGAATAGAACCTTCCCGGCGGCCTTTCAAATAACAAACCGCCCGCCTGCATGCCTGCAGACGGGCGGTTGTTGGGCCTTCAGGCGCTTGGGGGGGCCGTTCGGCCTGGAGGCTTAGCGCTGGCCGGTCGAGATGAGGGTGTTCAACCCTGCTGCGGCTGGTCGTTGTTGGGCGGGGTCGGCCGCTGGCGGTGCTGGGCCATGAACTGGTCGAACTCTTCCTTGTCCTTGGCGTGACGCAGCCGATCGAGGAAGTTCTTGAACTCGGTCTGCTCCTCCTCGAGGCGCCGCAGGGTCTCCATGCGGTATTCGTCGAAGGCGCGGTTGCCGCTGGAGGCGGGGCCGAAGCCAAAGCCGAACCCGCGCCGCTCCATGCGGCCGCGCATCCGGTCCATCTTCCACTGCATCCGTTCCATCTTGTTCTGCCAGCGATCCTGATTGCTCCAACAGCTCATTCTTCTGCTCCCTATTGTGAAAAAGAGAAGGGCAAGCCCAATCGGCCACCAGATGATGAAGCCCAGCACGGTCACGGCGATCCAGCCGGGATGCCAGGGCGTATCGAGCATGTGGGGGCGATAGGGTTCTTCGGTGGGGCCGCGCCATCGATTGACATCTGCGGTGTAGGCCATTTCCGTCTCCATCGGCAGTCACGCCGTTGTGAATGTAAATAACATTTACATAGCTAGCTGATCCCGCGCGGAAGTCAAGGCGACCACCCGACGCAGCGGGTGAATTATTTTTGTAATTTTATTTCGGCTTGCCCCAGGGACCGGCCGGCTTTTCGGCCTCAGCCTCGCGCGCATCCCGCCGGTCGGTCGGGAAGCCGAGCCCGCGCAGATAGATCAGCACCTCGGCTTCCAAGAGGTCTTCCGGCGTCATCGGCAGCTTGCGCCGCGCGGCATCGCCGCGCGCAAACAGCGATGCGACGCCATGCGCCATCGACCAGATGTGCAACGCCATCATCAGCGCCGGCGGCCGCGGCGTGCCCGGCGGCGACAGCGCAGCGAGGCGCTCCGCTGCAGCACGGATGATGGCAAAGGCGCGCTCGCTAGCGGCCTGAAGCGTGGGATTGCCGTCAACCGGCAGCCCCGATTCGAACATCGCTGAATAGAATGCAGGTTCGTTGCGGGCAAAGTCGAGATAGGCGCGGCCGACCCGCTCGAACGCAGTCACCGTATCCGGGCGTCCGTCGTCCCAGGCCTGCGCAAGGGTCGCCTCGAACTGCTCAAAACCGCGCTGCGCGATCGAGGACAGCAGTTCGTCGCGATCGCGGAAATGCCGATACGGCGCGGCGGGGCTGACGCCGGCCATGCGCGCGGCATCGGCAAAGGTAAATCCGGCCGCGCCCTTTTGCGCGATCAGATCGAGCGCCGCCTGCAACAGCGCCTCTTTCAGATTGCCGTGGTGATAGCCGCGCTCGGCGCGGGGCTGATCCTTGTCCTTGCGCCAGCTCATGTGAAAGCTATTTACATGAAGCTGGCGCGAAGTCACTACCTTCTCGACGCGCGCGGCGAGCGCGCGAACGGTTCGGAACCGGTCAACCGCCGCCGGGGATCGGCAGAACCGGCATGATCTCGACCGATTCGCCCGGGAAGATCGCAAAGTGCGGATGGCCCTCGAACATTTTTGCGGCGGCCTCGTGCGAGTCGGCACGAACGACCGTAAAGGCGCCCATCTGGTTGGCGATGTCGGCGACGCCGCCCTGGTCGACCTTCTTGGTCTTGCCGAGCGGTCCGCCCATGGCGACGATGGCTGCCTGGTGCTTGTCGACCCATGCGTGCCAGGCGGCCATGCCCTGCTGCTCCCTGGCGCGGCGTTCGCCTTCGGCAAGAGCGTTCCAGGCTGCCATTTTCGGGCCGGTCTTGCTGCCAAGGAAGACAGCGAGATAGGTGTCGTTGGTGCTCATCGGTTTCCTCTTTGCTTGCGGTTTGAAAGATGGACGCGGCAGAACGCCGCGGCGTGCTCAGCGACCGGCGGACCGGCGCTGCAGTTCGGTGAAGCCGGCCGCGGCCTCCTGAACGTCGGCGGGAAAGTCCGCCATCTCCTGGACCTGGCGGATCTCGATGACCTCATTGGCCGATGCCGGGCATTTTTTGGCCCATGCGATCGCCTCGTCGCGCGACGTCACGTCGATCATCCAGTAACCGCCGATCACCTCCTTCGACTCGATGAACGGGCCGTCGGTGACGACAGCCTTGCCGCCCTCGAACGACACCCGCGCGCCCATCGACGGCGGATGCAGGCCGTCGAGTGTGACCAGGACGCCGGCTTCCTTGAGCGCCTCGTTGTATTTCATCATCGCGGCGACCGCCTCCGCCGGCGGCATGGTGCCCGGCGCGGCCGCCTCATAGCCTTTCGGAATCATCAGCATCATGAATCGCATCATTGTTCTCCGTTGATTTTTCAATCCAGGCCAAATTCAGGAAGCCGGCACATGTCATAAAGACGAACGGCGATCTGCAGAACCGACATGCCAAACGCAATTATTTTCGAGGTCATCAATCCCGAGGTCACTATTTCCAGAATCTTGGCGTACCAGCTGCTGACACCGCTCAGTCTTCCCTGGGAAACATGTGGAAATAGGGTTCGGCTTCCCTGAGCACACGCGCGACTGACGGCCGTGCCTTGAGGCGTTCGACATAGGCGCTGAGGTGCTTGTGAGTTTCGCCGAACGGCTCGGCGAGGTTGCCATAGTAGAGGGCGGGAAAGGCGGAACAGTCGGCGAGGCTGAATGCGTCGCGCATCGCCCAGCCGCCGGCGGCCATCTGCTGTTCGATGACGCCGTAGGACGTTCGAAGCTGAGCCCTGGCTTCTGCAACCCCGTGCGGATCCTTCTGGTCGCCGGGGCGCAGCCGGTCGCCGATCACCTTCTGCATCGGCAGGTGGACATAGAGATCGTAGAAGCGGTCACGCAGCCGCGTCTGCAGCGCCAGTTCGGGATCGGCGGGAATCATCGGTGTCCGACCGGCAAAATGCTGATCGAGATATTCGATGATCACACTCGTTTCCGGGACGATCTGTTGTCGCGCATCATCCTGCAGCACGGGAAACTTCCCGATCGGCCACAGTTTGAGAAGCGCGGCGCGTTCCTCCGGATTACTGAGATCGACCGATTTCGGCGTGAATTTTGTTCCGTGCTCATAGAGCGCAATCAGCGCCTTCCAGCAGAACGAGGACAGCGGGTGGAAATGCAGTGTCAGTGACATCGAAATTCCCTGTTTTCTGGCGCGATGGCGCACCGTCACCCAAGGACGGCCGGAGTCCGGCTGCGCCGACATGCGCATCAGAAAAAGCAGTGATTCCTTGAGAGGCGCGCAGCCTCAGGCGGAACTGTCGGTCTGCCAGCGCCGCGTCACCTCCGTGGCGCCCTCGGCCAGTGCCTCGAACACCGGCGCGGCCAGCACCGCGTGGAGATGCAGTGTCTTGCTGCCGCTGTTGCGAAAGCCGTGATTTGTCCGCGCCGGCACGATCACCGATTGACCGGCCGACAATGTCATGCGCTCGCCCACGAGCCAGATTTCGGCCTCGCCGGCGCGCACCGTCAAGACCTCCTCGACCCGATGCGAATGCGTCGGCGCCCCGGCGCCGGGCGCGACCCATTGCTCGAAGATGCAGAGCCCTGACGCGCCATTGGCGGCCGAGACGATCATGCGGGTCTCGACCCCCTCCCGCCAGTGTTCCGGCACCGCGGTCGCCGGATCCCTGATGATCATGAACAGGCTCCCCTGAGGAAAAAATCAAAATCAAAGATGAGAGGCCGCGGCCATGCTAACATGCAATTCACTTTGATACGGACCATTCATGACACATTCTGCTGACAAGGTTGCGCTCGTCACCGGCGCCGCGCGCGGTATCGGGCTTGCGACCGCAAAACGTTTCCTGGCCGAGGGCTGGCGCGTGGCATTGCTCGACATCGAGGACAAGCTGCTGCAAGGCGCCGTGGCCGCACTCGCATGCCCCGACCGCACGCTCGCGCTGTCGTGTGACGTTGCGGACAGCGCCGCGGTCGCATCCGCGATCGAGACGCTGTCCAGCCGGTTCGGCCGGCTCGACGCGCTGGTCAACAATGCCGGCGTTGCGGTGTTCACGCCGCTGCTCGAGACCACCGACGCCGACTGGAGCCGGGTGCTTGCGGTCAACCTGACCGGACCGTTCCTCTGCACCAAGGCGGCCGTTCCGCTGATGCGCGAGCATGGCGGCGGCGCCGTCGTCAACATCACCTCGATTTCGGGATTGCGCGCCTCCACGCTGCGGTCCGCCTACGGCACCAGCAAGGCAGGCCTTGCGCATCTGACAAAGCAGCTCGCCGTCGAGCTCGCCTCGTTCAACATTCGCGTCAATGGCGTCGCACCCGGACCGGTCGACACCGCGATGGCCAAGGCGGTGCACTCGGCAGACATCCGCGCCGACTATCACGACGCGATCCCGCTCAACCGCTACGGCCTGGAAGAGGAACTCGCGGAAGCCATCTTCTTCCTGAGCTGCGAACGTTCAAGCTACATCACGGGGCAGATCCTGGCGGTCGATGGCGGCTTCGATGCCGCAGGCATCGGCCTCAAAACGCTGCGCGGCGCGCGGCAGAACGGATAGGACAATGCCGATATCGCGCACATGGCTGATCGCTGGCCTGACGCTGGCGGCCTGCACGATCATGCAGGCGCCGGCCCGCGCGGAAATCCGCATCCTGGCGAGCCCCGGCGGACAGGTCGGCCCGTTCCTCGATCTGTTCGACAAGGTGCGCGCGACCGGCGAGCGCGTCGTGATCGACGGCCCCTGCCTGTCGGCCTGCACGCTGGTCCTGAGCATCGTGCCGAACGAACGCATCTGCGTCACGCGCCGCGCGGTGCTCGGCTTCCATGCCGCGCGCTCGGTCGACCGCCGCGGCCGCACCTATGCCGAGCCCGAAGCCTCCGAACTGGTGCTGCAGACCTATCCCGTGCCGGTCCGCGACTGGATCAGCCGCCACGGCGGCCTGACGTCGCACTTGCTCCTGCTGCGCGGGCGCGAGCTCAAGGCGATCTACCGCTCGTGCCGTTAGCATTAGCTCCGGCTGAGCTGTCGCAGCGGAGGAAGCTTACCTCTCCCCGCTTGCGGGGAGAGGTCGCCGCGCTTTTGCGCGGCCACCGCGGATGCGGCAACAATTCGCGTCAAATTTACGGGTGCCCCGACACGGCGTTACGTGTGCCCTTCCAGCGGGCAGTTGACCATCCAGGGGATGCCGAACTGGTCGGTGCCCATGCCAAAGCCCCGGGAGAAGAAGGTCTTGCCGAACGGCATGTTGACGCTGCCGCCTTCGCACAGCGCATGGAACTTGCGCTCGGCCTCCTGCGGATCTGCGACCGTCAGTGAGACCGAAAATCCTTGCGGCTTGTGAAAATGCTCGGGCGGCGCGTCCGAGGCCATCAGCACCTCGCTGCCAATCGACATGCGCGCGTGCATCACCTGGTTCTTGCGCTCCGGCGGCGCGGGCATGTCCGCCGGTGCATCGGTGTTCCGCAGCAACACCTCGATCTCTCCACCGAGCGTCTTTTCGTAGAACTTGAAGGCCGCTTCGCAATTGCCGTTGTAGAACAAATAGGGATTGAGCATGGCTGGGCTCCTCGTGTTGGCCGGCGAACCGGCGTCTGGATGCTTGGCTATTTTGCAGCGAGCTTGTTCAGATTGGCGAGGCCGGTCTCAAAATCCCTGCCGATCATGCGGTCAAAACTCATGAACACCTGCATGATCTTCGAGAAGAAGATCGACGGTCCCGTCATCGCCCAATTCACGACCGTCGCATTCGCCTCCGGCGTCAGGGTGAACTCCGCGACATTGTGACCCTCGAACGGTTTGATGAAATCGAGCTTGATGACGATCCTCGACGGCGTCCTGGACTCCATGATCTCCATGCGGCCCGAACCAACATTGCGGTTGCCCTCCCAGGCATAGACGGCGCCCTCGCCGCTTGCGGCGCCGCTATAGGTCCGCTTCAGGGCCGGGTCTCTGGCCTCCCAAGGCGACCAGCCTCGCCATTGATGGAAATCGTTGATCAAGGCGAAGATCGCCTCGGGCGAGGCGTTGATCAGCGCCGACCGCTCGATGCGGAACGTATCCGGCTTCCGCGACGCGACGACAAGCACCGCCACGAGCGCGATCACGATTCCCGCGGCGAACACCAGCAGAATCTCGAACATTGGTCGCTCCCTTTCCGTCTTTCAATTTTCGACGCAGCAATGACGGCGCCGAGCCACCGGCAGCATACGCAAGTCTCGCGCGCGCCAGCACGGCCCGCCCCATACCAGCCACGCGGCGCAGATTCCAAGCAGCATGCAAACCGGGAGCATTCCTCCGCTTCGCGCGTGCCACACTAGCGCAGCGCCGAGACAGCCGGCGATCAGGATCGCGCCCTGGATCGAGGTCGGCGGCACCGCGTCGAGCACCGTGCAGACGATCGCGATCAGACCGAGGCGTGGCGCCAGCGCTTCACTCGAGCCATGGCGAACACAATCCGCCGTCTCTGTGACGAGCGAGCGCAACGCCAGCGTGACAAGCCGCATCGACAGAATGATCAGGCCGCCAAGGCCACGGCCGAACGCGGTCGATCCGAACTCCCTGCACACGAGGCGGAAGACCTGCGTCAGGAATTTTGGATCGAGAAGCGGCAGCAACTCCGCGAACATTAACATGATCAGCTCCATTGATCAGGCTTTGACCAATAGACGAACAGGGCAACCGTGCTTCGACAGCTTTGCGTGAAAAAATTTTGGCCGGTCGACGGAACAACGCTGTTGTCAGCAGTTGGCGGGATGTGCCGCCGCTTGCGCAGAGCGAGCTTCACCCCGTGCGGGAGAGGCTAACGGCTGCCTCACTTCCCGGCTTTCGCGCTCGTCGGCGCGCTGTCACGCATCAGGCGGTCGATATGCTTGCGGATGTGGGCAGCTTCCGCCGAGGTGTTGGCGAGCGCGATGGCGCGATCGAAGGCAACACGCGCCTCGTCATTGCGGCCGAGTTGCATCAGGAACGCGCCGCGCACGCCGAAGAAATGGAAATAGTTGGCGAGCCGCGGCGCCAGCGGCTCGATCATCTCGAGCGCGGCTTCCGCGCCCTTGACCTTCGACACCGCGACCGCGCGGTTGAGCGTCACCACCGGCGACGGCTGCACCAGTTCCAGCACGCCGTAGAGCAGGTCGATCTGCTGCCAGTCGGTGTCTTCGGGCTTTTCCGCGCGGGCATGCAGCGCCGCGATCGCGGCCTGGATCTGATAGGGCCCGCTCCTGCGATGGCGCATTGCCTTGTCGATGAGCGCCAGACCTTCCGTGATCATGGTCTCACTCCACAGCGTGCGGTCCTGGTCCTCGAGCAGGATCAGTTCGCCGGTCGTATCGAAGCGGGCCGCGGCGCGCGCATGCTGCAGCAAAAGCAGCGCGGCGAGGCCCATGATCTCGGGCTCACTCTGGAACAGCCGCAGCAGCAGCCGCGCCAGTCGGATCGCCTCCTCGCAGAGCGCGCCGCGAACACCGGCGGTGTCGCCGCTGGCCGAATAGCCCTCGTTGAAGATCAGGTAGATCATCGCGGCGACTGCAGCGAGCCGCTCGCCCCGCTCCACCGCGCCGGGCGTCTCGAACGGCACATTGGCCTCGGCGATGCGCGCCTTGGCGCGGGTGATGCGCTGCTCCATCGCGGCCTCGCTGACCAGGAAGGCGCGCGCGATCTGTTTTACGGTCAGCCCGGAGACGATGCGCAGCGCCAGCGCGATCTGCTGGGTCGCCGGCAATTCGGGATGGCAGCAGATGAACAGCAGCCGCAAGATGTCGTCGCGATAGTGCGAGCCGTCGAGCCGCTCGGCGAGCTGTTCCTCGGCGTCACCGAGATCGGAGATCGCCTGATCGTCTTCAGGCAGCGGCGCCCTGAAGCGCTCGCGCCGCACCTCGTCGATGGCGGCATTGCGCCCGACCATGATCAGCCAGGCTGCGGCATCGCGCGGCGGACCGTGTTGCGGCCAGCTCTTCAGCGCGCGCAACGAGGCATTCTGGAACGCCTCCTCGGCGGTATCGAGGTCGCGAAAGTAGCGGAGCAGCGCGCCGACGGCCTGGGGACGCGCCGAGGTCAGTGCGGCATCGATCCAGGCGGTGTCGGTCACTTCAAAGGCCCTCCGGGCATAAAGGTGCCGACGGGACGGATTTCATAGGCTCCGCCGGGATTGGCGGCGCCGAGATCACGCGCGACGTCGAGCGCCTCGTCGAGATTCTTGCAGTCGACGAGATAGAAGCCGAGCAACTGCTCCTTGGTTTCCGCATAGGGGCCGTCGATGACCAGCGGCGGATCCTCCTTCCGGAGCGTCGCCGCCGCCGTGGTCGGCAACAGCCTCGCCACCGGGCCGAGCCGGCCCTGTTTGGCAAGGTTGTCCTGGACGACGCGGAGCTTCTTCATGACGGCGGCGTCCTGCTCCTTGCTCCAGGAGCCGACGAAATCCTCATCGTGGTAGCAGAGAATGGCATAGAGCATGTGGGCGGATTCCTGTTTTGACGGTAAGACGAACCAGACCGGGCGCTCCCGACAGGATTGCGAAAATCTTTGTAGTGTCGGGCCTGTCTGGCGGTAGAAACCTCGAACCGGAATGGCAACGAATGTCGATCACCAAGGGCGCGCTTGCACTGCTGATCCATGGCGGCACCGATAACTGGTCGCCGGAGCGCTGGAAAGGGCGCTTCGAGCATGTGTGCCGCGACCGCCGGGTGATCCTGCTGCCCGCGGCCGGGCACGAACCCGCCGACGTCCGCTATGCGGCGGTGTGGAAGCCGGTTCCCGGCGAGTTGGCCGGTTTTCCGAACCTGAAGGTGATCTTCAATCTCGGGGCCGGCGTCGACGCGCTCATGGCCGACCCCACGCTGCCCGATGTGCCGCTGGTGCGCGTTGCCGTCGACGATCTCACCGGCCGGATGACGGAATATGTGGTGCTGCATGTGTTGATGCATCACCGCCAGGAGCTCTATCTGCGGGATTCGCAGCGTCAAAAGCGCTGGGCACCGAAATATCAGTGGCCGGCGAGCGCGATATCGGTCGGAATCATGGGGCTGGGCACGCTGGGGACCGAGGCCGCACAGGTGCTGCGCCGCATCGGGTTCCAGGTTTTGGGCTGGAGCCGGACGCCGCGACAGGTCGGCGGCGTCACCTGCCTGCATGGCCATGCGCAATTCGAGCCGTTCCTCGCGCGGACCGACATCCTGGTCTGCCTGCTGCCGCTGACGCCGGACACACGGGGCATGCTGAACCGCCACGTCTTCGTCAGGCTGAATCGCAGCAGCCCGCTCGGCGCGCCGGTGTTGATCAATGCGGGACGCGGCGGCCTGCAGAACGAGGCCGACATTCTGGCCTGCCTCGATGACGGCACGCTGGGTGCCGTGTCGCTCGACGTGTTTGCCCAGGAGCCGCTGCCGGCGGAAAGTCCGTTCTGGACCCACCCAAAGGTCGTGCTGACGCCGCACAACGCGGCCGACACCGATCCCGACGCGATCTCGCGCTACGTCGCCGACCAGATCGCGCGCTTTGAGGCGGGCGGCCGGCTCGACAACGTCGTCGATCGCGGCCGAGGTTATTGATCTCCCCGTCATTGCGAGCGAAGCGAAGCAATCCAGACTTTCACAGCGGTGACGCTCTGGATTGCTTCGGCGCTTTGCGCCTCGCAACGACGGTGTTTGCGAGTCTTGCGCCGCGCTACTTCGTCCCCACCATCACGTCGATCGCGCCGTCGACGATCGCCTCGAGCTCCTTGCGCGGCACGCCGGCGCGGGAGCGGATGGCAATGGTGTGGATGGTCGCGGAGGCGAGCTGGCCCAGCACGGCGGGATCCGCTGATGCCGGCAACTCGCCGCTCTCCCTGGCACGCCGGAAGCACACGGCGAACGCCTTGTCGAGCCCGACCAGCGCGTCCACGACCATGGCACGGATCTCCGGATCGGCAACCGCCTCGGACGCCGCCGTCATCACGGTAAAGCAGCCGCGCGGACCGGTATCGCCCGACAGATAGATATCGAGCGCGATCGCATAGATGCGCGCGAGCCGCTTCCGGATCGGCATCTCCCCGCGGAAGATTTCCGCCGTCGCGGCACGCGCATCGTCGCGATAGCGCTGATAGCTCTTGATGTAGAGCTCGCGCTTGTCGCCGAAAGCGCCATAGAGGCTTGGCCGGTTCATGCCGGTCGCCGTGCTCAGATCGTCCAGCGAGGTCGCGGCAAAACCGCCCCGCCGAAACAGGTCGAGCGCCTTTCCAAGCGCAATATCGGGCTCATAGGCGCGCGGCCGTCCCCGCCGTTTCGGCGGAACGGACGCTTCGACCTTGCCCGGCAGGGCGGCCTTTTTCTTTTTTTGTACCATATCGCAAAAAATTCCTTGACCCGATTTATATTATGCGGAACAGTATAAAAATCAACCCGCGCCCGGCAGCGCGCGGGCCAATCGCCAAGGAGGCATCGATGGATCTCTATTTCTCGCCGCTCGCCTGCTCGCTCGCGACCCGGATCGCGTTCTACGAGGCCGGCGTCTCCGCCAACTATCTCGAGGTCGATCCCAGGACCAAAGTGGTGCGGAACGACGGCTCCGATTTCAGGACAGTGAACCCGCTCGGACTGGTGCCGACCTTGCGCACCGATGATGGCGTGGTGCTCACCGAGAACGCCGCGATCCTGCAATATGTCGCCGACCGGTTTCCGGACGCCGGGCTCGGCACCGGCGCCGGCATGGACCGCAGCCGGCTGCATCAATGGCTGTGCTTCATCGGCACTGAACTGCACAAGGGACTGTTCGTTCCCTTGCTCGACAAGACCGCACCGGCCGAGATGAAGACCCATGTGCTCGGCAAGAACATATCGCGGCTCGACTATTTGGAGAATTACCTGAAAGGCCGCGAGTTCCTGCTCGATCACTTCAGCGTCGCCGACGCCTATCTGGTCACCATCATCAACTGGACCATGGCGACGCCGCCAATCGAGCTCGCCAAATGGCCGACGGTAAAGGCCTATCATGAGCGGATGCGCGAGCGGCCGTCGGTTGCGAAAGCGATCGCGGAAGAGTTCGTGCTCTACAAGGCCGAGCTGGCCCGCCACAAGGCCGCGGCGTAACCGTTAAAGTTCTTTGCTACGAGCACAGCTGCTTCCGCTCGCCTCCCCCTTGCGGGGAGGGGTCGGGGGTGGGGGTCCACACGCACAGTATCACTTGGGGCACCCCCCTCCCCGACCCTCCCCCGCAAGGGGGGGAGGGAGCACACTGTGGCCGTGGCGCGACTGAATTCTCAAAACGGGCTGTCGCCCAATCCCGGAACATCCGCCGGCCGCGGGCCCGGCGCCGGCCAGTGGAAGCGACGATCCTTTTCGTCGATCGTGATGTCGTTGATCGAGGCCTCGCGCCGGCGCATCAGGCCGTGCGCATCGAACTCCCATTGCTCGTTGCCATAGGAGCGATGCCACTGGCCGGCCACATCGTGCCACTCATATTGAAAGCGCACCGCGATGCGGTTGCCGTCAAAGGCCCAGAGATCCTTGATCAGGCGATAGTCCAATTCATTCGCCCATTTGCGCCGCAGGAACGCAACGATGGCAGGCCTGCCTTCAAAAAACTCCGAACGGTTGCGCCAGCGGCTGCCCTCGGTGTAGGCGAGCGCGACGCGTTCGGGATCGCGCGAATTCCAGGCGTCTTCCGCCATGCGCGCCTTCTGGGCGGCGGTCTCTTTCGTGAACGGCGGCAATGGCGGACGCGACATGAAAAATCTCCTTCAGCCTCGAGGCGAAGCCGGAAATCTAGCTGCACTGGCGGCCTTGTCGATGGCCCGTTCTCGATCAACCGATAGCTATTCCAGATCGGCCTTCATCAGTTCGCGCAACGATTTCGGGATCGGCTGCGCACGGCCCTCGCTGATGAACGCCACCCGCACTTCCGCCTTCACGAGAAGATGATCGCCGCGCCGCACCTCCTGGGCGAGCGTGATCGACGCGCCCTTCACCGCCACCGGCCAGGTCACGATGTCGAGCACGTCGTCCATGCGCGCGGGCTTCAGGAAATCGATCTGCATCGAGCGCACCACGAAGGCGAAGCCCGGCGTCTCGTCATGTGCCTGTTCGAACAGCGTGTGCTGCTCCGCGCCCATCAGCCGCAGATGATTGGTGCGCCCGCGCTCCATGAAACGCAGATAGCTGGCGTGATAGACGATGCCGGAAAAATCCGTGTCCTCGTAATAGACCCGGATCTGCATGTGATGGCGGCCGTCGCGGATCTCGCCGTCGAGAGTCTTCACACTCACTTGCGCCTCGATGTCCTGGAAAACACCGTTTTGCGCAAAACACCGCGCGGCGCAAGCCGCCGTTCAGGAGGTCGCAGGATCCTGCCCGCCCAATGTCACCAGTACGATCTCGGGCGGCACGCCGAGGCGGACCGGCATGATGCTGCAGCCAAGCCCGCCTGACACCACGACATCACAGTTGAGCTGCGCGTGGCCGTAGGCCAGCAGGTTGCCATAACGCGACGGCACCACCGGCGACCAGCCGAGTAGCCGCACCTGGCCGCCATGGGTATGCCCGGAGAGCTGCAACGCGACGCGCGACGGCTCGCGCATCGCGACATCAGGCTCGTGCGCCAGCAGGATGACCGGCGCATCGTCGGTGATTTTTGCGAGCGTGGCGCCGAGATCGTCGATGCCAATGCGTGGCACCGGCCTGAACCGGCGCGCCGGCCAGTAGGCGAGCTGGTCGCCGAGCCCGGCCAGCCAGAACGGGCGACCGTCCTTGGTGAGGCGCACCGCGTCGTTCTCATAGACCGGCAAGCCGACGGCCTCGAGCGCGCGGCGTGCGGCGGTCGGTCCGCGCCCTTCCCGCTGCACCTCGCGGTCATCCCAATAATCGTGATTGCCGAGGATGGCATGAACCCCGAGCGGCGCCTTCAGCCCCGCGAGCCGCGGCGCCCACTCACTGGCCTCGATACGGCGGCTGATGTGACGATGACCCGCGACATAGTCGCCGAGCATGACGATGAGGTCGGGGCTCAGCGCATTGGCCTGCGCGACGATCGCCTCGATATGCCCGAGCGACATCCACGGCTCGCAGGCATGCAGGTCGGCGATGGCGGCGATGGTCAGCTTCAGATCCGCCGGCCATTGCGGCGGCGTGACGTGATAGCGCGCGACGCGGAGCCGCAGCACCGGCTCGATGCCGATGCCATAAGCGGCGGTCGAAAACGTCGCGGCGCCAAGGCCTGCGATGAACCTGAAGAAACGGCGGCGTGAGAGCATTTGATGTGATCGCCCTTGAGTGCGCCGCGCCTTCTAGTCAGGGATTGCAGCCGAAATCGGGTACATCGGTGCAGATGAACAGCAGGTTTGCTGCAGTTTTGGACCGATCAACAGTTTGGCATCAATCGTCGCTTAACCGTGTTGGACGCGCCGGCGGCAGGCGGCGACGATCCAGATCGATTGCATCCATCAGTCGTCCTCGTTCCCGAACAGGCCGAACTGCGCCGCATCGCGCGCGGGCTCGGCAAGTCCGAGATGACGGAACGCATGCGCGGTGAGCAGCCGGCCGCGTGGCGTGCGCTGCAGATAGCCGCACTGGATCAGATAGGGCTCGATGATGTCCTCGATCGCATCGCGCGGCTCCGACAGCGCGGCGGCCATCGTTTCGACGCCGACCGGGCCGCCGCCATAGTTCATCGCGATCGTCGTCAGATAGCGACGGTCCATCGCGTCGAGCCCCGCCGCATCGACTTCGAGCGCGCCCAGCGCGTGGTCGGCGATGGCGCGGTCGATCGCCGTGGCGTTGGCCGCCGAGGCGAAATCCCGCACCCGCCGCAGCAGCCGGCCGGCGATGCGCGGCGTGCCGCGGGCGCGGCGCGCGATCTCGTTGGCGCCGTCGCTGGTCATGCCGACGGTGTAAAAATTCAGCCGCACCGGAATGCCAAAACGGTCGCGCAGCGGATTGGTCAGCAGACCGGCGCGCGTAGTCGCGCCGACCAGTGTGAACTTTGCAAGCTCGATCTTGACCGAGCGCGCCGCCGGTCCTTCGCCGATGATGAGATCGAGCTGAAAGTCCTCCATCGCGGGATAGAGCACCTCCTCGACCGCAGGGCTCAGGCGATGGATCTCGTCGATGAAGAGCACGTCGCGTTCTTCCAGATTGGTGAGCAGCGCCGCAAGATCGCCGGCTTTCGCAATCACGGGGCCGGAGGTGGCGCGAAAACCGACGCCGAGCTCGCGCGACATGATCTGCGCCAGCGTGGTCTTGCCGAGGCCCGGGGGACCGACGAACAGCACGTGATCCAGCGCCTCGCCGCGTTTTCGCGCGGCCTCGATGAAGATCGAGAGATTGGCGCGCGCCTGCTCCTGACCGACGAATTCCGATAGCCGCTGCGGACGCAGCGCGCCGTCGCCAGCATCCTCATGGCGGCGCTCGGGAGTCACGATGCGGGAGGGCGTGTTCACTCGTCTCTCTTGCTCACTTGGCCAGTTCCTTCAGCCCGAGCCGGATCAGCTGCGCCACCTCGGCATGTTCGCCGGCCGAGCGCGACGCTGCGGCCACCGCGGCGGCCGCCTGCGGCTGGCCATAGCCGAGATTGACCAGCGCGGAGATCGCATCCGCCACCGGGCGCGGCGCGCGTGCCTCGTCGATCGCGCCGGTCAGGCTTACCACGGCCGGATCGACATTGGCGAAGGCCGGCGCCTTGTCTTTCAGTTCGGTGACGATGCGTTCGGCGACTTTCGGACCGACGCCGGGCGTCCGCGCGACCGTGGCCTTGTCGCGCAGCGCGATGGCATTGGCAAGCTCGGCGGGCGGCAGCGTGCCGAGCACGGCGAGCGCCACCTTGGCGCCGACACCCTGCACGGTCTGCAACAGCCGAAACCACTCGCGCTCGACATCGCTCTTGAAGCCGAACAGTTTTATTTGATCCTCGCGCACATAGGTCTCGATCGACAGCACGGCCGCCTCGCCGGGCGACGGCAAGGTCTGCAGCGTTCGTACCGAGCAATGCACCTGATAGCCGACGCCGCCGACGTCGAGGATGACGAAATCCTCGCCGTAGGCATCGATCAGGCCTTTCAGCTTGCCGATCATATCCCGACCACCCGCATCCGCAGCGCGGCGCCCTGGCGGTGATGCGCATGCGTAATGGCGATCGCGAGCGCATCCGCCGCGTCGGCGGATTTCGGCTCGGCCTTCGGCAGCAGGATTTTCAGCATCATCAGCACCTGGTTCTTGTCGGCGTGGCCTGCGCCGACCACCGTCTTCTTCACCTGGTTCGGGGCATATTCGGCGACCGAGATGCCGAACATCGCCGGCGCCAGCATGGCAACGCCGCGCGCCTGGCCGAGTTTTAGGGTGGCGACGCCGTCCTTGTTGACAAACGTCTGTTCGACGGCGGCCTCCACGGGCCTGAAATCGCCAAGCACGGCCGCAAGCCCCTCATGAATGGCGAGCAGCCGGCGTGACAGCGGCAGGTCGTCCTCGGGTTCCACCGAGCCGCAGCCGATGAAGCTGAGCCGGTTGCCGTCGGCCTCGACCACGCCCCAACCGGTGCGACGGAGACCCGGGTCGATGCCGAGAATACGGACGGGCTTGCGAATCGGCTGCGCGGTCATGGGCTACTGATAGCGCCTGCCAACCCGCAACGAAACCGGAACGTCCCGACATAGACGGGGATAGATCAGCCGGCCATCCTGGCGACCAGCGCGTCGGACACCTCGAAATTGGCGTAGACGTTTTGGACGTCATCGTGCTCGTTCAAGAGGTCCATCAGCTTCAGCAGCTTCTCGCCGGTCTCGTCGTCGACGGAGACGGTGTTTTGCGGCTTCCAGATCAGCGCGGCCTTGCGCGGCTCGCCGAATTTCGCCTCCAGCGCCTTCGCCACCTCGCGAAAGTTCTCCTGCGAGGCATAGATTTCGTGGCCGCTCTCGCCGGAGATCACGTCGTCGGCGCCGGCCTCGATCGCAGCATCGAGCATCGCATCGTCGGAACCGACGCTCCTGTCATATTCAACGATGCCGGTGCGATCGAACATGAAGGCGACCGAACCGGTCTCGCCCAGATTGCCGCCGGACTTGGTGAAGTAGGAGCGGATGTCGGAGGCGGCGCGATTGCGGTTGTCGGTGAGCGCCTCGACGATAACGGCGACGCCGCCCGGGCCATAGCCCTCGTAGCGGATTTCGTCGTAGTTCTCGCTGTCGCCGCCGATCGCCTTTTTGATCGCGCGGTCGATGTTGTCCTTCGGCATGTTCTCCTGACGCGCCGCAATGACAGCCGCGCGCAGCCGCGGGTTCATCGCCGGATCCGGGGTTCCAAGCTTGGCCGCCACGGTGATTTCACGGGCCAGCTTGCCGAACAGCTTTGACTTCTGCGCATCCTGCCGGCCCTTGCGGTGCATGATGTTCTTGAACTGCGAATGGCCGGCCATGCGAGCGTCTCTTGTGGATTCGGGTTGGGCGGGAAGCGCGGCGTTATAGGCCGCGGCACTACGGAAATCAAAGATTTGGGTAATTTTTGGTAATGCGGTAGTGCCACCGGACGGCAGATGAGGCAATCGTTAACTACGGTTTCACGCGTGGGTGCAAGGATCGGGCCCTTCATGCGAGGGGTGCCGGGAAGGCCATGGCGTTCGGGTTGTTCAGGAGGCGCAAGCCGGAGGGGGCTTCGCCAGTGCCAGTCTCCGTGCCGAGACCTCAGGAGCTCGCCGCCGTAACCGGGAGCTCCGGGGCGGAGCACGATTCGTCCCGCGACATCCTGGAACTCGTGGAACTCGAGCTCGGCGGCATGATAAGGCAGCTCGAGCGGGCCGCCGCCTCCGTTGCCAGCGGCGCCGAGGCGACCGCCACGACCTTGACCACCATCCGCACCCGGACTGACGCGCTCGCGGCGCGTACCAGCTCCGCGCAGGATACGGCGACCAGCTTTGCCGAGGCCGCTCAAAAGTTCACCGATTCGGCGGAAGGCATTGCGCAGCAGGTCGGCGACGCCGGTCGGCTTGCGGACGAAGCCGGTGCGGCCGCCCGCGAGGCGATCCAGACCGTGGACCGGCTCCGCGACTCCTCCGCCGCGATCGGCCATGTCGTGAGCCTGATCGCGCAGATCGCGCGGCAGACCACACTGCTGGCGCTCAATTCCACCATCGAGGCGGCGCGCGCCGGCGAGGCCGGCCGCGGCTTTGCGGTGGTCGCCACCGAGGTCAAGGCGCTGGCGGTGCAGACCCAGAAGGCGACCGAGGAGATCAGCAAGAAGATCGAAACGTTGCAGCAGGACGCGACCGGTTCGGCAGATGCGGTCCACCGCATCTCGGATGCGATCGATGCGATCCGCCCGGTCTTTTCCAACGTCAACGGCGCCGTCGCCGAGCAGAGCCGGACCACCGGCGAAATGAGCGGCAATGCCGCCTCCGCATCGCAATTCATCGTCTCGGTCGGCGACAGCGCCGGCGAGATCGACAGCGCCACGCGGGAAGCGGCTGTTCATGGCGAAGCCGTCGCGGCCGCCGGGCGGGCGGTGACGCAGTTCGCGCAGAAGCTGAAGTCGCGCTGCGCGGTGCTGCTGCGGCGGGACGACAGCGAAGCAGAGCGCAAGAACGTAGCGCTGCCCTGTCATCTCGAGGTCGACATCGAGGCGTCGGGCCTCAAGCTGTCCGCGCCGGTCTATGAAATTTCCGAGGACGGCGTCCTGATCTCGGGGCCCGATGCGGCGCGGTTGAAGCCGCACGATGTCGTCAAGGCGAACCTGCAGGACATCGGCGAATGCCGCCTGCGGATCGGCGAGGCTACGGCCGCCGGCGTGCAGGCGCGGTTCGAAGCCAAAAGTCCGGCGTTGCGCGAAAAAATCGAAGATCGATTGTGGGCGCTGCGCGAGGAGAACACCGAGTTCGTCACCCGCGCGATGGAAGCGGGCGTCGCGCTGACCCGGATCTTCGAGGACAGTGTCGCGCGCGGCGCGATCTCGGTCGAGGACATGTTCGACAGCGACTATTTGGAGATCCCGGGAACCGATCCGCTGCAGCATCGCACCAGGATTCTCGATTGGGCGGACCGCGCGTTGCCGCCGTTCCAGGAAGCGTTTTTGGCGAAGGACCCACGGATGGCCTTCTGCGTCATGATCGACCGCAACGGCTATCTGCCGGTGCACAACAAGCTCTATTCGCATCCGCAGCGCCCCGGCGATGTCGCCTTCAACACCGCCAATAGCCGCAACCGGCGCATCTTCAACGATCCCGCCGGGCTCGCGGCCGGCCGCAACCAGCGCCCCTATCTGATCCAGAGCTACGCCCGCGACATGGGCGGCGGAAAGACCGTGATGATGCGCGAGATCGACGTTCCGATCCGTGTGCGCGGCCGGCACTGGGGCGGCTTTCGCACCGCCTACAAGCTTTGAACAGCACGTGGAAATTACCGAACCAAACGTAACGAAACAGTCATCGCGTTCACCGATCCAGGAAAGATGCAACCGATGTTGGCCGTAAAGCCCGCAGCAATCGAACAAGCCAGCGGCCGCTCCGATAGCGAGCGGCTGGTCGATCAGCTTGCCAATCGAATTGGCGGCCTCGGCGTCGAACTCGCCGACGTCGCCGGCAATGTGCAGGAGGTCGCAAGCCGCTTTGCCGACCAGTCCGAGCGTTTTGGACATCTGCAGCAGACCGCCAAGACGATGGTCTCGGCCAACCACGACATCGCCAATGCCTCGCAGGCCGTGCAGTCGGCAACGTCGGCTGCGGTCAGCGACATCACGCAATCGCGGGGTGTCGTCGAGAACGCCGTCAAGCATATCGCCGAGCTGATCGAGGCGGTCGCCCGCATCGAGACGCGGCTGTCCGCGGTCGGCGGCGCATTGGCGGACGTTGCCAAGGTTTCCGGAACCATCGAGGCGATCGCCAAGCAGACCAATTTGCTCGCCCTCAACGCCACGATCGAGGCGGCGCGCGCCGGCGCGATGGGACGCGGCTTTGCGGTGGTCGCGAGCGAGGTGAAGAGCCTTGCGGAGGCGACCCGCCAGGCCACGCATCAGATCGGCGACACCGTCCGCGGCCTCGACGGCCAGGTCGGCAATTTGATCGGCGAGAGCAGCGAGGCCTCGCTGCGCGCCAAGAATGCCGGCGACGGCGCCTCGCAAATCCAGAACATCATCGCCCGCGTCCAGGAAGGCTTTACCCGGGTCGGCGCGGAGATCGACGGGGTGGCGCGCGCCGCGACCTCCAACCTCGCGCATTGCGACAGCGTGATCGGCGAACTGCACACGCTCGCCAAGGGCGTCGACCTGTCGTCGACCGACCTCAAACAGGCCGACGGCCGCGTCGCAAAGCTGCTCGACGTCTCCGAGGGACTGATCGCGCTGATCGCCGATTCCGGGGTCGAGACCTCCGATGCGCCGCTGATCCGCGTCGTGGTCGAGACCGCGAAGCGGATTTCGGAGCGTTTCGAGGACGCGGTGGGCCGCGGCGAGATCCGGCTCGACCAGCTGTTTGACGAGAACTACCGCGAGATTCGCGGCACCGATCCGAAACAGTACATGACCGACTATGTCGAGTTCACCGATCGCGTGCTGCCCGAGATCCAGGACCCGCTGCAAAAATCCGATCCGCGCATCGTGTTCTGCGTCGCCTGGGCCAAGGGCGGCTACCTGCCGACCCACAATCCGAACTACCGCCTGCCGCAGGGCAAGGACCCGGTCTGGAACAACGCCAATTGCCGCAACCGGCGCCTGTTCAACGACCGCGCGGTGAAGAAGGTCGCGGCCAACACAAAACCCTTTCTGGTGCAGACCTATCGGCGCGACATGGGCGGCGGCAATTTCGTGCTGATGAAGGATCTTTCCTCCCCCATTATCGTGCGCGGGCGCCACTGGGGTGCCTTCCGCATGGGTTTTCGGGAGTCCTGAGCTTCCCCCATCATTGCCCCCAAAACTCCGGCAGCGCCGGGCTGAGCCGGCCGCCGATCCGCACCGGCGCGATCTTGACGGCAAGCCCGGTCGCGTCATCGGTCTCGACCGCGACGCCCGACAGCGTCGCAGTCCCGAGCGCCGGCTCGAAGCGGCCCGACGGAATGCCTGAGGTAAAACGCCGCAGCGGCTCCTCCTTCTGCATGCCGATGATCGAATCATAGTCGCCGGTCATGCCGGCGTCGGTCATGTAGGCGGTGCCGCCCGAGAGGATCTGGTGATCGGCGGTCGGCACATGGGTGTGGGTGCCGACCACCAGCGAGGCGCGGCCGTCGCAGAAATAGCCGATCGCCTGCTTCTCGCTGCTCGCCTCGCAATGAAAATCGACCACGATGGCGTCGGCCGCCTCGCGCAGCGGACAGGCGTCGAGCTCGCCATTGAGCGCCGCGAACGGGTCGTCGAACGGCGTCATGAAGACGCGGCCCATCGCGTTCAGCACCAGCGCGCGCTTGCCGGTCTTGGTCTCGACCAGCGCGGCGCCCCGGCCGGGCGTGCCCTTTGGGAAATTCGCCGGGCGCACCAGGCGCGGCGCACGCTCGATGAACACCAGCGCCTCGCGCTGGTCCCAGGCGTGGTTGCCGAGCGTGATGGCGTCGGCGCCGGCATCGATCAGTTCCTGATAGATCGCTTCGGTGATGCCAAAACCGCCGGCCGAATTCTCGCCATTGACGACGACGAGGTCGAGCGACCAGTCGCGGACCATGCCTGGCAGATGCTCCGCCACGATGCTGCGCCCTGCCCTGCCCACCACGTCCCCGACGAAAAGAATTCTCAACTCACCTGCTCCGGAAATCGAATGCCTTCTTTTCCGTTAGCACATAATCGAGCGCCACGTCGTGCGGCAGCGCCGGCACGCTGCGGATTTCCTGCACCGCAAAACCGAGCCCGACGCCGATCACGGCTTTGATCTTGTGCAGGTGCGCGAAGGTGTGATCGTAATAGCCGCCGCCATAGCCGATGCGGTGACCGGTCCGGTCGAACGCCGCGAGCGGCACCAGCATGATGTCGGGCACGATTTCGGCCGCCACCGGGGACGGCTCGGGAATACCCAGCGGCCCGAGCATCAGCCGCTCGCCCGGCGTCCAGGCGCGGAAGATCAGCGACTGGCCGCGCGCGGTGACGGTCGGCAAGGCCAGCCGTGCGCCCTCGCCTGCGAGCTTCTTCATCAGCGGGACCGGATCGATCTCGTTGCGCACGGGCGAATAGCCCGAGACGACGGCACCGGGCGCGACCGCGAACGGCAGTCCGCGCGCGGCGATCGCCGCGGCCGCGGCCGCACGCACCTCGTCGCTGAGCGCGTCGCGCTTGGCGAGCGCCGTGCTGCGGAGATTGGCCTTGAGATGCGCTGCGGGCATGTGACGTCGCTTGGTGATCGTCCCCGCAAGGCGCGCGGGGACCAAATGTTCTCGACGTGCTCATGAGCCGCCGGATCGGATCCCGCGTCAGCCCTGCCATCGGATCGGCCGAAGGCGAGATGGCGGGGACAGGCAATGCACAGCAACAAAAAAAGATGAGCAAGACAAAGTGCGAAGCCGCGGTCGCCGTTGAAGACTGCGATCCCGGAGTTCCCTACGAAAGTAGGTGGGCACCATATGTCCGGATCCACGGACCCGGCCAGGGACAGTTCCCTAAAGGATCGATAAGGCCCCGGGGATATATTAGCTCCTGACGCGCGACGCAGCCTCGCCGAGCCAATGTAGCAACGATGCGGGCTATTCGCCAGCCACCTTCACGTCGTAAGCCGAACTCCCGGCAGGCGTGCCGTGGCGGCGATGATACACGCTCGGCGACGGCCAGGGCCAGCTCGCCAGCGCTCTGCGATCCGGCTCAAAAATCTCGATCCGGAGCGGATGGCAGGCCGCTGCATCGCTCGAATGGCTCGCACTGCAGTCGCCGCCGGGACAGGCCGACAGGGCGCCGAGCAGATCGATTTCCGCGAAAAACTCGATGAAGTCGCCGGGGCGGACCGGGCTGGCCTTCATGAAATACTGATGGGTATCGCCGGTGAAGCCGGTGCACATGAAGACGTTGAGCACGTCGTGGACGTGATGCTCCACGGCGCGGGGCTCCGCTTTCAGTTCACCGGCCAGGGCGCGCGAGAGGTTGGAATGGCAGCAGAAATCGTAAACCCCGCCGTTCAACAGGAGATTGGTATAAGGATCGCAGCGCGTGCCGATCACGTCGTGGATGCCCCCGCCATCGGCATCGAAACCGTACCAGCCGAGCGTGTCATGGCTGATGGTCGCCATTGGCCGCAGCTGCGGCATGGTGCTCCAGAGCCGGTCCCCGGTGCTGACGTGGGTTCCGTGCAACGCGCGCGTCTTGCCCGAGAAGAAGCGCTCGGAGAGATCTTTCGCGTTCCAGAGATTGAGATCGCCGACCTGCGGGCCCTCGATGCTGACGATCCGGAAGAATTGTCCGCGCGACACATGAAACGTGCGGGCCTCGCGCGGCGGCACCACGATGTCGCCGGCCTTGACCATGGTCTGCCGTGCGGCTTCCAGCACGGCCATGTCGGGGCGCTCCATCGCGCCGGCCGGATAGACGATGGTCGGCCTCGCCGCACGGCGCAGGGCCGCATCAGCGGGTTCAGGCGGGAGCTTTGGCGACATCTAGCTCTCCACCCGGACCTCGACGGCCCCGACACCTTCGAGCTCGAAGCGATAGGATGCGGCTTCCGTCGGAAAGATCGTCTTCATCACGCTTCCGGTCATCACGATCTGGCCGGCCTTCAGCCCCTCGCCGCGGGACGCGAGCTGGTGCGCCAGCCAGGCGACCGAGTTGAAGGGGTGACCAAGAATGTCGCGCCCAAAACCTTCGCCGAGCGGCGCTCCGTCCCGGCTCGCCCTGCCGCGCGCCGCTTCGAGGTCGGGCCACACGCTCGCAAAATCCGAAACGACGATGCCGGCGTTCCAGGAGTTGTCCGCCACCAGCGCGCGCACGTCGAGGTTCGAATAGTCGGCGCTGCGATCATCGACCAGCTCGATGGCCGCGCAAACACCCTCGATATGGCGCGCGATGGTCTCTGCGGTGGTATGCGGCGTCGCGCTCGCGGCCACGTCCGATTTGATCCGCACCGCGATCTCGAATTCGAGCCCCAGCCGGCCAAACTCCGCCAGACGCACCGTGGCGGGCGAGCGATGGATGCGCCGCGCCAGCACGACGCCGGCGATCGGATGGCCGATGCCGCAAAAGGCCTGCATCGCCTGCGACGTCAGCCCGACCTTGTAGCCGATCGTGTCGCCGTGGGCGGGGCGGAGCAACGCGACGAACCTGTCCTGGATGTCGTAGGCATCCACCATCACGGCCGGACCTTCCAGCGGGCCGAAGGCTTCGAACCGCTCGTTCGTCCTGTGCGCCGCGAGCAGCTTTTCGGCGGCATGCTGCGCCGCGGTCTCGTCCATCATGTGTCTCCTCTTTGCGCGCCGCGGCACCGATCAATTTTTCTCGGAAGGTGCGCAGCGGACCCCGGGGTCCGCTGCCAATGCTCATCGATCAAGGCCAGCCCGCTCAAGTTCAGGTGCCTTCGAACTTGAATGAGATGTTGACCTTGGCACGATAGGCTTCGACCTTTCCCTTGGCATCCAGTTGCATGTCGAGCTGCACGATCTCCGCGACGCGCAGATCCCGCAGCGTTTTCGAGGCTTGCTCGACCGCATTGGTGGCCGCCCTTTCCCAGGATTCGCTGCTGGTCCCGACCAGTTCGATGATCTTGTAGACGCTGTCAGCCATGTCGTCCTCCTGTCTGAAGCAGGAAGCAGGTGCGCTCCTGCCGCGAGCGAGCCTAGCATCATGCTACCGGAGCTGAAAAGGACGTGGCGTCGTCTTGAAGGGTAGCCCGGATGAGCGACAGCGACATGCGGGGTCTCCTCGCGGCACGATGTCCCGGATGTTCGCTTCGCTCATCCGGACGACGGATGTTTGATGCATTGCGCTCGCTCGGCCGCAGGCCGATGTCATGCGCAACGCTTGCTCATCCAGAGTTTGACGTTCGGCAAATGCGACCAGCCGAACGCAAAATCGCTGTCGCCGTGGGCGGTGAGATAAGCGAGTTTGTCCATGGCCTCGTCAACGCCGGGACGGTGGCCGGCCGGCACCCACCACATCACCAGATGCGGCGTCTGCATCGCCTCGAACCACTTCGATTTCTTGTCGTAGACCCGCTTGTGGACGGTGGTCCACACGAATTGCTCCAGATCAGCCGGGCTCTCCCAGACGCTCATGTTGACGATGAAGCGCGGGTCGTCACTGGCC